>Ga0222712_10000225_pt1 | contig 80131 bp, 70 predicted proteins | sample C33_657DmetaG_FD_165043 | JGI IMG/M metagenome (GOLD analysis project Ga0222712, IMG submission 165043) | Estuarine water microbial communities from San Francisco Bay, California, United States - C33_657D | ecosystem: Environmental > Aquatic > Marine > Unclassified | place: USA: California... | reverse complement strand
CCTTGGTTAAAATTCCGTGGTCACTTAGATAATATTTCAAATAACTTATTAATAGGTGCAGTGAATTTCTTCAATGAAAAAACAGACAATGTAAAAAGTCAAATCAATGGCAATTACGATACCGTTCCAAATACACAAAGAGCTTACAAAGCAGCAGGTGTAGGAACCATTGTTGTAGGTGATGAGAACTACGGTGAAGGAAGTTCTCGTGAGCACGCAGCTATGGAGCCAAGACATTTAGGTGTTCGTGTTGTATTGACTAAATCATTTGCACGTATTCACGAAACCAACTTGAAAAAGCAAGGCATGTTGGCATTAACTTTTGCTAACAAAGCAGACTATGATAAAATTCAGGAGGATGATAGCATTGATGTAATTGGTTTAACCAATTTTGCACCAGGCACGCCATTGACTTTAGTGTTAACACATAAAGATGGCAGTTCAGATAGCATTCATGCCAACCATACTTATAACCAACAACAAATTGAGTGGTTTAAAGCAGGTGGTGCATTGAATATCATCAGAAAGCAAGTTGCAGGATAGTACCATTTTAATATTTTCAAAAATCCCTCTGAGTAATCAGGGGGATTTTGTTTTTAAATAACCCCTAAGATTTTTTATCTTTAATACATGATCAATACTGCACTAGTCTCTTTTGGCATGAGTGGAAAAGTTTTCCATGCACCTTTTATTGCAAGCAACCCCAACTTTAATTTAGTTGGGAGTTGGGAGCGTTCAACTAAAAATATAGAAGCCGCCTACCCTGGTACAAAATCATTTGCTAGTTACGAGGAATTGCTTGCCGACAATTCAATTGACTTAGTGATTGTCAATAGCCCGAATGATACCCATTTTGCATATACTAAAAGTGCACTACTTGCTGGCAAACATGTGGTGGTAGAAAAAGCATTTACAGTGACTGCTAAAGAAGCTGAGGAATTAGATGCACTGGCTACAAGTAAAGGATTGAAATTAGCAGTTTACCAAAATAGACGCTATGATGCAGACTTTCTTACCATACAAAAACTAATTCAAGAGGACGAAATTGGCGTTTTACAAGATGTACAAATTTCATTTGAAAGGTATAGAACCACATTGAGTCCCAAAAAACATAAAGAGTCAGTGACCCCGGGTGCTGGATTATTATATGACTTAGGCCCGCATTTAGTGGATCAAGCCATTTTATTATCAGGTATGCCCCTAGCTGTTTTTGCAGACATTCGAATCACCAGAAAAGTATCCATCATTGATGACTATTTTACATTGATCTTATACTATCCATCTCACCGTATTACATTAACCAGTGGTATGATGTTTATGACTGAAAGTCCAGGCTATAAAATCTATGGCACCAAGGGGTGTTTTATTAAAAACAGATCGGATATACAAGAAGCCGACTTAATGGCTGGAAAAAAACCAAATAGCCCAGGCTGGGGTGCCGAAGCAACCGAAGATTATGGGACTTTATATACAGACATGAACGGCATCATAACCAATAAAGTGATTCCAAGTATGCCAGGTAATTACGGTATATTTTATGAAAAAATGGCCAATACTATTTTAAATAATGGCCCTGTTCCAACCTCAGCAAAAGAGGGCACCAATATCATTCGCGTATTAGAAGCTGCAAGAAATAGTGCATTTAATAAAAGAGTCGTTGGAGTTTAAACCTAATTATATATTTTACAACGCCGTGAAATTTAAAGGAAATTATTTCTTAATCAGCTTTCTTTTCTTTTTCAAATTTGATAAATGAACAGGAGTGATCCCTAAATAAGAAGCAATCATATACTGAGGGACACGTTGGTGTATATTTGGAAAATTTTGATCTAGTTTACCTAGTCTTTCTATAACAGATTTTGTATCTCTTTCTAATACATATTCAAGCATTTGCATAATATGCGCTTCTGCTAAATATCTTCCTAATCGGTCTCCTAATTTAACATTATTGATTACATAAGTGATCGATTCTATAGGCACTTGAATTAAAACGCAATCCTCTAGGCAATCTGCACTTACTAAAGCCTTAAATTTATCTTCATAATTAATATAAGCATAACCAGATACTGTCATGTGCTCCATTCTGAAATTATGTATTTTAGTTTCACCATTATCTAATTCAATAAAAGTTCTCATAATCCCCTTATTGATAAAATAAAGGTTCTTTTGTACCTGCCCTGCTTTCATTACCACATCGCCTTTTGAGAATTCTACGCATGAACACTGATTATTAAAATCTGTTAATTCTGCATCGGTAAATTCTACATATTTTCTAAGAAATTGATTAAAGATGTCAAAATGTGATGGCATTGTAGTTGTATTTAAATTTAAAAAAATCTAATTAATATATAAGATAGATTGTTTACTAATTTAAATATAATAGAATTAATGAGTCAATGATATAACATAGAAAATATTCGAAGCGTATAGATTTTATTTTATAAAAAAAAGCAAACAAATACTTTGTATTTGTTTGCTTTTTAGAAATTTTTCTACGGAATATTTTTTATAATTGAAATGACTTGAAAGAATTTACATCTTCTTAGCGTCTTCCAAAAACTTAGCAAGTCCAATATCCGTTAATGGATGTTTCAATAATCCTAAGATGGAGTCCAATGGACAAGTACAAACATCTGCTCCAGCTTCAGCAGCTTTCACAATATGTAAAGCGTTACGGATAGATGCCGCTAGAATTTGTGTTTGAAAACCTTGTACATCATAAATATGACGAATTTGGCTAATTAATTCCATGCCATCCCAAGAACTGTCATCGATTCTTCCAATAAATGGAGAAACATAAGTGGCACCTGCTTTAGCAGCTAAGATCGCTTGCCCTGCAGAGAAAATTAATGTGCAATTGGTACGGATGCCATTGTCAGTAAACCATTTAATGGCTTTGATGCCGTCTTTAATCATTGGCACTTTCACCACAATATTTTTATGAATAGCAGCTAATTTTTTACCTTCTTCTACCATCGTTGCAAAGTCTGTAGACAAAACTTCTGCACTAATATCACCCTCAACTAATTCACAGATCGCTTTATAATGTGCAGCAATCGCTTCCTCTCCTTTTACACCCACTTGGGCCATCAAAGAAGGATTGGTTGTTACACCATCTAAGATGCCTAAATCATTTGCTTCTTTAATCTGAGCTAAATTTCCTGTGTCAATAAAAAATTTCATATGGTAGGTTTATAGTTTAAAATTAAGGCCACTTTTTTACATAAAAATATAAAAAAGTGGCAGGCTACTCACATCGCACCGCTCAACCGCCTATCCTTGCTGTATTCCTACCCTGGGGAGGTTCAGCAGGAGCTGGTCGTGTAAGACCTGCCGGTGCGAAGGTAGGAAAAACAGATTGGTTTTCCTACCAATTTTGGATCGAATTAAGGCTGGAATAGCCAATAATTTGGTCATATCTACTGCCTGGAGCTCTGTAATATACAAAAATGGAATAGCTATTTTCAGTCTCCCAATGATCCCCCTCTGTCCACATAAAATCATGCAAAGGATTGGGCGCTTGATTGTCTCTAAGAATATAATTATAACTATAATAACCCTGTTTTAAATTCAACCATTTTTCATATTGTTTACTCGCGCTATTCCATTGCATTAGGGCATTTGTATCTAATGCATTCCCTGTTAATGCCCCGGCTATATACAATGATTTTTCTTGAAAGGGTTGCCCGTTTATTGGAAGATAAGTAAAGAATACTTGGGCATAATCATTTTGATCTTCGGAACGGATTAGCTCAGTATTGCTAATCATAAATTGGCCATTCAGGTCTCTGAATGTAAAATAAGGTAGCATGGCCCTGGACTGGTCTGGTTTTAAAATAATCCTTGAGCCATATCCTAGCTGTTGAATGGCAGCAATTCGCTCTGTTTTGAACCTTAGATTTTGTAAGTCTAACCACCTAGACTCTTTCCCTGCAGGGAATACAAAATCCCTATCTGCATTGTATTCTAACTGGTTCCCTCTAATAAAACTTGGTGCATTAGACATCAACATGTCATTGTATCTGGTATTTTGTAAGACTGCCACATGCAGCAGTTCTGGCTGAAGCAGTTGTATTTTTTTGACATCTAATTGCAATTGTATCTTTTGATGTGACTTTGACATTGTTTCATCAAAAGGTTCTTGGATACTAGCGATGATAGGCGCTTCCTGTTCTACCACAAAAAATCGTTTGGTAAATACAAGCTCATTGGGCCTTCCCTGCTTATAGACTTTCATCAAATAATTTCCAGACTTAGTTGGTCTACATGATGCAGTTGGAAAAGTAAAACTATAATGATAATAAGATTGTTGTGCTATAGATGAGATGGTATAGTCTCTGATATTATTTTGCGTGAGTCCTCTGGTATAATCAAATGGATTCAGTGCAACAGGTTGCATGTGCATATCCATTAATTCTATCGTGTAATAATATTGTTGATAGTTTGCAGATAAGTCATCAAAATGTATCAATAATTCGTCTTGGGTATTCAATCCGATGACTGGCAAGGCCAATGGCTTTCCTTTAGGAAAAATTAATACGGTCTGAATATTGGGATTCATTATTTTATCCACCTGCCCTAATAAAGGCGATGTGAAAAAATACAAACAAATTAAAAGTATCCAATTTTTCATACCAATTGCTTATGACTACGAAACTAAGTTGAATGTGCTAATTATAAAGATAAAAAACTAGATTTGATTAAAATTAACCGTTGAATACCGCTTTTGAAATAGCAAAAAGAATTAGTTTCTACAAACAAAAAAACTATACCCGATTTATAGTACGACTATCTATCGCGGCAACTGCCATTAGCGTAGCTGCAATTTTATTGACTTTTTCGATCGTAAATGGGTTCCAGTCAACCATTAGCAGTAAATTATATTCCTTTTGGGGACATATTCAAATCAGCGCTGTAAATAGCACTAACCTAAAGGAGGACTCCCTGGTAGCAAAAAATATAAAAAAGATTTCGAATATACAATCTGCTTCGGCCTTTTTAAACCAAACTATGGTGCTTGCGAAGGATGTGGAGATTGAAGGCCTCAATGCAAAAGGCATTGCTGATTTTACAAGTATCCCCAATTTAATTCAAGGCAGGTTGATTCAAAGTAACGGCCAATCTCCCTCCAAAGAAATTGTCCTCTCAAAAAATATTGCTACTAAATTAAAAATTGTTATTGGAGACCAAGTGAGCCTTTACTTTTTTCAAAATGACCAAGTACAAGAAAGAAAATTAACGGTGGTAGGCCTTTTTCATTCTGGTATCGAAGAGTACGATCTAAAAAATATATTTGTTGATATACAACTATTACAACAAATGATTCAAGTTCCTAATGCAATTACTGGCTATCAAATTAATGTAAATGACTTAAGTAAGATAGCCGAAACACAAAACGAGATTCAATCCATCTTACCTGATAATTGGGTGAACAGTGCAAGTGCCGACATCTACCCTCAACTTTTTGATTGGATACAAGTGCAAAATATCAATCGAAACATCACCATTATTATTATGCTCTTGATTGCGGTTGTGAATCTAATCACTTGTTTATTGATTTTATTATTGGAACGCATTCCAATGATTGGTAGTCTAAACGCAATGGGTGCGACTCATTCTATGATCCAAAAAGTATTTCTGTATCAAGCAAGTTTTATTGCATGCATAGGCATTGGACTTGGCCTGTTGGTTGGGCTTGGTCTTTCATTGCTACAATTAAAATTTCAGTGGATACAATTAGACGAGTCTGCTTATTTAATAGATACACTTCCTATCCAAATTAAGCCATTGCAAGTTTTTGGAGTGGTACTTGGTACAGCCATTATCTGTTACTTATCTTTTCTTTTACCTACCATTTGGATAAGAAAAATTAGTCCTGCCAAAGCAATTCGATTTGACTAATGTTGCCATTTGGCTAAAATAATCCCAGTGGCTACAGCCGCATTTAAGGATTCTGCAGCGCCATATTTTGGAATCGTAATTGGATTGGTGATCAATGCTAAAAGCGGGGATCGAATGCCTTTAGACTCGTTCCCAATTAATAATAATCCTTCCTTCGCCAATTCGGTTGTTTGTATGGACTTTCCTTCAAGCACTGCGCCATAAACAGGCATCTTGGAGGATTGAATCAACGCTTCTAAATCTTCCACAATCACATCCACCCTTAAAATACTTCCCATGGTGCTTTGAATCACTTTTGGATTGAAGCAGCTTGCGGTATCAGCACTCACAACAATTTGTTCTAGCCCAAACCAGTCGGCTGTTCGTATGATGGTGCCTAAATTTCCAGGGTCTTGTATACCATCTAGTAATAAGGTTAATTTACCCTTTAAATTTAGGGAGCTATTGAGTTGTTTTTTTTCAACCAGTGCCAAAACTTGATTGGCCTTTTGTAATTGGGTCAATTTATCTAATTCAAAATCGGCTACCTCGGTTACATAATGCGGCTTAAAGGGTTGAGTTTCGATCCATTCCTTAGTAGCATAAGCTTGTCGAATCACCCATTCTGAAGCCATGAGCTCTTCCATCATCTTAGGCCCTTCTAGGATAAAGACAGATTCTTCTGCCCAATGTTTTTTATGGGCGAAAGATTGGATATATTTGAGCTCATTCTTAGTGATCATGCGTATGCATTTAGGGAAAGTTAAAATTATTCGATTCTCATCAAGTTTGAGTCTATTCAGCCTTTTATTTTTTTTAAACAGCTGCGCAGATTTGAAAATGGCGATTGTACGCAATTACCCAAAGGAAAAGGAGTTCATTTACAATAATAAAATCATCGTTAAAGACGCCGCATCTGTTCAGAATGCCAAGGAACTCTCCATTGCCTTAGATAATTACTGGGATGATAGTATTAAAGTGCTCAAAATTCGACAATATGGTATTTTTAATACCATCATTAAGCCTCAAAGCTACCAACCTGAAAGAATGAGTAGGACCATACAATACATGTCCGACTTTTTAGCGTCACAAGGCTACAACCACCCTACTTTGACACCCATTATAAGAACAGATACAGTCAAAAAAGAATGGAGGACCACTGTCACAATGGAAGTTGAACTCAATAAAAAAACTTTATTAGATAGCATCAGCTATCAGTTATCAGATCCTATTTTACAAAATATCGCTTTAAAAAATAGTCAAGCTAGTTACTTAAAAAAAGGACAAGCTTTTTCTAATCAAGGAATCAATAATGAATTAGATAGATTAGTTACTTTATTTAGGTCGAATGGATTTTTTAATTTCACCAAAGAAAAAATATTTGCAGAAGTAGATACAATCGATGCTTCCTTAATGGTATTACAACTTGATCCACTCAGTCAAATTACCCAGGTCACCGAAGCAAAGGAAAAGAATAATCAAAATCCAAGTTGGAAAATTAGTATCCAATTAAGGAACCTAACAAAAGACATCACCAAGCAATATAGTGTTGGTCAGCAATTGTTTTATAGCGATATCGCTTTAATAGATAACCCTGATAGCGTTCTCACCCATCCTCCATTAAAAAGAGACACACTTGATCACCTTGTACACCTTTATACCATTCCAAAATTTAAGTCTACCCTATTTAAAGAACAAGCTTTCATTCAAAAAGGAAGTCTATTTAATGAATCCAGCTATTACCAAACACTTAATAATTTTAGTAGTCTTGGTGCATGGCAACAAGTAGATGGAAGGACTGCTCTAGTAAATGATAGCGTGTATCTACATTATTTTTTAGTACCCAATTTTAGAAGAAGTGTCAATTTTGATATTGAGGGTAGTAGAAATACAGCACAGCTTGGATCAGGTAATCTATTAGGCCTATCCACTAATATGACATACAGAGACAGAAATGTTCAACGAAAAGCAATTGCTTCTACGACTAGTTTAAGACTTGGTGTGGAATTGAATTTAAATAGCGGAAGTAATCTAACACAAACCTTATTATGGAATGTGGGTCAAACTTATAGCTTCCCTAATTTATTAATTCCTTTTGTAAAAAAAGTAGCAAAGGCGAATCAAAATGTGAAATCAAACTTTTCTATGTATGGCTCCTATATGGACCGTCTAGACTTCTACCAATTAAAATCATTCACAACCAATTGGGGATACGAGTGGAAAAAAAATAAAAATGGTAAACAACAATTAATCAACTATCGTCCGCTGAATATTGAGTTATACTTATTGAATAAGTTTTCTCAACTAGATAGTTTGTTAATCTTAAATCCATTTTTAAGGTCTTCATTTAACGAGGGTAATATTGTAAGTCAATCCTTGAGCTATACCAATATTGGTAATTCTTCTAAACATCCACGTCAACAAGAATACTTACGTTTGGGCATCGAAGAAGCCGGTGGATTACTTGGTCTTTCACAAAAATTAACGAATAATTTTTATCGTTTTTTAAAGTTAGAAGCAGAATACAGGTCTACCTATAAGTACGATAATTCAGAAATTGCTTGGAGATTAATGGGTGGCTGGGGTAATAACTATAGTAACAATGCAAGGCTAAGTGGACAATTACCTTTCTTTAAACAATTTACAGCTGGAGGACCTTATAGCATGCGTGCTTGGGGCTTGAGACAACTTGGATTAGGTAGCTCTACTTTTTATGATACGAGTGCATCACGTCAAAATTTTGACCGATTTGGTGACCTTCAATTAGAGGCCAACTTTGAATACCGTTTTACATTTTTGCAACTTGGGTCTTACAAAATCGGCTCTGCTCTTTTTACTGATATAGGAAATGTTTGGAATACAAGGGATTTAGGGAATGACTTAAGCGCAGGATTTAAATTAGATCGATTATATAAAGATCTTGCAATTGCGGTTGGAACTGGATTGCGCATGGACTTTGATTATTTTATTATCAGAATTGACTATGCCTTAAAGATGAAAGACCCTACTCGTCAAAATAACAATGGCTGGTTGAATTTGAGTGATATAAAATGGAATGAAATTAAATCCAACGGGCTAAGAGTAAACAACTATGCCTGGCAATTTGGAATTGGATTACCCTTCTAACAAATCCTTTATTGCTTGTTCTAGGTCCTCCCACTGCATGGCATCCTCCACATTGAATGTCCCAATCTTTGTTCTTCTTAATCCACTCATATAAGCACCCACACCTAGTGCTTGTCCAAAATCATGCACCAAGCTTCTTATATAAGTGCCTGTTGAACATAGCACCCTAAATTCAATATTTGGTAAATCAATTTTTATGATTTCAAATTCTTGGATGGTGATTTGTCTTGGATCCACTTTTACTTCGATCCCTTGTCTAGCAGACTCATACAATCGTTTCCCATCTTTTTTTATCGCAGAATGTTGTGGCGGCATTTGTAAAATAGTACCAATGAATTGTTTTGTCGCCTCTTGAATGGCCAATTCCGTAATCGCTTCTATGTCTTTGATCGATTTAAAATTTTCAGGCTCCTGTTCTAAATCATAAGATGCAGTTGTGGCACCCAAGACCATACTTCCGGTGTATTCTTTGGGCATGCCCATGTAATCATTGATCTGCTTTGTATACTTTCCGGTGCAGATAATTAACAAGCCAGTTGCCAATGGATCCAATGTGCCTGCATGTCCAACTTTCATGATTTTTGTCAACCACCTCACTTTCTTGACCATGTCAAAAGAAGTCCATTTCAATGGCTTATCAATCAACAAAACTTTACCTTCTAAATAAGGACTGAGTGCTGGAGGGATGGGCTTCTGTCGCTTCATACTTATGACTTAATACTAGTAAGCACGCGCAAATAAAACTCTTTGTGTAGAAGGTTGCCCTGTCAAAATACAAGTCCCCGCTTCTTGCTCATTGTTCAATGGAATACAACGAATGGTTGCCTTAGTCATTTCCTTAATTTTATCTTCGGTTGCTGATGTTCCATCCCAATGCGCCGAAACAAATCCTGCTTTGGTATCTAGTATGGAAATGAAATCTTCCCAAGAATCTACTTTTGTAATGTGTTCGTCTCTATATTGTTTAGCGCGATTGAATAAATTAGATTGTATATCCAATAACAATTGTGAAACTGTTTCAGTAATGCCCTCCATCGACACCGTCGTTTTTTCTTTGGTATCACGACGTGCTATTTCTACTTGATTGTTTTCCAAATCGCGCGGACCCACTGCGATTCTCACAGGTACTCCTTTTAATTCGTATTCTGCAAATTTCCAGCCTGGTCTTTGGTTATCTGAGTCATCATACTTTACACGAATACCTGCAGCTTTGAAAGATGCTACCATCGCGTGTACTTTTTCATCCAATAAAGCTTTTTGTTCTTCGCCTTTATAAATGGGCACAATCACCACTTGCACTGGCGCAATACGTGGCGGTAAAACCAAACCTTCGTCATCACTATGTGTCATCACTAATCCGCCAATTAATCTTGTACTCACACCCCAAGAGGTGGCCCATACATAATCTAAAGTATTGTTCTTATCACTGAATTTTACATCAAATGCTTTTGCAAAATTTTGTCCTAAGAAATGCGAAGTCCCTGCTTGCAATGCTTTACCATCCTGCATTAGCGCTTCGATACAATAAGTATCTTCTGCGCCTGCGAATCTTTCGTTCGGCGTTTTCACCCCTTTAATCACTGGCATCGCCATCCAATTTTCTGCAAAATCGGCATAGACATCTAACATTTTTAAAGTTTCTTCAATCGCTTCCTCCTTAGTGGCATGTGCAGTATGTCCCTCCTGCCATAAAAATTCTGCAGTTCTTAAAAACAATCTTGTTCTCATTTCCCATCTTACTACGTTCGCCCATTGGTTTACCAAAATTGGCAAATCACGATAAGATTGAATCCAAGTTTTATAGGTATTCCAAATAATGGCTTCACTGGTAGGACGCACAATCAACTCCTCTTCGAGCTTCGCCTCTGGATCCACCATCAACTTGCCTTTATTGTTTGGATCTGTTTTTAATCTGTAATGGGTGACAATCGCACACTCTTTTGCAAATCCTTCTGCGTTTTTTTCCTCAGCCTCAAATAAGGACTTAGGTACAAACAATGGAAAATAAGCGTTCTCATGCCCAGTATCTTTGAACATTTTGTCTAATGTTGCTTGCATATTTTCCCATAAAGCATAACCATATGGCTTAATCACCATACAGCCTCTCACCGCACTATAATCTGCTAATGACCCCTTTAAAACGAGGTCATTATACCACTGTGAATAGTCCTGTTGTCTTGTCGTTAGTTCTTTTGCCATTTTGTGAAAATTCTTAACATTTTAAATTGTAACAAAACCGTTACTATTAACGTTCTATGTTTTAAACTTTGTTACCTTTAGGATGTCAAATGTATGCAAAATCAAGGGCATATTAAAACCAAAAAATGAACAACATGAAAAAGCAACGCAACCTATCCCTCATTGGGTTCAACGCCATCGTTCTATTAATGGCTTGTAGTTTTTTCTTAACCAGCTGTACGAGTTTACAACAAACTACGACTGCTGCCACGGACGACCTATATTTTACACCTTCTAAAGAGGCAGAAACAACTAAAAGAAATAATTCAAATGAAGTAGAAGCTTCAGAAGAAGCCGAATATCAAGATTATCAAAATTATCAAGACGATCGCTTTTTAAGATTAAAAGTGGCAAATAGAAACCGTTGGTCAAGCATCGACGATTTTGGCTATTGGAACAATCCAAGATTTAGTATGAGTATGGGAATGGGTTGGGGTGGCGGATTCGGTGGCTGGGGCGGCGGATTTGGCGGTTGGGGCGGAAGTATTGGTCTTGGCTGGGGAGGTGGTTTAGGTGGCTGGGGCGGAGGCTTCGGTGGTTGGGGTGGCGGATTTGGCGGATGGGGATTTGACCCATTCTGGGATCCATTTTGGGACCCATTCTGGGGCGGAGGCTTCGGTGGATGGGGTGGTTTTGGCGGTTGGGGTGGCAGATTCGGTGGCTGGGGTGGCGGATTTGGTGGCTGGGGCGGTTGGAACCCTTACTTTGCAGGTTTCTGGAACCCATACAGACCAATTTATTATGGTGGAGGTGTAAGCGATTTCCCTATGCAAAGAAATAATTACACACCAAGAGCCTTGCAAACTAGTGCACCTGCATTAAATGCTTACAGAACAAATAGAAATTATAACAACGCCAATAATTTTTCAAATTCGACCAATGGTACAACGCGCTACACTGGCAATCCAACTTTAAATAGTCGATTTGGCAATTTATTAAGACGTGTGACAACAAATAATACCAACACGAATCAAGCAAATAGTTTTGATCGACCTGCGCGTTATTTTAACAATGGCGGTTTTAGTAGCAATAACCAAAATAAATCAAGTAACTCTAACTCTAATTCCAACACTTCACCTTCTGTAAATAACAATGCAGGTGGAAGAAGTGGCGGATTCAATAGTAGCGGATCTGCTCCTAGTTCAAGACCACCAAGAGGAGGTAATTAATCCTTTAAGCTAGTAAGGCTTATTCGATTTTTAATTTGGCGTTTATAAACAGTTCAATAGAAAGTAATATGAAAAAAATAGTAATAGGTATTTTAGTATTCGTAAGTGCAAGCTTAAAAGCACAAAGTCCAGAAGATGGATTAAGACTATCTTGGTTTGCTCCTAATGGAACACCACGTAGCAACGCATTAGGCGGCGCAATGGGTTCTCTAGGAGGTGACTTGTCTGCTGCGCATATCAATCCAGCAGGTTTAGGATTTTATAAGTCTGGTGAATTACTTGTCACAAGTAAATATTTAAATACAGTCAATAATTTTAATTTTAAAGATTCATTAACTCGAAGTTCTAGATCAATAACTGATTTAGGAAATATAGGCATTGTCCTTGCAGATGGTAAAAAGAACAGAGGCTATTCAAGCACTGCGTTTTCAATTAGCTTCACTCAAATAGCTAATTTCAATAATAGGCAGCGTTTTTCAGGCGTTAATAATTTTAGTAGTTACTCAGAAAAATTCTTAGAAGAATTATACTATGACAATGCAGGAATGGATGCTGCAGATAATAATTATATTTTTGGTAGTTCATTGGCTTTTAGAACTTTTTTGATTGATACCATCGCAGATAAAAATGGCAATGTAATAGGTTATCAAAGTTTGGTGCCTATTTCAAGTGGTGTGAATCAAACTTTTGATTCCTATACCAGTGGAAGTTCTAATGAATTGGCATTTGGTTGGGGCGGTAATATACAAGACAAATTATACTTAGGTGCAAGTATCGTATTGCCTATTGTGAATTTTAATCGTTCACTTACAGTTTCTGAAACTGATTTAGACCCAAACAATAAACAAAATCAATTTGGAGGTTTTGTTTTCAATGAAGAATTTAGTTCTAAAGGCTGGGGTATTGGTGCAAAATTTGGTATCATCTACAAACCAGAAGCCTCTTTACGTGTGGGATTTGCATTACATACTCCACAATTGATTGGCTTTAGAGATAGAATATCTGCAGACATGACAACGAATACTGAGTCCTATGAGGGCATCAAAGAGGTCAGTTCAGGTTATTTGAACAATGGCCTCCCTGGTGTAAGAGAGTATACAGTCATCACACCAACTAAGGCTACTTTTAGTGGTAGTTACTTTTTTGCTAGCCCAGGCAAGCCAACACAACCATTAGGGTTTATTAGTGCGGATATCGAGTGGGTGAATTATGCTGGAACACGTTTTTCTGCCAATGATTTTGACCAAGAAAGTGCCGACTACTATGATGACTTAAATAATACCATGAAAGCTACTTACAAGAATAATATTAATATCAGACTTGGATCTGAAATTAAATTAACAGGTAACTGGATGGCTAGAGCAGGTACTGCTTATTATGGTAGTCCTTACAAAAATGAATTTGCAGATGAAAATGGCAATGCCTTAGTAACACCATCCCGCTTCATTTTATCTGGCGGTATTGGTTATAGAACCAATAAATACTTTATAGACTTTACTATTTCAAGTGCCGCCAATAGAGATGCGGTGGTGCCTTACCGATTAATTGATAAGCCTAGCCCCATTGCAGTTCAAAATAGCAATGCTGTATTATTCAATATTGGATACGGAATCAGATTCTAATTCTAATTGAGACTAACACATTGAGATAAAGCATTGATATACCGCATTCATATATCGCATTGATATAAAAAAAGCCATCCCGAGGGATGGCTTTTTTGTGCAGGATATTTTATTCTATTTCAAGTCGCTTGACTTTAATCCTTGATTCATTTTAATATCTGTGTACTTAATATTTATTTTCATTTGACCCATATCTATTAACTGCTCTGAAGCAATTTGAACGCCATTCACAACTTTATAGCCAGTATAATATTGTTGTTGTGTCATGGTTCCTTGACCAGGTACTTCTTCTGATTTTGAAGTCTTTACTAATAAGAATGTTGTAGCATCATAAAAACGGTGTGATACTTTTTTAGAAGGGGTTGTTACTTCTACATCAATCGCATCTTTACCATCTACTTTTTCTGCACCTACAATCTTTAAACCATATCCTTTTGCAAGGTATAACTGTTCTGGAGCAAGAAAAGCAGACTCGTCAAGACCTTCTTTTATATCATCGGTGATAGGCGCTTCCTGCCCTTGTTGTGCAAAGGAGTACTTACCATCTACGACTGCCTGTCTCATCATTGCCATGCCACCCATGGACATAGTAGTTACTGAATTACCCGGCATTACAATAGTTTGTTTCATTTCTAAAGACTGCCCCATTAAATTAGCTGTTCCTTTTAGTTGCACATCTTTCACACTAGTTAAAGCCTCTTTGGTACCTATGGCTGCAATCGCTTTTTCCATCAATGCTGCTGGTGTTAAACTCGCATCTGCTTTTACTTCTGTAGGAGCAGCAATTTCATTACCTTCTATATCAAAGTACTTTAATGGACCATATTTTTCTAAGCCCTTAGTGATTTGTTTAGCATTACCTACAATCACAATATGCATTTGATTTGTATTCAAAAATAATTTAGCTGCATCTTGCACTTTTGCTGCATCCACTGCTGCTAAATTAGTTAAGTATTTTTGGTAATAGTCGGCAGGTAAATTGTTACGAGCAATATTCAATGCAAAGTTGGCAATGGTTGCAGGATTCTCAAGTGATCTTGCAAATCCGCCAGATAAATAGTTTTTCATTCTACTTAATTCTGTCTCTCCTACTTGCTCATTTTTAATTGTATTGATTTCGCGTAATAATTCCTGTACAGAGCTGTCTGTTTTTTCATTTCTAACAGAAGCTTCTGCTTGGAAAATACCAATTTGACGGCTTGGACTTAAGGAAGAATAAGCACCATATGTAAATGCATATTTTTCACGCAGGTTAGCAAACAAACGGCCTGAGAACCCACCACCTAAAATATTATTCATAACTGAGCCTGCAATCACATTCGAAGATCCAGGTAATAAATCTACCGCGCCAGCAATCGCAACCACACTTTGCACGCTTGAAGGTCGGTCTACAATCGCTACATAGGTTTGTTTAGGCTGAACAGGCTTGGCAAAATTTTGCTTTGCAAACGTTCCTTTTTTCCAATTACCAAAACTTTTTTCAGCTAACATTTTTGCAGTAGCAGGTTCGATGTCTCCAACAAAAATCAAATATGCTGCATTCGGTATCCAATAAGTATTTAAAAACGTTTTAACATCAGCGATAGACACTGTATTCACCGTCTTAGTGGTCATCATTTCACCATATGGATGCGATGCTCCGTAGACTAATTTTTTAACCACATTACCAGAAATTGCATCCGCATCGTCTTTGCTAGATTCAATGCCTGATAAGGTTTGCTTGCGAATTTTCTCCAATTCATCGGTAGATAAAGCTGGTTGTAATACCACTTCTGATAATAAACCTAATAAGTTAGGAAAATTACCTTTTAAAGAACTAACCGATGCTGATTGACTTGAAGTAGACATGCTTCCACCCAAAAATTCAATGGCTTCGTCTAATTGTGCTTTTGATTTAGTTTTAGTGCCTCTTTTTAACAACTGGCCTGCCATTTGAGCCACACCGGCTTTATCGCCTTCTGCAAAACCATCATAGTCTAATGCCAATGTAGCACTCACCTGTGGCAGCTTTGTATTTTTTACGACAAATACTTGTAACCCGTTTGCTAAAGTAAATTTAACTGGGTCTCCTACTTGAATAAGGGGTGCCTTGCCTGGTAAAGGCGCTTTTGAACGATCTATGTTCTGTGCCATTGAAACCAATGGAACTAAAAATAGAAATAAGTATAAATGTTTTTTCATAAAATTATTTTAAGGTAAACTTTTTAGAATGACTTGATTATTTAGTGGTAAGTTTTTCTTTTGGTAAATAATACAAAACAATTCGATTGTCTTTGTTTAAATACTTCTTCGCCACATTCAATACATCTTCTCTTGTCACTTTATTGTATTTCTCTAATTCTGTGTTAATTAAATTAGCATCTCCAAAATACACTTCATTGTTCGCTAAGCTTTCTGCAATACCAGCCATGGTTGCGTTGCCAGTAACAAGTGATGTGGTGATTTGATTTTTTACTTTTTGGAACTCTCTTTCTCCTACTAATCCCATCTTCAATTCATTCACTACACTATCCATACTTTTTTCCAAGTCCTCAATCTTCACACCCATATTCGCAATAGATAAGGCAATGAATAAGCCTTCGTCCTCATTGAAAAATGGAACTGATTGCGCAGCCACTGCTTGTTGTTTTTTATCCACTAAAGTTTTATTCATTCTAGAGGACTCTCCACCAGATAAAAGGGTTGACAATACATTGAATGCATAATACTCATCCCCGCCTTGCTTTGGCGCACGGTAGGCTTGAAACACACCAGGTAATTGGATATTGTCGTAAATCACATCTCTTACCTCTCCACCTAAAGCTGGTTCTTTAATAGTTGGTCTTGGAATTGGCTTGGTGCCCATTTTAATTGGACCAAAATAAGCTTCAATCTTCGCTTTCAATTCGGCTTTATTAAAATCTCCCGCTATAGACAATACACAATTATTAGGTACATAGAATGTCTTGTAAAAATTGATGAACTCATCCAATTTAGCTGCATTTAAATGATCCATACTTCCGATTGGTGACCATTGATAAGGATGCACTTTATAAGCACGCTTTAAAACTTCGTTTAAAAAAGAACCATAAGGTCGGTTGTCAACACGTTGACGCTTCTCTTCCTTTACCACTTCTCTTTGCGTATTCACACCAATTTGTTCAATCTTCGCGTGCATCATACGCTCACTTTCTAACCATAATCCTAATTCAACTTGATTAGAAGGTAGTAACTCATAATAGAAAGTACGGTCTTGTGAGGTATTGGCATTCAATGCACCACCTGCATTGGTGATGTACTTATCAAACTCCCCTCTTTTAATATTTTCTGAACCTTCAAATAATAAATGTTCGAAAAAATGGGCAAAGCCTGTTCTTGCCGTGTCTTCGTTTTTAGAACCTACATGGTATAATGTCGTTACAGCCACCACTGGTGCTGAATGATCTTCATGTAAAATTACTTTTAAGCCATTTGGCAAAGTGTATTTCTCAAATTGGATGGTTTGACCTGTCACCTGATTGATGAGCAAAGTCAACATACAAAGAAAAAATAGGAACGATTTTTTTTGCATAAAATTGATTTTTGGGAATATATATTAGGGTAAAAATAAGGCTAATTGCAATATTTACTGATTAAAAAACTTTAAGAATTTATATAATATTGTTAATACCGCCTTGAATAAAATTGGATTGAAAATGGCACTAATTTTAGGCTTGATTCCACTGAATTTCAAGGTCTTTTTTAAACCAGGTCATCTGCCTTTTAGCATAGTGTCTGGTGTTCTGCTGAATAGCCTGAATGACTGCCTCCTTTGTTTGATGCCCTTCAAAATAAGGCAACCACTCTTGATAGCCAACGGTTTGCAAGGCATTTAAATGAAATTGAGGGCCTAAGGCCTTGACTTCCTCCTCTAATCCCATGTTGACCATCTGCACAACCCTTTGATTGATTCTGTCATACAATTGCGCCCTTGGCATCTCCAATCCAATTTTTTGAATGTTAAATGGGCGAGACTTTTTGGACTGCAGTTGAAAACTAAGGATGGATTGCCCTGTTCCAATCACTACTTCCAAAGCCCTTGATAATCTTTGTGTATTTTGTTGTTCCCCCTGGTCTGCACTTGCCCAATAGGCAGGATCCTTTGCTTGCACTTGCGTTTGAAGCCAATCCATCCCTTTCAATGATACATCCTCCTGAATTTGACTGCGTATCGCTGGATCAATTGCTGGGATTTGATCCATCCCTTCTACAAATGCTTTAATATATAACCCAGTTCCTCCAACCATCACCACGGATCCAAATGCTGCAAGCAATTCCGCTGATTTTTTTAATGCATATGCTTCAAATGTGCCTGCATTCACCGTCTCTTGAATGGAATGACTTGCTATAAAATGATGTTTAACTTGAGCTAGTTCTTCCTTGTTCGGACGAGCAACACCAATATTTAATTCTAGATAACATTGCCTTGCATCTGCAGAAATAATTTCCGTTTTAAGTTTTTGTGCTAATTCAATCGCATACTTTGTTTTACCAACAGCTGTAGGACCAACAACGATATATACGGTAGGCGTCAAAATAAATATATTATGAGATTAGTAGGCTTCGGAACTATCATCAAATATGCCACCTGCGTCATCAGACCCAGACGCATCCGCGTCATCATCATCCCCTGCTTCCTCATCCCCTAAAAGTCCATTCCCATCTTCATCAGACACATGCGCATCTGCTTCGCCCTCTTCCCCAAATCCATCCTGAGCTTCAGTTAAATCATACTTCTCTTCGATATCTGTAAAATTAGGACCTAGCAAGCCTTTCGTACCATATTGCATTGGACCAACCCCTTCAATTCTTGACACCATTGGATAATTTAATTCCATATCCGCATCTGCATTCTTAATCACTTGAATCAATTGTATTAAGAAAGTCCAAGACTTTGCAAAGTCATATAAATAAACAAATTGTTGGTTGGTATTTAAAATCTCAGAGCCTATCAACACTTCATCCATCATCAATGGCGGCACGACATAATTTTTTTCATACACCGCTTTGCTAATTTCTCTTCCTCTTTGCCATTTTTCATTACTTCTAAAAAAAGTGGCATCATGTTTTTCATCAAACTCAAAAGCCTTCAAAATAATATGATGCAGGTCTGAAAAATGTTGTGCATGTTTCACCATTACATCTCTATAAATCGCATCGTCTTCTTCCCAAGAAATCCTAAATTTTAAAATGGCCATTTTGGTGATTTTGAAACGCTAAATTAGCATTTATTAGGATGATTTAAGCTTTTTTATAGGGCAGGATGCAACCCAATTTTAGCCGCTTCTACAATCATAAATTGATACGCAGCTTCATACTCATTAGGGATAATGCCGTCCAAGATAGCTTCTCTAATGGCGTCCTTGATAATGCCTACTTGCTTAGAAGGGGTGATATTAAAAATTTGCATAATCATCTCCCCGGTAATTGGAGGCTGCCAATTGCGCATCTGATCTTTTTCCTCCACTTCAACGATCCTAGCCTTAACCATTTCAAAACCTTGTAAATATCTTTTAACCTTGGTTTGATTCTTGCTAGTAATATCTGCTGCACAGAGTAACATCAAGGATTCAATGTCTTCACCAGCATCAAATAACAATCTTCGAATAGCACTATCGGTGACATTTTCTTTTGTCAATGAGATAGGGCGTAAATGTAAAGCCACTAATTTCTGCACCAGCTTCATGTGCTCATTTAAAGGCAGCTTCAATTGTGTAAATATTTTAGGCACCATCCTTGCGCCCACTACTTCATGCCCATGAAAGGTCCAACCAGTACCTGGTTCAAATCTTTTGGTATTTGGTTTTGCAATATCATGCAATAAAGCTGCCCATCTTAACCAGACATCATCGGTGTTTGCAGCTATATTATCAAGTACTTGTAAGGTATGTGAGAAATTGTCTTTATGACCAATGCCGTCAAGGGTTTCAGCGCCTTCCAATTTTAACAATACTGGAAAAATATGTGCTAATAAACCTGCTTCTCTTAATAAATACCAACCTTTTGAAGGTTGTTTGCTATTCATTATTTTTTGCAACTCATCTGTAATTCTTTCTTGAGAAACAATCTTAATCCGATCTGCCATTTGCTGAATGGCTTTAAATGTATTTTCCTCAATCACAAAATCCAATTGTGTTGCAAATCTTATGGCACGCATCATTCTTAAAGGATCGTCATCAAATGTTTGTTCTGGCGCTAATGGTGTACGAATGATTTTTAGTGCTAAATCATTTAATCCATTGAATGGATCTAAAAGTGCGCCAAAATTAGATACGCTCAAATCTATCGCCATGGCATTGATGGTAAAATCCCTTCTATTCTGGTCATCTATCAAAGTGCCTGGTTCGACTGTTGGATTCCTACTTTCTCTGACATAGGATTCTCTTCGGGCGCCCACAAATTCAATTTCAATATCTGTGAGTTTCACCTGCGCAGTGCCATAGGTTTTAAACAATGAAACAGGAGGCTTTGGACTAAATTGATTGGCGAATGTAGTTGCTAATTGCAACCCATCTCCTATGCATACAATATCAATGTCTTTGGTTGCTCTGACTAAAATTTTATCGCGCACAAATCCACCCACTGCATAGGCAGGTATCCCTATTTTAGCCGCAGCGGCTCCCGCAATAGCCAATAGGTCTTTTTCTTGTGCTGTTAATTCAATAGACATTGATGCAAAAGTACTAATTGTGTAGCACTTGTTGGAGGGGTTGATAGATTTGTTCCAAGCGGATGGTTTCGGCACAATTAAAATGCTTTAATGGGCATTGTTTTTTTCCGTGCAATCCACAAGGTCTACAAGGTAAAGCTTGTTCTGTCTCAATAATAAAGGAGGTATCTGACAATGGACCATAGCCAAAATCTGGCACAGTAGAACAGTAGATGGCAGCAACAGGCGCATTCACCGCAGAAGCAAAATGCATGGGTGCTGAATCATTGACATAGTTCATCACTGCCCTTTTTTGTAAAGCAGCAGATGCTAAAAATGAAAGTCTTCCAGCCAGATTGACTAAATTATTTTTCTGCACTGATTGCATGATCTGGTCGTTCAAGGATTTATCGCCTGGCCCCCCAAGTAAATAAATAGGCCCTTCAAAAGGAATTGAATTCAACACCTGAATCCATTGATGTATTGGGAATTGTTTAGTGTACCAAACTGATGCTGGCGCCATACACAAATAAGGTACAGACTGATAGCCCTCCACTGCTTTTAAATCCTGTGCAGATGGATACAATGCTGGCTTTGCACTTGTAAACAATCCCAAAGGAGATAACAACGCATGGTTACGTTCAATTTCATGCAATCCATTGCCAACAGCCTGGTGTTGTATTGTGTTCGTAAATAAAAAAGCAAAAGGATTTTTTTCAAAACCAATTTTTATTTTGGCCCCAGACAATGCCGTCCATAATCCTGTGGCAGCATAACGTTGCACGTTGATCACTGCATCAAATTTATTTTTTCTTATTTCAAAAAGTAGTTGTATCCAATGCCCATATTTATTTTGTTGTTTATCCCATACCAATACTTTATCAAGATAAGGATGCGCGTTAAACAATGCCTCATTTCCCTTTCTTACTAGTACCGAAATGGATGCAGCAGGATTTTGTTGATGTATAGATTCCAATAGGGCGGTCGCTAAAACGACATCTCCAATAAAAGCTGTTTGAATCACCAATATTTTTTGTGCCATGGATTGGATTTAAGGGCGTATAATGATGATTTGATCTTTATCCCATTTCACAATAGCAGAGGGCTCTTTCAAAGAAGTATCCTCTTGCTCTGAACGCACTACATAATCAACCCCTTCAATGATATCTAAGGAGATGTCTTTAAAACATTTTGGCGTGGGCAACCCAGAAATATTGGCAGAAGTACTTACGATAGGTTTCCCAAAAGCTTGCATTAATTGTTGCGCAAAATTTGCTTTGCAAATTCGAATGGCAATAGATCCGTCTAGTGCAATTAAATTAGGTGCTACATTTTTTGCTTGATCATAAATTACAGTCGTTGGCTTGGTGATACCCTTAATATAATCTGCCACTTTAGGAGCTGGTTCCGAAACATAATCCAAAATCCATTTTTCTTCTGGCACAAGCACAATCATGGCTTTGGTATCTGCTCTTTTTTTGAGTTCATAAATTTTTTCAACAGCATCAGGATTGGTTGCATCGGCGCCTATCCCCCAAACAGAATCTGTGGGGTATAAAATGATACCCCCTTTTCGTAAGGCATCTAAAGCGCAAGCAATATCTTCTTCCATTAAAAACATATTGCAAATTAATCATTAAGGCTTAAAGCTAGGCCAAGTAACCTAAGAGAGGCAATAAAAAAAGCTGGGGCAACCAAGACAAATCCCGATTACCCCAATTATCCTTCCCCCAAAGGATAAAATCTTTATATATAATATTTCTTTAATTTATTGTTTGTGGTAATTCTTGATTAATGTAAATATTAAACCAACGAATGCATCTACCAAATTCTAAGTAAATTAAGAGGAGAAATTTAAAATTTGAATATATATACTTACAAATCAATAATTTACAAATTAATGAAATATTAATTTTTAATGATTTTACATGAATTGATTTTTATATATAATTTTTTTTTAACTTCATTATGAATCGAACTTAGAAATTACTATGCTTTATAAATGGATATTACTTGCCCTATTTTTGATTGCAAACGCATTGACTGTATCTTCTCAAGCAATTCAGGTTATTAACCCATTGTCAAAAGTAGAAATTGCCTTATTAGATTTTATCTCAAAAGACAGCAGCCATGACCTTGCTTTAAATTTCCTAAAGGAGGACTTTAGACTTGGCATTACAAAAAAACTATCCAATGGAACAAGCTTTATTAAAAGAAAAGGAAAGGTTTTTATACAAGTATTGGGGACAGGTATATTATATGAAATCGCAATAAAAAGCCAAGGTAACTACCAGTTTAATAGAATAGACTCCACCATACATTTTGGTAGTAATTATAGCAGTTTAAATTGGATGTATAAGGACACGCTATTTCAATTTGGAGGCACTGGGTTTTGGAAGGTAAGGGACTACATGAGTTATTTTAGTAACAATACCCATGAATGGGAAATTTACAATACTTCAAACACTGCATCTATCTCCCTAAGCGACAAAAATAGCATACTCTATTTTATGGATGAGAAATTAGGTAAGCTTTACCTTTCTAATTCTATTAAACAACAAGATTTTCCAAAAACATTAACGATTAGTGATATTGATAGTTCTATTGTCTTTGATTTTGCAAAAAGAAAATGGGAAAGCTAAGGGGCACTCAATCCAACACTGAAGGAATTAATTAAAAAACAAGAAAGTCAACTAAACCCATTTGGTCCATATCTAATTTTTCATTCTGATCTTGAATTGTATTGGTTGAACTTTTCAACCAATAGCTATGGTACTTTTTCAACCAGTAGGCAATCAGAATTTAGAGAAAAATATTTGAAAATATATAATAATAGTCGTGATTTCAATATTCAATTTGTTCTTGGATCAAACTATTACCTAATTAAAGTTACAAAAGAAGGCGTATTGAGTTTTGAAACTATCTCCTTATCATTCAATGACATTAAAGAAGCAACTGGTGACGTAATTTATTCGAATGATCGATTTGTACAAATTATGAAAGTGTTTGAACCAGGGAAACCAATTATTGGGAATGCCTTGATTGTCCTTTTCATCATTTTTACGTATAATTTCATACAAAATAAAAGGAAGAAGAAAACGATACCATCTGAAGTTCAGACCATTCTATACAAAAACTTTTACAGCGCGATTACCATTGTTGAAAAAGAATTGATTCAAACAATATTTCAATGCCAGATGAACAATGAACAAATCTCTATCAAAATGATCAATAAAATAATTGGTGTGCAACAGAAAGATACTCTGACTCAAAACAAAAGCAGAAGCGACCATTTTTTACGTATCAACCAAAAATTTAAGTTGGCTACTAGATCAAAAGAATTACTCATTATAAAACAAAGAGAAGAAACTGATAAAAGACAATTTAACTATAATATCAACCCGCAATTTTTAAAACAAATGGAAGGATTGGTTTTAAACAACCAATAAGCTACAACCCCTTCTAGCACTTTGGTCTAGTCTTCCTAGTACTTCAAAACTTCCGTCAGGGTGAACGATTCCTATATCTTCTGTCGCAATAAATGCACAACTATTAAAATTGGCAAGGTCAATGATATGCAAGACACCCCTGCCCGTTGCATTCAAGGCTGTTGGATCGGATTCATCCGCGACTAAGACTTTCATCCATGGCGGGCATGCATAAATGCCCCCTCCTTTTGAATAGGCTTGACTTAATAATTCTGTCATACCATATTCTGAATGGATGTCTTGTACGCCAAATCCATCTGCTAAATAGGCATGTAAAGCAGGTTTGGTTAATTCTAACTTTCTTCCCTTCATGCCCCCAGTCTCCATCACCATGGTATGATTCAATGCTTGAGGATACGCATCTACAAAATCCATTAAGGCATAACTAACACCAATCAATAGCGTTTTTTGTTGCGCCTTTTCCAAAGCAGCTAAAGTCATATTCAATTTCTCAAAATCGTATAAATAAAATCCACTTTCTGGATTTGCACTTGCTTGTATTAAATGATTTGTCATATAGACCAAGGAAGAATGTTGTCGCTCTAAATAATTGGGTAATAAACCAAGTATACAATAGTCTTTTGGTGATCCGTAAAATTGTTGGAAGCAGTGCATAAAACTTTGTTCATATACGCTTAGCGCTTTAACAAAATGTTTACTTACAGTGTCCTGGGTCGTCCCACTACTTTCAAAATTAAATCTAGGACATTCCGTACCTGTATAAATAGTATGCGTCTTAAAAAAATGAATAGGCAAGAATGGGATTTGCTCCAGATATTCAACTGAAACTAATTGCAGTTTCATGGATTGAATCCACTCACTATAGACTGCATTATTTGAAGCTTGATAGGCCATGAGTGACAAGGCAGTGCGCAAGAAATTGGAGGGTGCCAAGTCCTTTAAATCCTCCATGTTCCAAGTTTCGCCATTCATACTACCTAGGTTTGTTACAAATGTATTAATAAATACAGAATGTAGTATCTTGCAAGGGTTATAATTAAACGAACTATGGCAAAAGCAACAACAAAAAAAGTGAGTACAAAGAAAGTAGGTACAAAGAAAGTAGGTACGAATAAAGTGAGTAACTCTAAAAAAAATGAGCTAATCAACCCAACTTCATATCAGTTTTTAAAAGAGTACATCAATAATCCTTCACCAGTCGGATTTGAAACGAGTGGTCAAAAAATTTGGTTAAACTACTTGACACAATATGTTGATACCACTTTTACAGACCCCTATGGCACTGCAGTGGGTGTGATTAATCCTGATGCACCATTTAAGGTGGTGATTGAGGCACATGCGGATGAAATAAGTTGGTTTGTAAATTATATCAACGATCAAGGTTTAATTCACCTTAAACGCAACGGCGGAGTGGATCATCAAATTGCACCATCTATGCGTGTTTGGATTCATGGAAAAAAAGGACCGGTAAAAGCGGTATTTGGATGGCCTGCAATTCATACTAGGATGAGCAATCCAGAACAAAAAGAGCCACAACCTAAAGTAGAAAATTTGACTTTAGACTGCGGGGCAAGATCTAAAAAAGAAGTAGAAGCATTGGGAATTCATATTGGTGCAGTGGTTACTTATGAAGAAGGATTTGACGAATTAGCACATGACTTTATCATTGGAAGAGCTTTTGACAATCGAGTTGGTGGATTCATGATTGCCGAAGTGGCAAGAATGCTTTCAGAAAATAAAAAGAAATTATCATTTGGTTTATACATTGTGAATGCTGTTCAAGAAGAAATTGGATTAAGAGGTGCCGAGATGATTGCTAGAAGAATCAAACCCAATATTGCTATTGTGACCGATGTGACCCATGATACACATACCCCAATGATTAATAAAGCAATCGAAGGTGATATTCAATGTGGAAAAGGCCCTTCATTGGCCTACGCACCTGCCATCCACAATAAATTATTAGCGATTGTAGAAGCTGCAGCAAAAAATAAAAAGATTCCTGTGCAATTTAGAACGCTTAGCAGAAGTACAGGTACCGATACAGATAGCTTTGCCTATGCCAATGACGGATGCCCTTCTGTTTTAATATCTATCCCACTTAGATACATGCACACGACGGTAGAAATGATTCACAAAAAAGACATCGTAGATACCATCCAATTAATGTATGAAACTTTATTACAGTTGAGTCCTAAAACCAATTTGAATTATCTATAATGTCTCAATCCACGCCCATACATATTGCAGTACTTGATCTATATGATGGCAGTGCTAATATGGGGATGGATTGTATCAGGGATATATTGGATGATTGGAGCAAAAAGCATTCTGTTGAAATCAAGACCACCGTATTTGATGTTCGGGTTAAAAATGAACTACCTGAGGATGGATTTGATGTATACATTTCATCAGGTGGGCCGGGTTCTCCTATTGACACAGAAGCACATGCATGGGATATCGCTTATTGCAATTGGTTAGAACGAATGCATGCGATAAAAAAACCAGTCCTTCTCATTTGCCACAGTTTTCAGTTAGCATGCAGGCATTTTGATATTGGAAAAGTTGGATTAAGAAAGTCAAAACAGCTTGGTATTCTTCCAATTCATCCAACCACAACCCATACCATTTTTGAACAATTACCTGATCCATTTTTTGCAATGGAAAGTCGATTGTATCAGATAACTGAACCCAATGATGAAAAAATTGAAATGATGGGCGCCACCATCATCGCATTAGAAAAAATAAGACCACAACTCCCCTATGAAAGGGCATTGATGGGGGTTGCATTTAGTGATACCATGATTGGGGTTCAATTTCATCCAGAAGCAACACAAGAAAGACTCATTAACTACTTTAATACTGACAGTATTAAAACAACTGTTATAAATGACTTTAGCGAGGACAAATGGAATCAAATTATGCAATCCTTAGAAGATGATTCTAAAATCAAACATACTTGTAGTCAGTTTATTCCAAACTTCCTCCAACAAATGCTGCAAGTATGATTCCAGCAATTAGAACAGCATTTAACGCTCAATTTACTTCGGAAAAGTACCAACAATACCTTTCTATTTTAAATGCCCCATTTAAAGATCAAATCCCCTTTAGGATAGCAGAAACGCCCGTTTTTATTGATAAAAATTTTAAAGCTCAGTTGCTAGATGCCGGGGACTTTATTTGTAATTTTATTACAGATCCAAGCTTTGTAGCAAAAACAAATCTTGCAATACCCCAAGGAATAGATATTCCATGTGAAACAACTTTACCTGAATGTGTTGTGATTGATTTTGCAATAGCCGAAGGACCAGGGGGAACATTCCAACCTCAATTAATTGAATTACAAGGCTTCCCTTCTCTATTTGCTTTTGAACTATTGCAAGCACAAGCCTTAGAATTGGCCTACGATTTACCGAAAGGCTTTAGTCCTTTTCTGAATGGATACAACCAAGCAAGCTATCTAGATTTTTTAAAAAAAATGGTGCTAGGCGACCAAGGGAAACATACCATTTTATTAGAGATAAAGCCTTACGAACAAAAAACGAGGCATGACCTATTGCTGACCGAAGCTTGGTTGAATGTGCCGATAGTTTGTCTTTCAGAAATTTACCTAAATGGCAAAACCCTTTGCTATCAAAAAAATGGGGTTGAATATAAAATTGAAAGAATCTACAATCGAGTGGTGTATGATGAGTTAATGCAGCAAGCGCCCAATTTCATTGCACAATTTAAATTACTAGAACAAACTGAAAATGTAGCCTGGGTCAATCATCCACATCATTTTTTTAGAATCAGTAAATATATACTCCCCTTACTAAACCATCCAGCAATTCCAGAAGCACATCTTTTGTCTGATTGGAAAAATTATCAATCAGCTGATAAACTTGATTTAGCTGCATCTATATGTAAGCCTTTATTTTCCTTTGGAGGTCAAGGTGTAATGCTAAATCCAACCATCGATACCATCAATGCAATCAATGATCCAGAAAATTGGATTCTACAAAAGAAAGTATCCTATGCCGCTGTGATTGAAACACCGTCTGGACCTTCTAAAGCAGAAATTAGATTGTTTTATTTTTGGGATAGCCAATTGAATCGATACGTTGCCACCAATAACTTAACTAGAATCAGCAAAGGGCCTATGATTGGTGTGAGCTATAATGATACTGCCACCTGGATAGGTGGCAGTATCAGCTATTTTGAACAATAAGTTTTTTATTCAGAAATGTTCATCATCTTGCCAAGTAAGCTATAGGCATTTTTTACAACAAGTGATTTCCCTATCCATTTCTTGGCATCTGTATTTTTAACAGAAACAAAATCTTTATTAGATTGATTGATCTCTATCACAATTGCCTCAAACTCATTGCTTACAAGCTGAATAAAAATATAATCTTTACCTTGAAATCTTTGAACAGCTTCAGCTGGTATTAATACCGCCTCATTCGTTTCCACCACAATATCTGCAGTTAAAAACATACCTGGTAATACATTTTTTGGTGTATTCTCAAAATGACAATGTAATAGACCTGTTTTGTCTTCATTGATATTTTGCGAAACTGCCAATATCGACACTGTATAACTCTTAGAAGGGTCTTGTGTTAGTGTGACTGTCCCCTTCATGCCTACTTTAAAATTTGCAATATCTTTTTCATAAATAGTGATGGCAGCATGGATATCATTAGGATCCATTATTTCTAATAAAACATCAGAAGGTGTCACATATTTTCCTCTATTGATATTCACTTTTGTAATATAACCACTAATGGGTGCTGTCAATTTTACCAAACTAGTCATATTCTCTGGTGTCAAACTTTCTGGCTGAATATTAATTAGTTTTAGTTGTTCAGACAAAGCCCTCAATTGAATATTAACTGCATTATAGTCTGCTTGTATTTGTTGATAGGATTTTTTACTTACTGCTTCTTGATTTAATAATAATTTTTGACGGTCAAGGTCTTGTTGTAAATAAGTCAATTTTGCCTTACTAGCTAAGTAATTTTCCTGTAACTGAATGAAGGCTGGATCTTTTACAGTTGCTAAAACAGCGCCCTTTTTTACAAAATTACCTGGTATTAAATTAATGTCCTGTACATATCCTCCCAATGGCATACTAACAGATGCGATACCTGTTGGTGGTACGTCAATCACTCCATTTAAATGGGCAGTCCCTTTCATGCTACCAAGTTCAATGGGAGCTAGTACTAATTGTGCTAGTGTTGCTTGCTCTTTTGTTAAAGTCACTTTATTTGTTACTTCTTCAACTGCTTCTTTTTGAGTTTCATTTTTTGGATCGCTACTGCAACTCAATAAAAAAATGGCAAAAACAATGATGCTATATGTATTTTTCATTATCATCTTTTTTGAATAATTATTTTGATAGTAAATAATTAAGGGTGGATTGGTTTAGATTAAATAATTCAAGCGTTTCAAGTGCCTGCATTTTAATAGATTGAACCTGCGTCATTGAGTTAGACCATTCGATATAACTTATTTGACCTTCTTTAAATGATACATTCGCAATCATTGCAATTTTGTTTGCATTAGGTAGCAAGTTTTTCTGAAAATGCTGGTACAAGTCAACCGATTGCTGATAATGATTCCATGCTTTTTGTATCTCCATCTCTAAATCAATACTCGCTTTTTCTTTCTCCTGAGCAATCACGGTTTCATTTGCCTGACTTGCCTTCACCTTTTGCTTTAAGCCCGATCTAAACAATGGGACGTTAAGGCCAAGGTTGATTGAATTATATCTATTTTGGTCATTGGGAGTCATCCTAAAACTTTGGTTGGTATAGCCCAATGCTACTTGAGGCAAGACTTTAGACTTAGCGATATTGGTTTCTGCAATAGCAGATTGTAATTTTTGTTTCCAAAATAAATTCAAAGGGTGTGCAGCATCTACTGAAGTATCAATTAATTTAGGCTCAAAATTTAAAATTTCCTCTGGCAAGATCATTATGGAATCTTGTAATAAAATAGCAAACTGTTTTTGTAAACCATGCTGTTCATTTTGATGCTTGATCATTAACTGCTGATGCATGCTTACCCAGTTCTGCATATTAATTTGTTCCAATCCATTGTCTTGTCCAGCTTTATACCTTGCATCTACCGCAGCCAATTGTTTAAGATAGATGGTATCCAGTTGGCTTAACAAGCCTCCCTTTGCCACTTGAAACTGCAATTGAATGTATAACTGTTCAACAGCATGTTGAATATATTTTTGATCTAACACAATTTTATAATCATAGCCTTGACGAATGGATTGATACAATTTTTTTTGAGCTTGATATACCTGAGGTAAATCAAACACTTGCTCTGCAGCATATTTAGAGTCATTCAAGCTACTATTCACATTACCTAATTCGCCTCTTAATGATAATTTAGCTGGATCAAAACTTGATTTTGTAAGGACATCGTAATAGGCTTGTTGGGCTAGGGTTGTTTTTAATGTTGGCGACACTAACTTAGCCTGTTCAATCACTTTTGCTAATGGCCTTTTTACAGTCAATTGCTGTGCTTGCAAACTAGTTGCATTCAATCCAATCATACATAGTATAATGGCCATTGTAGTTTGACCCAATCTTTTCTTTTCAAACAATTGATAAAAGATAGGTAATACAAATAAAGTCAATAAAGTTGCTGATAACAATCCACCAATAACCACTGTTGCTAAAGGTTTTTGAACTTCGGCTCCAGCACCACTGCTTATGGCCATAGGAATAAAACCTAAAGAAGCAACCGCTGCAGTAATTAAAATAGGTCTTAATCTTGTTTTAGTTGCGGTCGCAATGATGTCAGAAATTGTTCTAGTAGGTTCCATAGCTAATTTATTCATCTCTGTTAACAATACAATACCATTCAATACAGCTACTCCAAATAAGGCAATAAATCCAACGCCTGCTGATATACTAAAAGGCATATCCCTAATCCACAATGCAAGTACACCCCCAATGGCAGAAAAAGGAATGGCGGAGAAAATCAACAAACAATGTTTAATATTTTTAAATGCAAAAAATAGCATCACTAAAATCAATAATAAAGCAACAGGAACTGCAATTTGTAAACGACTAACTGCATGTTCTAAATTTTCAAACTGTCCGCCATACACTACATAATAACCCGGAGGAAATTGAATGGACTTTTTAACTTTTTCTTGCACTTCGGTCACCACCGTCTTGACATCTTTCCCTCGAACATTGAACCCGACCACAATTCTTCTTGCTGCATCCTCTCTTTGTATTTGGTATGGACCTTCCTCAATCTTTACTTCTGCAAGTTCATACAATGGAACCTGTTTGCCATTTCCGACTGTCACCATTAAATTTTTGATTTGTTGCCAGTCCTTTTTTTGTGCGGTATTCAGCCTCACAACTAAGTCAAATCTTCGATCCCCTTCAAATACTTTGCCCGCTATGCCTCCTGCATAGGCCGACTGAATGACCTGATTGATTTCTTTAATATTTGCACCATAATTTGCAATGGCAATTCGATTAAAATGTACCACCACTTGAGAAATACCAGTAACAGTTTCTGTATAAAGATCTTTTGCACCTTCCACATCATTAATCAAGTTGCCCATTAAAGCTGCATACTTTGCCAAACTATCTAAGTTTTCTCCAAAAATTTTACAAGAAACATCCTGCCTCGAGCCTGTCATCAATTCATTGAATCGCATTTGAACTGGAAATTGAAAGCCAGAGGTAATACCTGGTACTTGTGACATGACTTTGCCCATTGTATCTGCTAATTCATCGAATGTTTTTGCTGAGACCCAATCTTTTTTATCTTTTAAAATGATCATTAAATCCGAAGCTTCCATAGACATTGGGTCTGTTGGGATTTCTCCTGCTCCAATTTTAGTGACTATTTTTTCGATCTCCGGAAAACGATTAATTAATAATTTAGATGCCTTCTGTGTAGCATCTAATGTGGTATTCAAAGAACTCCCACTTAATAATCTGGTATCTACTGCAAAGTCCCCTTCTTCTAATTTTGGAATAAACTCTCCACCCAGGCTGTTTAATAAAAATAAAGCACCAATAAAAAGCGCAATGGTTATACCAACAATTTGCTTTGGAATTTTCAATGCCTTCATCAATAAAGGTTCATAGAATGCTTCTAATTTTTGCATGAACTTATCCGTCCATGTTTCTTTTTGCACTCTATTTCTATTCAATACCCACGCACTCATCATAGGTACATAAGTGATAGATAAAATAAATGCACCTATTAATGCAAAGGAAACTGTTTGTGCCATTGGCTTAAACATCTTGCCTTCTATACCTGTTAAGGACAAAATAGGCAGATAGACAATCAAAATAATGATTTGTCCAAAAGCAGCAGCGCCCATCATCTTATTAGACACTTGACCCACAATCGTATTCATCTCGGCCTTATCCAATTGATTGTGTTGTCCTTTTTTTGAGCTATGGTATAATTGATGTAAGACAGCTTCTACAATAATGACTGCCCCATCCACCAGTAATCCAAAATCCAATGCACCCAAACTCATTAGGTTACCACTCACGCCAAAAAGATGCATTAATATAAAAGCAAATAACATAGATAATGGAATCACAGATGCCACCACTAAACCCGCCCTTAAATTTCCTAAGAATAAAATTAAAATGAAAATAACAATCAATGCCCCTTCTAATAAATTTTTAGAGACGGTGCCAATGGCATTGTCCACCATTTTTGTTCGGTCTAAAAAAGGCTCAATGATAACCCCTTCTGGCATAGTCTCCTGAATGGTCGCAATCTTAGTTTTGATATCCGAAATCACTTGATTACTATTTTCCCCTTTCAACATCATTACAACTGCGCCAGCCACTTCTCCATCTGCATTATAGGCTGTTGCGCCAAATTTAGTCGCTTCTCCTAATTTCACTTCTGCCACATCCCTAATTAACAAGGGCATCCCATTGGATAAAGTCTTAACTGGAATACTTGAAATCTGATCTATGCTATCCACCATCCCTTCTGTTCTAATAAATAGTACTCCTGGACCATGTTCAATATAAGCACCCCCTGCATTTTGATTGTTCTCATTTAAGGCAGTATAAATATCATTCACTGATAAGTCATATTGCTTTAATAACTCTGGGTTCACACTCACTTCAAATTGTTTCACTGCACCACCAAAACTACTCACATCCGCCACACCAGGTGTACCCAACAATTGTTTACGAACAATCCAATCCTGCATTGTCCTCAATTCAGTTAAACTATACTTTCCCTCAAACCCTTTCTTGGGCCTGACTACATATTGATAGATTTCACCCAAGCCCGTTGTTAAAGGCCCAAGTTCCGGAATGCCCATCCCTTCTGGCATTTGTGACTTCACCGTAATCAAGCGCTCAGAAACCTGTTGCCTTGCCCAGTAAATATCCATACCATCTTTAAATACTAAGGTCACTAAACTCAATCCAAATCTTGAAAAACTTCTTTGCTCAATCATGCCAGGAATATTCCGAGTGGCTTGCTCGATTGGCACTGTAATCAATCGTTCTACATCTGGTGCACCTGCACTTGGAACAGATGTGATAATGAGTACTTGATTATTGGTAATATCTGGTACAGCATCAATAGGTAATTTGGAAATAGAGTAAACACCTCCAATAACCAAGGCAAAAAGTCCTAAAAGAATGACAAGTTTATTCTTAATAGAGAACTGTATAATTTTTGATAGCATAGTAAAGGTGCTTACTCAATAAAATGAATGATAAATAATCTTCTAAAGATAATCATTAAAGGTTAATCTTTTCATATGAGCCTACTCATATACTAGGCTTTGAACACTAAATCCAGCGTCTGCCACCGCAGACTTAATTTGATCAATTAACACGGTCTTGCCAGATTTAAATGTAAGGACAAATTTAGACTGCTCAATATCTACTTTCACTTCATCCACAAAATCTAATTTAGTCAATGCTTTAAAAATGGCTTTAGAACACATAGAACATGTTAAGCCCGAAGCCACTAAAGAAACCTTCTTGATCACTGTGTCTTGCTTAACCTCACGCTCATATTTACAACATTCATGTAAAGCATCGTAAGTTGCTTTGGTAGCTGTTTTATGTTCGGTATCATACCCAACAGCAGCAATGGCTGTTTCAATTTTGTCTAAATTGGTTTTACCATCAAAAATCAATGTCAACAACTTTGCATCCATATCCCAACTTGCAGTTGTTGCGCCTGCTGATGTAGCAGCTTTTTCGATACTTGATTTACACATACCACAATTACCAGATACTTTTAATTTAGTCGCTGTTTGTGCGTTTGCAGAGAAAAGAATGGCCATCATAAAGCCACTTAATATGATTAACTTTTTCATAAAATATTTTTTAAATTTTTAATTACAGAAAATACAAATAGCATGAATGCAGCAATATTCAATTGCATGCTCCATTAAAGTCAATTACATTAAAATCAAATTAAATAAAGACAGTCTAGGGCATAGATTGGCGGCCCCGTAAAAAGTAATCCCTTTTTGGAATGTACTTTTGCTTTTGCTTTTAGTTCAAGAACCGGAGCAGTAGCTATAAGTGTATAAAATTCGGATGGATGAGTCGCTAGTAATAGAGGTTGCTTTTCAGTTGCAAGTTCATTGAACTGATGCAGGTCTTGTTTTTTAATAAACGTTATTTTTTCTGCACAACAAGTATCTTTTTTACTAGACTTCTTTTGGGTTTCCTTACCACAGATACATTTTTGAACTTTTCCTGCACATAGATGTGCTTTTACAGTTGCTCCAATACTGGAAAAACTATACACAAATAAAAGTAGGATGGTTAAAATCTGCTTCACAATACAAAGGTAGTACTAATTGATAAAATTCCACCAAATTCCAACTCTTAACCAAGTGCCTGTGCCTGGATAATTTGGGGCAGTAAAATGATACCTTGTACCTAATTGATTACTAGTGGCTAATAAAGTATTCAGCTGTTCCATGCGTATAAATCCTTTAAATCTTTTGATCCTGAAATTTAAAAAGGCATTGGCAATGGGTCTATTATTAGCTGTAAACTGATCTTGGAGGTAAAACTGACCATTCAATGGCATATATCCATCTGGCTGAAAAGAGGAATGATAAATGACTTCTAAGCCCGTTGAAAGAAATAAATTTTTAAAGAAATTACCCTCAAAAGCAAGGCGCTGTCTAGTGAAAATGACTGGAAGGTGCAATGGCGCATTGGGGTCTACTAGCTGCAATGTTAATTCATTGTACCAATTCCAATGACGACTTAATTTCATCTGATTTGAAACCGTACCCTTCACATAACTTAAACCTTTGTCATACACCATTGGCTGAAATCCTGAACCAAAGTATTGAAAATTTTGAATGAGTTTGTACTGAAACGAAGCAGTTAAACCATGACTTTTTTGATTCCACAAAGCACCTAATTCAATGATGTTTTCTTTATCGATAGTGGCTATTTTAAAAATTGGAAATGCAGTCATACCAATTCGATTAAAGGAAGGCGTACGATTGGAATTTTGCACCCATAATGCCAATTGATCTCCTTTTTTATTGATTAAGCTGCTTAAAGAAAACTGTGCTTCATAGTCGCCTGCATGATAGCCACTTAAAAATAATTTTCCAGATGCTTGAATATCCCAACGAAGATTCTTGGTTTTATTTTTATAGACGCCAAGTCCATAGATATCATTATTTGACCATTTTGTCGAACTATCATTAAAAATTAACTGCTGGTACCCAAGACCAATTTGCAGGTATTGATTTGGATTTGTCTTCTCAGGAAAAGAAACTAAGCTAAACTCATTGGTGAATCTTTTCCAATTATCCTGAAACAACATGGTATTTCCAACTGGTAATTTGTAATTAAAATATTGCTCATAATTAAGTTCAGAGGGATTGGCATCAGCAAAAACAAATTGATTGGTTTGGTATTTTATTTCATTCTGGAATCTGAGTCTAGGATAAAATAAATAAGTGGTCACCGAGTCTTTTACCACAGAGTCTTTTTGTCCTATATCATAGGTCTGCTTCCACACAAAACTTTGTTCTTTATAAGTAGAGCCAGTGGCGATATTGGTATTGAATGGATTTCTAAAAGAAGCACCGCTAATACCCAATCTTGTTTCAAGCTCATATGGATTGTTCAATGAAAGACTATCAATTAAAGCACTATTCACTAGCCCTCCATTTTCCGATGAAGCAGATTTATTGGATAACATCACCCAGTAAGAGGCATAACGCTTTCGCTTAGATTGATAATTGGCAGTCATGCGCATATTATTTAAATTCGCATGTTGGTTTTTTAAATTTCCTGGAGCATTGCTAAAACGGTAAGCAAAAGAATAATTAAACTGCTTTGTTTTATTTTGAGTGTGCAATATCTCAATCAATTGCTCCCCCTTTCCACCCAGCAAATAACCCAATTCGGTATAGGGTTTTGTAGTTTGATAAAAAGGCGTTTGCTCCAAAGTGTAATTGTAGACTTCATAGGCCCTAAAACCTGCATCCCATCCCCCTCTTTGCAATGGATTGAATATATAAGATTTACTTGCATTGCCTAAATTACCTAAATGATAATTGCTATAGGGTAGGATAAATTTTGAATAGAAATCGGTAACAGCGGTATCCATATTCTGAATGGTCAAGCTATTGTACAATCGATAATAAATCGCAATTGAATCCTCGGATTTATCTCTTTTTTGTAAGGAGTCTGTTGCTCCACCACCACCGCCGCCAAATGAATTAAAGCGCATATTCTGTCCACTCAGCTGTCCAATAAATAGACAACTTATAAAACAACAGATGAATAAAATACGCTTAGTCCTCATATTTGATAGTAGGATAATGCTATTGAAAAAAAATCGCATTAAGCGGCGACTTCTTTTACCAATGCACTAAATATTAAAGTTAATAAAGGTTCAGCCGCATTTGCAGCCGCCAATACTTCCTCGTGTGTGATCACATTGTTATCTTCTCTAATGCCTAAATCGGTCACCACACTCATTGCAAAAACTTTCATGCCGCAATGCACTGCTGCAATATTTTCTTGCACTGTACTCATGCCCACCACATCTCCACCTGCAATTTTGATTAATTGATACTCTGCTCTTGTTTCAAATGTTGGACCTGTCACCCCTACATAGACACCTTCGTGCACTTTAATTTGATGTTCAGCAGCGATGCGTTTTGCTTTATCGATAAATGCATTATCATATGGCTCACTCATATCTGGAAAACGCGTACCAAGGGCAGGCTCATTTTTGCCCAATAAAGGGTTGGGTGTAAAAAAACTAATATGGTCTTTAATGATCATTAAATCACCCACTTGATAATCCTTATTGACGCCACCAGCCGCGTTTGATAATAATAAATTTTCGACTCCTAATAATTTCAACACGCGAATTGGGAAAACAACTTGTTCTGCATTATAGCCTTCGTAAAAATGAAAACGGCCTTCCATGACCCAAACTTTTTTACCATTCAATGTGCCTAAAATTAATCTCCCTTTATGTCCTTCAACGGTGCTCACTGGAAAATTTGGAATTTCACTATAGGGTATGCTAAATTCAGTTTCAATTACACTTGATAAATTACCCAATCCACTACCTAAGATGATAGCAGTGTTTGCTGTTGCATTAATTTTTGACTGTATAAACCCTGCAGTTGCTTCTAGCTGTTGCATTAATGGAGACATAATCTGGCCTTTATTTAGCCACAAATATAACAACAGTAAGGGACTCTAAGCCTTAATTGGCTTAGTTTCTCCCTTTAAAACGGTATAGGCGATGGAAGCACTAATGATCATAAATACTGCACCCATTAAAAAAGAAGCCCCTGGAAAATAAATTGGATTGCCTGGCTTCGTGAAATAGGCAAATAAACTTGTCATAATAAGGGGTCCAGCAATGGAAGTCACACTCATGATACTTGTTAACGAGCCCTGCAATTCTCCTTGTTCGTTTTTGGGCACATGCACTGAAATCAATGCTTGCAATGCTGGTCCAGAAATCCCTCCTAAACAATAGGGGATTAAAAATACAAACATCATCCATGAGCTGCTTGCAAAAGCAAATAAAATTAAACCCAATGCATATAAAGCAATGCCAAAATAAACCGATTTCTCATTGCCAATTTTTGGATTGATATAACGAATCAGTACCCCTTGCACCAAACCCACCAAGAGGCCTACCATTCCTAAAGACAATCCGATCATTTTTGGTGACCATTTGAATTTCTCCATATTGGCAAAACTCCAATTACTTTGAACTGCATGAACAGCTAAATAAATAAAAACCAAAGAAAAAATCAAACCTGATACGGCAGGATATTTTTTTAAATGCACAAGAGACCCTAATGGATTCGATCTTTTCCAATCAAAAGCCCTTCTATTTTCTACCGGCAAAGATTCAGGTAATACAAAATAACCATACACCACATTTAACAAAGCCAAACATGCTGCAACAATAAAAGGCAGTCTAGGACTGACTTCTCCTAAAAAGCCTCCTAGCATGGGACCAATTATGAATCCAATTCCAAAAGCAGCGCCAATCATTCCAAAATTTTGTGCTCTATTTGAATCGTCACTGATATCTGCCATGTAAGCAGATGCCGTAGTCACACTTGCACCAGTGATACCAGCAATGGTACGACCAACAAATAACCAAAGTATAGAAGGCGCAAATGCTAAGAATAAATAATCTAAGCCAAAACCTAATAGTGAAATTAAAAGCACTGGCCTTCTGCCATATTGATCACTTAAACTTCCAATGAATGGTGCAAATAAAAATTGCATGGTCGCATATAAAAATGTCATCCAACCACCATATAAAGAAGCCTTACTTAAATCACTAGTATGCAGCAAACCCTTTATCAATTGTGGAACCACCGGAATGATGATGCCGAGTCCAACAATATCAATGACCAATGTCAAGAAAATGAATCCAACTGCTGCCTTCTTTGTGTTTGCCATAAAAAAAATTGACGGATAGCGCAAATTTGCCTATCCATCAAATATACAAGTACCTATCAAGACTTCAAAACCTTTTGAAAGATTCACCATGAAGCTAATATTAAATTATACTTGTTAAAAAAGAGCAATAAAGTCAGTCAGTGCTTGTATTTTCTGCTAATTTTACATACGATGTCGAAAAGCAGCAATATGGCACAAAAAAGAATTTTACGGATAACTAAAATCACTATTCTGTGAATCAATTTAGGCATACACAACTCATCAAAGAGCTAGCAGTACAGCATGGATTTGATTTCTGTGGTATTGCCGAAGCCAAAGAATTAACCGAAGATGCATTTAGATTAGAGCAGTGGTTGGCAAAAGGTTTTCATGGGGATATGCAGTACATGGAAAAACATTTTGACTTAAGAATTAATCCAAAAAAATTGGTACCAGGTGCAAAGTCGGTGATTACATTTTTAAAAAATTATTCCCCCGAACAGGAACAACCCATTGGCTTTCCAAAAATTGCGAAGTATGCTTATGGTCAAGATTATCACGAAGTCATTAAGCTTTCCCTGAATCAAATGCTAGATGACCTTCGACATAAAATTGGACCAATCGAAGGAAGAGGATTTGTAGATTCTGCTCCAGTGTTAGAGCGTTCATGGGCCTGGCTTTCAGGCGCTGGATGGATTGGCAAAAACGGCAACTTAATCCAACCTAAAAAAGGTTCCTTCTTTTTCATCGCAAGCTTAATTGTAGACCTTGAATGTGTTTATGACCAACCCATTGCAAAAGATTATTGCGGTACTTGCACTAAATGTATCGATGCCTGTCCCACACAAGCCATCTTGCCGAATAAAACAATTGAAGCCAATCATTGTATTAGCTACTATACTATTGAATTGAAAAAACAACAGATCGAAACTGCTTCAGATAGGTCTTATCAAGACTGGGCATTTGGCTGTGATATTTGTCAGGATGTGTGTCCTTGGAATCGATTTAGTCATCCGCATCAAGAATCAAAATTCAAACCGATTGAAGGCTTATTGACTATGTCCAAAGATGCTTGGCTTCAAATGGAAGAAACTAGTTTTAAAGCAAGGTTTAAACAATCCCCTTTACTTAGATCAAAATTAAACGGGATTAAAAGAAATATCGACTACTTGAAAAATCAAGGTCAATAAAATAGTTCATTTATTTTATTGCTGTATTATTTGATACAATGCAAGCTGTTAAATGTTGTAACTCTTCCTCCATCTTTGCACCTAAGACCTTTTCATTGAGTAAGGTCTGAAATTTTTCCCAAGGATACCAATTGACATGTTGTTCAAAAGACCAGTGAATGACATAAGTGCCCTCTTTTAACGGCAACCATTCTATTTGAACCTGATAAGGTGCTTGGCCTGTTGCTTCCCATTTTAAAAGAATAGTGCTATCGGTGCTTGACAACATTTGAATTGTTTGCGTGCCTACTCGTGCAATGCTATCTTTTACTAGCACTGATTGATCTTTCCAATCACTCATCCAACCTTTCCATGCAGATAAGTCTTTCACACAATATTGTATTTGCACCATGGTGGCATTGACTTCTACCGCCCTTGATGTAATCACCATAGAAGGAAATAAGCTAGCAATAGCAGTGATTAAGATACCAATGACCAATACACTTATCAATGCAAAACGAATCAATTTCATTTTATTCCCATTTAAATATTTTATATGCAGCAGCATACACAATGACAATCCAAATTAGCAGTATGGCAATTTCATTACCTACCGAAAATAAATTAGCACCCTCAAACGCAATTTCACGCATGGCATTGTTAAAATGCGTTAATGGTAAAATATTACAAAAGGGTTGAAGCCATTTAGGGAAGGAATCAATTGGGAAAAATGTGCCCGCTAATAAAAATTGAGGCAAGGTAATTAAATTGGCAAATGGTGGGATGGTGCTTTCATTTTTTGCTACGCCACTCACAATAAAACCAAAGCCCATAAATAAAATTAAGGCAATGAAACTAAGTGCCATGATATTCAAGAAAGTGATGAATCCATGCACGAGCGTAAAATTAAATGCAAAATGGCCAATCCCAATAATGATCACCGCAGTCATCAATTGAAAAATAACCCTACTTAAAGCTTCGCCTAAAATGATATACAAACGTCTAATAGGTGTGGCATAAAATCTTTTTAAAACCAGCTGTTGTCTTAAATTAAAAAACAAAAAAGCCACACCAAACACCCCTGCACTTAATAAGGAAAAACCAAGTTGCCCAGGTAAGATAAAATCTATGGTGCGGTAGGTTCTGCCAGGTACTTCAATCACTTCGTTCTTCACCACCGCAATAGTTGGAGCATCTTTAAATTCAGAGGTATTGATATTTGCAATCACTGCATTTAAGATAGATTTAATTACTTGAATATTTTGTGGATTGGCAGCAGCCGAACTTGTTAATTGAATTTGATAAGGCTGGCTAGGATTTTGAGTTGGCTGAATATCAATTAACGCTATAATTCTTCCCTTAGCTAATTCTGCATTCACCGTTACCTGATCGGCTTCAACAAATTTCAATTCTGCCAGTGACTTTATTTTTGTATAAACCAAATTTGTCGTATCCGCATTGGGTGCTAAAGCTACTTTTACATTGAAATTTCCACCGCTACTTAAGAAACCGAATACTAAAATAAATATCAGCGGGAATGCAATACTAAAAATAACTGCAGACGGGCTTCTCAGGATAGAGCGCAGGCTTGCTCTTGTAATAGCAAGCATCGCTTTGATTTGACTGTATGAACGCATGATACCTAAGGCTGTTTAACCACAAAGATAGGCATTCGTGCTTGAGGGGCACCAACCATTTGTTGTACAGTTTTCAAATGTTGAAAAATCTGCCATTGGCTTGCACCTATTTCAGATTCAATTGATTTTACTTTCACATAATCTTTGTAGTCTTCAATAAAATCTTCGATAAATGATTTTGATTCTGGATATGATTTAACACTATAGCCTTTAAGTTTCGCCATTTTAGCAGCAGATGCAAGTGCATCATTTAAAGTACCAATCCTATCCACCAATCCTACTTTAATTGCATCCGAACCTAACCAAACTCGACCTTGTGCAATTGAGTCAACAAAGTCCATTGATTTTTTCCTGCCCTTTGCCACCCTAGATTTAAAAGTATTGTAAATACTATCCACGCCAGATTGCATCATTTTTTGTTCCATGGCATTCAATGGTCTTGTGGATGTTGGTGCATCTGCATAGGTCGCAGTTTTTACCCCATCAAAAGTCACACCTATTTTATTTTTCATGAAGCCCGAAATATTTGGAACGACAGAAAATACACCAATTGAACCAGTAATGGTATTGGCATCTGCATAAATAGAATCAGCACCACATGCAATATAATATCCTCCAGATGCAGCCACATCTCCCATACTTACAATCACAGGAATCTTGCCTTTAATCAATTCAATTTCTCTCCAAATAATATCACTCGCTAAGGCGCTTCCTCCAGGTGAATTCACTCTTAATACCAATGCATCAATAGATGCGTCTGCTCTAATTTTTTGGAGTATCATTCTAAAATCATCACTTGCAATGGACCCTTTCACTCCCTTGCCCATGACAATATCTCCATCTGCATAGACCACTGCAATTTTACCTGCACCAGTCCCTCTTAATGGCACCGACTTGGCATAATCTTTTATTGAAACAAATGGGATGTCATTTTCTTTTACCCCATTTAATTTTTTAGACATCATTTTCTTCAATTGGTCGTCATAGATCAATCCATCCACTAATCCATTTGACAATGCATCTTGTGCTGATTGAATTTTTGCTTCGTTGGCCATTGATTTTAACTTCTCGGGAGCAATTTGTCTTGCACTAGCAACTGTATTGATAAAATGATCATATAATCCATTTAACCATATGCCTGTTTGTAGCTTATTAGCATCAGACATTTTATCATACCTAAATGGTTCTGTTGCACTTTTAAATTTACCTGCATAAAATACTTGCATCTCCACATCCAATTTATCCAACATCCCTTTCAAGAAAACCGTCTCCAAAGAAAAACCACTAAACTCCAATCCACCTTGAGGATGCGTATAAATTCCGTTTGCCACGTTACCTACCCAATATCCTTTTTGAGAAATCGTTTCACCGTATGCAAAAATAAATTTGTTGCTTTTTTTGAACTCTACTAAGGCTTTTCTAAGTTCTTCTGAGCTAGCATAGCCATTTGAATTTTGTTGACATTTAATGTAGATGCCTTTGATATTTGAATCTTTTTTTGCATGCTGAATCAATCCAATCACGGTTGTCAAGCTTGGTACTTTTCCAGATCCTTGATTCAATAATTCTGAAAATGGATCTGACAGTTCTTTTTCTGTGAAATTATCTGCAAGGTCAATCACTAATACCGCATTGGATGCAACAGCCTCTGGTTCATCAGAAGAAAAAGCCGAGCCCAATCCAATTAATAGCATTACACCTACAATTGAAAAAACAAATAAAGCAAGGATTGCAGCAAAGAATGAGGTAAAGAAGCTTTTCATAAAAAGATTGATTTAAAAGAAATCTAAAATAGCAGCAAAAAAATAAAGTTTGCCTTGTAAAATTATGGATATTTGCGTTCATTTTCAGCATACTTCTATGAACCATATCTACCTAATGATAGGCGGCAATATAGGGAACCGTTTGGTCAACTTAGAAAATGCTCGAAATAGCATTGAACAAAGATGTGGCCCCATTCAAAAGCAGTCCTCCATCTTTGAAACCGAGGCTTGGGGATTTAAAGATCAACCCGCATTTTACAACCAAGCATTATGCATCGAAACTGCGTTGGGCCCTCAAGACTTAATGGCCGTGCTTTTGGAGATTGAGCTAGCCATGGGCAGGGAAAGATTAATGCCCCTTGGTCCCAGGACCATCGATTTGGATATCATTTATTACGACCAAATAATCATGGAAGTACCTGGATTAACGATTCCCCATCCAAGACTAGCAGAACGCAATTTTGTATTAGCGCCCTTGGTGGAGATAGCCCCTGATTTTGTGCATCCGATCCTTCATAAAACGAATTCAGCACTCTACAAAGCCTCCAAAGATGCCTCTGTTGTGCATAAAAAAACCGACTTGTAAAGGATCCAAAACTTATCTTTGACCGCAAGCATTAGAAGCATTATGAAGCATCATTTTATAGCAATTGAGGGAAATATTGGTGCTGGAAAGACCACGCTGTCACAACTACTCGCACAACATTACAATGCAAAACTGGTTTTAGAGGAATTTGCCGACAACCCATTTTTGAGTAAATTTTACGAGAACCCAAAACAATACGCCTTCCCATTGGAGCTATTCTTTTTAGCAGAACGATTCAAGCAACAACAAGAGTTGGTAAAGTCCAATGACCTGTTTCAAGATGTAACCGTATCGGATTATATTTTTACGAAATGCTTGCTCTTTGCTAAGGTGAATTTACCCGAGGAAGAATTTAGATTGTATCAAAAAATGTTTGACGTTTTTGTGCAACAATTGACCCAGCCAGATATCCTGATTTTTTTACATGCCCCAGTGAATAAATTACAAGGGAATATTAAAAAAAGGAACCGAAAATTCGAACAATCCATCCCCGACGAATACTTATTTAAATTACAGGAGACCTATACTAGCTATATCAAACAACATAATATCAAAACTATTTTTGTGGACGCTAGTAATGCAGATTTCTTATACAACGAAAAGCATTTCAAAGTCATCACTGACGCACTAGACAAAGACCTAGAAGATGGCCAACATTATTTTACACTTCCCTAGCCACACCCTATCAAAATAGTTATGGAACAAAATGCAACACAACTCACCAAAGACCCATTTGCCGCCTTAAGGATCAATGAGTTTAGGAATTTAATGATTGGGCGTTTTTTGTTTATCATGGGATTGAGGATGATGGGCACATTGGTTGGTTGGTGGATTTATGAGTTAACCAATGAACCTTTTGCAATAGGATTGATTGGTTTAGCAGAAGTCATTCCTGCAGTATCCCTGGCTTTATATGCTGGTCATGTGATTGATAAAAGTGAGAAAAGAAAAATTATTTTAGGAGGCGTTTCGCTTTACTTTATTTGCGCCATTAGTTTATTGCTTTTGTCCTCCTCCTATGGTAAAGCACAATTGGGCAACCTAGAAATTGCCATTGGTATTTATTTTGTCATTTTTTGTACTGGCATCATCCGTTCGTTTACCGGCCCTGGCTTTGGTACTTTGGTGGGCGAAATTGTTCCTAAAAATTTATTACAAAATGCCACTACTTGGAGTCAAGGCATGTGGCTGAGCGCATCTGTGGTTGGGCATGCGAGTGTAGGTTTTATGATTGCAGGTTTTGGTATTCATGGTTCTTTAATCCTTGTGGTAGCCTTGGTTGCAGTAGGCTTCTTCTTTATTCAAAAAATTAGTGCCAGACCTCCACACCCCACTGTAGTAGAACAAAAACCTTTAGAAAGTGTGAAAGAAGGATTGCGATTTGTATTAAATAGTAAAGAGTTATTAGGTGCACTATCACTTGATTTATTTGCTGTGCTTTTTGGTGGCGCTGTCGCGATGGTGCCTGTTTTTGCAAGAGATATTTTAAAAGTAGGACCTATCGGTTTCGGCTGGCTCAATGCAGCAACTGATATTGGTGCTATGCTCATTATAGTGCTCATAACTATTTTCCCAGTTGAGAAAAAACAAGGTAAAAAATTATTACTTGCAGTCGCTGGCTTTGGAGTCTGCATCATTGTTTTTGCAGTTTCAAAAATATTCTGGATCTCATTTGCAGCGTTGTTGATGAGTGGTATTTTAGATGGATTTAGTATGATTGTTCGTGGTACCATTGTTCAACTCAAAACACCGAGCCATATGCGTGGCAGGGTGATGTCCGTGAATTCAATGTTCATTAATAGCAGTAACGAATTAGGTCAATTTGAAAGCGGATTGGCAGCAAGAGCAATGGGTGTAATTCCTTCGGTCATATTTGGTGGCGTAATGACCATTTTAGTGGTGTTCACCACTTGGTTCAAAGCACCAAAATTAAAAGAAATGGAATATTAATTATTTCGCAATCAATGCATTCATGACATCATGCACGATAGGACAGAATTCTGCATTTTTCATTGTAATTGGAATACGTTTAAAAAAAACATCTTCGTCGGTGTAAGGAAACCTTTGACAATCTGTTGGGCGATGATCATAAATGCCACAAGCATTGTCACTGCCTAAAAAAGGACAAGGTCTTGTTTTAGTAACATAGTCACCTTCTTCATCCATACTCAAATACTGGTCTATAAAAGCGGTCTCTTTCATTCCCATGTATTTACTGATTCTTTTAATGTCGGGCATCTTGAATCTTGGAGAATAATTTTTGCAACATCTTGCACAATCTAAGCAATCGATTTTCTCAAATGCAGCTTCGTGCAAATCTGGCAATTGCTTTAAAATAACGCGCTTGTCCACCCTTTTAAGAAAGTTCTGGAATTTTTTAAGCTGCTCTGGGGCGGGCGTATCAAATAAGTGTTCAGTATTTGCTTGCATAATTGATAACAAAAGTAAACTATTTAGGTCTCATCCACAAGCTTTCCCCATTCGTGCCAATTTTAACGACCATCTTTTTTTAAGGCGGCGCTAAAAGCCTATCTTTGTGCCAATTTTTAACCTTTTCAATTCCGTCGAAATGAATCAAAGTGGCGCAGAATTTATCCAAAGACATATTGGTCCAAATCCAGTAGATAGTGCAAAAATGTTGAAGGCAGTTGGTGTTGATAATTTAGCAGCATTAATTGACAAAATTGTACCAGCAAATATTCGTTTAACAAAACCAATGGAGATTCCAGAAGGATTGACGGAATTTGAAATGCTACAATCCCTTAAAGCAATAGGTGAAAAAAATATTGTTGCGAAAAATTTTATTGGACAAGGTTACTACGGAACCATTACACCTTCTGTGATCCTAAGAAATATATTTGAAAATCCAGGTTGGTATACACAATACACGCCTTATCAAGCAGAGATTGCTCAAGGACGTTTAGAAAGTTTATTGAACTTTCAAACCATGGTGACCGATTTAACTGGAATGGATATTTCAAACGCATCCTTATTAGATGAGTCTACTGCAGCTGCAGAAGCCATGGCGATGATCTTTAATCATATCAATAAATCAGATGTAATTAGCCAACCTAAATTTTTTGTGGACGAAGCAATCTTTGCACAAACAAAATCTGTCTTACAAACTAGAGCGAACCCAATTGGTGTGGAATTAGTGACTGGAGATTTTAAAACTGCAGCAATAGACAATACTTTCTTTGGCGCGATCCTTCAATATCCAAATGCCAATGGTGCCATCCAAGACTATAGCAGCTTCATTGACCAAATGCACCAATTAGGGGGTATGGTGATTTTAGTTGCCGACTTACTTGCATTGACTGTATTAAAAAGCCCGGGCGAATTGAACGCAGACGTGGCTGTTGGTAACACACAAAGATTTGGTGTGCCAATGGGATTTGGTGGACCACACGCTGCCTATTTTGCAACAAAAGATGCATTCAAAAGAGGTATGCCAGGTAGATTGATTGGTGCGAGTATTGATGCACAAGGCAATCGTGCATTAAGAATGGCGCTACAAACAAGAGAACAACATATTAAACGCGAAAAGGCAACTTCTAATATCTGTACTGCACAAGCATTGCTTGCCAATATGGCTGTGATGTATACAGTGTATCATGGACCTATTGGATTAAAGTCCATTGCTTCAAGAGTGCATGCATTGGCACAAGGATTGGCGCAACAATTAGAAAGCTTAGGTATTCAACAAGTGAATGAATTTTATTTCGACACCTTACACCTTACAGGTTTTGATGCAGCTAAATTGAATGAGATTGCGTCTAAGCAAGCGATCAATTTTAATTATTTTGCAAATGGAACAGTGTCAATCAGTATTGACGAAACCACTTCTGCGAAAGACATTCAATTGATTGTACAGTTATTTGAAACATTGACTGGCAAAACTGCTAATGCATTCAATGCAAATATCAAAAATGCAGCCATCCCTGCACAATTAGTTCGAACAAGTGATTATTTAACACATCCTGTTTTCAATACACATCATAGTGAAACACAAATGATGCGTTATATTAAGCAGTTAGAAAATAAAGACCTTTCTTTAAATACAAGCATGATTAGTCTTGGTAGTTGTACCATGAAACTAAATGCGGCAACAGAAATGATTCCAGTAAGCTGGCCTTGTTTTGGCGGATTACATCCTTTTGCGCCAGCAAGTCAAACAATCGGGTATCAAGAAATTGTAAAAGAGTTAAGTGCTTATTTATGTCAAACTACTGGATTCACTGCTTGTAGCTTACAACCAAATAGTGGCGCACAAGGTGAGTATGCAGGATTATTAACCATCCGTTCTTACCATACTGCAAGAAACGAAGCACACAGAAATATTGTATTGATTCCAATTAGTGCACACGGTACCAACCCTGCAAGTGCGGTCATGGCTGGATTTAAAGTGGTGGTAGTGGGATGTGATGCAGCTGGTAATATTGATGTGGCAGACCTAACTGAAAAAGCAATTCAACATAAGGATCACTTAGGTGGTCTGATGATTACTTACCCATCTACACATGGTGTGTTTGAAGAAACCATTATGGATATTTGTAACACAATTCACCATTATGGTGGTATGGTGTATATGGATGGTGCCAATATGAATGCACAGGTTGGATTAACAAGCCCTGGAAAAATTGGTGCAGATGTTTGTCACTTGAACTTGCATAAAACATTTGCGATTCCACATGGTGGAGGTGGACCAGGTGTAGGACCAATTTGCGTGAATGATAAATTAGCCCCTTTCTTACCAGGTCATATTAAGCTTGGAGATGCAACCAATGCAGTAAGTGGTGCACCTATAGGATCTGCAAGTATTTTATTAATTAGTTATGCCTACATTAAAATGTTAGGTGCAAAAGGATTGGAATTAGCCACTAGCTATGCCATTTTGAATGCGAACTATATGAAATCAAGATTGGAAAAAGCCTATACCATTTTATACACTAGCAAGAATGGAACATGTGCACACGAATTTATTATAGATCTAAGACCATTTAAACAAACTGCAGGGATTGAAGCAGAAGATGTGGCAAAACGTTTAATTGATTATGGATTCCACGCACCTACCATGAGCTTCCCTGTAGCGGGTACCATCATGATTGAGCCTACAGAAAGTGAGGACATGGCAGAATTAGATCGCTTCTGTGATGCATTGTTAGCCATCCACACAGAAATTGTTGCTATTGAATCTGGCCGTTTTGACAAGGTAGATAACCCTTTAAAAAATGCACCACATACCCAACATGTTATTTGTGCTAATGAATGGTCTCATAGTTATACAAGACAAGAAGCTGCATTCCCACTACCTTATGTTGCGTTGAATAAATTTTGGCCAACAGTAGCACGTGTGAACAATACACATGGGGACAGAAACCTTGTTTGTACTTGTGAGCCAGTAGCATCTTATGCATAATAATATAGCAAGTAAAAAGTAGTAATTGCAAAATAGGAACTCCAAAATAATTACTACAAAATAATTACTATGAAAAGAGGCGCTTCAATTGAAGCGCCTCTTTTTTTGATTTTATACATAGCTTTGCTTATTCCTTAGAGTATTCATGAGCTACGCATCCATCCTCTTTACAATACTGGTACTGCTACTACTACTGGTTATTGGAGGATTCCCATTTAACATGAATTCATACAAGCCAATTATTTTTTCCTTATCACTTAATGAAGTCTGTAATTTATAAAAGTCGTTTTCGAGTTTTTTTAACTTTTTATTTTCATTCGTGTATTTATTCGTGAAATCTTCCAATATTGAATTATCTATCTGTTGATGATTCAATATTTCCTCTTTTAGCATTTGTCCTTCTCCTAGTAAAACCCATAAGATGTCTAAATCAGAATAGGCATAATGGATTCTAATTAAGATGTCTGATCCAACAGAACCCAGATGTTTTAACTGTTTTGAAAAATACCCATTTGATAACTCAATCTTTTTTTCAAAAGCATGGGGTGAGATTTTTTTGAAATGAATGAAGATCGCGATTCGTTCAATTGGTTTCATGATAATTAGATTTAGATATAAATTGGATACAGTTTTTTTATCTGTATCGTTATACTAAATTAGCTTTATCAATAAAATCATATGCAAAATTTAGGCCTCATTTTTTGGTCAGCTAGGCCTCATTTTTTAAAAAAAACTAACAACCTATTGTTTTTCACTTAGTTCCAACCATCTTAATTCTGCCGCTTCTAATTCGGCTGTAACTGAAGCCAGCTGGGCACTCAGTGCAGTAATTGCATTATAATCTCCGGTCGTATTGTTAAGTTCGTCGGTGAGTGTCGCTTTTTTAATTTCTAATGCCGGCATGGACTTATTCAATTGTTCTAGTTCTAATTTTTCTTTATAAGGCATTTTCTCAGCAACCTTTTTTGGCGCGTTATCTATTACAAGATCATTTACTGGACTTGTTGCAGCTACCGGAGGCATTGGCTTAAGTTCATGCTCTACCTTAGTGGTGATATCAGAGCTTAAGGAAGCGTAGTTCTGTTTACTTTTTTCTAAAATTCTAAATTGCGTATAATTTCCAGGATAATCACGAATCACCCCATCTCCTTCAAATATAAATAAGTGGTCAACCAATTTGTCCATAAAATAACGATCATGCGATACCAATAACACACAACCTGCAAAATCAATTAAAAATTGTTCTAGTACAGCCAGTGTTGGAAGATCTAAATCATTGGTAGGTTCATCTAAAATTAAAAAATTAGGGTTCTTAAATAAGATGGTTAGTAATTGTAATCTCTTTTTCTCACCCCCACTTAAAGCACTTAAATAAGTATATTGTTTGTCAGGAGTAAATAAAAACAATTCTAAGAATTGCGCTGCACTCAATGTGCCTCCGCTTGCTAAAGGAAACTGTTCTGCGAATGTCTTTAAGTATTCTATGACACGCATGTCCTTTTTATAAGTAAGCCCCTCTTGAGAAAAATGACCGAAAACGATGGTATCTCCCACATTGATTTTGCCACTATCTGGCGCTGTCAATCCTTGTAAAATTTGCAAGAAGGTAGACTTACCAACCCCATTTTTACCTACAATACCAATGCGTTCCCCTTTACTAAAGGTATAATCAAAGCCTTTCAACACCACCAGGTCGCCATAAGACTTATATACTTTAATGGCTTCGATGATTTTACCGCCCAAACGGGTCATCTTCATGTCTAGCTGCAAATTGGTGTCTTCTATCTTTTGTTTTGCCTTCGCTTCAACATCATAAAAATTATCCTGCCTACTTTTACTCTTGGTTGTCCTTGCTTTTGGTTGCTTACGCATCCACTCTAATTCTTTTCTAAAAGTATTTTTTGCTTTATCAATACTCGCTAACTCAGATTCTATCCTTGCAGCTTTCTTTTCTAAATAATTTTCATAATCCCCTTTATAACTATATAATTTTTCTCTTTCTAATTCCCATATTTCATCTGTGACTGCTTCTAAGAAATAACGATCATGCGACACAAGTAATAATGTTACTTTCTCTTGTTCCAAGTAATTTTCTAACCATTCAATCATATTTAAATCCAAGTGGTTGGTTGGCTCATCCATCAATAACAAAACGTGCTTTGGCTCAAAACCAATTTGGATCAATGTTTTTGCTAGGGATACACGTTTTCTTTGTCCACCACTTAATTTTGAAACAGGTTGTTCTAGATGATGGATATTAAGTTGTGTTAAAATAGTTTTCACTTTTGATTCAAAGTCCCAAGCATTATTTTCCTCCATTTCCATAATGGCATCTGTAATCAAATTTTCATCTTCTGTCTCCATCGCCATTTCATAATTGCTAATGGCCTTCATGATTGGATGTGCTTGATTGAATAAGTTCTGCGTTACCGAAGCCGTTTCAATAAATTGAGGGTCTTGTTCAAATAAAACCAAATGCACATCTTTATGCACTTTGGCAGTACCCGAATCTGGCACTTCTTTGCCTGACAATATTCTTAAAAGCGTCGTTTTGCCAATCCCATTTCTGGCCACTAAGGCAATTCTGTCGCCCTCATTGATATTAAAGCTGATCCCCTTAAATAAGGGCATAATACCATAACTTTTAGTCAGATTTTCTACAGATACATAATTCATGGCGCAAAGATACAAGCACTAAATTAAAATAGGAGAAAAAGCAACGAAGATTGTACTTTTGTAGCTGTTAATATTGAAATAGATGAAAAATTTTGAAGTGCCTACAGGCTATAGAAGCCCATTAATCGTCGCTATCAAACAAAAGCGCAAAACAGAGGATAAGCTCAAGAAAGATTTCACCCCTACCGAACTCGACTTTGGTAAGGTCAAAATCTATTTGGCAAGGCATTTTGGATTTTGTTATGGTGTAGAAAATGCGATTGATATTGCCTACAGAACAATTGAAGAAAATAAGGGAAAAAGGATTTTTTTATTAAGTGAAATGATTCACAACCCTCAAGTGAATAATGATTTAACAAGTAAAGGCGTACAATTTTTACAAGATACCCTGGGCAAAGAATTGATTCCATTATCTGAGTTGACGAAGGATGATATTGTTATTATTCCAGCGTTTGGAACCACACTTGAACTAGAGGAGAAATTAAAAGCAAAGGGGATTGCTATTGAGTCCTATGATACCACTTGTCCCTTTGTAGAAAAAGTTTGGAACCGCAGCGAACAGATTGCACAAAAAGGCTACTCGATTATCATACATGGAAAACCAAAACATGAAGAAACAAGGGCTACTTTTTCTCATACTTCGGCACATACACCTACTTTAATCGTAAACGATATTGAAGAAACAAAAGTGTTAGCAAAAATCATCAGTGGCGAATTGCCTTTATCCTATTTTTATGATTTTTTTATCAATCGTTTCTCAGCCAACTTTGATCCCAATATTCATTTAGATAAAATTGGTGTTGTGAACCAAACTACACAATTAGCCACCGATACACAAGCGATTTCGGATTATCTAAAGCAAGTCATCTTAACAAAATTTGGTCCAGAAAATTTAGCTGCTCATTTTGCAGATACAAGAGACACGCTCTGTTATGCTACCAACGACAATCAATCTGCAGTGATTGGCCTACTTGAGACTGAAGCAGATTTAGCCATTGTGATGGGTGGGAAAAATAGCAGTAATAGTTCGCACTTGGTAGAATTGTGTGAGCGAAAATTACCTACTTATTTTATAGATGACGTAAGTAAAATTATAGATGCCAATCAAATTGAAAAAACTAATTGGAAAAATAAACAATCAGAAGTGGTACATGATTTCTTGCCAGACGCAAATCCTATTCGCATTTTAATGACAAGTGGTGCAAGCTGTCCAGACATTGTTGTAGAGTCTGTTATAAAAAAGATCCTTAGCTTTTATGAACTAGAAGCTGCGTTTGAAAAAGTAAAGGAAGATTGGATAGATTAAGGCCAGCTCAAACTTATTAAACTCATTTAACTCAACTTTATCTTCTCCATGGCCCATTGCATGGCCAGCTCAAATTGTGCTGCTCTATCTAAATTTGTATTGTCTAAGACCATCGCATCCTCCGCTTGTTTAAGAGGACTATGTTCTCTTGTACTATCCATTAAATCTCTTTGTTGCAAATTTGCAGCCACTTCTTCTTTAAGTATAGCAGGATTGGTTTGTACTAGTTCTTGGTATCTACGCTCCAACCTAATTGCAGGATCTGCTGTTACAAATAACTTAAGTTCTGCATTCGGAAAAACGACTGTTCCAATATCTCTGCCATCCATCACTATTCCCTTGTCTATCCCCATTGCCTTTTGTTGTGCTACTGCAAATGCCCTAACAGCAGGAATCGTTGCCACTTCACTCACTTTTTGACTCACTTGCATATCACGAATTTCTTGCTCTACATTTTCACCATTCAAATACATATCACTTTTTTGACTTGAACTATTGTATTTAAATCTCAATTCAATTGCTTGTAATGCTTCCTGAGCGGCGATATCATTGAATGGTATATTATTTCTTAAAAAGTATAATGCAATAGCTCGATACATCGCACCCGTATCTACAAAAACATATTCCAATGCCTTTGCCATTGCCTTAGCAAGGGTGCTTTTCCCACAAGATGAAAAGCCGTCTATTGCGATGATGATTTTCTTTTCCATTATGGCGCCACTGTGATGGTTGCTGTTTTTGGTAAATTTGCATTTCGGATTGCAATCTGTCTAACTGCGTTACCTACAAAAGTTCTGAACGCATCTTTTGAAACCGCATCAGATCCAACCATTGCTGGAACGCCCTCGTCTCCTCCTTCTCTAATGCTTTGCACTAAAGGAATTTGTCCCAAAAAGGGTAAGTCATATTCAGAAGCTAATTTCAGGCCCCCTTCTTTTCCAAATAAATAATATTTATTTTCTGGTAATTCTGCAGGTGTGAAATAGGCCATGTTTTCTACTAAACCTATAATTGGCACATTCACATTCGCTTGTCCAAACATCGCAATGGCTTTCTTGGCATCTGCCAAAGCCACTTGTTGCGGCGTGGTCACAATCACCACACCCGTCACAGGCACAGTTTGCATGATGGTCAAATGAATATCCCCTGTGCCAGGTGGCATATCAATTACAAGGTAATCTAACTCTCCCCAGTCTACATCGGTAATAAATTGACGAATGGCACTACTTGCCATTGGACCTCTCCAAACCACGGCATCTTTTTCATCCACTAGTAATCCAATGCTCATTATTTTAATACCGTATTGATCCAAAGGTATGATCACTCCTTTCCCTCCTTCGTCTTTCATCAAAGGTCTTTGGCCTCTTACTCCAAACATGATAGGCACACTTGGTCCATAAATATCTGCATCCATCAGCCCCACTTTAGCACCCCCCTCAGCCAAAGCCAATGCTAGGTTAGCTGAAACAGTACTTTTACCTACACCGCCCTTTCCACTCACCACTGCGATGATATTTTTTACTTTAGATAAAACAGACTTTTCGTCTTTTCTCATCGAAGTAGTATTGGATGTAAAATTGACTTGAACCTGCGCTTTTGAGTTCACTAATAATTTAATGGCATTTTCAGAAGCATTCTTCATCAAATCTTTCATTGGACATGCTGGCGTAGTCAATACAATAGTGAAGCTCACTGCATCACCATCAATTTTTACATCCTGTATCATATTCAAAGTCACTAAGTCTTTTCCTAGGTCCGGCTCTTGCACATTACTCAATGCTTTTAGTATTTCCTCCGTTGTCATTATGAAAGTTTTTGTTAAAATATTTAATCCCGGCAAAGTTAACGTTCATAGCGCTTATTTTGCCCTTTTAAAAGGCTTAAAATAGCCTATATATCAAAAAAACTACTCATTTCGAAACAAAAAAAGTATACAATTTCTGAACATTCAGGCTTAAATTTGCAGCTACATGAAAAAGAAACTGGTCCTGCCATTATTGTTTTTAATTGCACTACTGCCATCGCAGTTAAATGCACAGACTGTAGATCTTTACAGAGACTCTGTTGTTCAATTATATGGCGTTGTCATGACAGCAGATAGTTTAAAAGCAATTCCTTTAGCAAGTATCGTTGTGAATAAAAAAGGAAGAGGTACCATCACCAATAACGATGGTGTTTTTTCCATTGCAGTGAATAAAGGAGAGACCATCACCTTCAGTTGCGTTGGTTTTAAAAATAGAACCATCTCCATCCCACAAAATTTAGTAGGCAATCAATACAGTGTCATTCAATTAATGGTCAATGATACCAATTTCTTACCAGCAACAATCTTAAAACCAAGACCTACACGTGCACAGTTTGAAAGAGACTTTGTCAACTCTAAAGTAGACGACGACCTGTATGAAACTGCAAGAAAAAATACAAGCCCTGCACAAAAAAGAATTATTTTATCTAGCTTACCAAGAGATGGCAAGGAAGCAGTGGGCGCAGCATTACAAAATCAAGCTTCGAGGTATTATTATTCAGGACAATTACCTCCTATGAATATTTTAAATCCAAGTGCTTGGCGGAGTTTTATTAATTCATGGAAACGAGGTGACTATAAATCAAAAAGTAAATAGATGAAAAAGATTGCAGTAATTGGAGCTGGGACAATGGGAAATGGGATTGCGCATGTATTTGCTCAAAATGGATTTGATGTTAATTTAATTGATACGCAGTCAGCTGCATTAGATAAAGCAATGCAAACAATTGCAAAAAATCTAGACCGTCAAGTAGCAAAATCAATCATCAACGAAGAAACGAAGCAAGCAACACTTACAAAAATAATTTGCTTTACTAATCTTAAAGAAGGTGTGCATGATCGCGACCTTGTGATTGAAGCCGCGACAGAAAATAGCAAGATCAAAATGGCTATTTTTTCAGAGATGGACCAATACACCAATCCTTCTTGTATTTTAGCAACCAATACCTCTTCTATTTCTATTACGCAATTAGCCGAAGCCACTCAAAAGCCAGCCAATGTGATTGGTATGCATTTTATGAATCCTGTACCAGTGATGAAACTAGTAGAGATCATTAATGGCAAAGCATCTAGTGCGGAAGTGACGGATACCATTGTATCCTTAACCACCACCATTGGAAAAATACCTTGTGTTGTAAAAGATGCTCCAGGATTCATTGCCAATAGAATTTTAATGCCCATGATCAACGAAGCTATATTGGCTTTCGAAGAAGGCATTAGCGATGCAGCGACGATAGATCAAATTATGAAATTAGGGATGGCACATCCAATGGGGCCTTTGCAATTGGCAGACTATATTGGCCTAGATGTTTGTAAGAATATTTTAGAAATTATGGAGGATGGTTTTCAAAATAGTAAATATAAACCTGCTGCTTTATTAACTAAAATGGTGGAAGCAGGAAAATTAGGCATCAAAACTGGAGAAGGATTTTACACCTACCAGAAATAAACTAGTCCAACTTTAAAGTTGTCTTAAAACTTACTTCTCTTAAAGCGCCCAACTTTTCAAGCACTTCGTCCAATCTATTTTTAGGTATCCCTATTTGTAGTTGGATAAATAATTGTGCAGTTTGTTCCACTACAGAACAATTGTACTGTTTCACGAGCAGCATCACTTCGTTCATTTGGTGGTAATCAAAATTAAGTTCGTAAGCAATCTCAATTGGCTTTTTAATGATTGGGGAAAGCTGCAATGCTAAGGCTGTTGCTGTTTTATAGGCATTGATTAAGCCTGGTATACCTAATAAAGTACCTCCAAAATAACGAACCACTACAACAAGCACATTGGTGAGTCCTTTACTATCAATTTGTCCTAGTATGGGCCTGCCTGCAGATCCAGCAGGCTCTCCGTCGTCACTCACCCTGAAAGTGGAACCATCCACACCTAGTCGATACGCCAGGCAATGGTGCACTGCTTTACCATGTTCTTTTTTAAGTTGCGCTAAAATCTTTTTGCAGGAATCAATGTCTTTAGCTGGATAGGCAAAAGCAAAAAATTTACTGCCTCTATCTTTAAATTCCGCCATGGAAGGCTGTTCGATCGTATAATAATAAAATGGATCCATTTAAAAATAATAGGGCTAATTGATACAAAGCTAGTTTATAATGATGAATCATTTGTAACATTGCATATGCATTTAAACGAGATCAAGCAAGCCTTGAAAAAACAATTGGCAGGTCAATTCGAAACTGTTGAACTAGGTCCAATCCTTTCTATTTTAATAGAACATGTCACAGGTTGGGACCAAATGGATCAAGTAGTGCATAAAGACAATTCAATTTCCGAGTCACAGGTGTTGGCTTTTGAAACTGCTGCTGCAGAATTAGTAGCAGGAAGACCCATTCAATACATCACTAGCAAAGCTTGGTTTATGGGCGCAACTTATACCGTCAACGAGCATGTATTAATTCCCCGACCAGAGACAGAAGAATTAGTGGACTGGGTAATAGAATATGCCGAAATCAAAGGAAAAGCATTACGCATACTGGATATAGGAACAGGTTCTGGTTGTATTGCCATTGCATTAAAAAAAGCAATGCCCGAGGCAACTGTGGCTGCAATAGACATTAGCACTAGTGCCATCAAAATAGCGGAGGCCAACGCAGCTGCATTGAAAGCCGATATTGAATTGATTGCATTGGATATTTTAAACACTGCTTTTTTACCAGGACAATACGATGTGATTGTAAGTAACCCGCCCTATATACCAATGCAAGAAATGAAAAATATGGACTTGCAAGTAACCGATCACGAACCTAATATTGCTTTATTTGTTCCTGACGAAGATCCATTGGTATTTTATAAAGCAATCGCAAGACTTGCTAAACTACACTTAAGTTCAAATGGTCAGTTGTTTTTTGAAATTCATTATGATCAGGGAGAGGCCCTGATTGCACTCTTAGACGAAATGCATTTTCATGCTGAGCTAAGGACGGATTTATTTGGCAAAGACAGAATGATTCGCGCAAGTTTAAAACCAAGGTAGGCTTAGCTATTAGAAATACTATTTAATTACAAAGATTTTATTGAGCAGGATCCACTGCAACCACTGGAGTGGCGCCAAGCGCTTTGATGATTTGCATCACTTGTATTGTGACGCCTAAATTTGCAACGCTATCTCCATTGATCACCACAGATGGCTTATCGGTTTCTTTTGCTAAGAAAATTTTAAGCTGACTAGATAAAGCATCTAAACTAACTGGAGTAGACCCTATAAATAATTGTTGGTCTTTGTTAATCGTCACCACCACAGTTTGTTTTGCCTTGGTATCGCTGGCTGCTTTTGGATTGGACACTTTAATCACATTTGGATTTGCTAAAGTGGATACAATCAAAAAGAACAATAATAAAATAAACAAGATATCATTCAATGCACCTGTATGCACTTCTGGATGATGTCTTAAACGATTTCTAAGATTCATAGCAGGTGGATTAAGCTTGTGTTGGTTCTTGTAAAATATCTAAAAAATCGGCACTCGCTCTTTCCATCTTATTGGCAACCTTATCAATTTGAGTAGATAAAAAATTATGTCCTACGTAAGCAATTAATCCAATGATCAAGCCTGTTGCAGAAGTAATCATTTTGGTATAAATACCACCAGCAATGGTGTTCAAAGTATATTCACCAGTAGATGAGATGCCATAAAATAATTGCACCATTCCAATAATCGTTCCTAAAAATCCAAACATAGGAGCAATGCCTGAAACCAATGATAGAATATTCAAATTACGCTCCATAGAATACATTTCTAACTTTCCAACATTTTCCATACTTTTTTCTATCGCGTCAATTGGTTTACCAATGCGCATGATCCCCTTCTCAATCATATTCGCTACTGGGTTATAAGTATTTTTAGCAAGCCCTTTTGCAGCAGCAATATTGCCAGACAAAATATGATCTTTAATCATTTTCATGAACTGAGGATCTGACTGTCCTGCTTTTTTGATGGCTAAAAATCTTTCTATGAACACATAGATGGCAATGACCAATAAAGCATACAATGGATACATGATCCATCCACCTTTGCCCAATAAACTAAATAAAGAAATTTTAGCATCCGCCACTTGTAATAAAAACAACATACAGTTTAAATTTATATTTAAAGTTAATTTATTTCTACCATATAGGCTAATACTTGCACTGCTTGTTGCATATCTGAAACCCCTACCCATTCATGCTTGCTATGAATGGCTTGCATACAGGTGAAGGTATTAAAAAAGGCATCCCAAATCAATGGAATGCCTTTTTTTAAACATCTTTAACCTATTATTAAGGCATAATGATCGTAGACTTTGGCGTAATGCCCACCAATTCAAGATCGAAAGTTAAATCTTGACCAGCAAGACTATGATTTGCATCTAATACCACTACTTCCTCTTTCACTTCTACTACTGTCACTTGAAATTGTTGACCTTGACCATTATTCATTGTTAAAGCCATTCCAATTTCAGGATTTAAATCGGCAGGAAACTGTGTTTTTGGAAATTCAACAATCATTTCTGGTTGTTTAGGACCATATGCCTCCATAAATGGAATATGAATTGTTTTCTTTTCGCCTACTGTCATTTCTAAAACGCCATTATCAAAACCAGGAATGACCATACCTGACCCAACTTCAAATTCCAGCGGGGCTCTTCCTTCAGAAGAGTCAAATGTTTCACCAGACGTTAATTTACCGTGGTAATGCACTTGAATGGTATCCCCATTTTTTACTTGTTGCATATTGATTTTTTTTAAATAAAGCACTTAGGGTGCAAAGGGCAAAAGTAGTAAATTCTAGTTAACTTTGCAAGATGAATGCCAGTCCAAAAATAGTCTTTATGGGAACGCCTGCTTTTGCTGTTGCGTCCTTAAAAGCCCTGTTAGATGCTAAGATGAATGTGGTGGGTGTAGTCACCGCACCAGATAAACCGGCAGGAAGAGGCATGCAATTACAGAAAAGTGCAGTAAAACAATTTGCACTAGAACATCAACTACCAATTGCACAACCAGAAAAATTAAAATCGCCCGAATTTTTTGCACAGATCCAAGCATGGCAACCAGATCTTCAAATTGTGGTGGCATTTAGAATGTTGCCAGAATCTATTTGGTCTTTCCCGCCAATGGGTACACTCAATGTGCATGGCTCTTTACTACCAAAATACCGGGGAGCCGCACCAATTAATTGGGCCATCATCAACGGTGAAAAAGAAACGGGGGTGACCACTTTTAGATTACAACATGCCATAGATACGGGAGATATTTTATTGCAAGAACGCATCCCCATTAGCCCAGATATGACCGCAGGTGCATTACATGATATCATGATGGAAGTTGGCGCGCAAACACTAGTGACAACTTTAAAAGGATTGATTGCTGGCACGATTGAATCTAAGCCGCAAGAGGATGCGCTCCTAAGTGCACATGCGCCAAAAATATTTACCAAAGATTGTGAAATCAATTGGCAGCAACCCGTTGTTAAAGTTCATAATTTAATCAGAGGACTTGCGCCCTTCCCAGGTGCAATCACAAAAGTGGATGGCAAAATTGTTAAATTATTCAGCACATCTATCCTTTATGAAAATCCAAAAGAACCAATAGGCAGCTTTGTCACTGATGGTAAAACTTATGCAAGATTTGCTTGCATTGATGGTTATATTCAAATAAACGATATCCAGTGGGAAGGAAAAAAAAGAATGCCTATTGCAGATTTTTTGAGAGGCTATAAAAAAGTGGACTAAAGAATTTACTAGTACGTTACAGACACTTGAAAGGTCTTGTTGGTGACACCCAAAATTGCAGCGGCTGCATCATTTAATCTGTACTGAATGGCATTGCCCACTTCGGGTAATGCATTGATTACTTTAGCACAAATACTTTTGAAATCAGCAGTTGTAATTCTAACAATCGTGCCCACCGGCAATTCATTGGTTAAAATATAAAATTTATTATCCTGCCAACCACTCATACTTTTAAATACTGCAGCCGTTCCGTTTAAAGTTTGAAATGTAGCTGCCTTTTTTTGACTGGAGAATAAGCTAGCAAAATAACCCTCATTTGAAGCAGTGCTTGTTTGCACCAAATTGATTTTCTGCAAACTATCTTTGATTCTTGATTGTTCCTTATTTTGAGCAATCATTTCCCATTGAGCTGTTCTAACAACAGGTGCTACTTTTGCAACCGATTTTTTTGATTTAGAACTGCTCTTTTTTGATTTTGAATACTTACTAGATTTCTTTTGGCTTCCTTTTTTAGATTTCGAAGATTTGCTAGTTGGCTTCTTTTTACTTGCTGCTTTTTTGGTCGTCTGAGCATTTTTAGCCACAGCTTTGGCTTTGGCACCGGTGGCATCCATTTGGCTAAATAGACCAAAAGCTAGAATCAGATATGTAATCAACTTTTTCAAGGAGGACAAATTTACAAAATCTAATTGCAAAAAAAGATATAAAATTACTTATTAAATTAATATATAATTTATAAATATCAGTAATTCAATATTCTCCAACTATTTGGGTAATAATTATTTAATCTATTGGGTAGTATTTTAACCCATCCTAAGCGGCAATTCATATAACTGATGCTATGCCAACCCTTGGGACCGTTCAACTGAAAATCCGCTCTTCTGAGAAATTGCAGGGCATCCGAGAGCTCCACTTCGATATTTTCATAGGGCATAGCCGTCCATTGACTCATGACTAAGTCGTGCGCCGGAACTAAGTCTGATCCTTTAAGTATCCCTATGCGCATGCCAATTTTTTTGACATATAGATGTGCCCGAATGGTTTGCAAGTCCGCAAAACAATGCGCAGGCAATGCAATCAAATCTTCTTGATGTTGAATACATATAAACTGTTCTGGGAAGGCATACATCGCCGTTAAATTAGCAAGTACTTTTTTGGGTAATAACGTAAATTGAAAAGGCGTTGAAAAGAGACTGGTATAAGCCGCTTTTTGTTTTTGAAAAACAGCAATAAAAAATCCTTCCCCTTTTATTTTATCCGGGTAAAATCTAAAACCCTCCGCTTTATGAATGGGACTGAAGGTGGACACAATTTGTGAAGATGGAGGCAATTGAATGGATACAGATGTCATCCCCTCCATCGCAGCAATTTCATCCATGATCTTTTCGTCTTCTTCAAAAGAATAGGAACAGGTTGAATAAATATAATACCCACCCTCTTGCAATGAAGTGATACTTTCTTCTATAATACGCACTTGTCTTTGACTGCAATGCATCACATTTTCTTCGCTCCACTCTTGTATCGCTTGTGGATCTTTTCTGAACATCCCACTGCCACTGCAAGGCGCATCTGCAATAATGAAATCAAAAAAATTAGGAAGGGCTTTAAAATGACTTGGATCATTTTGTGTGACTACAATATGATCACTCCCCCAGCGAATACAGTTTTCTTCTAGTATTGCGTTTCTTGATTTGATTGTTTCGTTGGCTACCACCAATCCATTTTTAAAATGATTGGCCAACAAAGTTGTTTTGCCCCCAGGTGCGGCACAAAGGTCTAAGACTTTATAATATTTTTCTGTATCTGCTAATTGGCTAATGATGGTATGCAAAAACATACTACTAGCCTCTTGCACATAATAAGCACCAGCATGCCATAAAGGATCCAACACAAAACTTGGTCGACCAGTTAAATAATATCCCTCTAGGCACCAATCCACAGGCGACATTGCTTGCATAAAGGGATGTGCTGCCAGGTCGAATGGTTTAAATTGATTCAAACGTACCGCAGTAAAATCTGCAGGCAGTTGGTGCGTCTTAACAAATGCCGATTCATCAAATCCAGGAAGACCTGCTAAGGATGCTATGAATTTTTCTGGTAACAATGAATACTATTAATAACGAATGATAAAATGTTCTTGTTCTTTTTGTTCTTTTCTACAAAACAGAATCCCAATACTAAACAAATCAATGGTCAATCTGATATTTGCATGTTTTTTTAATTGACCCCATGCTGCTTCCATATTTGAATCCGCATGCAACCCATGCAAGATAACCCAAGAATTTGAATGCATCTTGTCAATTAACCTACTTGCGCTTTGAAGCATGGTCTCCTTGTTCTGCCCCTTGCCTATAAATGCGAAATCTATTGATTCTACTGATTCAGTTAATCCAATTTTTGCATTTGTATTTACTGCACTATCGGCATCAAATGGCTTCATATCACCTATCACAGAAAAACTTACAGGATGATTGCTTTGTAATAATCTAGCAATGACTAATTTAATTTTTGGATGAAGCTTGCTTGAATTTGCGGCTTCAATTTCTTGAAGGATTTTATTCACAGCAGGAGCATTTTTTTCAATCTGCTCCAAAGAACTTTTTGAATTCAATATTTCTTGAATGAATTTGAAAACAAATGGAGAATGAATCCCGTGCCCTTTTGCATTTGCAGCTACCCAGTAATAATGAAGGTATTTAAGTAAAAGGGTTGGAGTAGAATAAAGCATTGAATTTATTTCCTTTTCCAGCATTCAAAGTCAAATGCATAAGCATGTTTTGCATCTGCTGCATTTGGATAACTATACTCCAAAGTCCATTGGTCATCGATCACAGGGAATAAAGTATCTCCCTCTATTTCTGTATGCACCCTCGTCATGTAAATAGTATCAGCAATCGACATTGCCTCTTGATAAATTTGACCACCGCCTATGATAAATACTTCGGCATAGTTTTCGCGTTCGGCAAGCTGAATAGCTTCTGTGATTGACCCAACTACTTCTGTATGATCGTAGGAAAGACCAACTTGTTTAGTCAAAATAATATTTAATCTGCCTGGTAAAACACGTTGACCTAAGGATTCAAAAGTTTTTCTTCCCATAATCACAGGCATGGCCCATGTGGTATCTTTAAAAAATTTCATGTCCTTAGGTAGATGCCAAAGCAATTGATTGTCTTTGCCAATCATATGGTTATCGGATGCTGCTACAACTAAGGATACTTTCATAAATAATGTATTAAACGGCCACCGGGGCTTTGATACCTGGATGGCATTCGTAATTTTCTAAAGTAAAGTCTTCATATTGGAAAGCAAAAATATCTTTTACCGCAGGATTAATTTTCATAGTTGGAAGTGGGAGAGGCTTTCTGCTTAATTGCAAATTTGCTTGCTCCATATGGTTATTGTATAAATGCACATCACCGAAGCTATGCACAAAATCACCATATTGTAAATCACAAACCTGTGCAACCATCATGGTTAATAGCGCATAAGAAGCAATATTAAAAGGAACACCCAAAAATACATCTGCACTTCTTTGATATAGCTGACAACTTAATTTGCCATCTGCTACATAAAACTGAAACATATTATGACAAGGCATTAAAGCCATTTTAGATAAGTCACCCACATTCCAAGCACTCACAATTAATCTTCTGCTATCTGGTGTTTTTTTAATTTGCTCAATCAATTCTGAAATCTGATCAATCACAACACCATTTGGTGCTTCCCAACTTCTCCATTGCTTGCCATAGACTGGCCCTAGATCACCATTTGCATCTGCCCACTCATCCCAAATGCGCACACCATGCTCTTTCAAATATTGAATATTGGTATCGCCCTTTAAAAACCAAAGCAATTCATGGATGATACTTTTTAAATGTAATTTTTTTGTCGTCACTAAAGGAAAACCTTCGGCTAAATTAAAACGCATTTGATAGCCAAAACAGCTTTTAGTACCCGTGCCAGTACGATCTGTTTTTTCGGTCCCATGATCAATAATATGTTGGACTAATTGTAAATATTGTTGCATGCTGCAATTTACAACTTGGGGCGTAAATTAGTAGATTATTTTGCTTTTCTTCTCGCTATTTCCTGCCTGATCAATAGCAATTCTCTATTGGTTTGGCCGTTCACGCTCGAATTCTCCTGTGCCCTGCGCATTAAATATGGAACAACATCATGCAAGGGACCAAATGGCAAATATTTGCTCACTTTATAGCCTTCTAATGCCATATTAAAACTAATATGATCACTCATGCCATAGAGCTGAGAAAAGTGAATATGCGGATGGTTATTGGGTACCCCTTTATCCTGCATCATTTGAGCACATTTCAAATTACTCGACTCGTTATGTGATGCTAAGATTAAACCAATTTGGTCTAGGTGATCTAAACAAAAAACAACGGATGCATCAAAATCAGCATCTGTAGCCGACTTGTCTGTTTGAATTGGGGATGGATAGCCCATCGCTTCCGCTCTAGCTCTTTCTTTTTCCATATAAGCACCACGCACCAATTTAGCACCTAAGATAAAATTACCTTCGGCTGCAATTTTATGAGAAATCTTTAAAAAGCTTAAACGATCCGATCTGTACAATTGATAGGTATTGTAAACGATTACTTTTTCTTTATTGTACACGCCCATTAATTCAATCGCTAGACGGTCTATTGGGTCTTGAATCCATGTTTCTTCGGCATCAATTAAAATACCAATACCGTGTGTTGCTGCCACATCACAAATGGCGTACATTCTTTCTTTCAGCTTATTCCAAGCAGCATCATCTGATTCGCTATCATGAATGCCGCTTCTTAATCTTGGTGCATCATTCAAACGCTCCAATAAATGCATACTAGATAAACCAGTTAATTTAACACTTACAAAAGGCACATTATCTTGGGTTGCTGCAAACTCAATTGCTGCAATAAATTGTTCAGTGACTGCATCAAAACTTGCATCCCCTTCCTTTGCTTCTACTCCATAATCTAAGATCACTTGCACGCCATAGGATCCCAACATTTTAGTGACTCTAGCAGACTCCTCTAAAGTTTCTCCACCCACAAATTGATTGAAAATAGTACTACGAATTAAACCGTTAATTGGCAAGCCAGACTTCATTAAGATGGGCGTAAATCGAGTGCCTAAGGAAACGATCCAAGGATTTTGAATGACACTAAAAAGCCATTTTGCTTTATTTAAATCTGTGTTGGACTTGTACGCAAAAGCGTTCTGTGTATTATTTAAAGATAGGTTCATGCTAACGTTCATTCGTTTCACAAATATCGGCACTATTCGCTAGTTTTCAAAGTTTAAATCGCTTGATGATTGAAGGGCTGTAACACCATTTCACTTACCACACCAGAGCTTGGTTGTTGACATAAAAACCAGATGGCCCTCGCAGCTTCTTCTGCCACCACCATCTTATCTCTTTGTACTCTTAAATCTATCGTATCCCAGAATGGAGAATCCACTCCGCCTAAATATAATTGTGTAATTCTGATTTCTGTACGTTTAAGTTCTTCTCTTAAGGAATGCATCATGCCGACCAAAGCATACTTACTTGCACAATAAGCTGCCGCACCAGCCATGGGCACTTTACCTAAAATACCTGGGATATTAATAATTAATCCTTTTTTAAGCTCCATCATTTTAGGTAGAATCGCTTGAATGGTTTCAAAACTACTTAGCGTATTCACCTGAAAAGAAGTTTGCATTTCTGCAGTCGTTAATTTATCAAAGGATTTAATAATGCCTATTCCTGCAGCATTGATAAAAATATCAAATGCAAAATCGAGTGTTCTCAACTGATTAGTGAACTGACTTACTGCATTTGCATCAGCTAAATCCACTTGAAAAAATCGATCCGAACCAAGGCTTAAATCAGAAGCCAATTGACTCAATTTATTGGCGTCTCTGCCTGCCAACCATAATTGTGCTCCACTTCCATGTAACAAACTAGCTAATTGCGCACCAATGCCGCCTGTTGCGCCCAATAACAATACTTTCTTTTGCTTTAAACCTTCCATATCAATTGATTTTTATTATAACAATCAGTTGATGGAAATTGTTCAAAATAGGTATATTTATGCCCATTATGAAAATTATAGAAACGACCATTTACCAATTTAAAATTCCCATGATCCCTTTCACGATTGCTACAGGGACAATGGAGTATGCACAAAATGTGTTGATTCAAATTAAAACAGACCAAGGCATCATTGGCATTGGAGAATGTTCGGCCTTCCCAATGATTGTGGGCGAAACACAATTAAGCTGCTATAATAACGCCAAAGATTTTGCGCAGTTTTGGAAAGGCAAAGACCCATTGGATATTCCACAAAGAATGAAAGAACTAGACCTTGTCATTGCTGGAAATAATACTGCTAAGAGTGCTTTTGATTTAGCCTTATATGATATTGCAGCGAAAGCAGCCAATCAACCCCTGTATCAATTTTTAGGAGGGCAACAAAAACCAATCGAATCGGATTTAACCATCGGCATTGGCAAACCCGAAGACATGGCAGCACAGGCCATTGAATTTGTAGAGAAAGGTGTTCGAATGATTAAAGTAAAATTAGGAAAAGCGCCTAAGGAAGATGTGGAGCGCATAAGACAAATTAGAACAGCCATTGGACCAACTATAAAAATAAGAATTGATGCCAACCAAGGATGGGCCAAAGAGGCTGCATTGGAAGTGCTCACGCAATTAGCACCTTATGACATTGAATTCTGCGAACAACCGATGCATAAATATTATGATGATTACTTGCCTGCACTTTGCGCGCAATCCCCAGTGAAAATCATGGCGGATGAATCGGTTTTTACCCATCATGACGCCCGAAAACTAATTGCAAGTAAAGCCTGTCATTCCATCAATATTAAATTCTCCAAAAGTGGTGGTATACAGGAAGCAATTAAAATTCATGACCTAGCAAAAGCCAATCAAATACCATGTATGATGGGCGGTATGCTAGAAAGCAGGGTGGCATTGAGTGCCAAAATGCACTTTGCGATGGCCATGGACAATATGCATTTTTATGATATGGACACCTGTTTAATTGGACATACAGTAGATCCTGTGATAGGAGGTGTCCAGTTCAATGGGATGCATTTAAGTATTGGCGAAGCGCCAGGCATTGGTGCAGATGTAGACCCCGCTTATTTACGTAATTTGGAATCTTGTACGATCTAGCGAACTAGTATATAGGATAGTTGTACCTTCGTAATGGATTTTAAAATCAATGAAATTATGGAAGCAAAAACAGCATCAGCCTCTTACACGACAATGAACGAATTGGTTTTACCCAATGACACCAATACCTACGGAGATTTAATGGGGGGAAGACTCATGTATTGGATGGACATCGCTGCCTATCTTTCTGCTGCTAAACATTGTAATTCAGGTGCCATGACCGCATCCGTGGATAATATTAGTTTTAAGACACCCATCAAATTAGGTAACGTCATTTGTATTGAAGCAAAAGTGACAAGGGCTTTTACCACATCGATGGAAATACACTTAAAGGTTTGGAATCAAAATACGATTGAGCAAACCAGGGTATTAAGCAATGAAGCCTATTTTACTTTTGTCGCTTTAGACGCACAAAAGCAGCCAAAAAAAGTACCAGCAATTATCGCTGAAACCGAAGAAGAGAAAAAATATTTTGCAAGCGCATTAAGAAGAAGACAATTGCGTTTGATCCTTGCAGGAAAAATGAAGCCTGATGATGCCACTGAATTAAAGGCATTGTTTGTAAAAGAAGAAGGCGAATAAGATAAGAGGTATTCTAAAAATTGATTACTCAGTCACTTTAACTGCATGGTGCTTGCCTTTAAGCATGTATTCTTTACTTTGCTCAATAGCGTCCATTACTTGGTCTAAAATTTGTTCCACAGAACCCGTATAATCAATCGCCAAAGGCGCTTTGAATCTGATTGTTAGCGGCGTACCTACTTTTTTATAAGTGAGTCCTTTTTTTGTAAACGCGCGCCAAAATCCGTTGATCACAACTGGTATTACAATAGGATGATTGTTCTTAATGATATGTGCAGTCCCTTTTCTGCCCGGTGCAAAAGGTTTTGTTGTTCCTTGCGGAAAAGTGATCACCCAACTTTTTGATAATGCTTTGTCAATTTTTTGTGTATCAACAACATCCCTTTGTCTTTCTACGTCTTTGCCTTCTGCTCTCCAAGTTCTTTTCACAGTCAACGCACCACCTAGTTTAAATAATTTTGAAATCCAGTTGTCATTCATTGTTTCCTCGGCTGCGATAAAGTAAACATTTGTAAAAGGATTCAACAAATAATAAGGGATGCCTAAACGATTGAATTTTTTCCATTTTACAGCACAAAAAATATGCACAAAAGTAATGACGTCCGCAAAATAAGTTTGATGATTGCTCACAAAAAGTACATTATGCTTGGGCAAATCTTCTAGATGCTCCGTGCCCTCAATCTTCATTTCATTGAACAAAGCAAGCCCCGGATAGGTAAACAATCCTACGACTCCATAAATGATGGAACGAAAAATTCTAATTTGCTTTAAATAATCTAATAAGCGCATATTTAATCCACTGATTTGATTCGCAATATACTACATAAAATTATAATAGACTTCCCTGTTTAAGCAACAAATTGTATCTTTAAGCAATGAAAAAGACTGCTGTCATATTTGATATTGATGGATTGTTAATCAATAGTGAGCCACTTTGGAATAAAGCAGCCGCTGAAATCTTTAGACAATACGGTATCAGTTTAACAGAAGCGCAATATGCGATCACCACTGGACTTAGATCAAAAGAATTTGTAGCACATTGGTTGAATGAATATAAAATCCCATCTACAGAATATGCTAGAGCCGAGCAAAGAGTGATTGACCAAGCTATGTTGTACATTGACAAAGAAGCAACCTTGATGCCAGGAGTAGAACATATTTTTCAGTTTTTTTTAGAAAAAGAATTTAAAATTGGACTTGCCACATCCTCTCCCACTGCCTTAATTGAGTGGGTAAAAGACAAGCTAGGTATTCGCAGTCTAATTCATGCAAGTTGTTCTGCGCAAAACCTACCCTATGCGAAACCACATCCTCAGGTTTATATAGACTGTGCCACTGCCCTACACATCTCCCCACTCTCCTGTATTTGTTTTGAAGATTCATTCTATGGCATGTTGGCAGCAAAGGCCGCAAGGATGACCTGCGTAGTTGTACCAGCAGCAGATGCACTAAAACAAGAGCATTGGGCAGCAGCAGATCTAAAGCTATCTTCCTTACAAAATTTTGGCGCGCTGCATTTTAATATGCTTGCTTAATTAAGCGAAAAAAAACGCATTCCTTCCCTAAATACAAGTTAAATTGCATCCGTAAATGGAACTAGCAAAAAAAGTCATTGGAAAGGAATTAGAACGCTTTGAAATGCATTTCAAAGAAGCGGTTAAGAGTAGGGTTTCCTTGCTAGACCGCATCATGCAATATATTGTTAAGAGAAAGGGAAAGCAAATGAGACCCATGTTTGTTTTACTTTCTGCCAAGCTCAATGGGGAAATCAATGACGCCAGTTACCGTGCTGCCTCATTAGTAGAATTACTACATACAGCAACCTTAGTGCACGATGATGTAGTAGACGATGCACTAGAAAGAAGAGGCTTTTTTTCAATCAATGCTTTATGGAAAAATAAAATCGCTGTTTTAGTGGGCGATTATTTATTGTCAAAAGGATTATTGCTATCTCTAGAAAATAAAGACTTTGAAATATTAACCATCCTCTCTGATGCTGTCAAAAAAATGAGTGAGGGTGAGTTATTGCAAATGGAGAAAACAAGGAATTTAAATTTCGACGAGTCTGTTTACTATGACATCATTCATGGAAAAACTGCTAGTCTGCTTGCATCAAGCTGCGCTGCAGGGGCCTCCTCTGTTACTAAAGAGCCTGAACAAATTCAGAAGATGAAAGATTTTGGAGAATATGTAGGGATGGCCTTTCAAATTAAAGACGACTTATTTGACTATGGTGATGAAATCATTGGCAAGCCAACAGGCAATGATATTAAAGAGAAAAAATTGACCCTTCCTTTAATTCACATTTTACAAAAATGTAGTCCAGCGTTAAAAAAAGAGATTGTCTATATTGTTAAGAATAATAACAATGACAAACAAAAAGTTAAATTCGTTATTGACCATGTGAAGCAATTAGGTGGTATTGAATATGCACACGCGAAAATGATTGAGTACAGAGACAAAGCCTTGGTTGTATTACATAGTTTCCCGCCATCCATGACTAGAGACGCATTAGAAGAGCTAGTCCGCTACACAACTGATAGAAAATATTAATGGAAAAACGCTGGAATATATTGGAGGCCGATTCGGCTAAAGTGGCTGCACTTCAATCGGCACTAAAAATACATCCCATTTTATGCGAATTACTAGTACAAAGAGGTATTGAAGACTTTGATAAAGCAAAGCAATTTTTTAGACCTTCTTTAAGTGATTTACAGGACCCATGGTTAATGAAAGACATGGACAAGGCTGTCAAAAGAATCACTCAAGCCTTTGATCAAAATGAATCCATTATGGTCTTTGGCGATTATGATGTAGATGGTACCACTTCTGTTGCGACATTGTATCAGTTTTTAAAAAACATCCATTCAACCATTGATTTTTATATTCCACACCGTTATAGAGAAGGATATGGTGTGTCAAAAATGGGCATTGATCATGCAAAAGCGACAGGAATAACTTTGATTATTTCTGTGGACTGCGGTATTAAGTCAACAGATTTAATCAGCTATGCAAAAGAACTTGGAATTGATTTTATTATATGTGATCACCATCTACCCGATCCAATTTTACCTCCAGCTGTGGCTATATTAAACGCTAAGCAAATTGATTGCGGCTATCCCTATAAAGAATTATGTGGATGTGGTGTGGTCTTTAAATTAATCACTGCACTCGCGCAAGCCTATAATTTACCTGATTCAAGTTACCTGCAATACTTAGACCTTGTGGCTACCGCCATTGCTGCAGATATTGTTCCGCTTACCGATGAAAATAGGACCATGGCTTATTTTGGATTAGAGAATGTAAATGAAAATCCAAGTCATGGTATTTTAGCTTTACTAGAATTAGCAAAACAAAATCGCCCAATTAGAATTAGCAATTTAGTATTTGCTGTTGCTCCAAGAATCAATGCAGCAGGCAGAATGGATGATGCCAAAAAAGCAGTACAACTATTTATAGAAACATCATACCAAGGTGCATTGGATGTGGCTTCCATTTTACAACAAGACAATTTAGACCGAAGGGAAGCAGATAGCAGCATTTCAGAAGAAGCATTCGCAGAGATTGAAAACGATCCAGCGCATTTAAATAAAAAATCGACCGTGGTGTTTCAACCCCATTGGCATAAAGGTGTGGTGGGCATTGTAGCAAGTCGTTTGATTGAAAAACATTATAAGCCTACCATTGTTCTTACACAAAATGGCGATATCGTTTCTGGCAGTGCAAGAAGTGTGCAGGGTTTTAATTTATATGAAGCTTTACATGCATGCAGGGAACACTTATTAGGATATGGTGGACATTTTGCTGCAGCAGGCATGACTTTGAATATTGAGAAGTTAGAGGCTTTTAAAGAAGCATTTGAAAAAGCGGTAGCAGAAAGAATCACCCCCGAGCAAATGGTGCCAGAAATCTCCATCAATGCACTACTTCCATTGGATCAAATAAGTTTACAATTTTTCCAAATCATTGCGCAAATGGAACCATTTGGTCCAGACAATATGCGCCCAATTTTTCTAGCAAAAAATGTGCGTGACGCGGGTTATTCTAAATTGGTGAAAGAAGCACATATTAGTTTTAACCTAACCCAAGGCAATAATAGTGTAAGAGGCATTGGCTACAATATGCCAGACAAGATTGATATTGTAAAATCGGGCAAGCCCTTTGATATTGTCTTTCAATTGCAATTGAATGAATGGCAAGGCACACAGTCTATCCAAATGCAAGTGATAGACTTAAAAGAAACGAGCCCAAATTAATTCATTCGGGCTCGTTAATTCAAAATATACTTTGCTAAAATTTTACTATCAATATTTGAGGAAATAAAATTCTAACCTAACTTGAAATTTTAAGTTTTACTTCATCTCTAGATTTAACTCGTCAATTCTACTGTTCTGTTAATGAAGCTTGTTAATTCAGCACCTTTCAATAAGCCTTGAGACAATAAAGCTAAGTCCGCTAAATTTCTTGCTTGCTTTTGTTGCTTATCCGTATCTGTTTCTTTTAAGAGTGTTTGATAGATAGGATGGTTACCATTAATGGTTAATTGAACTTCGTCAGGCATTTGTGCATAAAATGCAGTCATCCCTCCGCCGCCCATGCCAGCCATATCTTTCATACGACGCATGAATTCGGGTCTTGTAGCAATCACCGGTGCAGCATCTTGACTCAATCCTTTCACATCCACGATTAATGTAATTTCAGGTACTTGGAATTCAAATAATTTTTTTGCTTGCTCTACTTCATCTTTAGATAAAACTGAATCTACATTTTCTTGCTTATCAATTAAGTTATCTACTACATCAGCATCGACTCTTACAAATTGCACGCCTTCCCATTTCATCTCCACATTATTGATAAAGGCAGCGTCCACCATGGTCTCCAATTTGATCACCTTATATCCCTTGCCTACTGCTGCTTGAATGAAAGCGTCTTGCCCAACCGGATTGGTCGTGTACAATAAAACCTGCTTGCCTTCTTTATTTTTTTGATTTGCCTCTGTTGTTGTTTTGTATTCCTCTAAAGTGTAAAACTTGCCTGCTTCAGCCGCATCTTCTAAAATTAAAAATTTATTCCCTTTTTCTAGGAATTTGTCATCGGTAATCATACCATATTTTACAAACAATCCTAAGCTCTCCCACTTTTCTTCAAAAGCTTTTCTGTCATTGTTGAAAATCTCTTCCAACTTGTCTGCTACTTTTTTAGTGATATGCGCATTGATCTTCTTCACATTCGGATCGCCTTGTAAATAACTTCTGCTTACATTCAAAGGAATATCTGGACTGTCAATCACTCCGTGTAATAACATTAAGAATTCAGGAACAATGTCTTTTACTTCATCGGTTACAAAAACTTGGTTGCAATACAATTGAATCTTGTCCTTTTGAATTTCAAAGCTCTGCTTGATTTTAGGAAAATATAAAATACCCGTTAGGTTAAATGGATAATCCACATTTAAATGAATCCAGAATAAAGGCTTTTCGCCAAAAGGATATAATTCCTTGTAAAAATTTTCATAATCCTCCTTTGTTAAATCGGCTGGCTTTCTAACCCAGATAGGATTGGTATTATTGATTGGTTTTTCAACTTCAGCTTCAACTTCTTTGCCTTCTTCCGCCTTAGCCTCTTTCACTTCTTCATTCGCGTCCTTAAAGAAAATAGCGACTGGTAAAAATTTACAGAAACGATCTAAAATAGATTTCACTCTAGACGGCTCTAAAAACTCTTTACTTTCTTCATTGATATGCATCACAATCTTAGTGCCTCTATTGCTGTAATCTACTTCATATAATTCATAGCTAGGGCTGCCATCACAACTCCAGAAAACACCTGGTGCATCTGTATGACTCTTAGAATAAATATCAACTTTATCACTCACCATAAATGAGCTATAAAATCCTAAACCAAAATGACCAATGATGCTGGCATCTTGATACTTCGTTACAAATTCCTCTGCTCCACTAAATGCCACTTGGTTAATGTACTTGTCTACTTCTTCGGCAGACATACCAATACCATTGTCAATGATAGAAATTGTTTTTTCTTTTGCATCCACAATCACGTCCACTCTTAAATCACCTATGTCACCTTTTACTTCGCCTTTTGAGCTTAATGTTTTTAATTTTTGTGACGCATCCACTGCATTACTCACTAATTCACGAATAAAGATTTCGTGGTCACTATAAAGGAACTTTTTAATGATTGGGAAGATGTTCTCTGTCTGAACTCTTATTTGACCTTTTTGCATAGTTATATCGTTTGGTTCTAGTATTGCAAAATAAGGACCAAAGCCATGCTTCTGCCAAGCTGACAAGTCTACGCGGTAAAATGGGTCAAAAACCGTTAATTTTTCAGCCAGGCTGCGCCTGAACATCGTGGATTGGTCAACAAAATGTCATCTGGATGTCGGATTAAGAGCTGCTTTTCTGAGTTAAAAACAGAATACACCCCCAATATGGATCCATTGCCATTTGGGATGGCTCCTCCAGCAAAATCTGCATACCCGCTGGTCCTGAGATAAATGGTACCTCCAGTACAAAATTTAAGGGCACGGCTAGCACCTAATTTGTTTTTTTTATCTGCAAATGTTTGAGCTGTATCGGAAGCCGAAAATTCGATATTGGATAATTGTATCAAACGCCCTTGTAAAGAGTCATGCAAATTTTTAAATTGTACTTGGAGGGGAATGATCGGGTAATTGTCTTGCAGGATTTGAATATGCTGTTTGAATAAAGGCAATGGGATTCCACCTGTCACTAAACTACCCGAACTACTATCCACAGCACCAACCAATTGAACCATTCGTCGATAATCAGATAAGAGCAAGTCTTTTAAACGCAATCGAATCAAAGCGCCAACTGGATAATCTTGAAAAAGATTTTGTCCGTCTAATAATAACATGATACCGCCAGTACTATCTTGAATGACGATTGACTTATACCAATTGTCATACTCATCATTGGCCACGACCACCGCCTGAAGCATCCATTCCTTTTGAATGGGTTCAACTTCTCCAACCTGATGTAAACGTTTAAGCTGTTTGATAGTGATTAAGCTATCGCTCAGTTGACCTTCAAAGGATGAAGCGTAAGCTGCTTTCTTAAAACAAGCCATACAGCAAGTGATTGAAAACAGCAGCATCATTAAAGCAGCTAAAGAAGAGACATTGTTTTTCATAAAATAAATTTGATAAATAAAAAATTAAAGTGCTTGATTGGATTGATGTGATTGATTAATTGATTGACGTGATTGAACTATTTGAAGTATTTGAAGTAGTTGGGATAATTGGATGAATCGAAATAATTGAATTAAAATTTTGTGGATTAAGTCGTATCAAAGCATCGATACCTGCAGGCCAATTGTGTAGGTTCTTCCCAAGTCATAAATATATTTTGCAGGAAATTTATCTGTCTTAAAATTTTTGTAATCATACCTTGACTGTTCAAAGATTAAACTAGGTATAGAGGCTCCTAATAGATTTCGAATAGAACTCGTCAATCTTAAATTTATTTTTCTGTTTTTAGTTTCTACTTCAAAGTTTTTTGAAATGAACAAATTTGACACCCACTGATTAGAAGCCCAAACAGGCTTGTATAGGTCTTCCCAAATGATATTAGTTGGACTATTTAATTTCACCCAATCACTTCTCCTAATTAGATCATGACTGATTGCGCGTCTACTTGCATACACTGCCGTATAGCTAATGCGCAAGGAATAAACAGGTTGATAATTAATTGTAAATGCTTGCACGGATTGAGGATAGGATGTGGCAGGAAAATCTTTTAATAACAATCTACCCGATTGCACTTTATACAAGTTATCGGCGATCCTAATTTCATACAATGGCTGATTGGTGATGGTATACCAACCATAGCTATTGCCAATACTTAATTGAATCGGGCTGGTCCAATTGGTTTCAATAAAAGATTCTACGCCATAATGCATCGTCTCCATTTGTCCAACACTGGCCCTTACAAAAGCATTAAAGTAGTCGTGATAGAATAATTTATATTGACGTTCATTTTGATTAGACTGCGCAAAAAGTATAGCATTGGCCTTTATACTACTCCCCATAAATTGTAATTTAATTTCAGTACCTAAATGGATGATTGGCAAAAGGAATGGATTTTGAATTGCATGATTTGCAGGGTCTGCATACAACTCGGATGCATCCGGCGCTTCCCATTCCTGAAACAACCGCGAAGTGAGATACCATCTTCCATTGAATTTGTAACGCAGATACAATTGGTACTGATAAGAAGGAAAGAATGCCGAAGCAGATACGCCTTTGGAAAGATCAGGGAATAAGCCATTTTGTTTCAAGCCTTCCCTTTGCATTTTATCAAGGTTCGTCTTCACGCCTAACCCCCATTCCAATAAAGGGGTAGCACTATTTAAGGAAGTCCAAATACTCCTATTTAGATTGGTCAAAACATAATGCGCACCCCATGATTCCCCTACTTTTATTTTACGATCTGGAAATTGTACGTCATTTTGAAAAGCAGCTGCAAGCCCGTCATCATTCACCCAAGTATTGTAATTGTAATAAAATTTTCCACCCAAGAGGTCTGCTACTTGATTGCTGTATCCAATTTTATCTGCATTGAGTGATAAACCAAAATGCCATTTTGTAATTGGGCTTATGCTATAATTTGAAAGTACAGAAAAACGAAGCAATTGTAATTGTTGTATTTGTTCATTGATAATATATTGTGCAGCTCCATTTTCATTTGCTAGATTTTTTGCTTTTAACTGATCAAATTGAACATGTAATAATTCAGGATGTATGGCATACCAATTCAATAACTTATTTTTAAGTTGTTCGTCAATGGCATAGCTAGGTAAGTATTTATAATAGTCAGGTCTGGGGTCTGCCGCTTTAGACCAGTCCAACTGCGTCGAGCTTTGTCTTCCAAGCACCAACCCAAGATTCAATTGAATCAGGTTTTCTTTTTTTGTTCGAATATCATAATGCAGACTCATGACAGGTGCATTGCTTTTTTTTGTGTTGGCATAAAAAGGTTTGCCATCAAGCCATCCCCAGCTTGGGTTGTACAATGGATCCTTAGTAAGGGTATACAATTCTTGTACCGTTGGCGCACGTTTTCCTTGCACTACCGGACTCCACCAAAAAGTAAAACCCAATTGCTGTCTTGTTGAGATGAGTTTTTCAACACTCAATAAAAAACCTTGTCGATCTTTCACGCCATTGGCCAAATAGCCCAAAGGTGTTTTTTGAAGGACTGCTTCCACGTTGAAAAAGTAAGTTTTTTTTAATATTCCTGAATGCCATTGAAGCCGCAGCTCTTGCATGGTGGTTGCATTGGACAAACTCGAACTAATTGATTTTGTTTTTGTAAATAAGGACGCATTGGATGATATAAAACTATTTCCAGATGCACCACTCATTCCAAATGCATCCATGCCATAGGGTGGATTCAGATTGATTGTTTTAAAACCTCTATATAAGCCTGCATAACTAAAGCTTGGATCCCAACCATTTAAATTGGTACGCCAATCAATGCCATTGATTTGATTCCCCCTATTGCTTAATAATCCCCTAGGAATCCAATTTAATGCGAAGCCATGGTATTGTGCCATTTCATGCAGTCCTCCATTACTAGATTGTAATAAATTAGGCACCCAATAGATAGATGATTCTCCAATGATATCAAATTGTTTTGGCAATGCATCTGCATTTTCAATTTGTGCCATCAATGGATTTGCGTTTATAAAAATGCAAGAGGAAAAAAATAAACAGTAGCGTGCAAATTGATTCATGCAAGCAAATTGCATTTTTAATCCATTCAATTTCTTTCGGTAAATACGCTGTTATCTTAGTGATTAAAACTGCATATTTATAAAAAATCATGGCCAATAAAATAATCCTACTGATTTTTACATTCATCACTTGTGGTTTTCAAAACCCACTAAACGCGATGCAAGTAGTTGCTTTCTACAATTGTGAAAATTTTTATGACACCACCAATCAAATCATTGTGAATGATGAAGAGTTCTTACCCAATAGTGCAAAGGGATACAGCGCATCAAGGTATGCTCAAAAAACTGCACAACTAGGCAAAGTGATTTTTGGACTAGGTCAATTAGGGACGAAAGAAGGTCTTGCATTATTGGGTGTAGCAGAAATCGAAAATCAATATGTGCTTGAAAAAGTCATACAGTCCAATGCCATCAAAAAATACCAATATCGATACATCCACTTTAATTCAAAGGATCCCAGAGGGATTGATGTTGCTTTAATTTATCAACCTCGTTTTTTCAAACCCTTTCAATACAAATCCTATTCTTTAAAAGACGCCAACCATTTTCAAGACTATGCCACCCGAGATATTTTACTAGTAAAAGGACAACTTCAACAACAATGGGTTTATGTATTAGTAAACCACTGGCCCAGTAGAAGAGGTGGCTCTAGTTTAGCCAAAAAAAATAGAATCTGGGCAGCGACTACCTGTAAGCGGATTATGGATAGTATCCAAAAAGTAGATCCAAATGCGCATTGGATTGTCATGGGCGATTTTAACGATAACCCAACCAATAAAAGTTTGAAGACCTTGGGCCTTGATAACCCGTTTTTACCCATGTTTAGGCAGGGCCAGGGCACACTTGCTTTTAGGGATAGCTGGAACCTTTTTGACCAGATCTTACTTAGTCCAAATTGGAAAACCAATAAATCGGACTTAAATCATTATCAATCAATCATTTACAAAACCCCAGATATGATTGAAAACCAGGGTAAATACGCTGGATATCCTAAAAGAACCTGGAATGGGGACCAGTTTAGGGGTGGGTATAGTGACCATTTTCCTGTGGCACTAATTTTTAAGCCAAAAATGACTGGAAATCCACTGAAATAGCCTACCTTCGCCCTCCCAAATCTGTTTTGGCAGATTCATTCTGAATAAGGATGTCCACTGGGAAAAACCAATTATTTAACCAAAAAATTCAAGTAATGAACAAT
>Ga0222712_10000224_pt1 | contig 80544 bp, 70 predicted proteins | sample C33_657DmetaG_FD_165043 | JGI IMG/M metagenome (GOLD analysis project Ga0222712, IMG submission 165043) | Estuarine water microbial communities from San Francisco Bay, California, United States - C33_657D | ecosystem: Environmental > Aquatic > Marine > Unclassified | place: USA: California... | reverse complement strand
ACAACTACCGGAGGAGGAAATTTAATCTGATCGATCTTTGGCTTAGGTGGTTCAGGTGGAGGAGGTGGAAGCTCTTCTTTGTTAATTGGTGGAGGAGGTGCAAGAACAACTTCCGTCATCTTTAACTGATCATCCTCTGGCAATATTCCGGAGATATACCTTACAATTAATGGCAATGAAACCACTAAAATAAAAAGTATAGAACCAATAATAATAGCACGGCTTGTGGTTTTGGAATTATCTTTCCTTAATTCATACGCACCATAGCTTTTATTTCTCCCGGTGAATACAACATCCAGCCATTCCGGTTTGAATAAATCTATTTTAGACCCTAACATATTTAATTCTTTAAAGGGTTAATAATTGTTTAATATAACTATTTGTAGAGGCCATCACGCTTCAATAAAGCGATATCGGGTTGAGATATCTCAACGATCGCGTACCTATCTATGTTTGAAACTTTCATTTCATCAAGAATATCAACAAAATTTCTATAATTTGACTGATCACTAGGTTTTATCAAAACGATTAATCCTTTACTTGGATCACCAGTAGTTGCAATAACCTTTTTAGCATATTCGACTAAAGCTTTTCTGATGCCATTCCTTCCATAATTATCAACCTGAGGAGGAGTTAGGGGCTTATCAACAAGTCCCATATACCATTCTATGCGATTATTATCACCTAAAAGTATGGTCATTGTTCTATTATCAGCAACTGTCAATTCCTGCTGATCATCTTTTTCCTTATCAGGCATGGCTAAATCCATTGCCTGAGGTTTTGCCAGCGTAGTGGTAAGCATGAAGAAGGTAATTAGAAGGAAAGCCAAATCAACCATCGCAGTTAAATCTACACGTGTTGATTGCTTCTTACTTCTTACTTTCCCGCCTTTATTCTTACCCCCGCCGGAGGTATCTAATTCTGCCATCGCGTTTTATATTTATTATACGAATTACTTCTCGTCTGCCCTCAAAGAGGTAATCAGACTAAATTTGTTAATATTCTGCTCCTGAAGGATTCCCAATATTTTCTTGATTGAGGGATATTCTTCCCTTGAATCACCTTTAATACTGACACGCATATCAACATTATTTAATTCTTTAGTTGCATAACGTGCTGATAATATCCAGTTGTGCAATTCGGATGGACGTTGACCTACTGAATCTGTAGGAATTCCAGGTTGTAACCCGGCCGCATTACGCTCATCGCCTTTTAACATGATGATCTGCTTAAGATTTCCAATTGGAACTCCAAAACTTTCCATTAATGAGAAACGTAATTTTTCTTCGTCCGTAAATGTAATCTGGTATTTTTCACTCATTAATTCCAATGTGCGAATCCTGATAGGTTGTCCCGGTACTCCAAAAAATACTTTTTCTTGACCAACAGTAAGCGTAGCAATATCAATATCAGGCAACTTAAACTTTACAGTTGATGCCGGAGTATCTACTGGTAGCGGTTCAGGCTGACGGGCTGTTGCTGTAAGGATAAAGAACGTAAGCAACAAAAACGCCACATCACACATTGCTGTCATGTCGATAGCTGTACTTTTTCTGGCAACTTTAATTCTAGGCATTGCTTATTTTTTAATTAATAACGATTTACTATAGAGATGAAACTATTCCGGGAATATTATAAAACCCGGAATATTAATTCAAAAACTATTATTTATGAGTACTTGCATAGGTTTGAACGATAGAGAAACCAGCCTCATCGATCGCATATGTCAATTTATCAATTTTAGAAGTAAATACATTATACATAACAATTGCAAGTGCAGACGTAGCGATACCTGTTGCAGTGTTAATCAATGCTTCAGAAATACCATTTGCTAATGCAGCCTGGTCAGGAGAACCTGCAGTAGATAAAGCCGCGAAAGCTTTGATCATACCAGTTACCGTACCTAATAGACCCATTAAAGTACCAATAGATACAAGAGTTGCAATTACAGTAAGATTTTGTTCAAGCATAGGCATCTCTAAAGCAGTCGCTTCTTCAATATCCTTTTGAATAGCAAGACATTTTTGCTCTGTATCCATTTTTGTTTCAGTTTCCATGTCTTTATATTTCTTCAAACCTGACTTGATCACATTTGCAACAGAACCTTCCTGCTTATCGCATTCAGAAATAGCTGAATCAATGTTTCCAGCACTGATGAAAGCCTGAATTTTTTTAACAAATGAGTCAACATTTCCTTTACCTGTTGCTTTGTTGATAACAAAGTAACGCTCGAATGAAAATACAATTACCATAAGGAATAATCCCATAAGCACTGGAACTATATAACCACCTTTATAAACCATGCCGAAATAATTTCCTGGCAGTGGATGACCTGTTTCAGCATCTCCGCCTTCGAAATTCGATGGATCTCCCATTACGAATTTCCATAAAAGTGTTCCGACAAGAATACACATCACGATAGATAGACTTGCAAAAATGCTTGAACCAGAGCTTTCTTTCTTAGCTGTTGTTGGTTTTGGTGCGTTCGCCATTTTTTTAAATTTTAGTTTTTAGTTGTTGATTAAATAATAGAAGTTAATTGATTTTTATTTGGTAATGCTTTTTAAATGTAATCTATGATAAATATATAATTATAAAATATTTTTGTCACCTAAAAATTAAAAGGTTAACAAAAATATAATTTTCGACTTAATAAAAAATTATTTGTGAATTTATTAATTCTATTAATTCCTGTCAATACCATCCCTAGAATGAAGCAAGAATTATGCCTCTCTAAAAGAAGATCGCCTTCACAATCTGGCAATCATTTTACAATGAAAACTATTTTTTATTGTAAATGCAAATTTACCTTAAGATTTTAAAAATTAAGTACGCACATTTATTCTCGGTTTAGACATAAGTAATTCATTATCAGTATATTGATGATATTGTTTAAAATTTGATACAAAAGCTTTTACTAAGCTTGAAACTCTCAAATCATAGCTTCTAAATTTTTTCAGTTATTATAAGGAATAAAACTAATGATTGAAAGAATTATTAAGATCCGATTTTTTTTACTTTAAAACCATCTGCCGAGAGTAATGCAATCACTTTTTCTCGAAAATCTCCTTGAATAATAATTTCGGCATCTTTGGCAGTACCGCCCACTCCACATTTTTGTTTTAATTTTTTACCCAGACTCTCTAAATCTTCTTGAGTTCCAATAAAACCGGTAATCAATGTTACCGCTTTACCGCCGCGCTGTTTTCTGTCAAGCTGAACTCTCAGATCTTGATATCGAGCTTCCAGAGTTTCAAGTGGCTCTGAGTTTGTTGAAATATAGCCAAAATCAGGATCGGTTGAAAACACTACGCCCTGATATCCCTTATTTTTTTTAGACATAATTTAATTGAGGATATTTAATGAATGTGGGTTAATTCCGATAGTAAGTGTATTTCCCATATCAATAGGATCTCCATCCAGATGAATTACTGCAGCACTCTCTCGCGTAATTATAATTTTACTACCCTGTATTATCTCCAAGTAGTTTGATTTATGAGTATTCTTTCTAAACATTCTAAAAACCAATGCCGGAAATTTATAAAGAGGAAATGGCTTTACAATACAAATATCCAGCATGCCGTCATTTAGCGATGCTAAAGGAGAAATATGAGCATTATTACCATATTGCGAAGAGTTAGCAATGCTAATCATAAAAGCCTGATGTGCATATTCTTTTCCATCTATATTCAAATGATAATGTTGAGATTGATAATTGAAAACTTCTGAGAAAGCGATTTTAGCATAGTTAATCAGACCGCGTTTAACATTTTCAGCAAAGCGTGCACTAATTTGCGCATCGAATCCTAAACCAGCCATATTAAAGAATTTTTTACCGTTAAACGTACCTGAATCGATTTTACTGATATTGAGTTTATTTATTCTTTTAATAGCTTGAATAGCATGAATTGGAATCCCCAAAGATCTGGCCAAGCCATTACCTGATCCAAACGGGATTATTCCCATTAATTTATTAGTTCCCTCAACTTCAGATGCCACCTCATTTATTGTGCCATCACCCCCTACAGCTACCAAAATATCCACTCCATTTCTGATCGCCTCAGCTGCTATTTGAGAACCATGTCCACGATACTCTGTAAACACACATTCAGAATCAAATTTGCTCTTATCCAGATATTTATCAATCTTAAACGGGAAATTATATTTGGTCTTTACACCAGAAATTGGATTGATAACGAATAAAATTTTTCTTTTCAATTTAATTTAGAATTAAACATCAAAAATACTCTTAAATTTTTTAGAACATAATATTAATCCTACTTTTGCTATGCAAAAAAGTGGATCGATTTGCGTTGATTGCAACCACGTAAAAAAAAGTGCTAAAACATTCTGCCAATTTTTACTCCGGTCAATTCAATTTCCATTTTACTGCACTGATATAACTGTCTATTTATTTTTAATATTAAATCAAACTTCTATGCCTTATTTATTTACCTCAGAATCTGTATCCGAAGGTCACCCAGACAAGGTAGCTGATCAGATTTCAGATGCATTAATTGATAATTTTCTTGCTTGGGATGCAGAATCCAAAGTAGCCTGTGAAACTTTAGTAACCACCGGACTAGTTGTATTAGCCGGCGAAGTAAAATCTCAAGTTTATCTGGATGTTCAGAAAATTGCACGTGATGTTATACGTAAAATTGGCTATACAAAAGCAGAATATATGTTCGAAGCTGATTCATGTGGTGTTATTTCAGCAATCCATGAGCAATCAGCAGATATCAACCAAGGCGTTGATCGTGTAAATAAACAAGATCAAGGTGCCGGTGATCAAGGTATGATGTTTGGTTATGCAACTAATGAGACTGAAAACTACATGCCGCTCGCATTAGATTTGGCTCATAAAATCTTGACAGAACTTGCGATTCTAAGAAGAGAGAATTCATCTATTAAATATCTTCGTCCAGATGCAAAATCGCAGGTAACCATTGAATATAGCGATGATCATAAGCCTGTTCGTATCGATGCCATAGTTGTATCTACTCAGCATGACGATTTCGATTCAGAGGGAAATATGCAGAAAAAGATTCAGCAGGATATTGTTTCAATATTAATTCCTAGGATTAAAGCACAGCTTAAACCCGAACTTCAGGCTTTATTTACTGATGCAATAAAATACCATATTAACCCAACTGGAAAATTCGTAATTGGTGGACCTCATGGAGATACAGGTTTAACGGGTCGCAAGATCATAGTTGATACTTATGGTGGAAAAGGTGCACATGGCGGTGGCGCATTCTCAGGAAAAGACCCGTCAAAAGTGGATCGTTCTGCTGCTTATGCTACCCGTCACATTGCTAAAAATCTTGTTGCAGCAGGAGTTTGTAGTGAAATCCTTGTGCAGGTATCTTATGCAATCGGAGTTAAAGACCCAATGGGAATCTTTGTAGATACTTACGGAACTGCAAAAGTTAATTTCAACGATGGTGAAATCGCACAAAAAATAGCTTCAATTTTTGATATGACTCCTTACGGAATTGAAAACCGTTTAAAACTTCGTAATCCAATCTATTCTGAAACTGCAGCTTATGGACATATGGGCCGTACAAATGAAGTAGTAAGCAAAACCTTTAAAGGTTCAAACGGCGAAGAAAAGACCGTAAATGTTGAGTTATTTACTTGGGAAAAACTTGATTATACAGATAAAGTAAAAAAAGCCTTCAACTTGGCTTAATCATTTTTTTTATGTCTAAAAGCCTTCTTTCTTTCCAGAATGAAGGCTTTTTTTTTAATATTGTATGGATGAAAGAACAAGACATTAACCCATGGCAAACACTTTCTAGTAAAAAGATCTATGATAACCCATGGATCAGTTTAACAGAGCACCAGGTAATCAATCCGGGCGGAGGAAATGGTATTTATGGAGAAGTTCATTTCAAAAACCTGGCAATTGGGATCATTGTTTTAGATGATTCTAATAATACCTGGCTTGTTGGTCAATATCGCTTTCCTTTGAAATCATACAGTTGGGAAATTCCTGAAGGCGGCGGGCAAGAAAACATTGACCCCCTGATTTCAGCAAAACGCGAACTTCTAGAAGAAACAGGTATTGAAGCAGAATCGTGGACAGAAATCCAAAGGATACATCTTTCTAATTCTGTGAGTGATGAACTTGGCATCATATTCCTTGCTCAGAATTTAAATTTTGGTGAATCAAAACCAGAAGAAAGTGAAGAGCTAGCTCTTAAAAAAATACCATTTATGCAGGCATATGAAATGGTTTTGAATGGAGAAATAACTGACTCACTTAGTGTTGCTGCCATCTTAAAACTAAAGATTACGCACTTTAGTTCATAAAAATTGAGGTAGAAAAACTTTACCAAGTAAATTAAGATATATGAATAAACTATTTGGCTATATACTCACTCCAATTCATTATTTACTATTTGGCATGTTACTCTTTTTATTCCATCCAATACAATGGCTTTGTTTAAAATTGGGAGGCCAAGAAGGGCATAAAAAATCTGTGGATGTATTAAATTTCTTTCTATTAGGCACCTATTATATATTGGGTAGTAGAATACAATTTAAAAATCCATATAATTTACCAACCAATAGGCCAATCATCTTTATTGCTAATCACCAGAGTATGTATGATATCCCCGCATTGATTTGGTTTTTAAGAAGTTACCATGCAAAGTTCATTTCAAAAATAGAATTGACAAAGGGTATACCTAGCATATCATTTAATTTGAAATACGGCGGTGGTGCAAATATTGACAGAAAAGACAGTAAACAAGCCGTTTCGGAAATCATAAAATTGGCCGAAAAAATGAAAAAATTCAACTGGTCAACAGTTATTTTTCCAGAAGGAACGAGAGCAAAGAATGGACTAATAAAACCTTTTGCAGTAGGTGGGGTAGCCACATTATTAAAAAAAGTACCTGACGCACTACTAGTCCCTATTGCAATTAATGGCTCATGGCAGTTAGTCCAATATGGCAAATATCCATTAAGCACCGGACAAAAAATAACATGGGAGGTTCTAGAACCATTTGAGGCGGGCAATAAAACAATGGAAGAAATTGTTGAGGCTGCAGAAAAAGCAATCAGAAAGGCATTATAATTAGTGTCTATAGTGTTTTACCCAATATTCGTATTTTCAATCTGCTTAAAAAAATACTCCCGATAGGTATCCCCAATTGGTATTATCTTTTCACCGATCTGGATTCGGCTACGTTCTATACTTTCTATTTTACCTAGCGCAATTATGTAAGATTTATGGACTCTAATAAACGATTTTGAAGGTAAGGATTCTTCCATTTTTTTCATATTTTGGAGGGTAATAATCCGTTCAGACCTAGTAAATATGGAAATGTAATCTTTTAGCCCTTCAATATAAAGTATATCATCAAGATAAATCTTTTGAATTTTGTGTTCGGTTTTTACAAAAATAAAGTCGTGATTTTTTTGAACTGAAAGTACTTTAGGAGCCGAAGAGTTAGTATTTACTGTACTTTGAAGCACTTTTTGTGCGGCCTTATAAAATCGATCAAATGCAATTGGCTTTAATAAATAATCTACTACATCAAGTTCATATCCATCAAGAGCATACTGAGAATATGCAGTTGTGAGTATTACATCACATTTACCATTGATGATCTTTAAAAACTGTATGCCGGTCAGCTCGGGCATCTGCACATCAAGAAAAACCAGGTCTATAGCATCGCTTTGCACAAGAGACAAGCCCTCAATGGCACTAGTAGTAGTCTTTACAAGAGTCAGAAATGGAACCTTACTGATATAATCTTCTAAAATATCTAGAGCAAGTGGCTCATCGTCAACAACCAGACAGCGTATCATCCTATAAATTTAGATATAATTCACAAGTATAAATATCATTATTATCATCAATTTGAAGGCAATACTGATCTTTATATATAAGAGAAAGTCGCCTTTGTACATTCTGCAATCCAATTCCCCCAGTTATATCCTTATTCATTGCACTCTTTATATTGCTTACATGAAACAAAAGTTTACCGTCTGAAAGATTGAGTACAATGCTTATTGGATTTTCACTATCAGTTGCAATGCCGTGTTTAAAGGCATTTTCTACAAAAGAGATCAGTACCAGTGGAGTAATCATTAGCCCCAAAGGATCGCCATTTATCTCAAACTTAATGTAAATATTGTCTTTGAATCTAAGCTTTTGCAGTTCAATATAATTTTCAAGATATCTGATCTCATTAGATAGTTCTACTTTATCCTCATTGCTTTCATAAAGCATATATCTCATAATCTCAGAAAGCTTTAGTATGGCTTCGGGGGTTTTCTCTGATTTTTGATAGGCGAGCGAATAGATATTATTTAGAGAGTTAAATAAAAAATGAGGGTTTATTTGAGATTTCAAAAATGCGAGCTCGGCAATCAAATTTTCGTTTTCTAGATTGCTTTTAACTTTTTCATTTAAAAACCAATCTTGTATAAATTTTAAAACCGTACTCAGTAAAATAAAGAAACAACTAACAAATGCAGCACTTGAGTAATAATACCAGAAGTCAATCACAACCTTACTTCCGCCTCTTTTTATTACAATATCATAGAAATAATAGGCTAAGCCACATTTTATAAATGAGAATATCATTACAACAAAAAATATGGAAAGAGCACACCATAAATATTTCTTTCGATTTAGAAAAGTTGGAAGAATAATGAGGTAATTAATATAAAAAAGTGAAATATTAACAACTCCGAAATAAACAAAATTCACTACAGTTGAATATTCAGTTCTGCCATTATTATACATAAAGTATAGTACAATTGCTATCCAAATAATGGCATGAAGAATTATCTGCTTCAATTTGTTCATAAGCTAAAAGTATTGGTTCAAACTTTTTAAGGGCATTGGTTTCGACCAACAGGCAAAAGCACTCTGCCAAACACCTAATTTAAGCTATTAAACTTTAGGGAGGAAAAATGTACTGTTTGTCTTGTAAATAGGCATTTTGGTCTAATACATTTCAGATTGATAATAAATAGGTATTTATTTGTTCTATCAAAATAGATAAAATGAAAAAGTTGACGAACTGTATTTCTCCATTCATCATGTTGTTAGTCCCATTATTCCTTCTAATTGGAATTCTTTTATTAAGTGTAAAAAATGAAATTCCTATTGAAAAACAAAATGCGGGTTTAAAATTACAGGTTCCATCAGTCAAGACAATAATAAAAGCAGTGATTAAATAATTAACGTACTGAGCGGGGAATCACCACCAGACTTTCATGTCCATCACTATCAACTGATTGTACACCGAAGTAATAGTTATCTTTTGAATAATTGAGAATTGCTTTTGTATCGGTTACAAAAAACTTTTTCTGCCAAACAGGACTACTTGTTTCTCTCATCACCACATAATAACCAATAGGTCTTTCACCGGCAGGGAGTTCCCACCTAAGTTCAGTTTTATTGGTCAAACCACTGGTTACAATGCCCACCTTTTGAGGTTCTCTTGGTGCTAAAGCTAGATTAGCAAGCGATGCCAAATTCATGCGAGTTACCTTGCGGGTATATTCATAATCTACAAAATCAGGTAAATCACCATAATCAGTTCCATTTTCTTTACGGACTGTTTGATGCTGACGATCAAAATTTTCATTCATTTCGGTAACCCTTATTCCTGCGAAACCAAGCTGAGAAAAAGGCGTATGGTCACCACCCCTAAGATACCTGTCGCGACGATAAATCAACTTAACATCTAATTGTTCCACATATCGTTCGCCAACTTCCTTAAAATACCTTGCAAATTGCCTCGCATTACCATCATTCTCTGATCCTGTACTTGCACGTCGAACCGCTTCTTCAGGGCTTTCTACAACTGACACTCCCTCACTGAATATCCTTACACTGTTATTATCCTTTAAACCAGTTTCAATACCATAGGTATTACCCACAATATCATTGGTAATCATGCCAGCTACATTCCAACCTTCTGCTTTTGCTCGTTTTGCAAGATTGGCAGCACCATATAAACCTTGCTCCTCAGCAACCATAGCCACAAAAATCAAGGTGCAATTAAACTTAAACTTACTCATTACCCTGGCCAGCTCCATAGCAGCAGCTGTTCCTGAAGCATCATCATTGGCACCAGGAGCAAAAATTTTAGAATCGTTTACATCTGATGCTCTAGAATCATAATGGCCTGAAACAATAAATACACGGTTATCTGCAGGGTCAGTTCCAGGAAGTATACCCAATACATTTTTCATAACCATAGGAGTAGCAATCCTTCTGCCATCAGCAGCCTGAGTGAATGTATCAAACTCAACCTTAAGCCTCCCTCCTGAGGCTGCAGAATAACGTTCTAACTCTGATTTAATCCAATTACGAGCTGCACCAATGCCAGTAGTTGCACTTAAGGTATCGCTCATACTATGGCGGGTTTGAAAACTCACTAATTTCCTGACTATGGATTCAATGTTTTGAGAAGAAACCTCTTCAACCATTGTTTTGATCTGCTGATCTTGCCTAATAATTGTAGTTTGCGACCAGCTATTGAAACCTGATGCAATTAAAATAAATGATACTAGGTATCTCATGTTATAAGTATAATTATTTAATTTATAGTTGAAAAATAGGTAATTCAAAACAATTTTAAATAAGAATAAATTCCTGATGCCTTTCGGGAATCTCTACAGAATTGAATCCCTTTGCTAGGATTTTCTCTTTAAATACTTCCTGTACATTATATTCTCCATGAACCAAAAAAAGCTTCTTCACTTTTGACGAATCTTGACATTCCAAAAATTTCAAGAGATCTTCATAATCACCATGTGCACTCATTGATCGTATGGTTCTAACTTCAGCTTTTACGGTATACTCTTCTCCAAATATAGTTACAGAGGTATGTCCTGCCATTAATCGCCCACCTAAAGAATTAGGTTCACAATAACCAACCATCAAAATTGTATTTTTTTCATCAGATATAGTATTCTTAATATGGTGTTTTACCCTACCGGCTTCTGCCATGCCAGAAGCAGAAATAATAACACATGGATCAGAATCACTATTTAATGCAATAGACGCAGTAGTATCCTGTATAAAAGTCAATTTTTTAAAATTAAATGGGTCATCATCATGAAGCATGAGTTCCTGAACATGTTTGTTGAAATTTTCAGGATGACTTTTTACAACATTGGTAGCCTTTATTGATAAAGGACTGTCAACGTAATATTTTACATCTGGAAGAATTCCCCTTATCTCAAGATCATTTAATGAATACAGTAATTCTTGAGTACGGCCAACACTAAATGCAGGAATAATAACCTTACCACGACGTAGAATACAAGTTTGATAGATAATCTCCTTAAGTAATTCTTCTGCCGGTTCCGTATCCTTATGCAGGCTATCGCCGTAGGTAGATTCCAAAAGAATATAATCGGATTGTTTAAATGTTTCGGGTGATTTCAGAATAAGATCACCATAGCGGCCAACATCTCCACTAAATGTTAATCGGCTAGTTTTTCCATTTTCATTGATTGTTAAATGAACTGCTGCACTACCAATAATATGGCCTACATCAGTGAGCTCTAGCTTAATATCTTCATTAATCTGAAACTCCTTGTTATACTCAATAATACGGAACTGCGTTAAGCAGGCCATTGCATCATCTTCGGTATACAATGGCTTTAACAATGGCAAACCTTTACGCGCTCTGCGTTTATTACTATACTCTGAATCCTTCTGCTGAATTCTAGCAGAATCCATCAATAAAATCCGGGCCAGGTCCATGGTGGCAGGAGTACAATAAATTTCTCCTTTAAACCCCTGGGAAACCAGTCGTGGAATCAAACCACTATGATCAATATGAGCATGACTAAGTATCAAATAATCAACCTCTGAAGGAATAAAGCCAAAATATTCATTAAGCTCATCCGATTCCTCACCCATGCCTTGAAACATCCCGCAATCCAATAAAATCTGTATGCCATTATCAAGAGTAATTAAGTGTTTACTTCCTGTGACATTCCTTGCGGCACCATGAAAACTTATTCGCATATCATTTGACCCATTTTATCAAGGTTCATTCAAAATTAGCTGAATAATATTACAATTGGGTTAATATCCAGTAAAATACGGTTGAGTTCTTGATCATTATTTTTGAATAATACACCCCATAAAAAAAGCTCAAACACTAAATAAGTATTTGAGCTTCTTAAATCTTTTTAGAATTAATCCTTAAACTATTCTTCTGACTTTAAAAGTTTTGCAGTAAAATAATCGCGATTCATTCTTGCAATATTTGTTATAGATATTTCTTTAGGGCATTCGGCTTCACAAGCACCTGTGTTGGTACAACTGCCAAAACCTTCAGCATCCATTTGTGCAACCATAGCCTGTACACGGCGATAACGCTCAGGCTGTCCCTGTGGCAGTAATGCTAATTGAGATACTTTTGCAGAAACAAATAGCATCGCTGAAGCATTTTTACATGCTGCAACACAAGCACCACATCCAATACATGTAGCAGAATTAAATGCTTCGTCGGCTACAACCTTTGGAATAGGAATCACATTAGCATCAGGAGCTCCCCCTGTATTTACCGAAATAAATCCTCCAGCTACCTGAATCCGATCAAATGCTGAACGGTCTGTTGAAAGATCTTTTATTACTGGAAATCCTTCAGCGCGCCATGGCTCTATAACTATAGTATCTTTATCATTAAAGCTACGCATATGCAACTGGCAAGTAGTAATTCCTTGCTTTGGACCATGTGGCCGTCCATTAATATGTAACGAACAGGATCCGCAGATACCCTCGCGGCAATCATGATCAAAGTGAATGGGGTCATCCCCTTTCTTGATCAGCCCTTCGTTCACAACATCAAGCATTTCCAGAAACGACATATCCGGAGAAACATGGTCAGCCTGATATGAAACTAATTCACCTTTTGCTTTAGCATTTTTTTGACGCCAAACCTTTAATGTCAAATTCATATTATTGCTCATTTTTATTGAGATATGAGATGTGAGATATTAGATATGAGATATAAATCTGTATTCTTTGTCTCAATCTTGGTTTTTATTATTGAGATTGATATGAAATTTAAGACCATAATGTCACAAATCTCATATCTCTTATCTCCTGTCTTATTTATAACTTCTTTGTGTTAATTTAACATTTTCGAAAACCAGCTCTTCCTTATGCAGGGATTCAGGTTGATTATCTCCATTATACTGCCATGCCGCTACATAAGCATAATTATCATCATCCCTTAATGCTTCACCTTCTGGTGTTTGGCTTTCTAAACGGAAGTGGCCACCACAAGATTCTTTCCTGTCAAGAGCATCATCTACCATCAGTTCGCCAAGCTCAATGAAATCAGCAACGCGGCCTGCATTTTCAAGATTCTGATTAAATTCTTCGTTGATTCCAGTAACAATCGCATTCTTCCAGAAATCTTCCTTGAGTTCACGTATTAAACCTTTTGCTTTTATCAGGCCTTCTTCTGTCCTAGCCATCCCACAATATTCCCACATGATATGCCCTAGTTCACGATGATACTCGCTGACGGTTTTATTGCCTTTAAGGCTTAAAAGCTTATTAATTCTATCAACTACATTCTTTTTAGTTTCTTCGAAGGCAGGATGATTAGCCTCAATTTCTTTTGGCCCGATAGTAGCTAAATAATCTCCTAAAGTATAAGGGATCACAAAATATCCATCAGCAAGGCCCTGCATCAGTGCAGAAGCTCCTAAACGGTTAGCCCCATGTTCTGAAAAGTTAGCCTCACCTAAACAATATAGTCCTTTAACAGTGGTTTGTAAGTTATAATCCACCCATAATCCACCCATTGTGTAGTGAACGGCAGGGTAAATACGCATGGGCTGTTTGTATGGATTCTCATCAGTAATCTGTTGGTACATATCAAATAGATTACCATATTTAGCACGCACAGCATCCTCTCCAAGGCGACTGATAGATTCAGCAAAATCGAGGTATACTGCAATTCCTGAAGTACCAACACCACGACCTTCATCTACAATTTCCTTTGCATTACGAGATGCAACATCACGTGGAACAAGGTTTCCAAATGCAGGATATTTTCTTTCAAGGAAGTAATCGCGATCATCATCTTTCAATTCAGATGCTTTTAGTTCACCCTTACGAATTTTTTCTGCTAGTTCTTTTGTTTTGGGAGCCCAAACACGACCATCGTTTCTCAATGATTCAGACATTAAAGTCAGCTTGGATTGGTGTTCACCAGTTACAGGAATACAAGTTGGATGTATTTGTGTAAAACATGGATTTGCAAAATAAGCACCTCGCTTATGCGCTTTCCATGCAGCAGTCACGTTGCAACCCATCGCATTGGTTGATAAGTAAAATACATTACCATAACCACCAGTACACAATAGCACCGCATGAGCTGAGTGAGTTTCAATCGCACCACTGATTAGATCGCGGGTAACTATGCCTTTTGCCTCACCATCAATGGTCACAACATCCATCATTTCATGGCGGGTAAACATTTTTACCTTACCTAAATTGATCTGGCGGTTCAATGATGAGTATGCGCCTAAAAGAAGTTGCTGTCCAGTTTGTCCTCTTGCATAGAACGTACGCGAAACCTGAGAACCACCGAATGAACGATTATCAAGTAAACCTCCATATTCACGGGCAAAAGGAACACCCTGTGCAACGCATTGGTCAATAATATTAACCGAAACCTCAGCAAGGCGGTAAACATTACCCTCACGCGAACGGTAGTCGCCACCTTTGATAGTGTCATAAAATAAACGGTAAACGCTGTCACCATCATTCTGATAGTTCTTTGCTCCATTTATACCACCTTGAGCAGCAATAGAATGTGCCCTTCTGGGGCTATCCTGAAAGCAAAAGGCTTTAACATTATAACCCAATTGTGCCAGAGAAGCCGCTGCAGAAGATCCTGCCAAACCTGTTCCAACAACAATAACCGTGTATTTACGCTTATTGGCTGGATTAACCAGTTTAAGGTTAAATTTGTGTTTGGACCATTTCTCGGCTAAAGGGCCTTGTGGAATTTTAGCATCTAATTTCATCTCAGAAATTTATTTTAACCCCGATTTCCCGGGTATTGTGTAATCCTATTTGAAGAAAAAGTATAATGGCATTGCGGCAAAGGCCAATGGAATCAAGACTCCAAAAACCCATACACCCAAAAAGCGGATGATCGGAACTAGATTGCTATTATTCCATCCAATGGTTTGAAAAGCACTTTTGAATCCATGAATCAGGTGAAATGACAATGCAGCCATTGCAACTACATATAAAAGAACATACCACCAGGTTTGGAATGCATTGTTAACAATTTTGTACAAATCCTTTGAAACAATGATTTTCTTTCGTGCTTGAACATCAATGATTTCAGAGTGAACAAGATATTTTTCATTATATGGTATTTCAGTTACATTAATAACCTTTGGATCATCAAGACTAATCTCATACTTTGCATAAGGTAATTCAGCATTATGGTATTTCCACCAGAAATCACCCATGTGAACCACAATGAAAATCAACAGTATGGTTCCAAGTATTCCCATGTTTCTGGAGGACCATGGACTATTCTGTCCACCTTTTTGAACGGCATATGCTACAGGGCGCGCTTTTTTGTTACCGGCTGTCAACAATAATGCATAAACTGCATGAATGATGATTGATGCATATAACAGATAAGAAACGATCTTTATTGGACCGAAATGCGTCATAAAGTAGGCATAGGCGTTGAATGCCTGTCCTGCATCATCCTTAAACAACTGTAAATTTCCTACTAGATGTACAACGAGGAACGTACAGAGGAAAATGCCTGTCAGGGCCATTACCAGTTTTTTTCCCAATGAGGATGAGAACGTTTTTGCGAAATTGCTCATTACCTTATATTATTTTATTATTCAGGGAGTAAATTTACCAATATATGAGAAAAATCATGCAGTAATAAGGCAAGGGGATTAAGAATTTGTCTATTTAGAAACAATCTAAATTTTGAATCTGAAAATCATTAATTTTAAAAACCTAAAATCTTATCCAGAAGCACTGCAAAAATTCAGTCATCCTGAGTATTTTTCATCCTAAACTTTGCAATAAATTTCGCGAAAGCAGGCAAAATAGCTTGTCGTGAACCAAATTGGAAGTAAGGAAGGGTAAGCATTTGCGGTCTTGTGCCTTTCTGAAATGTCCAAATTTTTAAGATGAATTCTACAACAATGAGAATCTGTTGCTCCTTGTAAAAAATAGAGTTTTCGGGTAAGATTAATAGGATATGCTCAAGAAATGAAAAAATAGGGAACTGAAGCTACGTTGCAAAAATAGAAAAGCCTCCCCAAATTATCGGGAAGGCTTTTAAAAAGAAAAAATAGCTAGAAATTACCTAACCTGAAACTGATACCTGATCTGCATACCGTCTGGAGTAATCGCATTTACAGTAGCCATATTATTCCGGCCAGAAGAAATGGCCGCTTCTATGTCATCCACTTTAGCGATTGGCCGACCATTAATTGAGGTAATAATTGTACCCTGAACAATATCCATCTGATCAAAGAAACCACCTGGCTTAACATTACTTACCATAACACCAGAACTAATCTTATATTTCTTTTTAAGTACATCACTGGCTGGCGCAAAGCTTGCACCAAGGTTCTTGGTTACTGCACTGTTGGTACTATTATTTGCCGTACGAACCGAATCTTCGCCTTTAAGGGTTACATTGGTAACTAATTGTTTACCACCTCTTAGATAAGTTAATTGAACTTTATCACCTGGGCCAAGTCGACCAATACGCTCTTGAAGATCTGAAGGTGAAAAAATCTGAATACCATCTACTTTTGTAATGATGTCACCTTCTTTCAATCCGGATTGAGCTGCACCGCTTCCAAGAATTACTTCATTAATGTAGAGGCCATTGATTTCTGAAACTCCCAGACGTTTAGATTGTTCTGCATCAAGGCCAGTGAAATTAACTCCTATATAACCTCTGCGTACGGAACCAAATTCCTTGAAATCATTCAAAACTTTCTTAGCAAGATTAATAGGAATGGCAAAACCATACCCTTCATAACTTCCGCTTTGAGAGGCAATTGCTGCATTTACTCCAATAAGTTCTCCTTTAGTATTCACCAATGCTCCACCACTATTGCCACGATTAATTGCTGCATCGGTTTGTATGAATGACTCGATAGCGGTTCTTGCCTGCGGCTCTCCATCACGATCCTGACTGTTTCCTTGATCAAGGATGCCGATCTGTCTTCCCTTAGCACTTACAATACCTGCTGTTACAGTAGTATTAAGAGCAAAAGGATAACCTACTGCCAAAACCCATTCGCCAACACGCACATTATCAGAATTTCCCAATTTTACGATTGGAAAGCCTGTGCCCCCAATTTTAATTAATGCAAGGTCGGTGTTGGCATCTCTTCCTATAATCTTTGCCTCAAGAGAGCGTTTATCTGGCAAGATAACGTCGATCTTATCTGCATTATCAACAACATGATTGTTGGTTACTATATATCCATCATCAGAGATGATCACACCAGAACCTGATCCTTGTGCCGGACCTTGAGAACGCCTGCGACCTCCAAAAAAATCTTCAAAAAGATCTTGCATCTGCTTATCGCGACCAGAATTGCCTTCGCTAGAGCTATTATTATACGTAGTTTTAATATGTACAACAGCCGGAGTAACCGAAGCTGCAGCTTGAGTAAAGTCAAGCTCACCAGAAGATGAGTTTATAGTAGGGGAAGGATTATTTGTAAAATAAACTTTTTGCTTATCCTCAAAAGTTCCTCCATCCTGCAATTTACTTTCAATCAACTTATAGGATCCAATAGCAACTGCCCCGCCTAGGCAAGCTGTTAAAAACGTTATTCCAATCTTGTTCATATGTTCAATTTAAATTTTTTTATACAGTAATAATACTTTATCAAAATTAATACCAGTTAAACGCAATACAAGTAATTCCAATATCCTTTTTATGTTAAAAAATGTTAAATTTTTTTTAGCATAAGCTGTGATTAATATTCTGAATTAAAGCAATTTCAAATTTAATACCGAAATTTAGGTAATATTAGATCAGGCATTAACCACAGATCTTGAAAATTTGTTTATTACACACAATTTATGAAATTAAATTTTTTAAAATACGAAGGTGCAGGAAATGATTTTATACTGATAGATAACAGGGGCAAATCATTTTCATTAATTAATGATACGGCAAGCATCAAAAAACTATGCGACCGACACTTTGGTATTGGAGCAGATGGCATGATGGTGCTTCAAATGAAAAATGGCTTTGATTTCGAAATGCTTTATTTCAATGCAGATGGCAAGGAAGGAAGCATGTGTGGAAATGGCGGAAGATGTATTGTTGCATTTGCTAATAAGCTGGAATTGATCAAAAGAGAAACTAACTTTTTGGCAGTTGATGGTCCGCATTATGCCACAATTTCAGAAAATGGCAATTTGGTAAGCTTACAAATGATTGATGTTCAGGAAATTCAAATAGATGGTAATGCATTTGTTCTCAACACCGGATCACCGCATTATGTATTGGAAGTTGAGAATCTGGCTTCAAAAGATGTTTATTTAGATGGGAAAAGTATCAGATATAATGAAACCTACAATTCAAAGGGTGTCAATGTAAATTTCGTTGAAGACCTTGGCGACCATTATTATGTAAGAACCTACGAAAGAGGTGTAGAAAATGAAACATTCGCCTGTGGAACTGGAGTAACTGCCGTGAGCATGGCCATGGCAAAGAAAAAAGGTTTAACTGGTAGCATTAAAAATTCAATCAGAGTACCTGGAGGGAACTTGAATGTAAACTTCAATTATGATGGAAATACATTCAATAATGTATTCTTGGAAGGTCCAGCAACATTTGTATTTGAGGGTTCAATAAGCCTTTAAGGCTGAAAAAATATCAATCTAGAAAATTACCGGAATCAAATTACTCTACGATCATTCCGAAATCCACAAAAAAACGATAGCAAAGCTATATTTTATTGTTATTTTTTTATTGTAAGGGCACTTTATATCAAAAAATAACATTTCTTTTGAGTGACCCCTAAAACAAGAAAATTCTGTATAAATTTAGAATTTTTTATTGGTGAGCTTGCCAATATTTTTTCTAAATCCCAATGTTAAGAGTAGATAGCGAAAAGCCATGTAAAATTGTATACTCAATCTGTAAACATGAGTTTTTAGGCTTTTTGATCGAACCACATGTTGTACAATTAAATTCAGATAAGGGATTCTCTCTTACTTATCAAAGGCTTTTCAGCGCAACTGCGCTAGAGTTTTCTTCCATATTAAATGAAACGGACTTCAAGCTTATAAAACTCTTGGAAGAAACTGAACAAGGGCATATTATCAAGCGGTATCATAAAAAGGCCATCAGACCTGTTGAATATTTTAGGACCATATTTAATGAAAATATTTACGAAACGTTAAGACCTAAAATTGAAAAGAAAATAATTGAGGCCTTAAAACTTATTGGCAACAAAGACCTATACCTGATGAGTAAAGAAGGCTGGCCAGTAGAAAAAAAGCTTAGTATTGCGAATGAGCCATCATCGGTATTATTTCATTTCAGACGCAATCTGATAGAAACACGATATTTCCCAACCATCAAATTTCAGGGACAGCGAATTGAATTTATGTTTAAAGAGGCGCAAATCATTTGTAATCAGCCCGCATGGTTATTACTTGATGAGGTTCTTTACTATTTCGAGGAAGATGTAGAAGGAAAAAAATTACAACCCTTTCTTAATAAACGCTTTATATCAATACCAAAATCTTCTGAGAAAACATATTTCGAAAAGTTTGTTGCCCCGCTAATTGAAAAACATGCCGTTTATGCCGAAGGGTTTGAAATCAGGACAGAGAAATTTGAAGCTGTCCCTGTTTTAAAATTACTTCATTCAGACAGCGAGGCGCCTCAATTGCAATTATATTTTAAATATGGTGATTATATATTCCCATCCGGAAGCGACAGAAGGGTTAGTGTACGAACAGAGAAGCGCGACAATGACTATATTTTTCATCGAATAAAACGCTCCCTAAGCTGGGAAAAAAACAAGATCAATATATTACAGGAGCTTGGCTTAAGCTCTTCAGGATCGATTTTTTCGAACGTCTACAATCCTGTAAGCCAGGATAAGGATTCAGAAGATTCTCCTTTTAACATTATTAACTGGCTAAATGAGCATCACGATGACCTTGAAATCAATGGGTTTTTGTTTGAACAAACCCAAGGAAACAAGCAATATGTAATTGGTCGAAGTAAAATTGATCTGGAGATCAGGGAAAATAATGATTGGTTTGACATTCATGCAGTTGTTCATTTCGGACCGTATCAAATTCCATTTGTTGATCTGAAAAATCATATTCTCAATAAGATACGCGAGTTTAAACTCCCATCAGGCCAAATTGCAGTCATCCCTGAGCAATGGTTTGCACAATACAGCAATCTGCTTCAATTTTCGGAAGGCAGCAATCAGCTGAAACTTAAAAAACACCATATTGGTCTTATTAATGATTTCAGTACTAGTGAGCTGGCTATTGTAAGTATGGACAGAAAGCTTAAAAAGCTGGCTAATTTTGAAGAAATTGAAGAAATTGATATCCCGAAAGCTTTCCATGGACTATTAAGGCCCTATCAAAAAGCTGGCTATGACTGGTTTCATTTCCTTAGAAAATATAATTTCGGTGGTTGCCTTGCAGACGATATGGGTCTTGGTAAGACGGTTCAAACCCTTGCCTTACTTCAAAAGGTTAAGGAAGATAACCATGAAATTGGTGCACATACTACATCTCTGATTATAATGCCAACTTCACTAGTTTATAACTGGATGAATGAGGCTAAGAAATTTGCGCCTAAACTTAAAATTCACGCACATACCGGAACCTTTAGAAATAAAGACATCGAAATATTTTCGAATTACGATGTGGTGATTACTACTTATGGGATTAGCAGGGTTGATATTGAGATATTAAAATCGTTTTTCTATGAATATATTATTCTTGATGAAAGCCAGAATATCAAGAATCCGGCATCGAAATCATTTAAATCAGTAAAAACTTTAAAATCAAAACATAAGCTTATTCTGAGTGGAACTCCGGTTGAAAATTCTGTGAATGACCTTTGGACACAGATGTCATTTATTAACCCAGGGTTATTAGGAAATCAAAGTCTATTTTATACTGAATTTGTAATCCCAATTGAAAAGAAAAAGGATGAAGAAAAAGCTTCAAAGCTTCAAGCATTAATAAAACCATTTGTATTAAGGAGAACTAAAACCCAGGTTGCCACAGAGTTACCTCCAAAAACAGAAAATTTGTTTTACTGCCAAATGAGTGAGGAACAGAAAGAATACTATGAAGAGATAAAATCAGAATATCGTAATGAATTACTTCTGAACCTTGAGAATGGAGGATTTAAAAAATCACAAGTACAGGTATTACAGGGATTAACTAAACTCAGGCAAATCGCTAATCACCCGAGAATGATTGATGAAGATTATACAGGTGATTCCGGTAAATTCGAAAACGTAATTCATACACTCGAAAATGTACTATCTAGAGGACATAAGGTTCTTGTATTTTCACAATTCGTAAGGCACCTCGCTATTTACCGCAAGTACTTTGATTCAGAAAAAACTCCTTATGCCTATTTAGACGGAGCAACCGCTAAACGTGGTGAAGTTGTTAAAGAATTTCAGTCAAATAAAGATATCAAGCTCTTCCTAATCTCAATCAAGGCAGGAGGAGTTGGATTAAACCTTACAGAGGCCGATTATGTTTTCATTCTAGATCCATGGTGGAATCCGGCAGTTGAGCAACAAGCAATAGATAGGACCCACCGGATAGGACAAAATAAAAATGTTTTTATCTATAAATTTATAACTAAGGATACTGTTGAAGAAAAAATTCTTGCCTTGCAAAACAGAAAACGTAAGGTTGCTGAATCATTGATCACAACTGAAGAAAGTTTCGTTAAATCATTAACTGTAAGAGATATTGAGGATATCCTGAACTGATCATTTAGCCCCTATTTTAGGTAGAGTAAGCCTATACTTAACGGCAATGGTTCGTACAAGTATTATAATGAATACGCTAATAAAGGAATTCATATTGTCATCAACTCCTAACATCTTTAATACTACAAATACTGCTGCACCCGAAAGGCATGCGGTTGCATATATTTCTTTCCTAAAAATAAGCGGTATCTCGTTAATTAAGGTGTCTCTGATCACTCCACCCATTACCGCTGAAAACATTCCCATAATTATGGCAGCCAGCGGAGAAACTCCAAACTCAAGTGATTTCTGCACTCCAACAACCGTATAAAGGGCGATACCCAAGGTGTCAAAAAGGAAAAATGTTCTTCTATATTTTAAAATATAATACTTAAAAAAAATAGCAACCAATACCCCTATTGTTATGGCTATCAGATAATTACCATCAGAAACCCAAGCGGGTCGGGTTCCAAGGATCATGTCTCTTAGTGTGCCACCTCCAACTGCTGTTACAAAACCAGTAAAAGTAACCCCAAAAATATCACGGTACACATTCTTATCAGAGGCAGCCAGGGCTCCTGAAATTGCAAACACCAATGTGCCGAGTAGGTCAATATAATATGGTAATTGCATTTTTTTATAAAAATCTAGCTCAATTTAGTGATTTTCATTCATTGTTTTTTTCGGCATTCAAAAAGTTGAGGTACTGCTCCATGCTAATAAAACCCGCTCCCAAACTTTCAAGATGACTGGTATGAACCTGACAATCAATAAGTTTATAGTTCTTATTCTGACAAAGCCAGATTAGGGCAGCCTTCGAAGCATTACTAACTTTACTAAACATACTCTCGCCACAGAAGACCGAATTTATATGAATACCATACAAACCACCAACAAGCTGATCGTTTTGCCAAACCTCAACTGAGTGTGCAATGCCTAATCTATATAAATTAATGTAGGCCTCCTGCATATCACTTGTTATCCAAGTACCATCCTGATCTAGACGACTGATAGTGGCACAAGCTTTAATTACATCTGGGAAAGTGGTGTCAAAGGTAATCCTGAATTTCTCTGAATTTAATAGCTTATGCATTGATTTAGAGGTTTTTAACTGATCAGGAATCAATACAAACCGTTGATGTGGAGCATACCATAAAATAGGGGTTTCTTCAGAAAACCAAGGGAAAATGCCGCACTGATAGGCCAAAACTAATCTTTCGGCAGACAGGTCGCCACCAATAGCTAGAAGTCCGTCCTCATCTGCAAGTTCAGGTTCAGGAAACCATAGTTCATCATCAGATAACTCAAATATCATGGATAATAGATTGTACTTAAATCAATTCAGAAACAGAAGCCAAATAGTCGGAGTTAATAAAAGAATGGAATACAGGGCCAATGATCTCAGATTAAATTTGTCTTTGACAAATAAAACAATAGAAATAGCAGGTAAAAAAATGATTAATGCAAGCATAGGAAGCCAGAGTAGCTCAAAAAATGCCCCGGTAATTGCGAAATGATAAACATCAGCAGTATTTCCAATAATCCAAAAAAGTGTTACAAAAAAACTGATCACAAATACTCTTTTATTATTGAGTGAATTATGAAAGCTGCTTTGATTTTCTAGCATTATTTAATATAAAGAAAACAGGTATAATTATTTACAGTGTTGTTCAATTAAATTGACTGCTCTGTCACTACCTACTAATCTGACCATTTGGAAATCTTCGCAAGCGCCCTGTGAGTCGCCTTGTTTAAGCTTACGCTGAGCTTGTTTTATTAATCGCTCAATAAATTTATCATCATAGCCTAGCTGCATTTTTATGGCTTGAATACGAACCTCATCAGCTTCATTATAATTGCCCGGAATTTTTTTATCATAGTAATTGAAAATCACCATACTCATGCCTTCTCTAGCATGGTAAGCACTGATCGCGGCATTAATTTCGTCTTTAGTACGCTGCTCACATTTATAACCCTTAAGAGTAAAGTTTACTGGAAGCACCATGGATACTAATGTATCATGATTAGCCGGCAGGATCCACCTACCCGAAGTAAGTCGCACTACACGTAAAGCTTCCTTATCAAGGTCTATCCCAAATCCCTTTTTTACCTCTGAGTAATAGATCTTACCCTGCTGGTTAATCTTAAAACTAACCTGGACTGTACCCTGCAGACAATTATCGCGCGAATAATCAGGATAGATCAGGTTATTGTAAATGAAGGTTGCTAAACTTTTCTGTCCACCTTTAAAAACAGGTGGTTCATCCGCGAAAAGAGATGTGATATTAAAAAATAAAACAAATATCAAGTTCATGACCATACTCTAAATTTAGTAAATTAAAGAAGAAAACTTAGTTGAAAGTTTGATTTAGCAAAATGGCAGGATCTGGACAGTTGCCGAGAAAATTGATCCTTTCAGAAAATCGACATACTCCGGATAATCTCCATCATAGTCTTGCATATCAAAAACAAGCTGAAAATGCAGATGCGGAGGCCAGTTCCCATTCTCTGAAAAAATTCCAAATTCGGCAATCTTTTCACCCTGCTTAACTGCTGCTCCCTTTTGTATTCTGTCGATACTGCTCAGGCTCAAATGACCATATAAAGAATGTAAAATCAAACCGTCCAAATCATGTTGAAGTATCAATGTTGCACCATAATCGCCAAAATTGTCATTAAACCGGAAACTATGAATTTGGCCTGATAGTGGTGCATAAACAGGTGTTCCTGCATCTGCCCATATGTCAATACCTAGGTGCAATCGACGTGGTTCTTCTAAATTATCGAACAATTCACTTCTACCATAAATTGTACGATGCTCATCATAACCACCAATACCGTAGCGGCAATTATTCTCTTTTAGTTTTTGTGATATCCAAGATGAAAACGATGCAGTATCTGCGATTATTTGAAGATCTAGCTCCTGATTGGAAGAGCTGAAGTCAAATGGAAATAATTGATCAGTTTGTGAATTGAAATCAACCAATGGTGAAACATATTCGGGATGATCTTTCAAATAAAGCTCAAGATGAGTCAGCCTACTCATGCAAACAAAAAGTAATAATTATAAATATAATGCGACAAAGCACCGGCAACAACAAATACATGCCATATTTCATGACTATGAAAAGTATTCCCCATAGGCTTATCCTTATAATAAAAGAAAGTACCCCCAATATAAAAAATGCCACCTAATGCCATCCAAGCAATTGCTGAAACCGGTAATTTTTCGATCATCTCTTGCATTAATGGTATAATCAATGCTCCCATAGAAATGTATATAGCCAGCGAAAGTCCTTTATGCTTTAATCGATTAAATATTTTAAGTAGACAACCAGCCAGAGCAATGGTCCAGATCATGCCGAATAAAGTCCATCGAATCCAGCCATCAAAAACCAGTAATGCAGTAGGTGTATATGAACCGGCTATCATCAGGTATATACAACAATGATCAAATTTCTGCCAGAAGCGGATCTCACTTTCAGTATTAGGATAGCTATGATAAGTTGAACTTATTCCAAAAAGGACAAACGTACAAATGCCATATACCCATGCAGCTGTATATTCAATCTGACTATTTGCCCGGCTTAGCAATAAAAACATGCCAGGTATAGCCAGAATAGCAGGAACTAAATGAGTATAAAAGTTTATCGGTTCTCTTATAGTCCTCATGTTGATTAATCTTCGCTTTCTGAATCTTCGGGCTGACGAGGTTCTTTGCTGATTTTATCAAAAATCTTATCCATTCGCTCTACATATTCACTGGTATCGTCCAGAAAAAATTCAAGTTGTGGCACTATTCTTACCTGATCTTTGATACGATTACCTAATTTATATCTGATCTCATTTGCATGAGACTTAATGGTATTTATAGCAAGTGAATTGTTGGTGCTATTAAAAAAGCTCAAATAAACACGAGCTATGGCAAGATCAGGTGATACCCTTACCTTAGTAATGGTCACCATTATATTAGGCAGAAAATTCATTCCTTCTCTCTGAAATATTTCAGCTAAATCTTTTTGAATAACTCCTGCGAACTTTTGTTGACGTTTTGATTCCATAAAACGGGGGAAATATTTGGCCTGTTATACAAATTAACTAAAATTAGACGTGAATATATTAGTCAGGTTTTAAAGATGACCCAAATTCGATAAAAAGAATTACGTGTCACTCTTTAATACTTTCTGGAGAAAAAATCTATTAATAAAGTAATTTATCGTATGGATACCGTTTTGTATGAATGGCCTTTACCTTTTCATACAAAACAGACCTGAATTCCTCAACATTTTCTCTATTGAGTGCTGATATAAAAATTGCAGGATTCCGATCCTTACTCATCCAACTATTTTTAAAATCAGCCAGACTCATTGGCGCTTGTTCCTCTTGCGGGTCATAATCAGCTGGTTTATAGGCATCAATTTTATTAAAAACGGTGATTATTTCTTTATCTATCGCACCCATTTCCTTAAGTGTCTCATTCACTGTATTGATCTGATCTTCAAAATTAGGGTGGGATATATCCACAACATGGATCAGGACATCGGCTTCACGCACTTCATCCAATGTAGATTTAAAACATTCAATTAGGTGATGTGGAAGTTTGCGGATAAAACCAACCGTATCCGATAGCAGTAAGGGTAAATTTCCAATTACAACTTTTCTAACTGTTGTATCAAGAGTAGCAAAAAGTTTATTTTCAGCAAAAACCTCAGATTTTGAGATCATATTCATAATGGTTGACTTACCAACGTTAGTATATCCAACAAGGGATACTCTGATCAACTGACTCCTGTTTTTACGTTGAGTTTCGTTTTGCTTATCAATTTCTTTAAGTCTTTCCTTTAAAACTGAAATTTTATTAAGGATCAAGCGACGGTCAGTCTCGATCTGGCTTTCTCCAGGTCCACGCATTCCAATTCCACCCTTTTGACGTTCAAGGTGAGTCCATAAACGTGTTAATCTAGGTAAGAGATATTGAAGCTGAGCAAGTTCAACCTGTGTTTTTGCTTGTGATGTTTGTGCTCTTCTGGCAAAAATATCAAGAATCAGGTTGCTCCTGTCAAGAATCTTTACCTGAAGTTCATTTTCAATATTTCTAAGTTGTGAAGGAGAAAGCTCGTCGTCAAAAATGACCATATCTATCTCTTCCGACTTTACGTAGGCATTTATTTCTTCAAGCTTGCCAGTTCCAACGAATGTTGCTCTGTCGGGACGCTGCATCCTTTGTGTAAATGCCTTTTGGGTATCACCACCTGCAGTCTCAACCAGAAATTTTAATTCATCCAGATATTCCCGGGTTTGTTCTTCAGATTCGCCGGGTTTAATTATCCCTACGAGAACTGCTCTTTCCGGTTTTACTGTGGTATCATAAAATTTTAGTCTAGGCATTTATCAGTATTAACAAAGTACAAAGATAATAGTTTGAAAGGGTCAATTAATCGTACCCTGTCAGAATATCCAAGAATACGGTTTGTGATTATATTTGAGCTACAAACTCTTTCATTGCCTTTCCTGGATCCACTTCTTTCATAAAATTCTCTCCAATCAGAAAGCCATGAAAGCCCGCTCTTTTTAAATCAGCAATTTTCTTAGGATCACTTATTCCACTTTCTGAGATTTTCAGAAATTCAGAAGGAATATGATCAACCAAGTCAAAAGAATGCTGAATTGAAACAGAAAAATCACCCAAATTGCGGTTATTCACCCCAACCGCATCTAGATCTTCACAAAGACTACGATTTAATTCATCAAGATTATGAACTTCAAGCAATACATTCATACCCAATGATTTAGCCAACTTTGCAAGGTTTTTAATTTCGTTAGGATTTAAAATAGAAGCAATAAGTAGGATAATGTCTGCCCCCAGAGCCTTAGCTTCTATAACCTGGAATTCGTCCAGCATAAAGTCTTTCCTCAATAAAGGAATAGTATTCGCCTTCCTTGCAGCAATAAGATCTCTGTTATTGCCTCCAAAAAAACTCTCGTCTGTTAAAACAGAAAGTGCAGATGCACCCGCTGCCGCATACCCATTTGTAACCTCTTGTACACTCAGTTTATCATTAATGATCCCCTTTGAAGGAGATTTACGTTTAAATTCTGCGATAATACCTGTACGTGCTGGATTTAAAATGAAATCACGCAATGAAAAGCACTCCCTGGTAAAAAACTCACTTTGCTCAAGTTTAAGCAGAGGTATTTCAAGCTTTGAAAATTCTATTTCCTCCCTTTTCTTTTCAACTATCCTATCAAGGATATTTCCCGGGCCACTCTGTGAAGATTTCATATCGTTTTATTCCTATTAATTTGTATTACGAAACTTAACTCAACCAATTTGTAATCAGCAATTTACCATGCTCAGTAAGTACAGATTCCGGATGAAACTGAACTCCTCTAATATCAAGCGTTTGATGTCTTAAAGCCATAATTACTCCTTCAGTGTCTACCGCAGTTACTTTGATTGCCTCAGGTACCTTGTCGTTTCGCACCGCCCATGAATGGTAGCGGCCTACATTAAAATTTGTTGGACAATTAAAAAAAAGTCTTTCCTGATCATCAATAACCGTAATCTCGGTAGCCCTTCCATGAACCGGACGGGTAAGATTATATAGCTCGCCTCCAAAAACCTCTGCAATTGCCTGCAATCCAAGACAGATACCAAGTATACTCTTGCTCTCTGAATAGGTACGAATCACATCTAGTAATAATCCTGATTCGGATGGAATACCTGGACCAGGTGAAAGAAGTATTTTTTCAAAGGCATCGACATCAGCAAGCTGAAACTTATCATTTCGCCAAACGGTAGCTTGATGACCGGTTTCATTCAACAGATGTACCAGGTTAAAGGTAAATGAGTCGTAATTATCTATTACTAATATGTTCATGTATTTATTTTTTCAATTAAAACTAATTTTTATTGAGGTCAGAGGTCATAAGTAGGAGGCAAGAGATAGGAGGTAGGACAACAATTTCATACATCATTCCTCAGACTTCATACCTCAGACTTCATACCTCAGACTTCATACCTCAGACTTCATACCTCAGACTTCATTCCTCATACCTCCCCAGCCATCTCCAAAGCCTTCCTTAAAGCCATGATCTTGTTATTTACTTCATTCAACTCACTTTCCGGATCAGAATCTGCAACAATACCTGCCCCTGCCTGATAATGAAGTACATTATTCTGACTCATAAAAGAGCGAATCATAATGGCATGATTAAAGTCACCGTTAAAACCCATATAGCCAATTGCTCCACTATAAAAACCGCGTTTTTGCTTTTCAAACCTGTCAATCAGCTGCATTGCCATGTATTTTGGTGCACCACTAAGGGTTCCTGCCGGATAGGTGTCGCCAACCACGTCAAAAGGATCAACTGAATCCTGCAATTGCCCAGTTACTTTAGAGACCATATGAATCAAGTGAGAGTAATACTGAATCTCTTTAAAAGATCTTACTTCAACCTGATCACAATGCCTGCTCAAATCATTCCTGGCAAGATCAACCAACATTACATGTTCTGCATTCTCTTTCGCATCCTTTTTCAGATTCTCAGCTAATTCTGCATCTAAAAGATCGTTACCAGTTCTTTTAAATGTTCCGGCAATTGGATAAATAGTTGCCTGATTATTTTTTATTGTGATTTGAGCTTCGGGCGAAGATCCAAAAAGTTTGAAATCACCGTAATCAAAATAAAATAGATAAGGCGATGGGTTAATTGATCGTAAAGAGCGGTAAACATTAAATTCATCGCCTAAAAATGGGGTGGAGAATGCACGCGAAGGAACAATTTGGAACACATCACCGCGATAAACGTGTTTTTTTACCTTTTCAACTAGCTCAATAAATTCTTGATCGGTAAAATTCGATTTCTCCTCCCCGTTTAAACTGAATTTATATTCTGGGAAATTTTTATTCTGTATCAGATACTGAATCTTTTCAAGTCCATCAGGAGCATTCTTATCCATTCGGTGTTCAAGCAGATAAAGTTCATTCTTGAAATGATCTATTATAATGATATATCTGTAAACATGATACTGCATGAGGGGGATATCTCTCCCCTCTGCCGGGCCAGATTGCAGCTTAATATCTTCAAAATGCTCTATGGTTTCGTATGCAAAATATCCGAAAAGGCCGTTTGAGATGAATTTAAAATCAGTATCGGAAGTCGACTCAAACTGTTTCCTAAAGTCAGAAACATGCTTTTTCAAGTCAAGATCGCTTAAGGGATATTGCTCTCTAGTACCATCAGGGAAATAGGTCTCCAGCTTATCGCCATTCAGTATAATGCCGGCTATCGGATCACAGCATACATAACTTAAACTATTTTCCCTGCTATGATAATCAGAGCTCTCCAGTAAAATACTATTTGGAAAAACATCTCTCAAGCGCAGGTATATGCTTACCGGGGTTGTTGTATCCGCCAGGAGTCTTTTATGGGAGGTGTATAATTTATAATTCTTCATAATAAAATTTTAACTGGTCATATAATTTTCGGGTAATCAGTGACCAAAAAAAAACCCGACGATTTATGGCGCCGGGTTATATATTGTTTAGATTTTGCTTGACTATGCTATCCTTTCAAAATACCTGTCGCTTGCGCTACTATTAAGCTTCGCCACCAATTGCTAGTATTTTGTTTCATTTTCATCGTTCACAAAAATATAAAGAAATTTGAGATTGCAAATTTTTTCTGAGAGTTTATGACATACCCAGTAAGGGACGTCCACTTTGAAGAATTGCAACAATAATAACCAAAACTGCCAAACCATAGTATAAAGTAATCGCTCTGTGTTTATTCATAGCATCTTTTGCCTTTTTAGAGCGTGAATGGCCTACAGTAATCAAAATAATTGCGAAAAGCATCATCACTGAGTGTTCTACCGTCCAATAACGGGTCATCGCATCTTTCATTGCTACAGCCATGTTATAATAGTTGACCATCGGACTGAAAAAATACAATATCAGGCCTACTAGAAACTGAGTATGTGTAGAGATCATCGCAAAAAGGTTCACTTTACGATTAGTTTCAGAATAAGGTTTCTTACCAAACAAACCAATTATTGCCAATAATAATGCTAGGGCCAATAATAACAAGACGATATAGCGAAGTCCAGAATGAAGGCCTAATAAAGTTGAATACATATCTTTTTTGTTTGATTCAAATTAAAGAAAAAAATATCATTATTAATAATACTAAAATAGTTAACGCGCATCCAGAAATATAGCCTCAGGGCTACTCGTTAGTACAGCAATTGCTGATGGTTTTACGTTTCCATTATCTGCATATTTAAAGGTCAGGATTTTGCGTCCAGCTTTTTCAGCAACATAGATCAGGTCTTTTGTTGTTCTGTCATCCCAGGCAATATCAACAGGATTTCCAAGTAGGGTATTCAGACCTTTAATTGTAGTTGATGGACTAACTGCTTTACCAACAGCAGTAAATTGTGCAGCTGCATCCTTGATAATATAAATAGCGCCATCTGTATCAAACGCATTAGAGGTGGCCTCTGCAATATCTGTTAAAAGAAGCACATCACGATCTGCAGAATACGTTATTCCATGTAGTCGGGCAGCGCCGGTAATTGTTATTTTCTTCGTGGGACTAATATTACCTACGGCAAGTTCAGAAACTTCTTCAAACAACTGAACCTCGGCACGCGCCAGATCAATTACAACAAACAGGCGGTTATTATCCAAATGTATTCCCCATGGTTGTCCATTTAGCTTCAATTTTTTAAAAGCTGCTGCGGTACCCGTTAAGGTACTTGCTTTGGTATACACATAAATTGCGCTGTCAATATTGCTGGAAACATATAAAACATCGCGCATTCGGTCATAAGCCATTTCTCTAGCACTCAGAAGACCCTCATCTACAAATGAATTTGCTTGCATCAGGCTACCATCGGTATTTACTTTAAAAGTTCTGATATTTTTATTCTTTCTGCTTACTTGAAAAACAGTTCCAGCAAATGGATTAAAAAGTATTCCATTTGCATCGGGTAATTTTGAATCGAATTTATAAGGAGCTTTAAATACAGTTTGGTCTGCAGGATCAAAAATCATTGTATTTGCTACAGCTGCGTCTGTATCTGCATTTGAAACATATAATCGTGAGACCGTGCTTTGTGGCATCGGTTCATTATCATCTTTTGTACATGCAGACAAAATGAATAATGGAAACAGGTACAAGACCTGAACAATGATTCTCTTTTTCATATTCAGTATCAAAGTTAAGAGTTGAATTGGATAAATACACACCCTTTTTTTTAGCATGTAAATCAAAGCAACAGAGTAGGTCTGAAAATGTAACAGTAATGTTATAATTTGACCATAGCGACTAGCTGAATATCCGCTACATTCGAACTCTTAAAAACCAAAAAAATGAAATATCTTCTTCTTTTAAGTTTCCTGATTGTACAGGTATGCGACGTAGCAGCACAGGTAACTTATCCTGTTAATGGCTCATATGATAAACGACCTGGCTTATACGCATTTATTAACGCTACCCTAGTAGTCAATTCGGAGCAAACAATAAGCAATGGTGTATTATTAGTCAAAAATCAAAAAATAGAGGCCGTAGGTCAGGAAATAATTATTCCGAATGGATACATAAAGATTGACCTAAAGGGTAAATTTATTTACCCTTCATTTGTTGATGCTTTTACGAGTTATGGATTAGCCTCAAGTCCAAGTGCCAGACAAGGAGGTGGGTTTGGACGAACACAAGTATTTACATCAACAAAAGCTGGAGCGTATGCCTGGAATGAGGCAATTAGGCCTGAAATTGCAGTTAGATCAATTTTTACTGTCGATGCCAAGAAAGCAGAAGACTACAAAAAAGCAGGTTTTGGTACCGTACAATCTGTAAGTCGTGATGGGATTGCAAGAGGAGTATCCCTTATTTCAACCTTAAATGATCAAGATGAAAGTACGGTGATATTGAAGGATATGGCAGCTGCTCATTATTCATTCAGCAAGGGAAGTTCAACAAATAGCTACCCAACTTCACTCATGGGTTCTATTGCATTATTACGCCAAACTTACCTCGATGCCGCCTGGTATAAAAATCAAAAAGATGAATTCAATATCTCTTTAGATGAATTCAATAAGACCCAGTCGCTTTCACAAATATTTGAGGTAAGTGATGTTTTAAGCGTACTTAGGGCTGACAAGATTGGTGATGAATTTAGCAAGCAATATGTATTTAAAACAGAAGGTAAGGAATATCAACGTTTAGCTGAAGCAAAAGCAACAGGCGGAAGCTTCATCATCCCATTAACTTTTCCAAAACCGTTTGATATTGAAGATGCTGCAGATGCAAGAAATATCAGCTATACCCAATTAAAGGACTGGGAGTTGGCACCATCAAATCCATCTGCTCTTGAAAAGGCAGGAATTAAATTCGCATTAACAAGTTTTGGGCTTGAAACAGCATCAAAAGATTTTTGGGCTAACCTTCGAACTGCAATTGATCACGGTTTAACTGAAAAGCAAGCGTTAAAATCATTAACTGAAGTACCGGCAGAAATGCTGGGTGTATCTGAAATGGTTGGATCATTGAGTAAAGGAAAACTTGCAAACTTCATTATAACATCAGACAACATCTTCAAAAAAGATAATATCATTTATGAAAATTGGGTGCAGGGCAATCAGTATGTTGTTACCAAAATGGATATCGCTGATCTCAGGGGTAGCTTTACCTTAAACATAGAAGGTAGCGCTGACCTTGAAATTAAGATTGGTGGCACAACTGGCTCTTATGACCTGAATGTGGAGCGAAAAGGTACTGACAGCATCAAGGTAAAAGGTAATATTACCCGTACTGGTGATTTGTTAAGCATGAACTTTGATCTGAAAAAGAATCCTGCTGGAACAATCAGATTAAATGGATACATCAGCTCAGTATCACCGATAATCTTTAAGGGTGAGGTTATTTTAACTGATGGAACTAGTAGAAAATGGACGGCCATATTTAAAGAAGCATTTAAGGATCAGGCAAAAAAGGAAATGCCTAACAAACCAATAATAGCTTCAGGTCCGGTTATCTACCCATTTATGGCTTATGGTTATACAGATGCTCCCAAAAGGGAAGTTGTTTTGTTTAAAAATGCGACTGTCTGGACAAATGAGAAAGAAGGAAAGCTTATCAATACAGACGTTCTGATTGAAGGAGGAAAAATTAAATCAATCGGCAAAAATCTAAGTGCAGGAACTGCAAAAGTGATCGATGCAAGCGGAAAGCATCTAACTCCAGGTATAATAGATGAGCATTCACACATAGGTGGAAGCGGAGGTATAAATGAAGGGGCACAATCTGTTAGTTCGGAAGTAAGAATTGCCGATATTATCACTTCAGAGGATATCAATATCTATCGTCAACTTGCAGGTGGAGTTACTTCATCACAAATTCTGCATGGTTCAGCAAATCCAATCGGCGGACAATCTCAGCTGATCAAACTAAGGTGGGGTAAAAACCCCGAAGAACTAAAGTTTGAAGGTAGTGATGGCTTCATCAAATTTGCTTTAGGTGAAAATGTGAAACAAAGTAATTTTCAGATTCCAGGAGGAAATTTACGTTTCCCTCAATCTAGAATGGGTGTTGAGCAGGTATTTATTGATGCCTTTACGCGGGCAAAGGAATATAAAGCAGCAAGAGCAGTAAAAGGTAATAATGTACGAAGAGACCTGGAGCTGGATGCTTTAGTAGAAATACTAGATAATAAACGTTTTATCACCTGTCATTCTTATGTTCAATCTGAAATTAATATGCTGATGCATTTAGCCGACTCTATGGGCTTCAAAATCAATACGTTCACACACATACTGGAAGGCTATAAAGTAGCTGATGGAATGAAGAAACGTGGAATTGCGGGCTCTACTTTTAGTGATTGGTGGGCTTACAAAAATGAAGCTGCTGAGGCTATTCCATACAATGGTAAAATCATGCATGAGGTGGGTGTTTTAACAGGTTTCAACTCTGATGATGCTGAAATGGCCAGACGTTTGAATCAGGAAGCTGCAAAAGCGATCACTTATGGTGGAATGAGCGAAGAAGATGCTTTGAAACTGGTCACACTAAATCCTGCCAGAATGCTACACATCGATAACAGGGTAGGAAGTTTAAAAGTTGGAAAAGATGCAGACCTGGTTCTATGGTCAGACAATCCACTGTCAATTTATGCAAAAGCAGAAAAAACATTCGTCGATGGTATTGCCTATTGGGATATAGATCTGGATTCACAGAAACAGAAAGAGTTAAAAGCAGATCAGGGAAGGATTATTCAGAAAATGATCGAAGCTAAGAGCAGTGGAACGGTAACTGCACGCCCAGGCATCCAGCGCCAGCGACTTTATGAATGTGAAACTACAGAGAACTTCGACCTATCAGCACAAAATCAATAATCATCAAAAAATGAAGATCAACATGAAAAAATATATAGGTATTGCGGGTTTAATGCTATGTGCAGGATTCGCCTTCGGACAAGCCACAATAATTCCTGCAAAGGCACAAACAAAACCTGTAGCAATTATTGGGGCTACTATTCATACTGGTAATGGGCAAGTCATTGAAAATGGCTATATCAGCTTTGAAAAAGGAAAGATTACTGGAATTGGGAATGCAATTGGAATGGAATTTAATTCTGGTAATACCAATATTATAAATGCAAAAGGCAAACATGTTTACCCAGGTTTCATTGCTTCAAATACATCGCTAGGACTGATAGAAGTTGAATCAGGAGCGAGAGGTACAGATGATCAAGGAGATGTTGGTGAAGTTAATCCACACATCCGTTCAATAATTGCCTATAATACTGATTCAAAAGTTATTCCAACATTACGCTCAAACGGAGTATTAATGGCACAGCCTACTCCTGCAGGCGGATTGGTTTCAGGTCAATCGTCAGTAGTGGTATTAGATGGATGGAACTGGGAAGATGCATCTTATAAAAATGATATTGGTATTCATATCAATTGGCCGGTAGTAAGAACTCGAGGTGGGTTTTTTGGTCAGAGCGCAGCGGCTCCAACAAGTGATCCAAAGGAGGCTCAACAAAAACAGATCTCTGAATTAGAAAGTTATCTAACCGTTGCTAAAGCTTATTCTGAATTGTCAAAGCCAGCTGAATTTAATGCCAGATTTGATGCGATGAAGGGCCTTTACAATGGTAGCAAAAAGCTATTTATCCATGTAAATACAGCAAAAGATATCATTATGGCTGTTAATCTTGCTAAGAAATTCAAGATGACAACTGTGATAGTAGGCGGGACAGAATCATACCTGGTAACAGATTTGCTTCGTGATAATCAAGTTCCTGTAATTCTAGTAGAAACTCAGACCTTACCTGACCGCACCGAAGACGACGTTTATCTTCCATATAAGCTACCAAAATTACTTCAGGATGGTGGAGTTCTATATTCACTAACCGGAACCGGATACTGGCGTCAGCGCAACCTTCCTTTCGAAGCTGGAACAGCAGTTACCTACGGCTTGACCAAGGAGCAAGCATTATCAATGATCAGTCTGAATACAGCCAAAATATTGGGGATTGATAAAACAACAGGTAGTCTTGAAATAGGAAAAGACGCAACTCTATTCATTTCTGATGGTGATGCACTAGATATGCTGGGAAATAAGGTTGACTTAGCTTTTATTCAAGGTCGATCCATTAGTATGGATAACCTACATAAGCAATTGTATAAAAGATATGCTGATAAATATGAACTAAAATAGATTGTATCCAGAATTGGCATTTTTCAAATTTGTGATAAATAAATAAGCTCCTGATGGGCAGGAGCTTATCTAAACTAACCAATTATAAACCTGTTGAATAAGGTTTGCTGTAAGGGAAGGAGTCGAACCTTCACGAAGCAGTTATTTCCCTGTTACGGTATTTCCCAGATCTTCGCCACCGAGACGAGGAGGTGTGTCTGCCAAATTTCACCACCTTACAGTGTGTAAGCAATTATTTTTCTGATTGCTTGATACAAATGTAATTAAACAAGCCATTCTTTGCAAATTTATTAACGATATATTTTAATTTTTATGATTTTAATACCAATTAAATAATATTATTAAAATATTAATAATTGAATACCAATTTTTCAAGCTTAAATTTCCAACCTGATAATATTTTATTAGGAAATAAAGAGATTTAAGATTGAAAGGTTAACGTTAATAAGAATGAATACCCTTTTATTTAGATAAAAATTTGTTGTAATGAAGCAGAGATTAAGGAACAAAAAAGAATGCAGACATGTTTAGCAAAATGAAATGAAAATTTTAATAACTAAGCAATGCAGCATATTAGAATATGAAATTGCTTAATAATTTCAGCTCGTAACAATTTTTCATCAAATCTGGTGTATAGATATACAAGGGGGCAAGAAAACATAACTGGAACTATAACAATTTGAAAAATAATCGTAAAATAAATAAGCTCCTGATGGGCAGGAGCTTATCTAAACTAACCAATTATAAACCTGTTGAATAAGGTTTGCTGTAGGGGAAGGATTCGAACCTCCACGAAGCAGTTATTTCCCTTTTACGGTATTTCCCAAATCTTCGCCACCGAGACGAGGAGGTGTGTCTGCCAAATTTCACCACCCTACAGTGTGTAAGCAATTATTTTCTGATTGCTTGATACAAATGTAAGTAAATGCACTATTCCTTGCAAATTTATTAACAAATTATTTTAATTTTTATTAAATGTTTAAATATTGTATTGATTTATTAAATAATTAGTAATTCAAGATGAATTTTTGAAGCCCAAATTTCAAACCTGTTAATAATCTTCGATGACCTAACCTAGGGAATAGAACCAAAATTTCTGTAAAATAAATAAGCTCCTGATGGGCAGGAGCTTATCTAAACTAACCAATTATAAACCTGTTTATAAGGTTTGCTGTAGGGGAAGGGGTCGAACCTTCACGAAGCAGTTATTTCCCTGTTACAGTATTTCCCAAATCTTCGCCACCGAGACGAGGAGGTGTGTCTGCCAAATTTCACCACCCTACAGTGTGTAAGCAATTAATTTCTGATTGCTTGATACAAATGTATACAATAGCTAAATTTTACAAATATTTTAATAAACTATTTTAATTATTACATAAACTATAATTATATTGCGCAATTATTAAAAATTCATTAATACAAAATGGAAAACCGGAGCCAAAATTTCGAACTTGACAATCTGGACACTCAGATTTTATCTATACTGATGGAAGATGCAACAATTCCTTACACAGAAATTGCAAAGAAACTGATCGTTTCTGGCGGAACTATCCATGTGAGAATGAAAAAAATGCAAGACATGGATATCATCAAGGGTTCACATTTAATAATTGATCCCCAGAGAATTGGATATGATATATGCGCATTTTTAGGAATTTACCTTGAAAAGGGGTCGCAGTATAAAGATGCTGTAGAAAATCTAAGAAAAATAAAAGAAGTAGTTGAACTTCACTATACAACAGGCTCATACAGTATGTTTGCAAAGATAATTTGCAGAGATACCAATCATTTAAGGCAAGTTTTAAATGAAGATATTCAGGGGGTTAAGGGCATACAGCGAACAGAGACTCTGATATCTCTTGAAGAAAGTATTAAAAGACAGATTACGCTCTGATCACTCAAAAAAAAAGCATCCTGAATTCAGGATGCTTTTTTTAAATAAAATCTTTTTTTATGCTTCCTTATAAAGAACGCTCTTTACTGCTTTAATTACCTTTTCTGCATTTGGAAGTGCCTCGCTAATCAAAGTTGGTGCGTACGGCAATGGTACATCGGCACATGCAACGCGCAGAACCGGTGCATCAAGGAAATCAAAAGCATCTTTCTGAACCTTAAATGCAACTTCGGTTGCAATTGATCCTAATGGCCAAGCTTCCTCAACAAATACCATACGATTTGTTTTTTTAACAGAATTGATCACAGTATCGTAATCGATAGGACGAACCGTACGTAGATCGATTACTTCTGCATTAATTCCTTCTTTTGTTAGCTCTTCAACAGCAGGCATTACTACTCTTGAAAGCATTTTACCAAATGTTACAATGGTAACATCAGTGCCTTCTTTTACAATATTGGCTTTACCAATTGGAATATAATATTCTTCTTCAGGTACCTCTCCTTTATCGCCATACATTACTTCAGACTCCATGAAGATTACTGGATCTGGATCGATAATAGCTTGTTTTAACAATCCCTTTGCCTCATACGGAGTAGAAGGAACTACCACTTTCAATCCTGGACAATTGGCATACCAGTTCTCAAAATTCTGAGAATGCTGAGCGCCTAACTGACCGGCATTCCCTGTAGGGCCTCTGAAAACAATTGGACAAGAAAACTGACCACCACTCATACTGAGTACTTTTGAAGCTGCATTAATTACCTGGTCAATTGCTACAAGAGAAAAATTAAATGTCATGAACTCAATGATCGGATTCAATCCGTTCATAGCTGCACCAATACCTATTCCTGTAAAACCTAATTCAGCAATTGGAGTATCGATAACTCTTTTAGCGCCAAACTCGTCAAGCATTCCCTGACTCACTTTATATGCTCCATTATACTCAGCAACTTCCTCTCCCATCAAAAAAATCTTATCGTTTTTGCGCATTTCTTCATTTAATGCTTCACGAAGTGCTTCTCTGAACTGTATTTCTCTCATGTTAAAAATCAATTTTTTGGAAAGCAAATATAAGGCTATGAATTGTGAATGACGAATGAAGAATGACGAATTATTAAAGACGAATGATCAATGACGAATTACGAAGGACGAATTACGAATTACGGAGTACTGATACCGTTAAATAGATAAAAAAGTATTTTCAAATATGAATCGCGAAATTTCAGAAATGAATAAATAATAGGATGAAAACTGAAAACTTAATACAAACAAAAACATTTGCATTTGCAATTCGAATTGTCAATGCAAGCAAATTTTTGAAAAATGAGAAGCGTGAATTTAATCTTTCAACACAAATGCTTAGAAGTGGAACCTCAATAGGAGCAAATGTTGAAGAAGGAATAGGAGCCCAATCGAAAGCAGATTTTATTTCAAAATTTTCTATAGCATATAAAGAAGCTCGAGAAACATCCTACTGGCTTCGTTTGCTATACGCTACAGAGTATTTATCAAAAGAAATGAGTGATAGTTTAATTAATGATGCGGAAGAACTTTGCAGAATAATTGGAAAAATTCAAATAAGCTCTAAAAGTACCCCAAAGACGCAACAGCCGTAATTCGTAATTCGTAATCCGTAATTCGTAATTAACTAACTACCTCTGACAAATTCCCTTAAAATTGCAGTATTTACATGCATCTACATTGCTAGTCTGCCGGAAAGGAATAGATGTATCAAATAACTCATTGAGCTTTTCCTTGAGCTTAATTTCAAACTGATCTTTGAAATCTGCAAGATTTTCATCCTTGAGCACAAAATTATCTGCTTTCTTTTTCTTTAAAAATACAGTGCCGTCCGAAAAATCTTTTACAGTATATAAATGCGGCTCTACTTGCTCGACATTTTTTGCCTTTTCATAAACAATGGTATAGAAGATTGTCTGCAAGAGTGCTTTATTCTGATCTTTACCATCCTCAATAAACAAACTTTCAAAATCCTTAAATTTTACCTGATCCTTGCCCGTCTTATAATCAACGATCCTAATCTTCCCATCCTTTGTATCAACTCTATCAATTATCCCCATTAACCTCACTTGCTCCTCCTTACCATTTACCTCAATAGTAAACAAGGGGTTATAGGCATCTTTTTCTTCCAACTCCTTGATCACAAAAGGAGCAATTGATGCATCATGTTCCAAAACCTTAAGGGCATATTGTTCAATAACCTTAATAATAATCTGCTGCAACGCGCTTTGCTGCTGAAGGTCTGACTTTGGATCCAGATTTAACATTGTTGCCATCGCATGCTGACACATCGCCGGTAATAATTTTATACGCTGCCTGATATACGCTGCATTTACTTCCATCCCAATAGAGTCACGATAAAAATGCTCCATTACTGTGTGAAGCAAATTCCCTACAGCATGTGGCCCAATCTGATCAGGAAGGTCATTCGGCTCTTTTAGTCCGGCAATCTTGCCATAAAAAAACTTCAGTGGGCAACTGATATAATCTGTAAATCCAGATGCGGAAATCCTCTTATCATACTTTTCTAACGCATTTCTATGTAAATATTTTTGAAGCCTTTCAAGTACCAGACCGTTTTTTTCAATAATTATTTGCTGTGGGAAGGCATTTTCGACCGGCTGATTCTGCTGAAGGACATGAAGAAATTTACAGGATGTTTCAAACTCAAGCTGCTTTATAAACCTGCTCTCTTCACCAGTGCTTTTTTCATCAGTAATTCCATTGTAAACCAAGGTTATTTTTTTTGCGCAATGAAGCAAACGATAAAAGAAATATGCGAAAATAGAGTTCTGATTTTCAAGTACAGGTAAGCCAAATGCTCTTCTGACATTGTCGGGAATAAAGGATGGCGTAATACTAATTTTAGGTAGCACGCCCTCATTCATTCCAAGAACAACAAGTTCGTCAAAATCAAGGCATCGGCTTTCTAAAAGCCCCATAACCTGCAATCCCACTAATGGCTCTCCGTCAAAAGGCACAGAAAGTCCGGCAAGGGCACGTCTGATCATTTTTAACACAAATCTAGCATCAATATCAGGCATAGAGGAGTTTTTAGCAAGATCCTCAAAGCTGTCTGAAAGAACATTCAATGTTTTTACAGCCTCTGCAATCAGCAAGCTTTCTAGCTTACGCAGATCTGCTATCTGCTCAGAAACAAATAAAAGTAAACTACCGAGATTTCGTATAACTTGAGCAGGGCTCTCAAATGGACTAAAGGTCAAATCTGAGATCTTCCCAGATCTCCTCAGTTCGAGCAAACTAAACCTGGCTTTCTTCTCATCGATGATCTCTGAATGAATCCTATTTCGGGTTTGTTCTTCTATTCCAACTAATGGATTAAATATATAGGTAAGAACGTGGGAATAAGCTATACTGGCCTGGTCGGCAGTGGCAATTTCCTCTTGTATGCCAAGCCAGAGATCACATAGTCCAAAAACCGCAGACTGCTCAAAGGGATAACCCATGGTTACGTTTAAGCTTTTATCGTCAACAGTCTGAAGAACAGGTAGTAGCAAACTCTCATCGGCAAGTATAATTGCCTTTGAATCTGGTCCGTTCTTATCTTCATTAACCTGTAGAATCTGGTTTAAAATTTTCCCTTGGGCCACTTTGCCTAATGCCTGAATAATTGTAAATTCCTTTTCAGGCACATCAATTCGGTTTTCCTGTATTTCAAATTGATTTTCTAGACCAACTGTTTTGATATTTCTTCTGATAAAGTGTCCTGCCTCCTGAATTTGATCAGCAAAGTAATGCTCATCGGCATCAAAATAAAAGGAGCATAAACCCTGGTCCTGCCATGACTTAAACAAAATTTCTTCGGCTTTTGAAAGCGCATTAAAACCTACAAAAACCACATGTTTATAGTTCTTAAGAAAATCAGGATTACTATCCTGCCCTTCTGCCAGGTTACGATACATTCTGGCACTGCTGATTAAATTTTGCTCGGCTAGCCTTTTATGAAAATTGATGTATAGGCGAGGCATCCTATGCCACATTTCAATGAATTTTTCCTGAATACTGCTTTGCTTAACTTGCGAAAAGGAAGCCCAAAAGCTTTCCATAAACTCAAGCTGTTCTTTGTCAAAATTGGGGAATTGTTGTTCAAGCTCTGCAATATTGCCAATCAGATTAAAAACCTTAACTGGATCGGCCATGTAATAATCAATCTGTGAAAAATCAGAAACAATGATCTCAGCAAGCGGATAAAAAACATCGGCACTAACAGGCTCCTTTCCTTCTTCAGCCAATAAGGTATTGTATTCAGAAAGCAGCACAAAAAACTGCTTTAGCTGTGAAGCACAAACTAGTGATGAAGACTCAGCAAAGAATTGTTGGATCGTAAAAAAATGAGGACTCCAAATAGGTTTCCCACTGATCTCAGCCAAATACTTTTTTAGAAATAACTGGGGTCTTTTATTATTGAATACAATTGCTACGTGCTGAAGGTCATTGCCAAAACGATTAAGAAGATCTGTGGCAACCCGGTGCAAGAATTTATCAGACGTGTTATTCTTCATGATCATACCTTTTGAAGTTTGCGATCTTGCGCATACCATAGGTAGGCATCCACCTGCTCAAATTCACTCATTTTTATCAAATTGTCACGATACAGACTGATATCTGAAATGTACTTGTTGTTTTGCGCTCCGAATTTAAAATCCAGCAAAACTGCACGATCTTCAAGAATGAATAGTTTATCAGGTCTTTTTACCACACCCGAATCAATGATCATGTCCTTTTCACTAATAATTGACCTTGCTTTTTCAAACCATTCTTTTATTTCATGCTGCATCAATACATCTGAAACGGCCTGCCTGATCTCTTCACGTTCAGCCTCACGAATTAAACCCTCCTGCACTTTTTCTGCTATTAGTTTTTCAAGATTGCCTGAACCAGTTAATGTTTCGAGGATTTTATGAAGTACTATTCCTTTTCTTTGCTTCGCATTGAACCAGTTATCTTCATTCATGCTATTTCGCTTAAAACGCTCAGTGAGTTGCTCATTCACATGATAATCATGGATAATCAATTGGCCATGATCCTTGGGCGAATCATTTTTCTGAACATGAACAGGCATTTCACCAAAACTGTATTGGTTATCCTCGAAATTCAAGTTAAATTCATCAATTCCATCAGACTGTAACAATTCAGAAAGAAAAAACTGGATATCATTTGGAGGAACTTTACTGGTTGGTTTTAAGATTGGTGTTTTAGGGCAAATAATACAGAGATAATCCTTAGCCCTGGTGCTTGCAACATAAAGCGTATTTAACTCATCCATATAGTTGAGCAACATTTCTTCAAAATATTCGCCTGCAAACACAGTAGATGCCAAGCTTTTAGTATAATCTACTGGTAAAGAATTGAATTTTTCAAAACCTGCAGCTTCTGCATCAACCCACATTAATTTTTTTATGGCGCCTGTTGACGATTTATTCAACTTCCAATCCAAAAAAGGAACAATCACAGCTCTGAATTCCAAGCCTTTAGATTTGTGAACGGTCATTACCTGAACAGCATCCTGATTCTTGGATGATGGAAGTGCTTTTGCAGAACCTTCTTTATCCCACCAATCCAAAAAGGCAGTAATACCCTGATCTCCTGCTGAAGTGAAAAGAGCCAGCTGATCACGAAAAGCAAGTAGAAATGGAACATGATTTTCTGTTAGGCCAGTACCAAGCTGATAATTACTGATCAACTTTTCTGCCAGTTCATTAACCGGCAGCTGCCGATAGGAATTAAAACCGGAACAAAGTTCAGCAGGCAAAATATCCTTCAGCTCTGAGACAGACTTAAATGAAAATCCGATCCAGTCTTCGGCACTAATTCCCACCTGTTCTAATCCTGGATTACGAACCTGAAACCAAAGACGGGCGCATTCAGCCTTATATATTCCGGATTCAGGCTCACGCACAGAGAGTAACTTGAACGTGCTCAGTAATAATTGAACTACAGGGTTATTCTCGATCTTTAATGCCTCACCAGAAATTACCTGAAAAGTTTTTCCCGCTGCGGCAGTTAACTTCGTGTAATTGCTATTCTGAAAGATACTATCCAGAATCTGTACTGCTTCCGAATTTGTTCTCACCAGAATTCCAATATCATTCATAGAAAAACCCTGATTCAATAATTCTACGATCCGCTCAATTGCATAGTTAGCTGCAAGAGGATTAACATCATCATCTTCAGGTTCTTCGCCCTTGAAAAAGAATTTGATCTCTATTTTTCCAACCGGCAATGTACTTTCAGTAATCTCCTGACTACTTGCTTCATAGGCCTTAACAATCAGTTCGCTATTTCCTTGATCCCAATATTCCTGCAAATAGTTAAGACCCGAGTCTGTAAAAATATCGTTGAGCTGGTTTTGTAAGATTGAAGGTAGTTTTTGAAATAAAAAATTGTTAAAACGAATCACATTTTCTGAGCTCCTTCGGTTGAATGAAAGTTCCTCTTCTGCTACATTGTTAGCCAAAAGATCATGTTTAAGGTCACTATGAAGGATACGCCAATCACCATTCCTCCATCGATATATTGACTGTTTCACATCCCCTACTACCAGATGTGATGCCTGAATACCGGGCGAACCTTCAGCAATGGCATTTTTTACCAGCGGTAAAAAATTCATCCATTGAAAAGAGCTGGTATCCTGAAACTCATCAAAAAGAAAGTGTTTAAATTTATTCCCGGTTTTTTCCCATATAAATGATGGGTTATCCACATCAGACCCGGTAATACCCCTGAGTAATTGTTGTGCATCAGAAATAAGTAGGGTTTTATTCTCAGAACGGTAATTTTTTAGTAAGTCGGCCATGCCTTGCATCAGGCGCAGATAGGCACTATTTTTAGCGATAGCCTGATAGGCATAATACATCGCAGAACCAGTATTATATGCCTCGACAAGTGCGTTAAGAAGTGGATTGATTGTTTCAAATAAATGCAAAAGGGCTGAAGTATCTTTCAGCGTTTTATGCGGCCATTGATCAAAATTATCGAGGTATTTTTCAAATGATTTAACATATTCAAACTTTTCTGCTACTATTTTATCGAGCTTGAACAGCGGATTATTACTTTGCTGATCAAGCATGCCCTTTTCAATTCCTGATAGTTCAAAAAGTTCATGAATTTTGGCAGCCTGATCACTAATATCCTTCTTAAAAACGGTTATCCCTTGATTAATCTCAACACGTAATGCATTAAACTCTTTGCCTTGGTCTTTACCCATAACGAGCATTGCTTCCTGAAAAGGATAATACCGTTCTTTGAATATCTCACTGGCCAGATCTTTCAGAGATCTTTGATAATTCCAGTCATTGCCATCATTTATTCGTTCAATAGCCAGATTTGTAACCCACTCTAACAATTCCGGATCCTTTTCAAGACGTAGATTCAATGCAGAAACAAGCTCTTCCTTTACCTTATCCTGATTCAGCTCCAGTTTATACCCGCTGTCGAGGTTCAGCTCAAAAGCAAAACTTCGGATCAGTTGCTGAACAAAGCCATCAATAGTACTGACTGAAAATCGGCTGTAATCATGTAGGATACTACTATATATTTCAGATGCTTTTGCCCTCATTTCCAAATCACTGATGTCGGGGAAATTATTCTTTAGAATAGGGCTAAAATTTGATTTTTCATAACCAGACAAAGCAAGCTGCTCCAATGCACCCAAAATGCGTTCTTTCATTTCGGCAGTAGACTTATTAGTAAAAGTTACAGCCAGAATTTCGCGGTATTTTCCCTTTCCACTAAATAGCAGCGTAAGATAATGTGCTGTTAATGCAAAAGTTTTTCCAGAACCGGCAGATGCGCGAACTAATTTTAAAGCTTTTTGCTGAGGCATACAGTATTCCGGTTTATGATTTTAAGATTCTGTACAAATTGGTCAATTCCCTGCAGAATTCAGAGAATTATAAAAATATCGATTTTCCTGTTTATTCAGCAATTTCATTTAATCCCTGTATCGAACAGATAGAAAATCCTACAGAATTAGAATTTTGGCGGCTTTATCTCAAAAGAATTAAAAGATATTACTGGCTTAAGCCATCCCCATTTTTAAAATTGGCATTTATTGTAACTGGAAGCTTTCCATTTGCCTTTAAACCACCATTGATCACGCGAAACGTTGCATTCTGAGCTTCGTTCGTATTTTGGTAATTCAAAATAATAGTTTTAGCGGCTTCAATGCCCGGTAAACCCGCAAGTGAATATGGATTAGCGAAAATGGCGAACATGCTGTTCATACCTGCAAGTTCAGCAATAAATAATTTCAAACTTTTATTATAATCCAGAACCGGAGCAGGACGCTTGCGCATATCATGAATACTTACAATAATTTGGTCATATGCCAACAGTTCCTTCTTTACATTTTCCAGTTCAGCATCAGTTATATCCTTTGGTAAAATAAAGTTCAAAGAATTAGGCAAGGCGGGCCTTAAAGCCCTTTGAAGCATAGTCAGTTCAGTAGATCCCAAACTGATAATTGCTGTTTTCTTTCTTCTGTCGAAGTTTTTAAGTTGAATATCGCTATTTAATAGGGTTATAGCGGCATCTGCCAATTTTTGATTAAGTTCTTTAGCCTCTGTACGATTTAAATCGGCAACAATATTTTGCGGTTGAACATACCGACTATTATTAAGCCCCGACCAATATTTTCCATAAAGAATCTTTTTAACACTGGTGTTTACCTGTTGCCAGCTTAAACGCTTTTTGTTGATTGCCTGGCGAACTAGTTTAACTGCTCTTTTTGAATTACCTGAAAGCTCAACCACATCTAGGCCGGCAATAATACCGATCACATCGCCCGCTCCATTTGGATAGAACTTTGCAACTCCTTTCATTTCCATTGCATCCGAAAAGATCAGACCTTTAAAACCCAGCTCCTCTTTTAATAAAGTGGTAATAATTGGTTTAGACAAGGTTGAAGGAAGATTTGGTGTATTATCTAAAACAGGTATATTCATGTGGGCAACCATTATTCCTGAAGCTCCTGCTTTAATTAATTCCTTGAAAGGATATAATTCCATCGAATCAAGTCTTGCTTTTGTAAATGGCAGTTGAGGAAGATCCTGATGAGAGTCAACCTCGGTATCACCATGGCCAGGAAAGTGCTTTACACTGACAATTACCTGATTATCCTGCAGACCCTTCATGTAAGCTGTTACCTTTTCGGCAACCTTAAATTTATTATCGCCAAATGAACGGAATCCAATTACTGGATTTTTAGGATTATTATTTATATCAGCTACAGGGGCGAAATTAACATGCATTCCGATGCGCTTAAAGTCGAATGCAACCTGCTTGCCCATCTCATAGATCAGCTTATTGTCTTGAATAGCCCCTAGTGTTAACTGATATGGGAATGAAGTGGTGCTGTCTAATCGCATACCTAAACCCCATTCTGCATCCATTGAGATTAGTAAGGGCACCTTACTGATTGCTTGGTACCTGTTGGTCAGGATTGCCTGCCTTGCAGGCCCACCCTGAAAGAATACTAAACCACCAATTCTTTCCTTTTTGATCACCATTGCAATCGAATCTTCAAAAGCTTTACCCTTATCTGTATGTGCTCTGACCATAAACATCTGAGCTATTCGCTCACGCTTGCTTAATTTCTTAAAGACAGAATCTACCCAGGCATTTGGTTCATTCAATCCTCCTAAAAAGGAATTTCGGTTTTGGGCTAGGCCGATAAATGGGCTTAGGAATGCCAGCAAGAATACTATTTGTTTTACCTTTTTAAACATCTGAAGAGGGGATCAATAAATTTTTTGTGAAATCAAAATTAACAATCAAAATAATTCCCAGCAATACCAACAAAAAAGTGATACCAAGGCTTAAAGAAATACTGAATAGCCATATAGAAAGTTTATCCTGAAGACGATTATTTAAATACCTGTAGAAGAGAAAAATACCCAAAACATTTAATACAATATACGTAAAAGCCGAAATCAACCAAATCATAAAATACGCTTTTGACTGTATAATATTAAATACAAGTCCAGATTTGTAAAATTACTAAACGAAAATTACAAAGGGGCCTAATTTGATTTAATGCTATAAATAATCTGTTTGGCATCATTATTTGTTATGCTAACCCAGAAACATATAAAGATGATTATGAAAAAAATAAGTTGACAAAAAAGAGGCTAATCATAATTTATGATCAGCCTCTTTTTTGTAGTTTATAATTGGCTTTTAAAAAGCAATCTTAGCTCTGATTAATTACTATTTCAGAAATCTGCCAACCGATATCAGATTTTTTAAACTTAAGATTAAATCGATAGCTACCTGTAATATCCATTTCGCTACCGTTTATTTTTCCAACACCTTCAACATTAAAATCAGCTGAAACTCCAGCCTCTACACCATTAATTTTATAAGTTTTGTTTACCGCATCCGATTTAGTGATATTATAAACTCCTTCAGTAAATGTCATAATAATACCTGCTCTGTTCAATGTACTGCCTGTAGGTTCATACATTTTACAGGCATCACTTAAACGTGACAACATCCATGCTTTATCCTTTTTAACGATAGCAACAGAGAAGCTATCGATTAAGCTACTTAATTGATCCTCATCACCTGAAGAGAATTGGGCAGAACGTGCTTCTGTGAATGAAAAAGCAACTAATAATAGAACTAATAATTTTTTCACAGGTTTACTGATTATAAATGTTTAGTAATTTCAGATGACATTGGTGTAACAGAAGAGCGGAATCTGTGTATCAGTTGTCCGTTTTCATCGATCAAGAATTTCTCAAAATTCCATTTAATATCTCCCGTAAAATCAGGGTTCTCTGTAGTGGTAAGTTGCTTGAATAATGGTGAAATATCAGCACCTTTCACGCTGCTTTTTCCGGCGAGTGCAAAGGTCACACCAAAATTCTTTTGACAAAATTCTTTAATATTTAAATTCTCACCTGGCTCTTGTCCGGCAAAATTATTTGCCGGGAAGCCAATAACCACCAATTTATCTTTATAGGTATCAGCAAGTTTTTGAAGATCTGCATATTGTTTGGTATAACCGCATTTGGATGCTGTATTAACAATCAGAATCTTTTTGCCTTTGTATTGCTTGAGATCAAGACTTTTACCGTCAATATCCTGAATCTTAAAGGTATGGATAGATGGCGGTGCAGTAATGAACATTGCGAGTACTATGAGTAGTGTTTTCATAATTTAAAATTAGAATTTAAAATCTAGATTTAGCTAAAACAACAAGGCTTTACTTTAAAAGTAACAATTATCTGACAATTAGGAATAAGATCAGATTTAGTGGCCCTAACAATTCAGACCCTCAGTAATCCACGAAATGCCCTGCCAGAATAGTAAGATTCTGCACCGTTATGGTATACAAAAACATGGTTGTAACGTAGGTCACAAAAAAGAGCTCCACCGAGAACTCTGATTTCAGAAGGTGTTTGCACCCAGCTAGACGTTTTCTTATCAAAATTGTCAAGTTTTTGTAACTCCCGATATTGCTCTTCTGTTAAAAGTTCGATACCCATGGCAGCGGCCATTTCAATAGCGCTACTTTCTGGCTTGTACTCCTTTCTTGACTCCAGAGCCTCACGGTCGTAACAAATGCTTCTGCGGCCTTTAGGGCTTTCGGCTGAACAATCATAAAAAATGAATTCCTTAGTACTTTTATCAAAAGTAACCACATCAGGTTCACCTCCTGTTCTTTCCATTTCATTCAGTGACCATAATTTTTCACTACCAGAAATAAGACAGGCTTCAAGCTTTTCCTTTACATCAGCCCATTCAAGACCTTGATGGTGGTTCATGTTTTTCTCAAAACGAATTTTTAAACTGCTTAGCAATTCCTCAAAATGTTTTGGTGACAATTCCTTTTTATTTTCCATTATTAGGATTGGTTATGTTGAAATTATATTAGAGTCCTTTCATCTATTATTTATGGTAGATTTTATTCCTTCTAATCTTCTAAAACGTCCTTTAAAGCTTCAACTATAGTACGATAATTTTTTTTCAGCGATCAAAATCAAATTTTAGAAAGTTTTTGAGAAAATACTCAATGTTGATTGTGTATTAAAATCAAATCGTTTAGCTCGCTTTTAACCTGCCTAAACGCCATCAATTGATAAACAAACTATTATAAAAAAACTATCTGCTCATATAATTTCAAAGGAAATATCTTAAACAAAAAAGCCCCGCCATTTCAGGCAGGGCTTTAAGCTTTTAGCTATCGATTCGTAACTCGTAATTCGTAATTAATCAACTACATCCTCCCTGAGTACCACAGTTCAAACACTTATAACAAGTACCAGATCTAACCATGATATGACCACAATTACCGCATGCAGGAGCATCTGACTGGCCGCCACCCGAAATATCAAGTACTGGTTTTAGCTGTGCACCTGATGAAGAGCTTGGTACACTCACTGGGCTTTCTACGAATGTGTTGGTAGTATCTGAATTCACATCTTCGTCAGTCATTTGTGGGTTACCCAAAATAACTTTCTGCTCCGTTAAAACATGAACCAGATCAGTACGGTTCAGGTACTCATATCCAAGCATTCTGAAGATATAATCTACAATTGAAGTTGCGCTTTTGATGTTATCATGACCGCTAACCATCCCTGAAGGTTCAAAACGGGTGAAGGTAAACTTATCGACAAACTCCTCCAATGGCACTCCATACTGAAGACCAACTGAAACAGCGATAGAGAAACAGTTCATCAAAGAACGGAAAGTTGCCCCTTCTTTGTGCATATCCACAAAGATCTCACCCAATGTTCCATCTTCGTATTGTCCTGTACGAACGAATACTGTTTGTCCGCCAACTGCCGCTTTCTGAGTGAATCCGCCACGTTTGCCAGGCAAGTTTTTACGTTCAACAACAGAAGATAACTGACGTTTGAATTTTGTATCGGTAGAACGCTCTAGAATTGCTCTTGCTGCCTCCAATACCTGATCAGCAGTAAGATCGCTCAGTTTAACGTTAGCGGCTTGGCCTAATACTTCTTCAACAGTATCTAACTTATCTTCCTTACTGTCAGATGATTTGGTAGATAATGGCTGAGATAATTTACAACCATCACGATACAATGCATTTGCTTTAAGTGCTAATTTCCATGATAATTCATAGCAATCTTTGATTTCTTCAACAGTAGCCTCATTTGGAAGGTTAACTGTTTTAGAGATTGCACCTGATAAGAACGGCTGTGCTGCAGCCATCATTTTGATGTGTCCATGAGCATGAATGTAACGCTCGCCTTTCTGACCACATTTATTAGCACAATCAAATATCTGGTAGTGCTCTTCTTTTAAATATGGAGCACCCTCTACGGTCATGGTTCCGCAAATGAACTCATTTGCTTCAGCAATTTGCTGACGGTTGAATCCGATGGCGCGTAACAGATTGAAGTCAGGTGAAGAGTATTGTTCAGACTTAAAGCCTAAACGGTTTAAGCACTCTTCGCCAAGGCTCCACTGATTGAATACAAAACCAATTTCAAAAGCGGCAAGAAGAGACTTGTCGATTTTCTCCAGCTCATCCTGAGTGAACCCTTTAGCAGCAAGACTATCGAAATTAATATGAGGGGCACCTTCAAGAGTTGCAGCACCTTTTGCATAATTAACAATCGCCTCTATTTCATGCTCCAAATAACCTTGATTACGCAGCGCTGCAGGAACACCCTGATTGATGATCTTGAAATAACCACCACCTGATAATTTCTTGAATTTTACCAATGCAAAATCAGGCTCAATACCGGTTGTATCACAATCCATTACTAAACCAATGGTTCCAGTTGGTGCAATTACAGTAGTTTGAGCATTACGGTATCCGTATTTCTCACCTAGTTCAACTGCTTTATCCCATGAATTACATGCAGCTGATAATAAATAATCAGGACAGTATTTAGGATCGATTCCCGGAGGCGCAATTTCAAGACCTTCATAGGCATCATTATTGTATGCAGCATAGCGATGATTACGCATAACTCGTAGCATGTGCTTTTTATTCTCTTCGTATTTCTTGAATGTTCCAAGTTCTTTGGCCATTTCAGCAGAAGTTGAATAAGCAGTACCCGTCATGATCGCTGTAATAGCACCACCTATTGCGCGGGCTTTATCACTATCGTAAGGGATACCAGCAACCATGAGCATTGATCCAAGGTTAGCATAGCCTAATCCAAGTGTGCGATAGTCGTATGATAATTGAGCAACCTCTTTAGAAGGGAACTGTGCCATCAAAACTGAAATTTCTAGAACTACTGTCCATACACGGCAGGCATGCTCAAAACCTTTCACATCAAAAACTAATGTTTGAGGATCAAAGAAATGCGCCAGGTTAATGGAAGCCAGGTTACAAGCTGTATTGTCCAAGAACATGTATTCTGAACATGGATTTGATGCATTGATGCGTCCACCTTCAGGGCATGTATGCCATTCGTTAATGGTTGTATCGTATTGAATACCAGGGTCAGCACATGCCCAGGCAGCGAAAGATATATCCTGCCATAGCTTTTCTGCTGAGATAGATTTAATAGGTTTTCCGCTGATGCGTCCAATCAGATCCCAGTTTTCACCTTCCTCTAATGCTTTGAAAAAGGAATTAGGAACACGAACTGAGTTGTTTGAGTTCTGTCCTGAAACTGTGCGATAAGCCTCACCTTCGTAATCTGAAGAATACCCCGCTGCAATTAAAGCTGCAACTTTTTTCTCTTCTTCTACTTTCCAGTTAACAAAACCTTCAATTTCAGGATGATCAAGATCCAGACATACCATTTTCGCAGCGCGACGTGTGGTACCACCTGATTTAATCGCCCCTGCAGCGCGGTCACCTATTTTCAGAAATGACATTAATCCTGATGAGTAGCCACCACCTGAAAGTTTTTCACTTTCTCCACGGATAGATGAGAAATTTGTACCCACTCCTGATCCATATTTAAAAATTCTTGCTTCTCTAACCCATAGGTCCATGATGCCGCCATCATTCACCAGGTCATCACTTACAGAAAGTATGAAGCAGGCATGAGGCTGAGGACGTTCATAAGCAGAAGTTGATTTCTCAAGCTGATCTGTTTCGGGATTTACAAAATAATGTCCCTGTGGCTTTCCAGTGATGCCGTAAGAACTATGCAAACCAGTATTGAACCATTGTGGTGAATTTGGTGCAGCCAATTGACCTACTATAGTATATACCAGCTCATCATAAAATATAGAAGAATCTTTTTTGCTTGCAAAATAATTGTATCGCTCACCCCATGATTGCCAGCAATGCGCCATACGATGTGCCACCTGCTTGATACTGCTTTCTGATGAAGTTGTTCCATCCGGCTGAGGTACTCCAGCCTTACGGAAATATTTTTGGGCAAGGATATCAGTTGCAACCTGACTCCAGCTACCAGGTACTTCAACATTATTCATTTCGAATACGGCATCTCCTGCTGGGTTACGAATCACCGAGGTACGTTTCTCATAGTTAAAGAGATCGTAAACGTTTACACCTTCTTTGGTGAAATATCTTTGGAATTCGAGACCTTTTCCGGTTCCTTTGGCAGCTGGTTTTGTAGAAGATTTACCCATGTTGAATTGATTAATGTTGTTATTGAGTTAGTTACCCTTAAAAAAATGTTTGGGGGTTTTTATCCAAATCTATAAGTTGGCGTCATTTATATACAATCAGAGTTTTCCACAGAATGTTAGTGTATCAATCATCCAGGACTTAATTAGATATTAAAAGCTTGTTTTAAAGCGACTTATCTATGTGGAAAACTCTAAAAAAATGGTGTTTTAGCCATATTTATTTACACTTGAATTTACACAGAAAAAGCCGGTTCAAGCCGGCTTTTTTCAAAGGTATTTAAACCTGTAATAACACAATAAAAATTCTGTATTTATTCTATAATCGTTAATTTGATCATATTGGTCTTCCCTTTTTTCTCAATTGGAATTGCCGCTGTATTGATTACCACATTTCCGGGCTCAACAAGCTTCTCTGATTTCAATATTTGGTTCACATCACGGAACGTTTTATCAGTGCTTTCAAATTGATCATAATAAAACCCACGTACACCCCAAAGTAAACTCAGGGTATTTAATAGTTTAATATTACTAGTGAAAATAAAGGTTGCCGCCTTTGGACGGTAGCTTGATATTTCAAAGGCTGTATAGCCGGAAGATGTCATTGAAATGATCCCTACCGCCTGAGTCTTCTCGGCAAGAAACACAGCCGATCCGCAAACTGCGTCGCCCATATACGTTGGAGAGTTTTCATTCAAAATTTTAGCGGTACTGTAAGGATAATCATTCTCTTCAACATTTCTAACGATTTTTTGCATGGTTTCTATCACAATTAATGGATATTCTCCTACAGAAGTTTCGCCGCTCAGCATTACTGCATCAGCACCATCAAGAACAGAATTGGCTACATCATTCACTTCAGCTCGTGTAGGACGCGGACTAGTAATCATGCTTTCCAGCATTTGGGTAGCTACAATTACAGGCTTTGAAGCAGCTCGACATTTCCTTGCAATCATTTTCTGCAGCAATGGAACCTGCTCCATAGGCATTTCTACACCCAGATCGCCACGAGCAACCATCACACCATCAGTAGCTTCAATGATCTCATCAATATTATCAATAGCTTCAGGCTTCTCGATTTTCGCAATTACCCGTGCTACATTGCCACTTCTTCCAATAATTCTCTTTAATTCAATAATATCATCAGCAGAACGCACAAATGATAAACCGATCCACTCCACATCATTTTTTAAGGCAAAGTCAAGATTAATCAGATCTTCTTCCGTTAAACTTGGAATTGACACTTTCGTATTGGGAAGATTTACTCCTTTGCGAGAGGTAAGCACTCCACCATATACCACTTCACATTGAACAGTATCCTTATTGTTAGTTTTTAGCACTCTCATCTGGATCTTGCCATCATCAAGAAGAATAATCTCTCCGGCTCGAACATCGCTTGGAAAATTCTGATAAGTGATGTAGATCTTATTCTCATCACCGATCATTTCTTTAGTAGTAATCTCGATCTTATGGCCGCTAGCCAGATTAACGCCGCCTTCCTTCACTAAACCTATCCGAATTTTTGGACCTTGCAAATCAGCCAGTATTCCAACATTGGTTTTATATTTCTTATTTATGTCTCTGATAACATTGATTACCTTCTGGTGATCTTCCTGGCTACCGTGCGAAAAGTTTAATCTACAAACATCAACACCAGCCTTTATCATATTCAACAAAACTTCTTTCGAAGAAGAAGCAGGTCCTAATGTGGCTACAATTTTAGTTCTGTTATGAACTGTTTTCATCAGCTTTATATTTTTTTGAATTATTTTTTCGATCAATTGTGTACTAAATACACCCAATCCAAAGGGCTAAAATATGAGATTTTCTTTGGATTTCAATTTTTTAGGGTCAACTTCTACCGCAACAAGCACCTCCGGAACCTTATTTAATTTGCTAATTATAAGCTTTAAGTCATCATCATCAATATAATTCCTGATCAATAAAAAGAAATCCACCTTTTTCATTTCGGGCACCAGAAAACCTTCCGTACCTTTATTCGCAATAATATATAGCTCTGTTTCCGCTTGCGGCATCAGATAAAAGTATCTGCTAAAATAAAAAGTTTCGTCGCCGGCATTGAAGGGAAGCTCTAAATCAGTAACCTTGCAAAAATCAGTTCCAAGTTGCTTATTAATTTTAAAACAAAACATATAGTCTTTTAGTTGCGAGGTAATAGCCAGCAACACGAAGTCAAGGTCAAGTTCAAATTTTAAAGTAGTTCTATTCAACGTTTTTTTGTGCTAAATTACAAATGTAATAAGCTTAAACATTTAAATTGTTGACTTAAAAAAATTGCTAAAAACAAAAAGGTTTGAAAATTGATAGAATTTATTTTTCTTTGCACAGAATTATTTAACAATTAAATCATAAAACCATGTCTGATATCGCTTCAAGAGTTAAAGCAATTATCGTTGAAAAATTAGGTGTTGACGAAAGTGAAGTTACACCAGAGGCATCATTCACCAATGATCTTGGTGCCGATTCACTAGACACCGTGGAGTTAATCATGGAGTTTGAGAAAGAATTTAATGTAGCTATCCCTGATGACCAGGCTGAAACTATCGGCACTGTAGGCCAAGCTATCGCTTATTTAGAAAAGAACGTAAAGTAATTTACGACACCCTCACATAAATGGAGCTTAAAAGAGTTGTTGTTACAGGACTAGGTGCGCTTACTCCAATTGGAAATACGGTTCCAGAATTCTGGAATAGTTTGATCAATGGGGTAAGCGGCGCCGCTCCTATAACGCACTACGATCCTGAAAAATTTCGTACAAAATTCGCCTGTGAAGTTAAAAACTTCAATCCGGAAGACTTTTTGGAGAAAAAAGAAGCTCGTAAATTAGATCCATTTGTACATTATGCAATCGCTGCATCCGACGAGGCTATTAAAGATGCTGGCTTAGACTTCCCAAGTCTCGATACTAATCGAATTGGGGTGATCTGGGGTTCTGGTATTGGTGGTTTAAAAACCTTTACCGATGAAGTCGTGAACTTCGCAAATGGAGATGGAACTCCACGGTTCAATCCGTTTTTCATTCCTAAAATGATTCTGGACATCGCTCCTGGCCATATTTCAATAAGACATGGCTTGCGCGGTCCGAATTTCTCTACTGTTTCTGCTTGCGCTTCTTCTACCAATGCGCTGATCGATGCATTTAACTATATCCGATTGGATATGGCTGATATCATTGTTTCAGGAGGTTCAGAAGCAATTATTAATGAGGCAGGCATGGGTGGTTTCAATGCCATGCATGCACTTTCTACACGAAACGATGATCCAACAACCGCATCCCGACCTTTTGATAAAGACCGAGATGGTTTTGTTGCAGGAGAAGGTGCAGGAAGTATTATTCTTGAAGAATTAGAGCATGCTCTAGCAAGAGGTGCTAAAATTTATGCTGAACTTGTAGGCGGTGGTATGAGTGCTGATGCAAATCATATAACTGCACCACATCCTGAAGGTCTTGGTGCTAAACTGGTGATGACCAATGCGCTAAGAGATGCTCATATGTCTCCTTCTGATATTGATTATATTAATGTGCACGGCACTTCTACTCCTCTTGGAGATATCAGTGAAGTAAAAGCTATCCTTGATATGTTTCAGGAAGATGCTTTCAAACTAAATATAAGCTCAACAAAATCAATGACGGGCCACCTTCTAGGAGCCGCCGGAGCCGTGGAAGCAATTGCAGTAATTCTTTCTGTAAAAAATGACATTATTCCACCAACAATAAATCATTTTACAGATGACCCTGGTTTTGATCCAAGATTAAATTTCACATTTAATAAGGCTCAAAAACGTACCGTAAATGCTGCTTTGAGCAATACTTTCGGTTTTGGAGGACACAATGCTTCTGTGATCTTCAAAAAATACAAGGCCTGATCATCTTTATCTTAGTCATTAATTTTCCTTACAGTTTCTCTTTAAACCTGTATATTAGTTAGTATCAATTTGATTTACGGTCATTAATGCCATTTTCAAGAATCTATAAACTCTACTTTTCGCCAAATCGCAAGTACATAAGATCTCTAGAGAACTTATTGGGATTTGTTCCAGGAAATTTGCGACTTTATCGTATGGCTTTCAGGCATCGCTCTGTTGCTGTGGAGGTTAAAAATGGAGCTAAAAATAGCAACGAACGACTTGAATTTTTAGGGGATGCCATATTAGGATCGGTAGTGGCCGAGCTATTATTTAAAATGTACCCGTATAAAGATGAAGGTTTTTTAACTGAAATGCGATCAAAAATAGTGAGCCGATCAAACCTGAACCAGCTGGCTAAACGTCTTGGTCTCGATGAACATATTGAACTTGATAACAAAGTACTGAGTCATAACAACAAGCAAGGCTCTCTGTTAGGAGATACTTTTGAAGCGATGATAGGCGCTATTTACATGGATAAGGATTATAATTTTACAAGAAATTTCCTCCTAAAACGCATTATTAAACCACATATTGACATCCATACCCTCGAACTTACTGAAACTAATTTCAAAAGCAAGCTGATTGAGTGGTGTCAGCACCACGGAAAAGATATCACTTTTGAAATAATCCCCAATGAAGAAGGAGAAAATACCAAGCTCTTTACAATCAGGGTAAATGTGGATGGAGAAAGTTGCGCCATTGGCCGAGATTATAACAAGAAAAACGCAGAAAAGCTGGCAGCAGAAAAAGCCTGCGAGTTCTTACATATTTAGGCAAATGATCAGAATTTTTAAAAATGCTAGTGCAATTTTATTCCTGATCTATAGTATGATGGTATTTATTGCTGCCATGATACTTGTCTTTCCATTCATTCTGATCAGTTCAATACTATTTAAAGAAAAACAGGCTCAGGATATCATTTTTCTATTTCTTAAACTTTGGGCCTGGATTTTTTCAATTTTATGCTTCTTTCCCGTCAGAACCAGGGGATATAAACACAAAAATCAGGACAAAGCCTACATATATGTATGCAACCATAATTCATATTTAGACGCAATTACCGTTGTAATTGGCATTTCAGGTTCAGTAAAGCCTTTGGGCAAAATTGAAATGGTTAAAACTCCCATCTTTGGGATGATCTATAAAAGGATTGTAGTTTTAATTGATAGGAAAAATAAAGAAAGTCGTGCACGTAGTGTTGAAGAATTGAAGATTGACCTTGCCAGGGGACAATCAATTCTGATATTCCCGGAAGGTACAATGAACAAAACTGAAGCAGACCTATCCGACTTTTATGATGGAGCATTCAGGCTCGCTATTGAAACTCAAACAGATATAGCACCTATGGCCATATTAAATGCAAGAAACCTCCTCCCAAGGGCAAATCCTCTTAGTGTAAAACCAGGATTGATTACCTGCATTTTTGATGAACCAGTATCCGTAGCCGGACTCCAAGCAGAAGACCTAGAAGATTTAAAGGCTAAGGTTCGAAAGCGAATGGAGAATTTAATTAAGAATTCCGTTTAATATTTAAGCTTCTTCTCAGTCAAGTCTTTAGCTTTTGGCAGTGGAGGCAAACTTCTGAGTCCCTTTGGGCGACCTGAATTGTTAAATGTTTGAAGTGATCTTTTAAGGTAGTTGATTAGGGCGTATTCATCCCAAGTAGATAATGATTCATAATCTGGGCGAAATGTAATCATGAAATTTTTCAAATCAAGGCTGTCCAATCCGGTAATGTTTTGCACAGTATAGGCATTAAACCTCCGATCAACCTCCGATTGCCGCAGCTCATTCGAATAATAAGAATTAAACCTGCGTGCCTGTCCGGGTGTTTTACCAACAAGCTCATAAATTGCAGTAAGTGGCTGAAAAATATAGGCTAACCAAGGAGGTTTTCCGGCGTAAAACGAACCTTTTTTTCGGTATTGATCTTTTATTTCATCGAGCTCCTGCTTTTTACTTTGACCCTGAACCATCACTTCTGAAAGCTTAATTACAGGCTGAAGCCTCAGAACAAGATCAGAAAGATCAGGCAGAACAAGAATCAATTCGGTATATCCAGATTTTGAAAAATTAAGCGTGTCGCCCTTCAAGGCCGGTATTCTAAACAGCCCATATTCATCACTTTGGCTGATTCGCTTAGTTCTTTTATTAAGAATAAACACATTGCCAAGTTTGGATACACCAGATTTTTCCATGATTAGGCCCCTTACAGCAGGTTCCTGAGCATACAAAAACCTATTTGCAGACCCAATAAATTGCATACTAAGCAGAAATACAATAAGAACCTGTTTCATCTGAATCAAAATTAGCAAAACATAGGCTGGGATTGCCTAAAATAATGTTAAATAGCGTAATTAATTGACTTTATGCCTTTCCAATTAAATCTTATCTTTACCAAATGATTAAATCCATGACAGGCTATGGTTTGGCAACCAATGATTTTGCCCACGCAAAATATACGGTTGAGATCAAATCATTGAACAGTAAGTTCCTGGAACTTTCTTTAAAAATTCCTAAGGCATTTTCTGATAAAGAGTTTTTATTAAGAAATGAATGTACCAGGCAAATTGAACGGGGGAAGGTAAATATTAGTATCAACATTGAATATGCAGAAACTACATTAAAGACCTCCAGCATTAATCAGCCATTACTCAGGCATTATTATGCTCAGCTTAAGGAATCTGCAGATGCCTTAGGCGATACGGGAAGCAACCTGTTTCAAATGGCACTGAACTTCCCAGAAGTAGTTCAGTATTCGGTTGATGAAGTAAGCGAAGACGAATGGAAAACAGTTTATAAAACTTTTGAACAGGCAGTGGTCAATTTTCAAAATTTTAGGCAGGATGAAGGCGAAGTTTTAAAGCTAGACCTGATACTGCGAATCACAAACATAATGGAAGGGATGAGGCTAGTTTCAGAACAGGAGCCACTACGTATTCCATCCATAAAAAATCGGTTAAACCAGTTTTTAGAAGAGGCTGTTGGAAAAGAGAACATCGATCATAACCGCTTTGAACAGGAGTTGATCTATTTTATAGATAAGTTGGATATCACTGAAGAAAAAACCCGTTTAAAAAGCCACTGCGATTACTTTATTGCAGCACTTCAGGATAAAGATGCAAACGGAAAAAAATTAGGATTTATTTCACAGGAGATAGGGCGCGAGATCAATACAATGGGCTCAAAAGCCAATGATGCTAAAATGCAGCAGATTGTTGTGGGAATGAAAGAAGAACTGGAAAAAATCAAGGAGCAATTATTAAACGTATTGTAAGGTTGTAGGTTATAGGTTATAGGTAAACTAAACTTAGTACTTAAAACTTAGTATTTAGTATTTAAAACTTATTACCTATAACTTATTACTCAAAACTTATTACTTATTACCTATAACTTATTACTCAAAATCTAGTGAACGGTAAACTAATCATATTTTCAGCCCCTTCAGGTGCAGGTAAAACCACAATTGTACATCATTTATTAAAAGTGATGCCTGATCTTTCTTTTTCAATTTCAGCTACAACAAGGGAGCAACGTGGGGAGGAAGTTAATGGGCAGGACTATTATTTTATCAGTCAGGAAAGCTTTCTTCATAAGATTGCACAAAAAGAGTTTGTTGAGTTTGAAGAGGTTTATACCGGAACTTTTTATGGAACACTCCGGGCTGAGATTGAGCGGATCTGGGCTGAAGGTAAACATGTGATTTTTGATATTGATGTGATCGGCGGACTACACCTAAAGAAAAAATATGGAGACAGCGCATTAGCTGTATTTGTTCAACCCCCATCATTGGAAGTTTTAATTGAAAGGCTCACAGGCCGGGGAACAGATCTTCCTGAAAAGTTAGCTGAAAGAATTAAAAAAGCTGATAAAGAGCTAAAATATGCTGATCAGTTTGATGTGATTTTAAAAAATTACGAGTTAGAAAAAGCCTGTAAAGAGGCAGAAAAGCTAGTCACACAATTTCTTGCTCAAAATTAAAATAAGATGTCCTTCTTACCCAATCTCATATCTCATATCTCATATCTCATATCTCATATCTCATATCTCACATCTCTAGGTATATGAAAATAGGATTATTCTTTGGCTCATTTAATCCCGTTCATATTGGCCATATGATCATAGCCAATTATATGGCAAACTACACTGACCTTGAGCAGGTTTGGCTGGTCGTTTCTCCTCATAATCCTTTGAAAGAAAAGAGCGACCTGATTAATATGTATGATCGACTGGAAATGGCGAAACTTGCAACAGAAGAAACATTGAATATCAGGGTGAGCGATGTGGAACTAAAACTTCCGCAACCTTCCTATACCATTGATACCCTAACTTTTCTTCATGAAAAATACCCGGAACATGAATTCAGTCTAATCATGGGTTCAGACAATTTAACTTCAATCAAGAAATGGAAAAATTATGAACTGATTCTACGTGATTATCATATTCATATCTACCCAAGACCTGGGTTTGAAATTCAGGAATTCAAGGATCATCCTTCCATAACAATTACAGAAACTCCACTCATGGAATTATCAGCCACGTTTATTCGGAAAGCTGTTAAAGAAGGCAAAAATGTGCACTATTTTGTGCCTGATAAAGTGCTTAAATTCATCGATAGCAAGAATTTATACCATTAATATTCGAAATTATCCCGGCACTAAAAAAGCCGAAAGAATTATAAAAATACTGTGAGCAACGAAAAAACCATACTTAAACTGAAACTCCCAACTGACCCGCTTTGGGTTAAGAATGTGGTTGAAAGTAATATTGAGGAGATTCTAACTGACCATGCTTTTTGCGAGCAGAAGGCTGCCAGCAATGCTATTACGCTGATCGTTCAAAATCCAAATCTATCTGACTTGGTACAGGAAATGGCCCTCTTGGTGCAGGAAGAAATGGATCATTTTAAAAGGGTACATGATCTGATCATTGCCAGGGGCTTTGTGCTTGGCAGAGAACGAAAAGATAATTATGTGAATGAACTCTTACAATTTGTGATCAAAGGCGGAAGCAGGCATGATCAATTGATTGACCGACTCTTATTCTCTGCCATGATCGAAGCCCGAAGCTGTGAACGCTTCAAAGTAATGTCTGAGCATATTAATGATGATGAACTTTCCAAGTTTTATTATGAACTGATGGTCAGTGAAGCCGGGCATTATACCATGTTCATTGGGCTTGCTCGAAAATATGCCGAAGGAATTGATGTAGAAAAACGCTGGAAAGAATTTCTAGAATATGAAGCTAAGGTTATACAAAATTACGGGAAATCGGAAACGATACATGGTTGATAACCGGATTAATCTACTGATAGCCAACTATTCATCCCGATGAGGCGGGAAGAATATTATGATGAATAAAAATAGTTTATGATCAACCGATTTCTCCACCCTTCACTAGTACCTTTCAGTTAAAAATAGCGGAGGTGTTCGAAATGACGACGTCATTCCGAATGAGGAACGAAGAGGAATCTGTTGAGTAAAACAGAGATTTGATCAGGAGATCTCTCCACGATTCAAAGTTTTTTAAAGGGAAACATAATTTAACGTGTTCGAGATGACGTTAATGTTGTCATCAAATTGAACAATCAAACAAAAAGCACCAATTACTCTTCTTACTATTTCTTAAACAATAGAAATATAGCAGGCCGTTTATGCAATTGCGGAATCTTCAGCTTCCATTCCCTTATACTTTTTGTCTGAATGAATTCACTTTCGGAGTTAAGATCGCAGGCAATGCATAATCTTGTTTCGGGTTTACAACTTTTTAATACTTCCTCTAGTATCGAATCGTTTCGGAATGGCGTTTCAATGAACATCTGAGTCTGACTATGTCGCTCTGCCACCGCTTCTAACTCCTTAACCTTATTAGCCCGTTGTAACTTATCAATTGGCAAATAACCATGAAATGTAAAACTTTGTCCACTAAAACCAGAAGCCATCAATGCCAGTAATATGGAACTGGGTCCAACCAATGGAACAACTTTAATTCCTTTTGAATGGGCTAAGGCTACAATTTCTGCTCCCGGATCAGCAACACCCGGACAGCCAGCCTCACTCATCAAACCCACATCTTTACCCGATAACAAGCCTTTAAAAAATTCGTGAATATTACCATCTCTGTTATGCTTACCATAATCATGAATAATAAGTTCACTCTGCGGGGTTTTTAAACCGGCCTCCTTAAGAAACCTACGTGCAGTTTTACTGTTTTCAACGATATATTCATTAATGTGATTAATGGTATCGACAAGGTATGGAGTAAATGATTTTGCAGATGCATTTTCTGCCAATGGGACGGGAATAAGATAAAGAGTGCCTAAAAGCATGTATAGTTTTTTGTACAAATTAATTAAAATCAATCCAAAATGCTGGTTTATATTGACAGATGATGAATACTAGCTAGTAATTTATTCCGCTTAGTTTGATATTAAGCAATAAATTAATTACAATACAAGCTTTGCAAAATCCTGAAAGAGTGACATTATTTGTTCACCCCTATTTCAACCTACTGAGCGCAAGTCTCATTCTTGGGATCATTTGCTGAATATCTTCAAGAGAACAACCTCCAACAGAGGCTCTAAACCAATTTACACTATTGTTATTACCAAATGCAGAAAAAGGCACAATGCCCATTTTAGCCTCTTTGATAAGGTAAAAATTAACATCCGCACTATTTTTCAAAACCTCACCATGTGGTGTAGTTTTTCCGATATAATCAATTTGCACTGTCAGATAAATTGCACCCATTGGATTAATGGCATCCACTGCGAAGCCATCTGCCTTTAACTGGATTATTCCCTGGTAAAGTGCATCTAAGCTTTTTTGAACCTTCGCTTTGAATACGTTCAAAAAGGTGTTTAATTCCAGTGGCTGGGTTAGAAATTTAGCTGTTGCAATCTGCTCTGGCTTAGGTGCCCATGCTCCCACATGACCTACAATAGTTTTCATCTTATCGATCACGTGCTCCGGACCAAAAGCCCATCCAACCCGTACTCCTGTTGCAGCAAGACATTTAGAGATCCCATCAATATAAATAACATAGTCTTTCAACTCAGGCCTAAGACTTACTGGGTCATAATGAAACTGATTGCCAAAAGTAAGGAGAGAATAGATTTGATCGTACATGATATACAATGGCTTTTCATCTGCCGCACGGCTCTTATTCTCTTCGATGACGAGGTCACAGATCTCTTCCAGATCCTTTTTCACAAACATGGTTCCGGTTGGGTTCAATGGAGAACATAAAGCCAGTAGTGTTGCGCCTTTTAATTGAGGCCTGATATCGTCAGCCTTAGGCATAAAATTATTATCCGCAGATGTGATCACAGGAACTTGTTCTGCACCCGTAAAGCGACAATAATGATTGTTGTTCCATGATGGTGTTGGGAAAATCACTTTATCTCCGGGATCGATCAATGCCATATAGGTACCATAGATCAAAGGACGAGAGCCACCCGCAACCAAAATTTGCTTACTGTTATATTCCAATCCGAAGCGCTCCTTCAAAAATGCCGAAACATTCTCGCGTAACACAGCAACACCCTCGGCGGGTGGATAATTAGTCTGATTATCTTTATATGCTTCTACAATTCCTGCTTTCAGCTCATCCGGTATCGGATAAATATTAGCGTCAAAATCACCGATAGTTAAATTAGCAATCTGCTCACCTTTCTGCTTAAGCTCATTGATCTCGCCGGCAATTTTTATAATTTCTGAACCCTCAAGTGTATTTGCTAATCTGGATATATTCATTCTGTTATGGATCTTCAGATGACCTCTTATTAAAATTCTTTTATTTAATATCAGACAATTAGTGCACTGACAGCTTTTTCAACTTTCTCAAAATTAAATCCGGATAAGACCCCATTAAAGGAATCGCGGATTTGCTCATTACACAAATTACCAATACTACCTTCATGGCTATGTTTTACACTTGAAGGTGCTTTAAATTCACCCTTTTGAATGGCTATACCAACATTTTTATAGGCTTCACGGAATGGTACACCATTCAATACTTCCTCGTTTACCGCATCCACACTAAACAAATAAGCATATTTCTCATCTTTCAAAATATCTTCTTTAATTCGAATAGACTTAAGCATGAAGGCGGTCATTTCCAGGCACTCATTTAAAGAATTAAATGCCGGAAATAGATTTTCCTTCAGTAATTGAAGATCACGATGGTATCCTGAAGGCAAGTTAGTAGTCATCAGAGCGATCTCATTGGGTAAAGCCTGTATCTTATTACATCTTGCACGGATCAGTTCAAAAACATCCGGATTTTTCTTATGTGGCATGATGCTCGAACCAGTGGTCAGCTCATCTGGAAAGCTTATAAATGCAAAATTCTGATTAATGAAAAGACAAGCATCCATTGCCAGTTTTGCTAGAGTTGCCGCCACAGATGACATTGCCTGTGCCAAAATCCGTTCAGTTTTTCCACGGCCCATTTGTGCATAAACTACATTATAGTTCAGCGAATCAAAACCCAATAACTCGGTGGTCATGGTACGGTTCAAAGGAAAAGAAGATCCATATCCGGCAGCTGAACCTAATGGATTCTTATTACACACCTTCCAAGCTGCAAGCATCAGCTCCATATCATCAGTAAGGCTCTCGGCATAAGCACCAAACCAAAGTCCGAAAGAGGAGGGCATTGCGATCTGCAAATGAGTATATCCTGGAAGTAATTTATTCTTATGCTCCTCACTTTGATTGATAAGTTGATTAAACAGCAGTTCCGTATTTTTAACGATCCCCTGAATCTCGCTCCTGAAAAATAATTTAAGGTCTACAAGAACCTGATCATTCCGTGATCTTCCACTATGGATTTTCTTTCCGGCATCTCCAATCCTACGGGTAAGCAATAACTCAACTTGTGAATGCACATCTTCTAAATCAGCCTCAATACTGAATTTACCTTCTTTAATTTCTTTTAATATTACTTTCAATCCGGCTTGAACCTGATCCAAGTCATTTTTATCTAAAAGACCTATACTTTCAAGCATTCGGGTATGCGCCAGTGAGCCTAAAACGTCAAAAACAGCAAGCTGATTGTCTAGTTCTCTGTCATTTCCTACTGTAAATTTTTCTACTGAACCTTCGGTTTTTGTATCTTTTTGCCAGAGCTTGCTCATAGTATCGCTATCAAATTTGTAAAATACTGTTTTTTTATGGTTTCCCTTTCGGAATCAAAATACTGTAAAAAACAGCATCTCTACTATATCCATTTTGAATTTTCATATGCTAGCTTAATAATTCGCTAACCCTTTCTAAAGGTAAATTCAGATCTTTTCCCATCACACAATTTTACCAATTAATTGAATGTAAAAATCAATCCCTTGTTCAATTTCATCCACATATATGAACTCATTAGCCATATGCGACCTAGCTGAATCACCTGGACCAATCTTTAAAGAAGGAATATCCAATAAGGCCTGATCACTAGTAGTAGGAGAACCATACGTTTTTCTTCCCAAAGAAATTCCAGCCTTTACAATCGGATGATCCTCGCTAATAGAAGATGATTTTAAGCGGGTGGAACGAGGAGTAACTTCGCAATTCACATTTTGGCGAATAATCTTCAGCACCTCTTCGTTCCGATAGGCATCGGTAACCCTCACATCAACAGTAAATTTGCAGACAGCTGGTACAACATTATGTTGTGAGCCCGCTTCAATAACTGTGACGCTCATTTTTATTGGTCCAAATAAACTCGATTTTTTTGCAAATTCATACGTTCTGAACCACTCAATATCTGTTATTGCATTATAAATGGCATTATCACCTTCTTGGCGTGCAGCATGACCAGCTTTGCCCTGTGAAACACAGTCAAGAACCATTAAGCCTCGTTCAGCAATGGCAAGATCCAGCAATGTAGGTTCGCCAACAATGGCGAATTCCAACAAGCCAAATTCAGGAATAACTAGTTCAATGCCATTCTTTCCAGAAATTTCTTCTTCAGCTGTTGCTGCCAAGCATAGGTTATATTTTAAATTTTCCTGCCCATGAAAATGCAGGAAAGCTGCGATCAATGAAACCAGGCACCCTCCCGCGTCATTGCTACCCAAACCAAATAACTTACCATCAATGATGTCAGCTGCCAATGGGTCATTAGAGTATCCTGGATTTGGCTTTACTGTATCATGATGCGAATTGAGCAAAATTGTTGGCTTTTTGGAATCAAAATACTCATTATATGCCCATACATTATTAACTGTTCGATGAGTTTTTACTCCACGATCCTGCAAAAACTGCTCAATTACCGTGGCAGTTTGCTGCTCTTCTTTACTTAAAGAAGAGATGCTGATCAGCTTACGCAATAAATCAACACTATCATCAAACAGTTTACTGGCCATTTTTCTTAGTCGTTTGTATATAATTCACCGGCCTTCTGTGCCGACAATTTAATCCCTTTAATCATGGATGAACTAAAACCATTATGCTCCATTTCATTCAAACCGGCAATGGTGCAACCTTTTGGAGAGGTAACCTTATCGATTTCCTGCTCCGGGTGACTACTCAACTCCAGTAATAAAGAGGCTGCTCCCTTGGCAGTTTGAGCGGCCATTCTGAGTGCCTCATCAGCATGAAAACCAATTTCAACACCTCCCTGAGATGCTGCACGAACAGCCCTCAAAAAGAAAGCTACGCCACAAGCACATAAAGCTGTGGCCGAAGTCATCAGTTCTTCATTGATCTTGATTACTTCGCCTACAGTCTTGAACATTTTGGTAACCTCTGCAATATTTTCAGCCTCTGCATTATCGGATGCGATGCAGGTCATTGATTCACCGATAGCAATCGCTGTATTAGGCATAGCCCTAACCACCTGAACCTTATTGCCTAGTTTGGCACGAATATCTGCACAGCTAACTCCCGAAATCACAGAAATTACCAGATGCTTTGTAGGATCTATAGCCCCTGCAATTTTTTCGAGCAAAATATTAAGTTGCTGGGGTAAAACAGCAAGAATTATGACAGATGAGTCTGCAACGGCTGCGAAGTTATCCTCGCTCACCTTGTAGCCCTGTTGTTGCTGTACTGATAAATGCTGAACATTACGGCGTGTGAGCGTAATATCTCCGGGTAGGCAATAATCAGATTTTACCAGGCCTTTAGCTAGTGACATACCAATGTTACCGCTTCCTAAAATTGCTGTTTTCTTCGATGTGCTCATATTACTTAGTTAATCTCGTTCCAAAATTATGTTCATTCAATGAGGATAAGGAGTCTGATTTTCCTATACAAACCTCTTTCAATCCTTGATCAATAGCTTCAAAAGCATTATCGAGTTTTGGTATCATACCTTCGTTGATAATTCCCTGTCTCTTCAATTCGTGATAGTAAGGTGGGTTTATCGATTTAATCAGTGTGCTATCATCCTCAACATTCATCAGCACCCCAGCCTTTTCAAAACAATAAATAAGCGATGTTTCATAGAGTTTTGCCATTGAAACCGCAATTATAGATGCAATTGTATCTGCATTGGTATTCAGTAGTTGTCCTTTACCATCATGAGTGATCGCAGAAAAAACAGGGGTAAAACCTAGTTCTAATAGGTTAGAAAGCGCCTCTGAATCAACAGATGTATCATCTAGATCGCCTACAAAACCATAATCAACGAGTATATCGGCACCTTTTTCTTCTGAATAAACCTTAACCGGCTGACGTTTTTTTGCTCGTATAAAATTTCCATCAGCCCCTGTAAGTCCGATAGCGTTACATTGTTTATTCTGTAGAGCTGCAATAATATTTTTATTGATTAATCCAGAATAGACCATTGTTACAATTTTGAGGGTTTCTCCATCAGTTACTCGACGCCCCTCAATCAATTTTGATTTGATACCCAGGTCTGTTGAAAGCTTAGTGGCAATTTTACCGCCACCGTGTATCAGAATCTTATCGCCTTTCAATGCAGAAAAGTCTGACAAAAAATTCATCAGATTTTCCGGATCATCAATAACATTCCCCCCAATTTTTATGACATTTAAAGGTTTCATTTCAGTGCCTCAAGCATATTTTTAAGTATCGTTTGCGCCGACCATACCCGATTAGCTGCTTCTTTGATCACAAGCGAATGCGGTCCATCTAACACTTCGGCAGATAGCTCGAAATCACGACGCACAGGCAAACAGTGCATGACCTTAGCCTCATTGGTTTGTTCCAGTTTTTTATGTGTTATCATCCATGATTCTGCTCCCTGAACGGTTTTACCATAATCATGGTAAGATGACCAGTTCTTGGCATAGACAAAGTCAGCACCCTGCAGAGCAGTATCCTGATTATATTCAATTTTTGCTCCGGGAGTAAATTTATCAGCAAGCTCAAGCCCTTGAGGATGAGTAATCACAAAATCGATCATTCCCTCGGCCTGTGCTCTGCACATCCACTCCGAAAAAGAATTAGGAACAGCCTGAGGCAAAGATTTTACATGGGGTGCCCAGGTTAAAACCACCTTAGGCCTGGCAGTCTTTTTATTTTCTTCAATGGTGATCAAATCGGCAAAACTCTGCAGAGGGTGCAGCGTTGCACTCTCAAGTGAAACTACCGGAACACCACTAAACTTTACGAATTTATTGAACAGTCCTTCACTATAATCTTCATCACGATTCTGCAATTTAGGAAAAGAACGGAAGCCCAATATATCACAATACTGACCCATAACTGCTGCTGCTTCGCGAATATGTTCTACGGTTGTACCATTCATCACAACACCGTCTTCAGTCTCTAAAGCCCAGCCTTCTTTATCCAAATTCATCACCATGACATTCATTCCCAGATTCAAGGCTGCCTTTTGAGTGCTTAAACGGGTACGCAAACTTGGATTTAAAAATACCAGCCCAAGGGTTTTGTTTTTACCCAGACTTTGATTTGCAAAAGGATCTGCCTTTTGAATCAAAGCCTGTTCAACAGAACCTTTCAGGTCAGAGATATCGTTTACAGAAGAAAATAATTTCATTTTTAAAAACTAAAAGGTAAAAGTACCAAGCATAAAGCTAGAATGCACACATATTCCAATACCATTCGATGAGCTTTTTTCCATACTTCAATCATTGTATAATCTCTCATAATAATTCCGCTTTATGCTTTTATATTTTTGCTATCACCTTTCAGCTCTATACTAAGTGCCTCTAAGAATTGATCAGCATGTGCTTTTGTTATGTTCAAAGCGGGCAAAAGCCTGATAACATTTGGCTTTGCCTCTCCCGTAAATATACGATGTTTGAAAAGCAAATCTTTTTTAACGTGACTATACTCATCAGGAAGATCAATACCAATCATTAAACCCCTGCCACGAACGTCAGTGATCTTTTCAAACTTCTTGAGCTCTGAAATTAAATAGTCTCCAACTTCTTGAGCATTTTTCATCAGATTATCCTTTTCCATAACTTCAAGCACAGCAAGAGCAGCTGAACATGCCAGGTGATTCCCGCCAAAAGTTGTTCCCAGTTCACCATGCCAAGGCATGAACTTTGGAGAGATAGCAATTGCCCCTATTGGAAAACCATTGCCCATTCCTTTTGCCATAGAGTAGACATCAGCTTCAACACCTGCATAATCATGGGCGTAAAAATTACCGGTACGGCCATAACCGCATTGCACTGAATCTGCAATATAAACTGCATTATGCTCATCGCATAGTGTTCTAATCTTTTGAAGAAAGCTTTTTGACGCCTCTTTAATCCCGCCAACACCCTGAATTCCTTCAATGATTACCGAAGATATCTCATTACCAAATGCTTTGAATGTATCTTCTAATGCCTTTTCATCATTAAAGGGAAGAAAAGTAACATTATCGGTCTGGTTAACTGCTGCAATAATCTTCGGATTATCTGTAGCCGCAACCGCCAGTGAAGTTCGGCCGTGAAATGCCCCCTTGAAAGAAATGATCTTTTTTCGGTTATTATAAAAAGAAGCCAGTTTAAGGGCATTTTCATTTGCCTCAGCACCTGAATTACATAAAAATAACTGAAAATCAGACTTGCCAGACAATTTACCAAGTTTCTCAGCCAACTCTTGTTGCAAAGAAATAATTACTGAATTTGAATAGAAAGCAACCTTGTTCAGTTGATCTGTAAGTCTGTTAACATAATGTGGATGAGTATGTCCGATAGAGATCACCGCATGACCACCATACAGATCCAGGTATTCATCACCATTGGCATCCCAAACGGTACTGCCGCTAGCTTTTACAATTTCTATTGGATTAAGTGGGTATACGTCGAATAGTTTCATTTTATTAAGTTATAAGTTGTAGGTTATAGGTTATAAGTTTTTCCAACCTACGACCTAACTTTCTGTATTAAAGATATAAGCATTGCTTTGATCTCGTTTATAGTTTTCTCTAAAAGTTGATGATCTTCGAGTGTTAAGTAACCGAGATCTTTTGAAAGAAGAAGAAAGTATTCAGTTTCGTTAGCTGAACCCAATGCAATATTCAAAAATCTTCCCAGGTCTTTATTAGAATTCTTACCACAACCTTCAGCTATATTTGCAGGGATTGAAGATGAACACCTTTTAATCTGACATGTTAAAGAATAAATTTCTTCTTTCGGAAAACCATTAGTGAGGCCGTAAATTTTAAGGGTAATCTCATGTGATTTAACCCACACATTTAAGTTTTTATAATTTTGCATTCATAAACTTAAAAAATCTGATTAAGCCAATATAATTTAGTTAGCCATCGGTTCTAGATTTAACCCCATCGTCGAAAGCCCGTTATCAAATAACTAGATAAATCATTTTAAATTTATTTTATATCAAATATTCAGTCAAAAAAATTAAAACCTACTACTTATAACTTACAACCTAAAACTTATAACCTAAAACCCCGCCCCCTTCAACCTCAAACCCTCCGTCTCATCCAAACCAAACATCAAATTCATATTCTGCACTGCATGGCCGCTGGCTCCTTTCAGTAGATTATCTATAATGCTGATAATAAACAGTTTGCTACCGTGCTTTTCAAGGTAAACCAATGCTTTATTTGTATTCACCACCTGCTTCAGATCAATATTTTTCTTGCTTATATGTGTAAAAGGATGAGAAGCATAATAGTTGGTATAAATCTGTTGGGCTTCTTCCAATGACAAATCGCTTTCTAGGTATATCGCTGCTAGGATACCTCTAGTAAAATTGCCTCGTTGAGGAATAAAAGAAAGCTCCTTGTTGAAGTCTTTTTGTAGCTGTATTAAACTCTCGCCAATCTCATTCAAATGCTGATGCTCAAATGCTTTATAGATGGAAAGATTATTATTTCTCCAACTAAAATGCGTAGTGGCACCTAGACTTTGCCCAGCACCTGTTGAGCCCGTAGTAGCATTGATATGCACTTCGGCATTTAGATTTCCGGATGCTGCCAATGGTAATAATCCTATCTGTATGCAGCTTGCAAAACAACCAGGATTGGCAATATTATCTGCATTTTTAATTTTTTCCTTGTTTAATTCAGGCAGGCCATAAACGAAATTCCGGTTTCCATGAATTGAATTTTGACTGAGCCTGAAATCCTGAGAAAGGTCAATAATCTTTATACGTTCGGCTATTGAGTTAGCATCAAGAAATTTCCTTGCATCGCCATGCCCAACACAGAGAAACAATACATCAATATCTTGAGAAAGGGTATCTGAAAACTTAGTATCAGTATCACCAATCAGGTCAGTATGCACATCAGAAATTGGCTTTCCTGCATTGCTTTTACTATGCACAAAAACTATTTCTGCACGCGGGTGATTGATCAGTATTCTGAGCAATTCTCCGCCGGTATATCCTGCACCACCTACAATTCCTATCCTGATAGCTCCCATTACTTATTTATTATCGTTTACCCGATGCCAGATCATGGTCTGGTTACCGAAGATCTTTGAAAACCCTTTCACATCTTCTCCCGACCATGAATTATTCATTTCACCGTAACTTCCAAATTTATTAGACATCAAGTCATGCACAGACTCAATACCAATGATCTGGAAACGGTAAGGATTCAATTTAACAAATACTTTTCCTGAAACGGTTTCCTGTGAATCCGAGAGGAATGATTCAATATTTCGCATGATTGGATCATGAAACTGACCCTCATGCAGCCAGTTACCATAAAAAGCTGCCAGCTGATCTTTCCAGCTCAGCTGCCATTTAGTTAGCGTATGTTTTTCCAAAGTATGATGCGCTTTAATAATGATCATTGGCGCAGCCGCCTCAAAACCAACACGACCTTTGATACCGATTATGGTATCCCCTACGTGAATATCCCGTCCAACACCATAAGGCTGAGCAATTTCTTGTAATTTCTGAATAGCCTTTACCGGTGATAAGGTTTCGCCATCAATTCCTACTAATTCACCTTTTTCAAAGCTTAGTTCAAGATCACGCTCTTCAGTTTCGGTTACCTGTGTAGGCCATGCCTCTTCTGGTATAGTTTGGTTTGAAGTAAGGGTTTCTTTACCCCCAACGGATGTTCCCCAGATGCCTTTATTGATCGAGTATCTGGCTTTTTCGGCAGTATATTCTATATCATGCTTGTTTAGATATTCAATCTCTGCTTCACGGCTTAATTTAAGATCACGAATCGGGGTGATAATCTCCACACCGGGAATCATGATATTAAAGATCATATCAAAACGAACCTGATCATTTCCAGCTCCGGTACTACCATGAGCCACATAATCAGCGCCAATCATGTTCACATATTTAGCGATTGCAGTAGCCTGACTTACACGCTCAGCACTCACCGAAAGCGGGTAAGTTGCATTCTTAAGCACGTTTCCATAAATCAGATATTTTATACAGCTATCATAATAATTCAGCGTTTCGTCAACAACTGCATGCGAAGTAACACCCAATGCATAAGCACGCTTTTCGATCTGCTTAAGCTCTTGCTCCGAAAAACCACCAGTATTCACAATCACTGAATGTACTTCCATATCACGATCTCTGGATAAGTAAATACAGCAAAAGGAAGTGTCCAAACCTCCGCTGAAAGCTAAAACCACCTTCTTCTTCATCATTTAATTTTGTAAAAGTTTAACGAATAATGCACTTATACCAACAACCATTTTTAAAGAGTTGCGCAATTTCTCTTCTATACGCTCCAAAAGCGTTTGTTTACGTGCCACCTTGTTCAAATGTTCTTCGGCAGTTTTATTTTTCTGCTCTTCAGCTTCTTTCATTTTCTGCTCAATCTCTTTGGCTTTTTCTTCTGGGTCCCAAAGCATAGCTGTACACATACAGTTTTTGCGGTCCTTACTCATCAGGATGTCATAGTTCACACAGCTCTGACAGCCTTTCCAGAAATCTTCGTCCTGCGAGAGTTCAGAATAGGTAACAGGCTCATACCCAAGCTCCGAATTGATCTTCATAACCGCTAATCCGGTAGTAAGACCAAAAATCTTTGCCTCCGGGTATTTCTCTCTGGAAAGTTCAAATACGGTCCTTTTGATCATCTTGGCAAGTCCTTTATTGCGAAACTGCGGGTTAACAATCAAACCTGAATTGGCAACAAAAGTACCATGGCTCCAAGTTTCGATGTAGCAAAAGCCAGCCCATGTACCATCTTGCTGCAGGGCAATAACCGCCTTGCCTTCCAACATTTTTTGGGTAATATAATCAGGAGTTCTTCTGGCAATGCCCGTACCTCTAGCCTTGGCAGATTCTGCCATCTCATCACAAATCTGCTCTGCGTATTTAATATGATGTTCTGTTGCCGGGATGACAACAAATTCGCTTTCTTTCATTGATTTAAAGAAAAAATCCGGTTTTGAATCGGAAAAAAGAAACGTTTTTCTTTCCTTGTGTAAATAATCTGATTGATTGATCTGCCGGCTGGAAGGCTCCGGTTACCTATGGGTTAATGCCAGGATTCAAGTCCGCGGCATAAAGGGTCGTCGGAAACGCAACACTAACTTCTCAGGCCTAAAATTACTACACACAATACCCCTCATATAACCCGTTTGGGTTACTGATATTGTATTGGCCTGGTAGTGTAAACTATTCATTATTAATAGTATTTTGCTATTGAATTTTTACAAAAAAACAAAAAAAATACTGAAATCTACAATAGTAAGGGGATAATATTACAATTTTTTAATCCAACTATATCGTTTGATGCATAGTACGAACATCTCTAATTGAACTTTTAGCCATTTTAAAATTGTATCATTTGATTTTTTAACCCTAGTCATGATTAAAAATAGACATTAACTAATTCCATTAAGGCGATCAACATTTTAATTAAAATAATATGCATATAGCTTATTATCTTGCAATTGCTAAAGCATGAAAAGCAGGGCATAACATTAAAAATATCAATCCAATACCATGAATGATCAAATAAAACCAGAAGCATCACTAAAAAGAACATTCGGGCTTTTTGCAAGCACATTAATGGTAGTGGGCATAGTTATAGGGAGTGGGGTATTTAAAAAAATAGTTCCAATGTCTCAAACCGGCTTGGGTGAGACTGCAATCTTGATGGCATGGCTTCTTGCCGGAGTGATTAGTTTATTTGCAGCATTTACAGTTAGTGCTTTAGCTTCACTTACCGAAGAGTCAGGTGGCTTATATGAATACTTTCGATTATCTTATGGAGATTTCCTGGCCTTTATTTCTGGCTGGGCAGATTTTATAATTATTAGTCCCGCAGCCACTGCGGCTTTGGCTTTTCTCTTTGGCGAAATCATTAATTCATTCATTCCTCTTTCCAATCCATTAGATCAATGGAAAGATCTTTCCATTGGTGGCTTCATTTTCCCTTTTGAAAATTCAGGGGTAAAACTGGTTGGTATTTCCGCAATCGTTATTCTAACAGGTATTAACACGTTAGGTTCACGCGAAAGCGGGGTATTAAATTCTATTATAACTTCGGCAAAAATTTTAGGAATATCAGTTCTTATTATTGTAGGATTAACCTATTCAGGTCATGTGGCAGAAATCAGCAGCACGTTAACAAGTTCAATAAAAGTGCCGGAAGGAATGTTATTCTTCAGTGCCTTTTTTGCAGCTATGTTAAGTGCTTTTTGGGCTTATAATGGCTGGGAAACTGCCACAAACATCTCAGGAGAGATAGTTAATCCCAAAAGGAATCTTCCATTAGCGTTAACAATTGGCTTATCGATAGTAGCACTTATCTACACACTTCTTAATTATAGCTATTTTAATGTGCTTAGTCTGGAGCAGATCAGGGCCATTCATTCAAATGAAATTGGTGCATTCATTGTAGCTGAAACCTTATTGGGTAATTTTGGCAAAATCCTGCTTATTGTGTTGCTTGTTATCTGTGTATTTGGAGCCCTGAACAGTACTATCGTTACTTCTCCACGCAAGTTCTACCGTATGGCGCAGCAAGGATATCTGTTTAGCCATTTACAAAAAGTGCATTCTAGATTCAGAACTCCCCATGTTTCATTAAGGTATATGATGGTGATTGGCTGTATTATGCTTATTTCAGGATCATTTGACATGCTCACCAATATGGTTATTTTTCTGAATTTCGTGCTTTATGGATTCTTAGCTTTTGCAGTTTTAAGGTTAAAGAGAATGGGAAAGATTCAGGTTAAAGTTATTGGATATCCATTGGTCCCAATGGTATTACTCCTTTTCTCAATTGCCCTAACATTCAATACTATTTGGGTTCAACCCAAGCAGTCTTTGGTTGGAATTATACTTGTTCTAAGCGGTGTACCAGTTTACTATTACTTCAAAAAGAAGAAGAAGGTTTAATGCGCTTTACAAATCAAAAAACATGCGCTAGGCAAATAAGCCCTAAGTCTTTATTCATACTAGTGTAAATTAAGCAAGACATAATTTGTTTTAGATTTTTGATTTAAACATATAATTGTAATATTTACGTTGCAATAAACCTTTTATCTTTTTCATAAATGAAAGAATTTTTGAGCAGCATTTATTTTGAACATCATTAAATTGTTGACTGCCAGCCAGAAGAAATACCAGCATGGACATTAATTATTACAAAGAATATGCAACATTAGAACGTCAACACTGGTGGTTCAAAGTAAGAGGAAAAATCATAAGCAGACTAATTTCAGCAAGTATCCAGAATAAGGAAAATAAACCCTTAAGTATTTTAAACATTGGCGCAGCTACTGGCAAAACCAGTGAATTACTCTCAAAGTTTGGGACAGTCACTTCGCTAGAGTATGATCAAGATTGCTGCAATTATGCCAATCAACAGTTTAATATGACTATCATCCATGGTTCTATCCTTGACCTGCCATTCAAAGATGAAGAGTTTGATCTTGTTTGTGCGTTTGATGTGATTGAACATGTGGAAGATGACTTATCAGGTGTTCATGAAATGAAAAGGGTTTGTAAAAAAGATGGCCAAATTGTACTTACTGTTCCTGCATATATGTTTTTATGGAGCCATCATGATGTAGTAAACCATCACTTTAGACGATATACACTTAAAAGTTTAAAAGACTTAGTTAAAAAATCAGATTTAATTCCCTTAAGAGCCACTTTTTTTAATACGATATTGTTTATACCAATCGCTATTTTTAGATTATTGAGTAAAATGATACCTGATAAGATAATCAGAAAAGGGGCTGGCTCAGACGCCACCCTTCATACATACGATGGTTTAATCAGCCGGATATTATACCGCATATTTAGTTGGGAATTAAGCATACTCAAATTATTTAATCTCCCATTTGGCGTATCCATCTTTATTTCGCTATCAAAAAATAATTCATAATGCTGAAGTCTGTAAATACTTTTTTTACTGAAACAATTTTTAAAAAGAAGGTTTATATATTTTCATTATGGTACCTAATCAGCGCGATAGCATTGATAAAAATCTTAAAGAATGGCAACTATAATAACTTCCTTATTTTTAAATTCACTTTTTTCAGCCTCCTAGATCAAAAGAATTTATTTTTACCACAACCTGAAAATTTTCAGCATTATAATTTATACGGCCCAATTTTTAGTGTTCTGATTGCCCCTTTTGCAATACTTCCAAACTGGCTTGGTCATACCCTATGGACTTTTTTTAACTCATTCATCCTCTTATTTGCAATAAGGAAATTGCCCTTATCTTCTGGCGCAACTTTGGCAATTTTACTAATTGCGGCACATGAGAACCTAACCTCCATTCTGAGCTCCCAGTTTAATCCATCCATGACAGCAATTATTTTGCTTACCTATACCTTTATTGATCAAAAGAAGGATTTTTGGGCAGCTTTAATGATTGTCTTAGGCACATTCATCAAGCTTTATGGGATAGTTGGATTAGCTTTCTTTCTATTCTCGAAAAATAAATTAATGCTTGTATCTGGTCTTATTTTTTGGAGCGCTATTGCATTTTCTATTCCCATGCTATTTTCATCACCAGCTTATATCGTACAAACTTACAAAGATTGGTTTGAGGCCATTACAGAAAAAAATCAGATAAATAGTACGATGATTACCGATCAGGACATTTGTTTGATGGGGATGGTACGAAGAATATATGGAAATCCTCACATTCCAAACTGGCCATTTTTGGGAGCTGGTATTATTTTATTTGCCCTTCCTTATTTACGGATTAGTCAGTATAAAGAGCCGGCATTTCGATTATTAATCTTGGCAAGTACCTTAATATTTACTGTTATTTTTAGTACAAGTTCTGAATCTCCAACTTACATAATTGCTTTTGCAGGTGTGGCCATTTGGTTTGTAACTCAAGAAAGACCCTTAAAAACCTGGCAAGTAGTTCTTTTTGTTTTTGCCATGGCCTTAACCAGTTTTTCACCTTCTGATTTATTTCCCAAATTTATTCGGAATGAATTTATTAAACCGTATTCATTAAAGGCGCTTCCATGCGTGCTAATCTGGTTCGTAATCAGTTATCAGTTATTGACTAGAGATTTTAGAAATAATGCCCAGGTCAAATGATGATTTAGCTTAAGAGCTAATTTCACGATTACAAACTAAGATCATTAAATTCAAATCAATAAAACCGATTGCAAAATCATAAATATGCCTTTTTTTATCTCTATTTTTCCGAAAAATAAAACTCAAAATTGATCATGATAAATCGCCGTCTCAACCTGCTTTTTGTATTTATATTTCTGGCAAGTGCACTTTTTGCACAAAAAACTATACAAAAGCCTATCAAATCACTTAATGAGGCTGAATTGCCCCAGGGTACCGGAACTATAGCCATAGTGAATGTCCTTCTGATTGATGGAAATGGCGGACAAGCAATTTCAAATGCTTCGGTATTGGTTAAAGGGAATAAAATTATCGCAGCTGGTCCATCAAAAAGCATTCAGATACCTCAGGGTACTGAAATTATTCAAGGTAAGGGGATGTCGCTTTTACCGGGCCTTATTGATTCCCATTTCCATATCGACGGAGCTGAAGACCTGCCCTCAACCTTTCTAAAAAATGGGATTACTT
>Ga0222712_10000223_pt1 | contig 81272 bp, 106 predicted proteins | sample C33_657DmetaG_FD_165043 | JGI IMG/M metagenome (GOLD analysis project Ga0222712, IMG submission 165043) | Estuarine water microbial communities from San Francisco Bay, California, United States - C33_657D | ecosystem: Environmental > Aquatic > Marine > Unclassified | place: USA: California... | reverse complement strand
CAGCTTTTAACTTTGGTAAGTTACCAACGTCTACGTAAAACACACGTCTTTCTGGAGCACGTGATATACGGTAAATAACTACCGCATCTTCAATCATCTTTAACTGGTTCGTTGGCTTAATTGCTTTGTGCAAATAAGACATCATCATACCAGTATTTTGATCTACCATTCCTGAAGAAGTGTAGATAATTGAATCTAGTGAGAGTTTAATTCCCTGTGTAGTATTCTCTTGAATACCTTTATCATTGTACAGGTAAAACTCTTCATTCTTAACTACAACATCAATTCCTTGCGGAGTTCTCTTCTTTTCAACTTTTTTAATCTTGCGAATCTTACGAGGATCCACATAACGCAATTCTTGAATACCTAACTTAGGTTGTTTTGGATCTAATAAGATATTATAATAAACTCTTCCATCAATATACCACTGACGGAAAATATCATGACCCTTGTCATCAAAGTTTAATAAACGAAGAACTTCGTCAAACTCTGTTCTAACTTTACCTTTAATTGACTCAGATAATTTAACTTTATCTAAGTTAATTTTTACAGCTTGATCATCAGGTTCAGCGATAATCGCTTCGTTTACAATATCTTCAATCGCAGCATCACAATCAGCATATAGAGAAGTTTCTCTGTAGCGACGAATAAGATCGTTTTCATTTTTAACGATCGTATCCATATCCATAACCATTCCATAATAGGAAGTGGCTGAAGTAGATACGACTGTAGAACCATCGTCAGAGATCGGAGTAACTACAGCTCCGATCTCGTTTGCTGGCTGCTTGCGTTTTATCTCAAATCCAAAAATTTGCATAATTAAAAACCCTAATTATAAAGTTAAATTGGTAGTGGGAAACTACCGATTGGTGTATCAACGGAAACATTAAGATTGATTCCACCACCCTCAGTTGCATTAGAAGTAAAGTAATTGAATTGGAACTCAACATCAAATTGTTCGATCTGATTTTGTTGGTCAAAATCTAATGCGATTGGACCAATAACTGTTGGGAATGCATCAACGAACTTATAGCTCTTGATGATTGCGCCAGAACGATCTAATTGATGAACTTGTAAATCTACTTGATAGTCACGTGGGTTTGTTCTACCATCAGTTGAACTGTAACTTTGAATACCAGATTGCCATTGTTCCATAGCATTACGGATATTGAAAGTAGTATCATTGTAAATCGATACAGTCCAAGGTGCGAAATTACGTTCACCTGCAAAGTTTACTTGGCGACCTTTATAAAGAACTTGAATGTTCTCGATAGTGGACGCTGGTAACTGAGCAGACTTACATAAGAACTGAGCACGTTGACCAGCTACGACACCTAGTGGTACGTAAGTTGGGAAGACCAATTCAACACGGAATTGATTAGGGCGAGCACCGCCACCAATCATTTGCGCTTTGAAGTCGCTAATATTTGCCATTTAAATCTCCTTTGTTCTTTCTTTATTTATTCTCTAATTAGCCACCGATCTCGCTGAAATTAATTCCAGAGCGAGCAGCAACGAAGTTAAGAGTAATAAAGTTAATTGAACGTGCTGGCTTAATAAAGATATCAGCAACGAATTCGTTACGGTCAATAACTTCGCCAGTATTGTTAGAGTCGTCACACTTAACAACGAAGTCAGTAATACCACGACGACCTTGAACATCACGTAGGAATGGCTCAACTAAGTTCTTAAATTGAGCACGAGTAAATCCATCGTTGAATTCAAACAACTGATACTTAGCAGCAGTTGCAATTGCTTTCTCAAGAACGATAAACAAACGACGCACGTTGATGCGATCGAATGCAGATGGTTTAGCCAATAGAGTCTTATCGCCGAATAGAACAGTACCATCTCCTGGGAATGTAACAACAGGGTTAATACCATTCTTGTATAAATTGTCACGATCTGTTTTATCAAGAGAAACTGCTAACTTAACTACGTTCTTGATTTGACCACGATTCAAACCACCTGGAGAGAACCATGCATCATTTGTGTAATCAGTGCGAGCGCATAGACCAGCAACGTCACCATTTAATGGAATATAACGATACTTATCGTTATAACGATCATACTGATATTTGTATCCAGAGTCAAGAACTGCGTAAGAAGTACTAGTTAATGCATTGCGGTAAGTAATAATTTTTTGTACAGCTTGATCACCACTGTTTGATGTGCTGATAATGTCGCCATTATTATCTTGTGGAGAGATGAATACTACGCAATCTTTTCTAGATTCTGCAATAGCAATAATAGCATTAGCAACAGTTGTAGATGCTTTACCAGCTGGGATTAATGAAATGTCATAAGTAGCATCATCAGAGAAAAGATTCCATGCTGCAATACGTTGACCATCTGTTGGAATTAAGTTATCAACAGCACCAGCAAGAGAACGAGATACAGCTGCTGCATTAGCAAATGTAGTTCCTGCTACAGTGTTGCCCCAGTTAGTTGAACCAGTTGGATGATCCATCCACCAGACATACTGTGAGCGAGAATTGATTACGTCTTTATAATAGTTATTGGTTCCATCAAATTTCTTAGCGTCTCCTGCTTTTGACACATAAGCAAATTTTTCTAAAATAGTTCCTGGAACACCAGTCCATAAACCATCTTCATCGATAACGATTACATGAAGTTCATCGTTTGAACCACCAACTGAAGCTGCTGCATCAGAAGTACCTGGAGCAGTATCAAATTCAGCTTTATATGTCCAAGTAGCAAAACTTGAAGAATCTGCAAGAGAAACTAGTAGAGAGTTACCCAAAGTTCCTGGATACTTTGCAGCGAATTCACCGAATGTTCCTGCGCCATTAGCGTAAGTCACTAAGTAATCGTCTTCGTTATTAATTTTAACGCCACCAATTGTAACAACTGAATTGGCAGTTGCGCCAGAGCCACCACCACCAGTGATAGTTACTGTAGGTGCAGTAGTATATCCTGATCCACTGTTAGTAATCGTTATACTTGCAATTGTTGTTGTGGACAATGTAATTGTTCCAACTGTTGCACCAGTACCAGTACCACTAATAATTGCTGTTGGTGCAGTAGTATATCCTGAACCACCATTGGTAACTGTAATTCCAGTGACAACTCCACCAGAAACAACTACTGTTCCAGTTGCTGCTGTTCCACCAACAGTTGTTGGTGCTGTAAACGTAACGGTAGGTGTTCCAGTATAACCAGCACCACCAGCAGAAACAGTCGCAGCAGTAACATTTCTACCAGCTAAAACAGCTACTGCAGTAGCTTGAAAACCATCAGCAACTTGTGGTGCACCGATAGTAACAGTAGGTACAGCAGTATAACCAGTACCAGCAGCTGTTACAGGAATTGCAGTAACTAGACCAGATGGGTTAGCTACAGCATTGCGATGAGTGATTGTATCTGCACGAACAACCAAAAGGTTATTAGTGTAAGATAAGAAGTTTGCTGCTGTAAAAAATGATGCAGAGCTATCTACGTTTGGTTTTCCGAAACGACGAACAAGTTCGGTTTCAGAAGAAATGGTTACAGGTTGTAAAACTGGACCCCACTGGAACACTCCAGCAAAAGCACCAGCAGAAGTCGAAACTGCTGGAACAATAGAGGTAAAGTCTTTTTCTACAACTGCAACGCCAGGACTTAATTGAAAAGGCATTGTAATTCTCCTTATTACATGTTATTCTGTTTTGCTTCGAGGAGCACTTGAAAGCACTAATTTATTTATTGAAACCGCAATTTCAAAAGTTTAATAGTGGTTTCTCTCTTGTATCCCCATTATCATAAAAGCCAAATGGGGTAAGTTCTTCTTCCATCGCTTTAATCTTTTTCTCATACATAATTTGTCTTAGGTTTACATTATTTAGGTCTTTAAAATAACTCGTAGAAGTTAGCCAAGAAAACAGAACCAAAGACATAACCATATCATCATGATACCCCTCATCTGCTTCATAAGAATTGCGTTTTTCAATAAAAGTTGAAATTTCTGATATAATATCTGCGTCTTCGATAATTAACTTATTTTCCTCTAATAACGCTTTGAAATTATGACAACCAGTTCTTTTAACCTTTTTATCTGTATTTACGCCTAATTGAGTCTGTCCGCCACCAAAGCCACCAGTAACAGTTTGGAACCCTGTGCTTCTATTCACAAAGACTAAATTTTCATATTCTAATTCATGATGTAAAATGTATGGAACCTGTTCGCTAGAGTTAATTTCAACTAAAACGAATGCTTGATTAAATTGAGTAGCCACGTGATAAATTACACTAGGATACATCAATGGACTAATATCATTTCTTCGATATTTACCGATAAGTCTATAAGGAACTTCCGTGATATCGACAATAGTGAAAGCAGAATAATCTCCACCAACACCTTTCGCTGTATCCGCTACCAACACATAAGTATGTCCTTCTTGCGGATTTTCATATAGATCTAAACCATCTTTGCTGAATATAGGAACTGCAACAGACATCTTTGCAATCACATCAGCATTGACTAAAGTTAAACTAGAACCTAAGAACTTACATAAAACTTCTTGGTTATATTTTAACTCGCCGAGCATGGCTTTTTGCTCAGCTGCCCATTTATCATCACGTCCTGGAATTTTCCAGTAAGGAATGAATAATGGAACAAATCCGTTTCTACCTTTCTCAGCATCATTCCAGAACTTCCAGAAATGATTGTAACCGAGTGGTGTAGAACTTAAAAGAATCTTGGTAGTTTCACCAGCAGAAATAGTTGGGTAAACTGATGTAAAGAATTCTTCGGCAACTGTATTTGGAATAATCGCAGTTTCGTCAACGTACAGTAAGTTAACAGATTTACCACGAATACCAGAAGCAGATGTTGCAGCAGTAAATACTTTACTACCATTTTCTAATTCAATGTCACCCTTATTCCAAGTGGTAACACCTTGTTGCAACCAGAGTGGTAATCCTTCATACATTAACTGATAACGAGATAAAACTTCTCGAGCAGCAGTTGCTTTGTTTGCAAGAATAGCAACTGTCTTGTTATCTTGAAATAATGTATACCACAAAATATATGCAGCGGAAGTAGTTGTTTTACCCTGCTGTCTTCCTTCCATAAGAATCACTCTGCGATTCTCATGAATAACTTTAACTTTTTCTTTTTGACAATCGTATAATTTAAAGGGAATTAAACCCTTATCAAGAGAAACAATCTGACAGTAGTTCTCTATAAAATAAATTGGATCATCACGACACTTTAAATACTCTTGAACATTCTCTGGAGTGAATTGAACTGTTACTCCAGCAGCTTTTAAGTTCGCATTAGCATTATATATTTTAACCATTTTTAGAAATTATCTTCCCAATTTTCCTGGCTAACTGTTGCAGTCGCTGAATCTCCTTCTGCAACGTAGACTCTGTTCGGATTACTGAAGTCTTCATTTTGCCCAACATTGGCATTAACTTGAGTAATAACTCCTTGACCAGAAACAGGACCAAAAAGGCTAGTCTTTAATGTAAAGTTTAAAGTATGTGTTACAAAACGACGAGTCTGAAAATCTCCATCATAATCATCTTGAACAGAAACGCTATTTAAAATGATAGGAACATCTAAAACAATATTCATATCCTGAACAGTTTTAACTGCTAGCGTATATTCAGGTGTAAATGTTGGAAGAATCTGCTCAATAATTTGTAAACCATCTTCTTGGGTTTTCGTCAACACATACAATGATATATCTATATTATATGGCACAGGAGTATAAACATAACTCATCGATTCCAAACCTGAACCACATGTAATTTTTTGCATACGGTTAATTTTTCTAACCGAATCATAAGTATACCCAGTAATCTCGAAAGACATACGTGGTAATGTAGTATATGTATTGTTTGATAATTCTGGATCTTGTTCTATACGAACTAACCATTTTTCCTTTGGAGCATACGCCAGAGGAACCTGTAATCTTTGAACAGTTGTTCCAGTAACAGAATCACCTTGTTTACGATCGATATAAATGTCGCTAAACAAACGTCCAAAAGCTACAATACTTTTGCGAATAATTCCGTGATAATATACACTTCCACTTAACATTATTGAACCTCGCCAAATGGATTCGTTTCAGAAAATAATATATCTGATGCTTCTTCTTTAAATGTATTATTGTCGCCGAATGAATCTGGTTTATCAATATCTGCTTCAACAACAGCAGTTGCTATGGCACCTGTTCCAGTTGGTCCAGAAATTGTTAAAGTTGGAGCTGAATTATATCCAGTTCCAGCATCAATAATATTTACGCCAGTAACTTTATTATTAGTTACAATTGCTGACAATTTAGCACCTTTACCTCCACCACCTGTAACAATAACATCTGGAATTGTTGTATATCCAGTTCCTTGATTTGTTATGTTTACTTTAACAATACTTCCAGATTCAGTTCTAGTAATGTTAGTTGTAAATGTTTTTAGTGTTTCAAATGCATCAATCGGTTTAACTCCAGTATCAATACGTTCAGAACTATATTGGAACAATTCAACTTGTAATTTGTAAACATACAGTTTACCAAGCTGATAGAATGGATCTTGGTGTTGAACAAACTTAACTTCGAACAATCCTTTTGATAATGGGAAATAAATTAAGTCTCCCTCGCATGGACGAGATGGAATAGTGGTTACACCATAACGACCAATAAATTGTTCCCAGCGACGTCTCGCAACTACTAGGGTTGCAGACTGTTCCATCATTAAACCAAATTTCTGAATAAACGCACCTTGACCACCAAAGTTGTCTATGTTTTCAAAATACATTTCTACAGGAAATGCACTTTTAAATTCTGATAGGCGATCTTCGCCCAATACGTTATCTTTTGAAACTAGAGTTCTTGGAATATAATAAACCTCTTGCCCATAAATGCGCAGAGACTCGATGATCAGATCTTCTACAAGATACTGCTCATTTTTTGTTCCATGAGAAAAATAAACATTAGTTGTAGTCATGTTATCCTAGGAAGAAATCGAGTGGAGCAGATTTATTTTGCAATTCGTCTTCTAACTCTTTAATTTCTCCTACTGCTTCGTCATACAATTTATCGCCATCCAAAGTGACTCCACCTGGAAGCTGAATTCCTGAAAACTTTTTGATGTTTGTTGCCCATTGCTTTTTAAATAGCGCAGTAACATATTTCTTTAACCAAGATTCATTCCATGCTCTTGAAAATTCAGTTGGATCTAAAGCACGATACGCTTCGCAAACAATAATGTTTCCTACCTTTACATCCTCACCCCATTTTAAATCTATATTTAATCTATTTTGTAAACGATTAAATCTAAACATCTGTGGACCATTTAGTTCCATATCAAGTAAAGCGATATGAGACATTACGGTTTTGTAATAAATCATTGAGGTTGAAGTTAGATCATATAAATCATGTAAACGAAGTTGATATTGAACATCAAAAAGACTTTTAGAAGAGGATGTCTGTGATACAGGAATCACACGTGTGATTCCATAAACTGCATCTGCAATAGGAATGTATTTGTTTGTAATATCGGTTGAAGTGACAGTATGTTTTAGATAAACTCGTTCAATACCTTCATAATGATATAACTTCCAATATTCTAATGCTTCATCGATGCGATCTTCTAGTTGGTCTTCGTCTACGTTTATTTCAAGCACAGGTGCACCAAGTGCTCTTAGTGCATACTCTTTAAGTCCTTGTCTTGATGTTACAATAGCCATAATTTTCTCTTATGTAAATTTTGGTCCTTCGAACCACCCAACTAAACTATATCGTTTTCCTTTTGTTACAGGAGTTAACCTATGGTAAATAAAAGAAGGAAATGTTAACATAGTTCCTTGGTTTTTAATTTTTTCTGGAGGAGATTCAGAAACATTTTCTAAAATTAAATCTCCACCCTCGTATGTCGTTTCGTCAGATAACTGAATAATGCTAGTCAACTTTCTATGATTTGAAGAAGAGTTAATCCAGAATACATCTTGATGCGATTTGTATTCACCTTGATAACTTTCATCATATTCAGTAAACTGCAAATATGGAAGGCTATTGATATTAAAACCAAACCAATCTTTATTAACTGATAAAGCAAATCTCCAATAATCATCAAATAGAAATTGAAAATCTGTATTATCAGGTTTTATCCAACGAATATCGCTTCTTCTATACTTATCATCAGTCACTTTACCTTCATACCCTAATGTAGGTTTTTCAGGTTCAATTTTTAATGCATTTTGTATAATATAATCGCAAACTTTTTTGGTATAAAAGTTCTCATTATAAACCCATTCACCTCTCATAATATATACTTTCAAATGTATTTATATTAACTGACTTGTGTTATTTCCAAAACGAATGATCCAGGATGGTTAACAATTGCTAATGGTAATGCATATCCAGCATTTTCTGCATCTACCTCAACAATAACAAACTCACCTTCGGGGATATTACCTCCAACAACTTTACAATTAAATTTTAGCATTGACAATCTCCTTTAATTCTTCAATTTGTTTTTGTTGCTCTTTAATAGCTTCAATTAAAAGAGGAACAAGTTTTTCATACTTAACTGTTAAGAAATTCTGACCAGATTTAGATACTGCTTTTCCTTCAACGTAATCATAGTCAAATGGGGCTTGAGTGACTGCTTCTGGAAGAACTTTTTGAATTTGTTGAGCAAGAACTCCAACTTCATGTTTCTCTGATGGTACGAATCCATAATCTTTAGTTTTATCCATCCAATCGAATGTTACCCCATCAATAGATAAAACTTTATTTAATGCGTTTGGAATCTTTAAAACATTTTCTTTTAGACGTTCATCAGAAGCATTAGCGTATATTGCATAATATGCTCTGGTATTATTATCACCATCATTCACTGAAAATGTTTGTGTCGCCCAATCTGAGTTATTATAGAATCTTATGCCGTTATAACCAGAACTCGCACCAATCTTAATACCAGTGTGGTAACCGATACATAAGTCTGGATATGGGTGAGTCCAAGAACCACCTTGTTGATAAATAGCATACGAATCAAACACCGATCCATTACCAGAGTCACCACCAACACCAGTGAATCTCAAAGACTTTAATGTTCTATCGGTATTATCAACTGATCCAGCAGCACCTGTTGGACCTGTTGGACCTGCTGGACCTGTTGGACCTGTTGGACCAGGAGATCCGTTAGTACCTGCAGTACCAGTTGGACCAGTTGGACCAGTTGGACCTGTTGGACCTGTTGGACCAGTTGGACCTTGTGGTACAGTAAAGTTTAAAATCGCAGCACTTGTTGTTCCGCTGTTTGTTACTGCAGCTGGACCTGTAGTTGTCGTTCCTACAGTAACTGTTGCAGCAGTTCCTGTTGGACCAGTTGGACCAGGAGATCCGTTAGTACCTGCAGTACCAGTTGGACCAGTTGGACCAGTTGGACCAGTTGGACCAGTTGGACCAGTAATACCAGAAGTGTTTGTCCACTTACCAGTTGTAGAATTATAAACTAATAGCTGATTATTTGCTGGAGAAGTAATAGCAACATCGGTATGACCAGTTGCCAATGATAAAGATATATCAGCAGAACCATTAAATGAAACACCAGCAATATTTCTTGCTGTTGCAAGAGTTGTTGCAGTAGATGCATTACCAGTTAATGCGCCAACGAAAGAAGTAGAAGTAACCGATGTTAAACCAGCTAGAGTTGTTGAAGAAGCACCTAAAGCAATCGCAGTAGTACCAACAGTTACAGAACTACTTGCCAGAGCAGAGTTAGGAATGGCACTTAATCTTGCATTAGGTAATGTTCCACTAGTAATATTTGCAGCGTTTGTTGTATCTGTTGTAGCAGATGCTGCCAAACCAGTAATCTTAGATGTATCAATGGAACCTGCCAACATTGTATTGGTTACAGAACCAGTATCACCTGTTGTTACAACAGTTCCAGATGTAGCAGGGAAAACAATAGTAGTTGTTCCAGCTGTAGCAGTTGCTTCTAATCTAACAGTTCCAGATGTTGACCCAGCAAGGACTAAATCTTTACCCGCTGCTAATGCTATATCTTCAGATGATGTCCAAGCACCAGTAGCGTTTACCCAGTTAAAGGTTTTATCTGTAGCACCCTTAAGAGTGATACCACCACCATCTGCAGTTGCATTTGATGGGCTAGCGATAGAACCCAATTCAATATTTTTATCGTCAACAGTTAGTGTTGTTGAGTTAACAGTAGTTGTGGTTCCATTAACAGTTAAGTCACCAGTAACTGTTAAATTGCCACCAACAGATCCATTACCAGTTGTAGTAACAGCAGCGAATGTTGGGGAAGCTGTGGTTGCAATATCTTGAACAGTGCTGATAACACCAGTAGAACTGTTATAAGAAATGCCAGTACCAGCTGAGTTTGATGCTCTTGCACGAGCATCTGTGTAATATAAGTTAGTACCTTCAGCAATATCGGTAGTTGTAGCAGAAGCACCTACAGTGGCACGACCTTTAGCATCAACTGTAATCTTAGTATAAGTGCCAGCAGTAACACCTGAGGATGCCAGAGTTAATGCAGTAGAAGTTCCTGTTGTACCTGATCCAGTAACATCACCAGTGAAAGTTAAAGCACCAGAGATTGTTGCTGTGGATGCTGCAGTAATTCGTCCTTGTGCATCAATAGTTAAAACTGGAACTGCTGTAGAAGAACCATAAGAACTAGCAGTAACACCAGTGCTTGTAAGTGCGATTGTTACAGCAGAAGAACCATTATATGAAGTTCCACTTAAACCAGTTCCAATCGTTAATGCGTTTAAGTTACTACCAAGAGCAACACCAGATATGGTTGAATTGGTTAACGCAGAGTTTGGGATGTTTGTTAGAGTGTTGGTAGATCCACTAATACTTTTATTAGTTAAAGTATCAGTTGTTGCTCTACCAAGTAGAGTATCAGTTGCTGCTGGAAGTGTTAATGTACCAGATGCAGTGGCTGCAGCGTTTAGTGTAGTTATTCCTGATGATGAACCAGAAACCTGCACATTTGGTGCGATTAGACCATTTTTTACTATGAATTCGTTTGCCATCCCGTTTCCCTATCCACGAGTTAATTTGAAATTATACAACTATTGTCGTTCTTGTTATATTTATTGTTGCAGCTGTTGCAGAATTCATTGTTACCAATAAACGCACATTACCTGCACTAATATCTGTTGCAAAAGTTCCTAGAATGCCATTGGTGTTCATAACAGCATAATTGGTTAATGTAGTGGTTGTTCCGTTATGTATAACTAGAATTTCTTCAACTTGGTAATTTGATCCTTGTGTAATTTGAATAACATACTTAGCTGAACGATAAGTCGCTGCTGCGAATGTATCGACTGCAGTCTGAGTAATTGTTGCAACTGATGCTTGAGCAACTGCATTATTGGCGATGCTAGTAGAACCAGTCTTTTGATCAAATCCACCCAATGATTTGTTGGTAAGAGTTTGAGTACCAGTTAAAGTAGCAACAGTAGAATCGATTGCTATAGTGACAGCTGAAGAACCATTGAATGAAGTTCCAGAAAGACCAGTACCAATTGTTAATCCGTTAGTGGTATTGGCAGTGATTGTAATTGCAGCACTACCATCAAAGTTTACGCCATTGATTGCTCTTGCTGTTGCAAGAGTTGTTGCAGTAGAAGCATTACCAGTTAAAGCACCAACAAAAGATGTTGATGTAACAGAAGTTAAACCAGCAAGTGTAGTACTTGAAGCACCCAGAGAAATAGCAGTATTGCCAACAGTAATAGAACTATTCGCTAAGTTTGCATTAGTGATACCAGCAGAACCAGAAAGGTTTGCGTTGGTTAATCCGCTAATAGTATTTGAACCAGCAGCGATTGTTTTATTTGTTAGTGTTTCTGTACCAGCTAAAGTAGAAAGAGTTCCAGTAGTTGGTAGTGTTACTGTAGTATTGGCTGTTGCAGTTAATGTAGTATTAAATGCACCAGAAGTTGTTAAGTTACCACCAAGAGTGATAGTCTTAGTTCCGTTGTTAACACCAGTGCCACCATAAGTTGGACTAACGATAGTACCTTGCCAAGTACCAGTAGCAATAGTACCAACCGATGTTAACGAAGAATTAATAACACCAGAACCTAATGTTGTGGATGATAAAACAGAAGTTCCATTAATTTCAAACGATTTACCCGTAGCAAGGTTAAAATCTTCAGAAGAAGTCCAACCGATTGAAGACCAACTGATAGTCTTATCTGTAGTACCCTTAAGAGTAATACCACCACCATTGGCTGTAATATCAGTTGGTGTAGCTACAGAACCTAATTCGATATTAATATCATCAACTGTTATTGTAGTAGAGTTAACAGTAGTTGTAGTTCCATTGACAATGAAATCACCAGTAACTGTTAAGTTACCACCAACTGTTGCATTCCCAGTTGTTCCAATCGCTGCAAAATTTGCAGTACCAGTAAATGTTGGCGATGCGCTGAATACTACAGAGCCAGAACCAGTTTCATCAGTTAATGCTGCAGCTAAATTTGCAGAAGATGGTGTAGCTAAAAAAGTAGCGACGCCAGTACCTAAACCAGAGATACCAGTTGAAACTGGTAAGCCAGTAGCGTTTGTCAATGTAACAGACTGCGGAGTTCCAAGAATTGGAGTTACAAGAGTAGGGCTAGTATTAAATACCAAAACACCAGAACCAGTTTCGTCAGAAACAGCAGCAAGAATTTGTGCACTAGTTGCAGTTAGTGTATTATTTGCTAAATTGATTGTCTTGTTTGTTAATGTTTCTGACCCACTTAAAGTGGCAAAAGTTTGGGAAGAAGCTACAGGAATAGTTGCAGTATTCGCACCGATACCAATTTGAATGTTGCTTGCGTTAACTGAGATGCTCGCAGTACCAACAAAAATTGTGTTTCCAGAAACATAAAGAGAGTTCCATCTCTTAGTTGCAGAACCTAAGTTATATGTTACATCTGTTTCTGGAATAATATCACGAACTGCAGAAATACCATTTCCTGTAAGATCTAAGTTATCTCCAGAAGGTAATTCTTTTATTCGTTTCGATGTTGAATCGATAATTAAAGGAATTCTATTTGCCATGGTTTATCCTGTTACATTAATAGTTTGTGTTCTCGTGTCAACAAATCCAACTGGAGTTCTAAATGTTTGATTGTCGAAATCTAAATAATTCTGCAAAAGCGAAGTTAGCTTTGCTTGTACTTCACCAACTCTACTTAATATATTAAAATACATTATATCAGCTGGATCAGAGCCAGCTGCGCTCGTCCACTCAACACCAGTTCCAGTAGACTGAAGAATTTGTCCAGCAGTTCCTACTCCACCACCTGCTGTTAAAGTTCCAGTGATTATTAAATTATTTACTGTAGCATTATTTATCGTTGGGCTTGTTAGTGTTTTATTTGTAAGCGTCTGTGAATCTGTAGTACCAACAACAGTTCCAGAAGGTAGAGTTTTACCCAATACTTGACTAGATGTCAATACATCTGAACCATTAATTTTAAATGTTTTACCAGATGCTAAATCTAAATTCTCTGAAGAAGTCCAAGATGCAGTAGAAGAAACCCAGTTAAAGGTCTTGTCAGTGCTACCTTTTAATGTAATACCACCACCATTGGCAGTAATATCTGTTGGGGTAGCTACAGATCCCAACTCAATATTTTTATCGTCAACTGTTATTGTAGTAGAGTTAACAGTAGTAGTTGTTCCGTTAACAACTAAATCGCCACCAACTGTTAAAGTTCCAGTAGTTGATAATCCAGCGAATGTTGGTGAAGCAGTTGTCGCAATATCTTGAACAGTGCTAATAACACCAGTAGTACTATTATAAGAAATACCAGTACCAGCTGATTGAGCTGCTCTTGCTCTTGCATTAGTATAGTAAAGGTTCGTTCCTTCAGTAATAGCAGTAGTAGTAATTGATCCAGAACTACCTAAACTGATGGAAGTACCATTAATAGTTATTGCAGAATTTGCTAAGTTTGAGTTTGCTAGTGGAGTTGAATATGTCCAAGTTCCATTTGCTGTTACAGTAGTTCCAAATGTGGAACCGATAGCCATTGTAGTTGTTGAACCAGTAAGACCACCAGTACCAATATTAACTGTTTTAGTAGAAGCCGAAACTGTTGCTCCACTAGCAAGTTCTGTTGTTCCTGTAGCAGTAGAGTTACCAAAATAATTCGTTGCGCTAGAAAAAGTTACACCACCACTAAAAGTTCCACCAGCTGCACCAATTAATGTAGTGCTTGCATTTGGAAGAGTATATGTTCTAGTTGTGGCAGTTGTAATACCAGACAAAGAAAATACTGCTTGTTTAGTTGTATCAGTTGCGTCTTGAAGTGTAAACAACGACGATTTAGTGACATAACTATTAGTATTATCGTGAGTCTTATTGGTTAATGTCTGAGTACCAGTTAATGTCGCAACAACGGAAGTATCGATTGCGATAGTACCAGAAGTTGTAATTGTTCCACCAGTTAAACCAGTACCAGCAGTAATCGAAGTTAATGTACCACCGCCAGATGTTGATATAAGATTAGTGCCTACACCTGCACTTGCAGCTGATAAGTCAATATATGCGCCACGAGCATCACCACCTTGTACAAAAAATCTTAATCTATTTTGCCATACATCAATCGTGACTCCAGCAGCTATCGTGGCGTTTGGTGGCTTTGCTAAATTTATCTGTCCACCCTCGTCACCACTTGCCAGAGTTGAAGTTAATTCTGAACCACTAACAATTCCAGAAGCAGTTATTGTACTACTCGCTGTTAAAGTGGTGAAAGAACCTGCAGCTGGAGTTGAACCACCAATTATGGTGTTGTTGATCGTACCACCAGTTAAAGTTGGTGATGTGAGGGTTTTGTTGGTGAGGGTTTGTGTACCAGTTAAGGTAACGAGCGAAGAGTCGTTTGTGAAGGATTGAATTGCATTTGACGAATTTTTGAAATACAGTTTACCATCAGCATAGTTTAATGCCAATTCACCGTAATCCAAATCAGTTGATAGCGGAATTTTTGCCGCAACTGAAGACTTCTTCAGTAAGACTTTATTAGCCATTCAAATCCTTAAAAAAGGTAATAGGGTAGTAACAACTACCCTTATGATACTATTTAGTAAGTTCCACCATCGATGTTAAATCCATCAAGAGTCGAAGTTGAAGCACCCGCACCAGTAATGTTTGTACCAACATATACTGCTTTAGCAACTGCCAAGCCACCAGACATAACAACTCCAGCAGCAGTAGTGCTGGTTGCATCAGTTGTGTTTGATAAAGTGATTACACCTGACAATGTTGCATTTCCAGTGAATGTTCCAGAAATAGCACCAGAGTTGATTGTTGGTGATGTTAAAGTCTTGTTGGTAAATGTTTCAGTACCAGCTAATGTCGCAAGAGTTCCAGAAGTTGGAAGAGTGACAGAAGTTGTGCCAGTTGCAGTAAGAGTAGTGTTAAACGCACCACTAGTAGTTAAGTTACCACCAAGAGTAATTGTCTTACCTGAGTTGTTTACACCAGTACCACCATATTGACCAGCAACAATAGTACCCTGCCAAGTACCAGTACTAATAGTACCCAGAGTTGTAATAGACGCTTGACCAACATAGTTTGCAGAAATGTCAATATTATCTGCGTTAGCATCAATTCGGTTTGCAGTACCTACAACGTCAATTTGGTTACCAGTCTTAGTTAAACCAGCACCAGCAATAATTTGACCAGCACCAGAGAACTGTACCCAGTTAATTGATGTAGTACCAATTGTAACTGCTCCGTCTGTAGTACAAACGAAACCATTATCACCATTAGTAGTACCTTCTTCAACGAAAGTAAATGCACCACCAGTAAGTTCTGTTGATGTTTCAGCGTCAATAGAACGAGTTAATACCCAGTTTGTAGAAGCTGAACCAACGTTGGTTACAGTATAGATACCATTCTGGGAAGCAGTTGCTTGGTTCTTAACTAAGACACGATCTCCGACTGCTAGTACAATAGAGTCGATAGTTATTGCAGCTTGTGTTCCAGCATTGGTTAATGTTGCTCCGACACCAGAAGATCCGTTAGAGTAAGTAACAGTTAATGCAGCAGTTGTAGCGACACGAACTGAATCCTTTGGATCTAAACCAGTCTTAACAGCATCAACATAGTTCTTAGTTGCAGCGTCTGTAGCTTGAGTTGGTTCAGCAACGTTGGTAATACGCTTACTTGCAACGTCAACAGTACCAGTACCTTGTGGGACAAGGTTAATATTTGTATTTGTTCCACCAGCAGTTACACTAACAGAACCAGTTGCAGTAATACCTCCGTTGGCATTAATAATACCAGTAATCGTTGCAGCACCAGTTACGCCAAGAGTACCTGATAGAGTAGTATTACCTGTTACACCTAAAGTGCCACCAACTGTAGCATTATTGGTAATCGCAACAGTAGTATTGCGGATAGTAGCAGTACCACTTGTAGCACCAAGTGTTAGAGAAGTCGCTGCGCCACCAATATTTAAAGTAGTCGCAGTAGTATTAATTAAGTTAAATGTTGTAGCGGTGGTAGTAATATCACCACCATTAACTGCCAAGTCGCCTGTTAAAGTTGTATCGCCAGTAACACCTAAAGTGCCAGCTACAGCTGTATTACCTGTTAAAGCTGCAACAGTAAACTTGTTGGTAGCAACTGAGAAATCTCCAACTACGTTAGCTGTAGAAGAAAGAGTAGTAGCACCAGTTACACCAAGAGTACCAGATAGAGTTGTATTACCTGTTACACCTAAAGTACCAGCAATAGAAGTATTACCAGATGATGCGATAACACTGAATTTGTTAGTGTTTACGTTTAAGTTGCCAGTTACATCTAATGTGCTCGATAGAGTTGTAGCACCAGTAACACCAAGAGTAGAACTTAGAGTAGTTGCTCCAGTAACACCAAGAGTAGAACTTAATGTTGTAGCACCAGTAACACCCAATGTTCCAGCAACAGAAGTATTACCAGTCGCAGAAGCAACAGTAAACTTATTAGTGTTTACAGAAAGGTCGCCAGTAACACCAAGAGTAGAACTTAATGTTGTAGCACCAGTAACACCAAGAGTAGAACTTAGAGTAGCTGCGCCAGTAATAGTTGTAGCACCAGTAACACTCAATGTTCCAGCGATAGTGGTATTACCACTTGAAGTATCTACTTGGAATTTTGTTACTGGAGTTGCTGCGCCATCGGTAATTGTGAAGTATTCAGTTGCAGCAGTTGTAGATCCAGATAATGTTAAACCATTATTGAATTGTACGCTACCGATATTTAAATCAGTACCTGCGATGCTAAGGTTGCCACCAACATATAAATTACCTGCGATACCAACGCCACCAGCTACGGTCAACGCACCAGTAGTAGTGCTAGTTGAAGCAGTAGTTTGTAGAACTGCTAATTTAGTTTGATCTAATGTAGCTACTTGAACAGCAGTGACGTTATTACTTGCGTAGAATCTTAATGTATCGTCAGAAGCACCTGGAGAAGTTTCAGCGATAATATATGTTAAACCATCAACAGATTTAACACCACCAAGTGAACCCCAGTTAGTTCCGTTGTAACCTTCGAAAGAAGATTTATCAGTATTGTAACGAACAGTACCTTGGATTGCTGGACCTGCTTGAGCAGTCGTACCAACAGGAAGGATAAAACCATTAGTACCAACGACCTGAACATAGCCAGTGCCAGCTGGGTCTAATAAAATATTACCATTAGTATCAGTGGAACTAATAGTATTTGTACTACCAGTAAGAGTTAAATTTCCTACGTTAATTACATCAATTTTATTGCTGGAATCAGTAATAAGTGCAGAACTTGCAGTTAAAGTTCCTGGAGTATGATCCATCATATCGGTAAAATACTTACCACCGATAATTACGTGGTTCGCAGCATTACCTGAGGTTTCTGTACCCATACCTATGTATAGGCGATCACCACCATTCGATACTGTTCCTGCTAAGGCAGAGTATGCTAGTTCACCAGCACCCAGCGTTGCTGGATTTCCGTTTGTAGACGAGCGTTTAATTCTGATTATAGATGCCATCTTTTATGTCTCCGATTAAAATTCTCCACCTTCCATGTTCTGCTTATCCAACATCGTGGAAGCAGTCCATTTGGAGGTGGTATTTTTGTAAATTAGTAATGCCCCATCAGTCAACGTCTGCAAATCTACATCTAACATATTTTCGATTGTATTTGGTGGTACCGATGTAGATGATGCTGTAACTGTTGTTCCAGAGTCTAATGATGATCCATACGGATCGTCTACTGTAGCGATAATATCTGCCATTTTAGATCTTCGTGATTTCTGGGTTTATTAAAACTATACCTTCAACGACTCTAGTTCTCTCCCCTGTTGGAGATAGAATTTCAACATCATAAAGATATTTACCTGCAGGGATGACTCTTGATTGTTCAGAAGTTAGTTCAAGTCTAACCCTACCTTGAGTCGGATTACTTATAGAAGTTGTGAAGTTAAATCCAGTCGAAGACTGATATGACTTTCTCATCTGAGAAGCAACAGTAAAACCAGTTAAGTCCAGAGCATTCCCATCGGAATTAGCAACTGTGACGTGAGTTCTGTAAAACGAACCCTGATCTACGTATAAGTTTGTAACTGTAGCCACTTAATTTTTCTCCCAATATACATGTTTATTTATTCTATTTGAAAACGCTAAATACAAGACGGGTGTATAAATACCTTTGAGCGAAAGCTGAAATTTAATTAACTTATGGAGATAAAATGCAAGAAAATCAACAACCCCAGACTGAAGTTTCTACAAGTCAAGAAACTTCTATTGAAGTGACAAAAACATTCGAAAAATCACTTTTCCCAACACCTTTGCGCTGTTTTTCTTTTAATTTAAATGAAGAAGAACTCAATGAATTTTTAGCTATTTACAACCAGCATAATAATGAAACTGGGAATGTAAATATTATGGGTATTGACAACCCACTAGTAGAAAAATTTAGAGGGTTCGTATATAGTACTTGCAAGCAATTAGAAGAATTTGAAGATAAAGAAAATCAAGATCTAAAGAGATTGCCCGAGATCCTTGGTTCTAGCGTATTTTTCCAACAGCCACAAGAGCATGTACCATTACATTGCTATGAACACGTTCCTCTAATTTTAACATTCGTTTTGCATACAGGACAGTTCCCACCAAACACATATTTCGCTGATACAAGAGGTGGAGTCCAAACAATTCGCCAACTGGTTTCTAATGGTTTAGTTGCAACAAACTATGGAATTCGTGCTCGTGTTGGTGAAATTGTTGTCACTCCAGGATATTTGCAACGCTACGTTGAAACTAATTTATCAGACCAAGCACAAGTATTCTTAAATGTTTATGTTGGGTTTGTTAATTACTAATTAAATTTAATATTGTTTGGAGTAATCAAACTATGATCTGGCATTATAAAATACCAGTCAGCAGCTCTATTGGCCAAGTTTGATATACTCTTTGGTTTGTTCCAAGCATAGTGAGAGCACTTCCCCCACTCTTCAATTAATTCCCTCATGACCCAGCGATGGGTCAGAGGGTTTCCCTTTACTTTTGTGTATGGCTCTTTTGTTGTCATAGAATATTTTTGCATATCAGCATCATCAAAAAAATGATAAACTTTATCATAATTTTTTGTTTTGATTAAAATATCATAATATGACTGGTGCCAATCTAACATAAAAATACCAAACCAGCGTAAATCTCTAACAGTTTCTATTTTCTTTGGACTGGCTTTAAGTGCAGGTAATAAAAACTCGTGCATCTCTTCAGTCAACACAGTTTCGTAAGAATCTTCAATATCACCATTACCTCTAAGATGGTGATGAAACAATGTAGCTTTTGAATATGAAAAATCATCAACTGGTCCAAATAATTGATTACCCATAAAACCAGAGATATAGATTTGTGTATCATCTTTAAAGTATTTTCTAGATGATACTGCAAACTGATATTTGACACCCCTTGGCAGGATATATTTTTCAAATACATCACCAGACTCTACAATAGAGTTATAAGTTCCATAAACAGTAATTTGTGATGGGTCATTGCAAAATTGAAGCAGTGAAAATATTACAAGTGTACTATCAATACCACCGCTCCAAACTACCGTTATTGGTTTATTGAGTGCCAAAATTTCTTTTGCTCGTTTTTCAACGCACTCAGCAAAAGACATATTAAAATCTGGCTCAATTTTTGGTAGTGGAAATTGATTCTTTTTTATGTTAATATAATGTGGAAGGATATCCATTCTATCACATACTACATTAGTCAAATCCATTTTATATTTTCTATAAAACTGGAAAACTTTATCTGAATAATCTGGTGATAGATAAGGTTCAATACTTTTATCTCCAGCTTGTATTACTTCTGGAACATTATAGCAATTATAATATAAACATTCTTTATTCATAGTCATTGTAAAATTGATTAAAAGGAATAATTATTTTGGGGAGCCGAAGCTCCCCATCATTTGTCAAAACGCTTATTGTAACTTAATTTTCTGCACTAATCCTGGAGTGAAATAGTCTGCAAACTTTTCATAAACAGCAGAAGTAACTTCTTGGAACTTCTTCTGTTCTTCAGTAGACATACGAACAACTTCAACACCTTTTTCTTGACATTCAGCCAAGATGTTAGGAATGTCAGCTACAGATTCACGACGCTCTACACGAGCAGCATTAAATGCAGCAGTAGCTAGAATCTCTCGAGTTTCTTCGTCAAACTGAGCCATAAAGTCTTTGTTAACAATAATAGAAGTTAAGAACAAGCTATGAGCAGTGTCATTAACAACTTTAAAAGATTTATACTGATCTAGTGGGAAAATGCGAACGTAAGTTGATTCACCAGCAGCAATTTCACCTTTATCTGCATATTCATTCATTTCTTCTAGAGCGATGTGCTCTTTTGGCTCAGCACCTAGTAACTTAAATGTCTCAACAGCTACTGGAGAACGTGAAGTGCGAACAGCTTGACCTCTCCATGCTTCTACAGTATCAGCACGGAAGTTAGCTGGAACAACACGATAACCACCAGAGTAAGTGAAAGACATAGCGTGAATATTAGAATTCTTAGATACACCAGCTAACAACTCAGTACCAATTTCACCTTCTAGAACTGCATCAGCGTGATCGTGGTCACGGAATAAGAAAGGTAGATCTAAAGCATGTAGATCTTTATTATAATCAGCTAACCAAGTAGTATAGATGTGGCTCATTTCAATAGCACCAGAATCAACTAAAGTCATTAACTCATTTTTAGTGATCTTTTTGCCATCGTTATATTTTGCAGAATAATCTGACAATGATAAAACTTCAATATTGAACATTCCACCAGTCTTCTCGTTTACTTCTGTAGCGAAACGATCCGCTACTTTAAGAAACAAGCCGATAGGTTCATGTGCAATGACCCATTTAACATGTTTTGCATTCATTTTTTTCTCCTATTGGATATTTTTTGTTTTAAGATGATAGTCTAAAAATGTAGTATCTATCATCCAATACTCCACATCACCCTTTTGCACATTTCTAAGTATCGGAATCTTTTTACTGATAATCTCTTCAGTATATTTATTTAAAATTTCAATCTGTTCTTCTGTTGCATAAATTTCAAATTCTGGAACCATCATATTTATAAAATGCTGGGATTTATCTTCTTTATAGTCATAAAATGTATTATCAGAATCATAATCTATAATATCAGATATTGGGAACAAATTATAATTAGACCCATATCTTGGATATTGCTCAACCAGCCAGATTTTGCACTTCAAAAAAGACATATTACTGCAAGCCAACTGGAACTGTTACAACTGGAATACCGATTGGTTTACGAACTTTCCAGGAAGTTTCTTTACCATCAGATTTGACAAAATTAATATCAATAACTGGTATCGAAGTGATTCCTTCGTTTCTTATCTTTTCTCCTTGTACTTCTACTAGTACAAGACCTCCTGTAAGTATAAACAGAGAAGAAGCCAGCATCGCCAAGTTATAATAGAACAAGTTTTCACACGCTTGTTCCCAATACTTGTCTTCTAAGAATAAACAAGCACCTTGACATAATTGAACTACTGGGCAACTTGGACACTCACTTCTAGTACTCCAGTGGTATGAAGTAGTTAAACGAATATTATCAAAATCTTCAATGTTACCAATATGGTGTTTAGTCAAAGAAGAAGTATTTTGGCAAGTGGTTACATTACCTTTCATGTCAATCGCAATATTGTCTTCTCTATCCATACCGCATTTTTGACCAAGAGCCTCAGCAGGTCTTTGATTAATCAAACTGTCAAAAAAGTTTTTAATTTTACTATGCACAGTCCAACTAAACTCATTTCTTTGATTAATTGTTTCCCAGAAAAGGTTATGAAGAATCATCTTCTTTTCATCTGGAGTAACCAATGAATGTTTCATTCCATCATCGTCATACGGTAACAGCAATTCTTCAGTGGTAACATGAATTTCTCGCTGATCAATACCAGGTTGATCAGGGTAATCTGGATGTCTTTGGTTAATTTTATCAAGAATAAAGTTTCTTACTGCAGCTAAAGAAACATTTTCTCTTGTTAAAACTGCGTTAAAAGAAAAACGCATTTGACCCATAGTTTTTAATGCGTAAGCGATACCGAAACGCATCTTTGGATCATCCAATGGATCTGGTCCACGATTTTGAGCATGCAATGGACCATCATGAGACATACCTACTGAGAATCCCATCTGGTTTAGCCAGTCGACTTTTTCTCGATCTAACATAGAACCATTGGTAACAATAGTAAACTGTGCTTTTGGATACACTTTACGCAATTTCTCAGATAGTGGTTTTAAAGTTTTCCAATAAACAAATGGTTCTCCACCCCAGTATTCGATTCTTACTGGGTCATAAGTTCCAAGTTCAAAGTTTGTTTTGATTTTTTGGATTAAATCATCCGCATCTTCTGGACCACCAACTGGATCGTGTGGCTGATGAGCTTGGTTACAATAAGTGCACTTAAAATTGCACTTAAGACCCATGGTAATTTTTAATGTTGTTGGCTTTTTGGATTTACGACCATGCAGATCTGGGTCGTGTGGATTGGTAACCTTAAATGGTTTCCACTGTTTTGATGCTGTAACTTTATATTCGATATCTTGACCCAAATGCTGCAAGGATGGTCTTTCCCCAGATTCTTCCCAAACCATTTCAGAAGTTATTGGATCATAAACCAAAACTTCTTTTACATCATTAGAACCCTGTAGAATTAATCTATATTTACTCATATTCACCTTTAAATTATTTAAAATACTCGACAAGATATCGAGTATTTATTTCAAAATTATTAGTTCAAATTTACTGAATATTAATCCAGAATTCACCGAAACTATTATACTTTCCAATATTTAGCTTAACTTTAACGAAGTCTCCAGAATTTAGTCCACGTGCATTAACTAGAACAACAGAAGATCCTTCTGAAATTACAATCCTATTTTTATTAATTCCGCCATTAACCACTGAAACATTATATGTATTGGAAATATTTTTAAATGCAGGTTTAGTGAAGTTAATTCTAACAGAATATTCATCAGCTTTAGGTAAAGTTACTTTTTGGTGACGAGGTGTTACCATCTTAGTCTGTTCAACTTCAACTACATCTCCATTAGCGTCTAGTAAATTGTATGAAAGCATAGGTAAAATATTGATACTACTCCACTGAGATTTTTCTAATGAAGTTTTAACTTCTAGATTTGGATCTGTTAAAATTGTATCATGTGGAGCCAATGTAGTTTGGTCTGCATTTGTTACGTAAAATTGTAACAATGAACCTTCAAAATTTTCAACTGATTTATTGAAAGAACCTAAATGAAATAATGGAAGTATTTTTGGCGTAAAGTGAGCTGCGAAGTCTGTTTGTAAAGAACCGATAGTATATGGAACATTTGGAGCAGGAGGAGTCTTTTGTTGTAATGTAGCAACCCAATCCCAAATCTCAATCGGATCTGAAATTTTATTTGCTTCAACATCATACTCAGTGAACCAAGTTATGTTATCAGTATTTTGTGGAAAATCTTCTAAACCAAATATTCTAGAAGCTACTTCTGTGTATGTTACTTCCAAATTTTCTTCACGAGTCAAATCTGGTCTGTTTAATTTTTCTACTTTTACTGAAATTGTTTTGTCTTCAGAATTATAGCCCATTGTTGTTCTATAATTGGCATTTATACCAATCTCAGAACCTTCTTTTAAAGATGCTGTAATTTGAGTTTTAATAATTTTAAACATTTATTCTGTCTCCATTAACATGCACAAGCACAAGCACAGTCGCAAGCGCAATTACAGTTACATGCACAGTTACAGTTACAGTTTGTGCGGAACCATTGGAAACCACCTAAAGTGTTATCTTGATTGTCGTGACGGATACCGTCTGCATAAGCAGTGTTGCGGAACATGTTAATACGTCTATCGGTAGTAGCTACGTTAATAGAAATATCTCCAGCGTCGCAGTTACCGCAGTTACAGTTACAGTTGGAATTACAGTTATTACATGCACAGTTCCATCCGCAGTTACCATTACCTTCAGTATAGTTTCTGTTACCTGCATCATAGTAGTTCCAGAACAGGTTTACTACATCTGTTCCATCAGATCTTTTAAATCCAGTTGCTGCATGAATTGCCATATTATTTCTCCAGTTTCTCTAAACGAGTAGTTAATTCTCTAATTGTTTTTTGTTGTTCTTTGATAGCTTCGACCAATATACTAACCATATTTCCATAGGCGATGGTTTTATAACCAGACATATCTGTCCCAACAACTTGAGGGATAACCTGTTCAACTTCTTGAGCTATCAAACCAAGTTCTGCTTTGCCACCCTTAATATAGGCTACGCCACGCAAACTATTAACAATATCCACAGCATTATTTAGCGTTTGGATGTTCTCTTTCAGTCTTTCGTCTGAGGTTGTATTAACTTCAGTTGCATAAATTACTTGGAAAGTGTTAGTTCCAGCGAAGGTGTTATTTGCAGATAATTTTGCAATACCTGTACCAAGACTTAATGTTGGGTTTCCAGCTACACCATCACCATTACTTACAACAACTTCTCCAGCTGTTCCTGTAATAGTTCTTGTTGCTTTGGTTCCAGCACCAGTTCTGATAATTATACCAGTAGTCGACAAACCAGCTACAGAAGAAAGTTCAGCTGAGAAAGGTTGTACGTCAGTACCCAAAACTAAACCAAGATTAGTTCTTGCAGCAAAAACGTCAGTAGAAGCAACTAAAGTTCTTCCGAAAGAAGTGAAAGTTGCTAAAGCTGCAGTGGAAGCACCAGTATAATATGGTAATCTATCTGCTGCTGGTGAAGCAGCAGATAATGCTTGTAAATTTGAATTATACGCTTGAACGTCTGTATCTAAAACCAAACCTAAATTTATTCTTGCATTCTGAGCAGTTGTAGCTCCTGTACCACCAGCAGAAACTGGAATGGATCCACCTGCTATAGTGATTGAGCCAACTGAAACACCACCACTAAATGTAGCAGTTGTACCAGATAATGCACCAGTAAGCGATAATTGGTTTAGGGCAGTATTACCAGATGTGTCTCGAGTCACAACAGAACTTTTATCCACAATTCCTGGTAAGGTTGAACTAGTGCTTAGACCATCTAAAAGGTCTGCGTCTAAACCAGAACCTGTTCCATCTACAGTCTTAATTTTTGTTAAAACGTCAGCTGCAGTGTATGAGGTGGAAGGAAGTTTGGTCGCCAACTCATCATTTAAGTTGGTAAAGTTCCCATCAACTTCAGCGTTGGTAAGGGGTAGTCCCTTAGTTTGTCTTAAAACGAGTGTCGCCATTATTTTCCCTTATTTTTCAGCGATCTTTAATAAGCATTTGTAACATCTGCTTAATCTCAGATATATCTGACTTTAGATTATTTATTTCTTCAGTCTGGTTTGCAATAAGTTGTTGTTCTTGTTCTTTTGCTTTACGAAGTGCCATATATTCTTCATATTCGGACATACTAGTATTTATGACTGCCTTGGAAGACATGTCTCTGACTAGATTGTCGTGACCAGATACCTTTAGATATTGTTCCATTTTATGCGCATGCAATAATTCTTAAATCTTTAATTCTTGGAACTGCAGATGTATTAGTAGACTTCATAACTAACTTGACCTGAACAGTATCGAATGGATTCAAATTATTTAAAGAGTAGTCCACATCATAGAATCTTTCATTTCCATTTTCAACTTTAGTTGGTGTTGAAATAGGGGTTGCTAAAGTATATTTAGTCTTATCTATATTACCCGAAGACCCCAAAATAGTCTTATAATAAACTAAAACGTCAGACTGGTTTGGAATATTGGCTGAATACCTGATCTTCATGAATGTAGATGGAAGAGCCAATTTAATAGTCTTGGAAACATACTTGGAAATCGTTGAAGATCCTACTGGAGCAATCTCGTCTGTAAACAGGTTAACTGTAGAAACTATAGTTCCAGTAACCGCATTTTCAGAAGTAAATGTTACTCCAGAAACAGTAATCGTGCAATTACTTCCATTGTCGATGACATCAGTTACAAGATAAGTTCCAGCGTTTCCAGCAGTTGTAGTTCCCTCTACTCTAATAAATTGACCAATACCGATAGTCTGCATTAAATTTCTAACTGCAGAAACAGTGGAAGTTATTGTAGAGCCAGAGAAGCTAAATGCTCCCGTTGCGCCAGTAAATAACTGAGTATAGTCAGTTGGAGTTACATTGGTATTGGTATGAGAAGGAGAGTTAATTCTATTGGAAATAGCAATCAAACTCATACGCTGTGTATCTAAAACTGGCGATAAAGAATTATTAGTTGAAGATAAGTTTATAGCAAAAGTCACTGATTTATTGCCACCAGTAAATGTATTTTCGTTTATTTCAGAAGAAACTAAACGTGGGCTATAAAAATAGTTATTCTCATTAACTAAACAAGCACCGAAAGAAATATCCTGAACATATGGAGTTTCAGAACCATCAACTGATCTTCCAGATGTAGTTTTCAATGAATATGTTGTAGAAGTTTCTGAGAAATTTTGAACTTGAGCAACTGGCATAACTGAATCATATTGAACCTGTCCAGTAGCTCTTACTGTAGTTCCACCATAATAGCCAGTCTTAGTTGCTGTGGTTGTTGTAGTAATTGTATAAGAATCAACGTCAATATTACTTATAAACCATGTTCCATTTAATTCTGCAGCAGGTATACCATTTAATGTTCCAGAAACACCAGAGATAGTTACTTTAGAACCATCTGTTAAACCATGATTATTTTGCCATACACGAATAATATTAGATCCAGCAGTCATTTGGAATGGATCTGTATCTAATGTGGTATAAGGAAGAACATCATTAACAAACTGAACTGTTCCAACTCCAGATATATCAAATTTAGCTTTGTATATTGTAAACATTAAATCTTGAGTTTGATCTGCTGTCCATGTTGAAGCATTCTGAGATTTAAATAGCGATCCAAGATATGGTTGTTCAGAAATAGTTCTGCTTGTTCCTGGGACAGTATCACCCAACTGAGAAATCCAACATTTATATTTGTTAGAATCTGAAATTAAAACGATACAATATTCAGATGCATCCTGAACATAAACAGGAGATTGAAACACAAACGATGTTGGAGTATCAAATGTAGGAGTTGCTACTCCATCTAAATCAACTGTGTTAGTTGAAATGTTTACTTGCTCTGGACGTAGAGTTACACGTGAGAATGGTAAAACACGCTTACCTGGATATCCGTTTATAACTTCACGAATTTCCAAAGTGACAGGAATAGCAGTATCTTTACTTGCAAAGAAAATGTCGACCTTAGTTAAAAATGCACCACCTTTGTTGTCGATCAAGAATGTTTGTGCAAGAGGGTCATACCAACCTGTGTCTGATAGAACACGTGAAGATGTCTCAATAATAGTTCTGCTATCTTCGACTACGTTCTGAACCAACTCAGCATTACGTACTGCATTTACAGTTGCTTGTTTAGTTTCAACGATACCCTCTGCTCTATATTGAGCACGACCACGAGAAGTAAATGCGCCATTTGCAGTAGAGCTATCTACAAGTTTAAACTCACGTGAGCCAGTGCGGAAACGAACTGAGTCTGTATTTGGAATAAAGAATAGTAGATTAACATCGCCACTCTTATTAGTTACAAGATTTCCACCTGTTGCATTTACAGTGATGGAGTTAATAACTCCAACTGCATTAGAAACAGAACCAGTAATTTGTTCATTATTCTGGAATGTTCCCTTTATGTTTACAACAAATAAAGATTTAGTATTAGTGTCATAATCCGTTTCAGTTCCAATTACAACAGCAGTAGCATTACTTGTAACACCTCTAATATAATCACCACGATTCAAACAAACTTGAGAATCGCCATTAATGCGTCGTGCTTCTTCAGTAGCGATACCACCTACGTTTGTTGTAGCATCAAATGTTCCGCTAGTTGATGTATAAGTAATTTTGGATGCTGGCGTGCAATACGCAGACATATCTACATCATCAAAATATGGGTAGAAACGTGTTAATGGTTTTAAACCACGAACTTGAACTAAAACATTTCTAGAACGAATATATGGAATAACAGCTGTTGATAATACACGATCGGCAACAATTTGTTTATCAATTTTTGCTACAATATCAGTTTTGATACCTGATCGTGTTTGACCAACTTGAGTGGCTGTTAGTTCTGCCGTAACCCAACGACGTGCACCACCACCTCTGCTACCAAAGTTTGCGCTAACAGTTCCAAATACTCCACCGAAATTAACTGAACCAGAATTTGCGTTTGCAAAACCAAATGTTCCACTAACTTGTTGACCAGTCCATTGAGTTTGCCAAGCATTCCAAACAGTACCCAATGCTCCAGCTTTTTCAGCAAGAGTATTGATTGTTGTAAAATTACCTTCTATATTATTGATAATATCTGGACGACGTTCAGTTTCAAACCAGTCATCAGTTTGAGGATTTAGTTTAACATCACCAAGGAAAGTGAATACTGCAAATGGATTGATGTTTTCTAAACGAGAAGCAAACTGTTGTTTAATTAACGGAACATTCTCTAAGATTGGAAGAGTTATAACATCTCCATATTGTGAATATTTTGCTGCTGAACGAGCAGCATTAGTAGATGCCTTTTCAATTAAATTGACGTTTTTCATTGTATAGAATGGGCGTAGCTCACCTTTGTTCATATCAACTGAACAACGATAGTCTACAGAATCAGCTGCGCCGATACCGTGACCTGTAAAGTTATCAACTATAAATCCATTCTTCATTCTGTCTAGACCAGTAGAGTCTGTTATTTTTAAAGACTCAGTTTGTTGTTCTAGTAACGAAAGTGAAGTGTAATATTCTAAGTTATCAATACGCTTTTCTAATTTACCGATGTCGCGCATTGTATAACGTCTATTATCAACAGATTCAATTTTAATATTGTTGCTTGTAGTATCAAAAGTATAAGGAGAAAGAGTTAGTTTGTAAAGAATCATTCCTGTTGAAGAATCTTCAGCATCACCTGGATTAATAGATGATGTTCCAGAAATATTAAAGAAATTACCATTTATGTCAACAGCAATTTTTTCTTTTCTGGACAAATAATAAGTAAAGTCTGTAGTTATGTTAGAACCACGTCTTGGTAATTGAGTTACCGTGCTGAAGTTAATGCCATCGTCATCAATTCTTGGACGGAAGTCTAAACCATCTCTTAATTCTGCTGGAATTTCTGAATATGAAATAGTTGCAGGATATGAATTAACGCTGCAATAATCTCCAACTGAATGAGTAAAATATTCAAAAGTTACTTGTATAGGTGCAGATGGTGGAGCGTATGTATCTTTTAATACAATTCTACCAAGATCATAATGGGTTGATCTTTGACCATTATCAAATTCATAACGATCAGAAATATCGATAGTATAAGAACCTGTTGGGGATGCAAAAGAACCAGAATCCATTTTAACGCTGTTAATCTTCCAGCAGTCAGCTTTACCTAAAGATAATGTTGTTGGAGAAACTGTTGTTAAAGTTGTAAATGTTTTAGTCGCACCAGTAACGTGTGTTTTAGTTTTCTCTGTAGAACTAGAACCAGTTTTGTTTAATGTTCCAACAATAGTACAAGTAACACCATTATATAATGTGCCAACGTTAATAGTGGCAGAACTTCCTGTTACTGTTACACTGTTAATAGGAATAATATCACCATTATCATTTCTAGTCACAATAAAGTTTCCAGTGACAGAACCAGAAGCAAAAGTTCCTGCTGCAGCATTCAAGTTAATATTACCTGAAGCTACAGTTTCGCTGTATAATGCTGAAACTGTGTAAGAAGTATCATTCGTTGATAATGCACTTCTTAAAGAACGAACTGTGCTATATGGTAAACTGAATAAAGACTTCTCTAGATTAGTTGCTAACACGTTAGTTTTGACTAAACTATATGCTGCGTTTGTTGCAGTTAGAGAAGCAGATATTGTTAATGAAACTTGAGAAGCGATTGCAGTAATTCTATATGATGCGTTGTTAACGTAAATATAGTCACCAACAATTAAATCTGTTAAAAAAGAAGTTCCATTACCAGTAACAGTTGTTCCAGCAGCAGTAACAGAACCAATTAATGGTGTAGTGATTGGGTTAACATCAGCAGTAAATCCTGTTGAAGTCAATCCAAACGATTTAACGTTTCTAGAGAACTGTTTACCACTGGCCATATTGATATCATACAAAAATAACTTATATGATGCTGTAGTAGATCCAATTGATCCATTGTCCCATTCTATACCACGAACACGTGCAGTACCAATGATAGATCCTGCTTCAGTTCCACGTGTTGCAGTTAATTGATCTCTCAGATTAACTACAGCATTAGTTCCGATTGGAGGAATCTTACATAGATTGTTGACTACAACATAATTACCTATTTCTGCAGAAATAAAAGCATTATCTGCCTGAGAATATTCACGAGATTTGTTAATAGCAACATATTCTGTGGCGATCTTTTCAATCTCATATCCACGAACATATGCTTTTCCTGGCTCTAAACCGATAGCAAGTTTAGACTCATCACCATTTTTGTAGATGCCACGATTGTAAACTGGTGTTGTTGTATATTCCCATTGAATACCAGTAGATCCTGGACCATCATATGCGGTACCAGTAGTATGTACTGGAGCAGTTGTAACAGAAGTTCCACTATTTTTAGCTACATATGTTTTACCAGCATTAGTGACAACGTCGCCGATTAAGAATGCAGTATTTTGTATCCATGCGCCACGATTATTTGTGCGATGTTCACGAATATCAATATTGAAGTTTCTTACAGTATAATCACCAGACTCATCATAAGTGCGACGAGCCAGTGTTTGTTCTAAAACAGAATATTCTGTCTTAGTAGTAATCTTTTTATTGACACCATTTTCAACACGTAGCAATTCAATAAAGTTGGCGTCAGAAGCTGACTCTAAAGAAACTTTCTTTAGAGTTAAATCGATATAATAACGATGAGAACCTGGAGCAGCATAGTTGAAACTATTTTGGGCATTATCCAATAAAGTTGCATCTTCTTCAGGAGTAACAATTTTTTCTTCTACATTCAATCCAACACGATATGATGGTGTGTTGCTATATTTGTCAAGAATAATAGAATGTGCGCCAACTAGAACAAAGAAACCATTAACGTAATAAACACCACGTTCAATGGAAACAATTGAACCCATTCCAGTTGGGGTATCTGCTATAGCTTGGAAAGAATATTGAGTATCTTCTGTTGTAATTACTTCTCCTGCAGCAAATACTTTAGTTGTATTGTTGCTTCCAGAATTTTTATAACGAACATAAATTGTTGATGGCTCAGTTTGCTCAGCACTTTGAACTTTGATAACTTCTGCTGTCAGGCTGCTATTTGAACCAACAATAACTTTATCTTTAAGATTAGATAAAAATGTTTCTACAGCTACGCCATTATATAATGGCTGCAATTTAACATATTGTGCATTAGTATCAATCGATATTTGTCCAGGCAGAACCATTGAACCTTGTTTGAAGATATTATCTCCATGACGCTGGATTTGTTTCTGAAGGATAGATTGTAATTGTGTTAATTCACGAGCCTGTAGAGCGAAACTTGGACGGAACAAAATTCTATAGAATTTACTGTTCTCGTCGTAATCGTCATTATATGGTTCGGTATTGAAATCGATCATCTTTTACTCTTCTAGTTAATTACTATTGTTAGAATTTTATAACAGTTCTAAGAGTTACTGTTTGGTCTGCGGTTGGAGTAAACGCTTGTTTATTGTCCACGAAAAGCAGATCACCAGAATATTTATCTACTGTTGGTAGAGTCAATCCAGAAACTGTGAAATTTTGTGATGCGTCGTTGGTTAATACTGACCCAACCACTGGTATTGCATTGTCTAAACTTTGCACTAAGGCAGAATTGCTAGTTAAATTGACTATTCTAAATCTAGCTCCATTATTCGACAAGTAAATGGTCTGGTCTTTTACAAAATTGTTAGTATTAATAGACCCATTGACAACGAAACAAGCTGATGCCAAAATAGAATCTAATGAATATGTTGATCCATATTTTCTTGGGTTTTTAATAATTCCAATTTGACGGAAGTCATTGTTAACGTCAAATCCTTGATTTTTATCTCTAGACACATTTGAATAGAACATTAAAGATCTAGCATATAAACCATTGATAGAATCTTTCCCGTGACCACCAAAGTCAGTCATAATAGCTCTTGCAGTTGCACCAAAACCAGAACCACTGATTGTAACTTGTGCCCAGCGATAACCTTGACCATAATTAGTCATACGGATTTTTTTAATTTTACCATTTTCAGTAATAGCTTCAGCAGCTGCGCCAGTACCATCGCCAGTAATAGTTATAGTGGCACCAGCATAACCATATCCACCTGATATAACTTTAATAGACATAATACGTCCATCAACAGTTAATAACTCAGTGTTAGCCTGAAGTGTACTTACATCGCCTGGAGATAAATCTGCAGAAAGTTCTGCATTAGTTCCATCACCAGTAACTGTTAAGTTGGCGTATGTATAACCAATACCACCATCTTCAATTTCAACTCCAATTAATTCTCCACTATTTAATAGTGGTATTAATTTTGCTTCTGACTTTATACCAGAAAGATAAGCAGTTGCTCCAGTTCCACTTGTTGAACTAATAGTAACAGTTGGTAAACTAGAGTAACCAGTACCATATCTTAACACAACTGAACCAGTTGCAGGGCGACCAGCATATGCTAGTGTTGCAGTTCCGCTAGAAGCAGAACCACTTGTATGAGTAGGAGCAACACCTCCTGTTGTTCCTGCAGTTGTTACTGTATATAGCCTATTAGCAACATAAACTTGTTGCTGTAAAGTAAGTGCTGTTGCTGCAGTCCAAGAAGTTCCAAGGGTTACTGATGGAGTAGAAGTATAATTATCTCCAGAATTGGAAATAACTACAGTTCTTACTGAAGTGCCAGTCATTATAACAGAAGCAGTTGCACCAGATCCTGCTCCACCAGAGAAAGAAACAGCTGGTGCATTTATATAACCAACACCACCATCTGTAAGTGCAACTTCTCTAACTGCGCCGATAAGGTTAATTGCAGTCACTTTATTTGCTGATACCGTTGCTGTTGCTCTTGCAACTGTACCGATATATTTTAAAGCAGCAGTACCATTTGATATTATTCCAGAACCATGTGTTGGTGCTGGTGCTGCAGTTGTTCCAGGTAAAACTACTTCATAGATATTATTACCATACTTATATTTTTGGCCAAGTAGAACATTAATACTAGCTGTCCATGTTGAAGAAGTAAATGGTGGAGTAATATCTACTGTTGCTGATATATAACCAGAACCTTGATTGGATACATTACTTCCAATAATAAACAATGGATCAAGTTCTCTATATCCGTCTCCAGAAACAGAGATATTTGCATATGTGTAGTTCTGACCACGTTTGTCTACTTTAACTGTTTGTATTGCTCCACTAGAATAAAATTGTGGGCGAATAGCAGTGACAACTGGCATATATGCTTCTGTCAGAAACTTATTACGTAAAGCAATAGGAATACTATACATGTATTTCCACATATATCCATCTGGCAGTGTAACTGGATCAACAGTAGTACCAACTGGCTTGTATGTAGAAGCAGCGTTGTTATTGTTATCTAAACATTTGTATACGTTGAATTCATCAGTCACAACATAAAAATTGCAGTCTTCCATTCTCTGCTTACCAGAGAAAGAAATAGGAAGAACAGCAGTAGCAAGTGATCCCTCGCCACCACCACCAGTTAATGTAACAGTTGGTGTGCTTACATATCCACGACCAGCGTTTGTTAATTCTATTGCTATTACAACACCATTTGATATGTATGAAACAGCAGTAGCACCTGTTCCACCACCACCTGTAATATTAACAGTTGGAGGATCAGCATATCCATAACCACCAGAAATTAAATTAATACCATCTAATTCATCACAATAATGATCATCATACATATCATATACGGTATTAGATTGCCAGTTAATTCGATCAACAATAAACGCTACATCTGTTGAACGAATTTCTTTCATTGTAATAATTTCATTACGTGATTCTAAATCATATTTACGAGAATCAATTGGGGTTGGTGGCGATAATTCCTGTGGCCACTGCAGAGTCTTACCTAAAAAATAATAATATTTGGCTGTGCGATTCTGTATCTCATTATAGAGACCTTTAGCAATTGAATTGTGTAAAGACGACTTTAGTAGCGCAGAAGAAGATGGCATGGTTTTAGTTTTATTAGCTTACAGTAATAACCCAAGTAATAGCAATGCTATCACCAGCTGCTTTGTTTACAACTGGGAATGTAGTACGGCAAAGCATAGTACCAGCAGAAGCTGCATTTAAAATACCTGCTTCAGTAATAGCACCAGTACCAGTACCTGCTGGGAAAGTTGCAGTTGCAGTTACGCTTGTTCCACTAGCGGAAAAAGATGCTAAAGAAACACGTCCAGCTTCAGTTCCTAATGTACTATCTCCAACTGCTGGAGTTGTAGTACCAGTACCGATAGCCATGTGAGTCATAACAGTAGCAGAAGCACCAACCATGCGTGAAGCAATGTATTGTTTACCAGCTGTAACTACCAAGTTAGGAATGCTAATTACATCTTTAATTTGTCCTTCAGCATTTTTGTGAACGATAGTAAGTTCACCCTTCATTTTTAGATTTTCATTTAAGTCCATTTGTATCTCCTATAAAATTTATTAGCCTGAGAAGTTAATTGGGATTCCAACATACTGTTCTAAAAACCAACCAGCTTCAGCATATGGGTTTAAAATCATAAAACCACCAGAATCAACTGGCGTTGTTATATCATCTCCAGAACCAGTGTTATTAATATATTTAGTCACCGAAAAGTAAGGTAGTTCAGTTATTACTGGTGTATCTATAAGTCCTTTGGTTATAGCAAAGGTAGGTGCAGAGTCGATAAGTATTGGCAAATCTAATAACGATTTACCAATGTCATTGGTTGTACTATCAGATAAAAATTGCGTATCGGTTAAACCTTTTCCGAATAACAAAGTCTGACTATCTGTTGGTGCTGACAGTGTATCTTCCAGAGGTTTCCATGTCAATAAAGAAACTGTAGGATCAGAAATAGAAACCGAGTCGTCAGTAAACCCTTTGGTTAAAAATACATTAGGAGCTAAATCTACAATATTTTGAGTATCTTGAATAGTTACTGATAGATTTTTAATCATCGCCTCAAGAGTGAGGGCGATGTCAAACTCGTTTTTAATTTCATATTCACCAAATACAGCCATACCTGCAGGGTGCAGTAATGTTTTAACGATAGATTTGTATGAATCTAAACTTTCATCTATCTTTAAAACATAAGAAAATGGTTGGTAAAAGCGACTGTCTTGAATAAAAATTGCATCATTCAAGAAACTATCGTTGGTAATATAGTATCCTGGGTATTTTGCCAATGCACCAAGAGTAACTTTAATAACTGCAGGATCGTAAGGGCTAGAAAATTCATTTCCTCCACCAGCAGATCCAAATTCACGTAGAATGTCACCAGCATAAGTTCCATCGATAGCATTGGCTACAGCATAATCTGATTTATTGATTGATCCAGATTCAGTGAATCCATCGGTAGCTTCAGTAATACTAATATTACCACCGATTATCTGCAAAGAACTTCCACCAGTTCCAGCTGCTGACTGTCCTAAGTCAGCATAAATGGTTGATGTAAAATCTGTTGTATAGCCAGTACCGAACTTAATAAACTCTGCGTCTAAAATTCCACCTTCCGTATTAGTTCTAGTTATCTTCATAATAGAACCAGTACCCTTACTATTTCTAATCGGGTAAAGCTGCCCTATTTTGAAACCAGTTCCTGGTACTAATACTTTTAATTTAGATGTAGTGGCAAGAATATCTGCGGTAAAATAGATATCTCCAGTTTTATAACGTAATCTATCGCCGATTCCAACATCACCGAAAAATCTTCGGTCTACGTAAAATTCATAGATATCATCTGCAATTTGTACTACACGTTCAACTTCAATCTCAATATATTGTCTTCTATCAATTTGAACACGAATAATTTTGGTTGGTGTAATAACATCAATAAGTTTTCCAACAACTTGATCTGGATGACCTGAAGTAACTTTTGCAATAATAGAAACGTCTTGATTCCATTTACCATCTGAAACACGAAATATTTGTTTAGATGGATAATCAATAGAAACTTCTTTATCAAACAAAAGTCTGAATAATAACTTATAGGATGACTCAGAACCTTTAGCTAAGTATTGATCTTTAATATGTTGTAATAAAAATCTAGGATTTGCATTAATCTGTGTTGGTAAATTTAAACCAACCTCATTCCTAAAATGGTCTATAAAAGAATTTAATGTTTTGTCTAAATCTCTTAAGTCTTTAATATCTGGAGAAGTATTATCCAGATAAGTGTAATATGCTTTTAAGAATGCGACGAAAGTTTGATGATCTTCACGGACAAACTCTGGGAGTTGTCCTGAAATTAATGAAGATAACTTACTTCTTCTTAATTCGGTTGTCATTTAAATTACTCTATCGCCTGTAACTGTTGCATTTGAGGAGCTAAATGTATAATTAAATCCAGCACGTAGATCTCCAATAGCAGTTTGATCTGGTGTTGCAGTTACGTATAAATGATCTCTGGCTATTTTAGCAATTTGCGTTAATGCAGAAACTACGTCATTTGATTTTGGTTTAAGTGTAATTTCCCAATCAATATCTGCCAACGCTACAATATGTAAATTGCGAATATCTAAAATACCCTTAGCGTGATCAATAGTTCCAATTTGTTCATTAACAATAAACTTTTGAGCATTGGATCCATATTTAAATAAGCGAATGTTGGATCCATTATCATCGAGATAGTGAATATCATCACTACCGTAAATATAAAATCCTGTTGTACCCAATGAACCACCAGGAGCTTCTGAGTAATATATTGGATTAATAATATTCAATAGATACTGCGCAGAAACATTATAACGAGGTGCAATATTTCTTCTTAACAATACAGTCATTGTATTGTTTGTAATTGATTTTTCTGAAGCATCAATGGCTGCAGATAATTTTGAGAAACGGAATACACCATCAAAACTTTCTAACTCATTATCATCATAATCAAAAATTGTATTAGTTACAATAGTTTGAATTTCTGGAGCAGATCTAGTAGTCTCTCTTGGGTTATATTTTACATCAACATTAAGTGATATATTTAAATATTCTGGGTCTACTATTTCTGGGATAACAGAAACTACGTTTTTACTTTGTAGTATTGTATTAACCAACTCAGACTTTTGAAGTTGTGTTAATTTAGATGAGTCAACAGGTTTAACACAAACGAAAATTTTTCCATAAACTGGAGGATTATTGTCTTCACCACCCCAAACAGAAACTGCTTTAGCTGATGGTAGTGCGGAATAAATTAATGCTTTATAATCGTCTGGTGTTACACAACGATTTTGTGATGCATAAGTTCTTGGTGCATTAAAACGAATTCTTTCAATATCTTCTGCTACAGAACCACCAGAAGCAGGTGCCAAACATGTTACTACGTTTGATGCATTAGATATTAATGTTTGTCCAGTGTATTGGAACAATCTTGCTCCATTTGGTGCAGCCAATGAAGATGCCATATATTCAATATGAATAATATTGCCAGCAGACAATTCTCTACCAATAACACCATCGCCAAAAGTTAATTGATATAATCCATCATCAATCTCTTTCACAAAATAAACTTTAGTTGTTGCATCGGCTGTAGTGATCGAAGATGAGTTTGTGAAAGTTTCATAAAAATCAGAATTAGCTGATTCTTGAACTTTAACTTTTAATGTTGATAGATCTATGTTTGCGTTTGGAATAATATAATTGTTTGCGTTGGAGTATTCCCAAATGAAATTAAGTGGAGTTCCTTCAACAATTTTAATATTATCGAATGTATAAGATGTTCCTGTACCAGTAATTGTATAAGAAGAAGTTGTATAGAATGTATACTGGACTCCATCAACAGAAGTTAAAAACGTGCTATAAGCTGGTAGGGTTAAAGCACTTGGTCCAGCAATTCCACTATTTACAGTTAAACGAACTGTGGAAGTTGCGCAAGAGCAAGAACGTGGAACGTAACCGAGCATTTTTGCCAAAGAAACAACGCTGTTTCTTTTGCTGGCTGAATCCAAAAACATCTCATTAATTGTTAAGTTATTATAAAGAGCATTATAATGTGTGTTATAAGCCAGAACATCTAAAAGAATTGAAAGACCAGAACCCTCAAAATCATAATCTTGAAATTGTTCTTGTCCTTTTAGGAAATTCTTAAGGTTAGATTTTATCGCATCAAAATCTAACTCTGTTACGTTTATCTTTTTATTTGCCATTATCGGGTTCTCTCTAATACGAGGTCAAGAGTTAAAGGTCTTTCGGTATTTACTATTTTAAATTCTATCGTAACTCTAATAGCGTTACTATCTATTGATACATCAACATCAACATTTAATAATTGAACACGTGGCTCAAAATTATTAACAGTATCTACGATTGCACGTTTCATAACAACAGCCAACATTGGTGTGGCTGGTTCGAACAACAAACGCTTAATTGGAGATCCTATTTCACTATGGAAAGGTCTCTCAAAATTTGATGTTAAGATTAGGTTTTTTAGACTGGTTTTTATAGCATTTTCATCATATCTCAGGACGATATCTTTCGTCACTGGATGAGCAGTGAAATTTAAGTCTAAATCCGAAAAGTTTCTTGTATTGCGTGCCATCTAATTATTTAGTCCTATTCTACAAAAGAATTCGAAGATCCTTGACCAATTGCATCACCACAGGCGATTGGGTCGGCTATTCTTGCTACTTTATTACCTTCAATATACGTTTTACTTGCACCAGAGGTTGGATACCTTTGATCTGAGTTATGAGTTTGTCTTCCACAAGTATGAGCTGCCCATTTACAGTTTGGACTCACAACACCTGGAAATTTCCCATTAAAATAGGTTTTTGCTACAGGTGTGGTTATCATAACAGTTGGTGGAAAACACCCATGTCCTGTTGACTTATCTCCAATTCTAGTTATTGCTGGCATATGAAACCAATTCCTTTAAAGACATCATTCCTGGAGTCCAGTTTTTATCTTCACAAAGAACATTATATGTCTGACTCTCAATTATAGTATTTGGGGTTAATGGGTCATACGCTTGTGCAACATAAGAAAATGTTCTACTACGAGTCATATCTGGGTCAAACCCAATAACTTCATGAACATTGGATCTATTAACTGCGTCCCAGACGCTGGCATTTGAACCCAATGTTGTAATTGTAGTTATATTTCCTTTACGGTCTCTAGTCGTCAAACCATCATTAAATATACCTTTGTAAAACCCAGATAAAGTTGCGCCAGAAATACTCACACTATTTGGATTAATTTCTTGCGGTATAATTCTAACTGAGTAATAAGTTCTACCACCAGTAGTTGGAGGTGTTGCAGTTGGGTCTCCTGCAGTTTCTGTATAATATTGTATTGTATGACTGAACGAAGCTAACTCCGCATAAGTACCCAATAAAGCATTAACAGGTTCCCACATTATGATGTTCCAAACAAGAATAGTCCTCTACTTCCAGCTTGCACTTGTCCTTGTGCATTTACTGAAACGTCATCAATCATAGTAAAGTTTTGTTTACGTAAACCTTTTGGATTATAAGAAATATGAATCCAATTCATCCAACCTGGACCTGGATTAAACTTAGCTCCTGGTCTTCTATACTCAAGAATAATTTGATCATATGGTAATGTCTTTTCTAACTCAAGAGCAAATTTCCACATTTCTTCGAAAGAACGTTTAGGATTGTAACGCAAATCTATTGCTTGGCCAATATCATGTTGTGATCTTCCAGTACCATTTCTTAAGCAAGAGTTAATGCACCAAGCACCTTTTGGAGATTGCGGTGCGAACTTGCCACTGGTTGGACCATAAGTTGAATATAATGGTTCGCAAACATTTTCTGCAAGAGCAACAAGATTAGCAACAATATCTTGTTTAGTTATTACACTACCACCAACTGCAATATCTCTAAGGATAACTGATGGTTCAACCAATTGAGCAATCGTGAAATTCTTCGAAAGTTTAAATGATGGACCATATTCAGTTGTGTTATATACTGGAGCAGTATCAACTGGTTTACCTTTAACTGTATTTGGTGCAGTAGGAGGTGGAACTTCCTGTGCTTCTGGAATTTTATTCTCAGGTGCTTTAAATTCAGGAGTGTTATACTGCTTTTCTTTTTCTTTCTGTCCAGCTGGCGTTTCCCACTCATCAGGAGTTTCAAATTTAGCAATATCTTCGAAAGATCTTTCTGGTGGTGGTAAATTGTCAAAACTTGGAACAACTGCTTGTATTAATTCTGGAGCAGTTAAATCGACTGCTTCTACCGCATCTGGTTCTGCGCCAGCTGCACCATTACCAAATTGTCCTTCTGAATAATCTACATGCATTGTTGCACCTGAGAGAATATTCATCTCACCATCTGAATTGATGTTAATTTCTTGTGCCTTTTGTAAAATAATCATATCAGATTTAACTTCAACATTGGAAGACGCATACGTCTGGTGTTTTTCTTCTGCATAATTTCTAATGTTTGTTGCCATAACATTATAATCGCCATTAACTTTTAAATTGAAATCTTCACCAACAGTCATGTCTAGATTACCAGCAACACCTAATTCTGCGTCACCTTTCATCAGAATACTACTGTTACCTTCCACTTCAATATTAGCATCCCCTTGCACCAAAACACGAAGATTGCCACCGACAGTTATATTACCCGAACCTTTAACATAAAGGTTATTGTTTCGCAATACTATTTGATAACTATCACCAACGATAAAATTTAATTGAGATCCATTTGGGTCAATCTCAAGATATGTTCCCTTGCGGTGATATAAATGAATACGCTCACCTGCAGGAGAATCATCAAATTCCATTAAGTGACCAGATTCAGATTCAAATACCTTATTGTAAGGATAAATGGTATTATATGGTGAAAGAGGTTGTGACCACTTTAAACCTTTTGCAGTTGGCACATCTCTCTGACGCATTAAATCTTTAAATTGGAAACAAGTACCTTCAATAACACCACGTGCAAGTCTATTAGTATCAGACTCATTCATATGATCACGTAATGGATATTTACCAGATGGATCTGTGAAACCATATTGAGTAGCATTACCAGAACGATCTTCTTTGTATGCTTCTTGTTTTTCTGGAGGTGCAGCTTTTATTTCTGCAGGTGTTAAATTTGGTTCAACTGCAGTTGCATCTTTATTAGTTGGCTCTGGACCAGTTTGTCCGCCCAAGAAATATTCATAGTATTGTTTTTTAACTAATGCAATATCGGGAGAGTTAACACCAACTGAAGTCTTCGCTGCTTCAAAGAATCCTTCTTGATACATCAGTTTTTCCCAACCCTTAACTCTATCCTTAATGTAAAGAGCAGCAATAAGAGCAGAAGTATTTAAATCATCATCAAGTGAATCTGGGTTATTTACAATGTCAATATTTAAGCCAGCAGCTAATCCAAGTTTTTGATATCTTTCATAATTTGCACGTCCAGTCAACTGAATAAAACCACGACCATAATATTTACCACCATCGTCATTATTTTTATTTCCCAAGAAATTTTTTCCACGGAAAGATGGACCATAGAAGAAAGAAAAGAACTCTTGACGAGACATACCTTTCTTTCTTGCATATGAATATTGATCTATAACTTCTGGCGTAGCTCCAGAGAAAATTTGTTTAAGTCTTGTTGGGTTATATTGATAATCTTCTTTTTGTGGAACCCACTTTGACTCACCACCAGCAATACCAAGTAATGCGCACTTTGCATATTTTGTAGTCAAACCAACTTTGTCACAAGCAGCGATGAGTGCTTTGATACCATCAGACGCTTTATTTGCGGCACCAGATTTTGGCGGAGGAGTAGTTGGAATGTCTGTACTTGGTGTAACAACTGGTGCAGTTGACGCTACTGGTACTGGCGCAGAGTTGTTTGCTGCATCTGTTCCAGTTGTAATTGGTTGTCCTGAGCTATCAGTAACAGGATTACCACTACTGTCTGTTAAAATTCCACCTTCAGTTGGTAGAATTGAATCATTAGAATCATCCGATGCTCTTGAGCCAGCTTTAGTTTGAGGTATACCACCAACAGTACCTAAAATAATTGGCTGTTGTTGATCTGAGTCACGGAACATAACAATAACCCATGTGCCAGGAACTGGACCTGTAGGTGAGTAACCCAATCCACTAATAGCAGCAGATGTAACAGGTTGCATCGGATATGCCCATGGTAAATCTTCTGTTGGTAATAATGTTTTATCATCTGTGTGGATACCAACCACACGAACTTGACAACGACCAAGTTTTAGTGGGTCTTGTCTATTCTCAACTACACCAGTATACAACTCCATTATTTCGCCTTATCCAGATTAATTAATAAAGAATCTTTTATCAACTCTAAAGTACTTTCATGTTTTTCTTTAGTGATAAAATGATTTATTGCAGATATAATATAATTCCCAGAGAACATGTTGTCAATAGTATTCTTATCGTTCTTACTGACTGGTTCAATCTTATTAAGTTTTACATAAACTTTTCTACCTACCGTATAATCACAACGTCCAGGAACTACAATTTGTATTTTAGTTGATTCTGCTTGTTTCATTAATGACGTTCTTTCTTGGATTATTCCAGCATTAGTCACATCACCAAAATTAGAAAAGTTATTATAATATTTTGGTTTAAACATAATAGTTGAACCGTAACGATATATAACTTTCTTGGAAGCAGGAGGGAACTCGTTTAAACGACTTTGCTTTTTGGCATTTTTTAACATATCAAAATTATTACTTGATATTTTCTTAGAAGCAATATCATGTGTATACATTCTGGAACCATAAACACCAGAAGAGATTCTATCAATATAATCTATTCCTGTTGGAATTTTAATTCCAATAATTCTTTTATAATCTTCTTCTAAATTTTTAATACTTCCACCCATTGGTCTATCATCACGAACATAATTGTCAAATGTGAAGTTGGCTATAATTGGTTGTTTATATAAAAAATCTAAAGAAACGAAATTATATCCGTCTCTGTTTTCAAAAAACACATAACTCGGTGAAGCATTTTTACTTACAGCGTTGTCAGTTAAATATAATAAGTTTTTAATCGGAGACCAGAAATTAGAAGTATATTTGGTTGAATTGGATGTCTCTTCTACAATATTTTTCTTAGTTGATTGTATACCATTAGTCTTATCCGTCAATAATGTATTTGCAATATCAGATACTTTACCTGTAAAAGTTTTACTAATACTTTTATTTAAATCAATTAGTGCGTCTTGAGAAGTGAAGTGTAATTGATAAACTACTTGTTTATCTTTAAGCATTTCTCTGTCTGTCATCTTATAGATGTAAAACTTACCAGATATATTTCCTGTTTTTAATGTTGGTGTTTTAATATCAAGTTCAACATATTCTTCACCTACGAATGGAAATAGATTAATTAAATCTAAAGAGTCTTTAATAATTAAAGTACCTGTGATGAAAGGCGATAACAAGTCTTCAAAAACTTGTATACCTATAATTTGATTGGCAATGTCTTGATAAAATCCGCTTTGTGATATTACTCTAACTTTACCTACTGATACATCACCAGCAAATCTTAATGTTTGTTGTGGCTGCATTATAATAAATTATCGAAGTTAGTTAATATTGTATTTAATATTTGTGGGGAAACTATTTTAATTCTTCTTTTCTTTTCATTTAAATCTTCTTCATATTGACGATTAGAAACCGATGCTGCACCTGGAGCTGAGGAATGAACGATATTACCTTTAGCATCTTCATAATGATGCGGTTGATCAGCTTGATTGCCATACTTATCTTCAATAAACGCAGAAAGTCTTGGATAATCCATTACCCAATCAGATCTGTAATCAAATCTTTCATTTGCTAACATGACTACCCAGTGAAATTGTGCGTCGCCATATATTTTCTCCGCTACAATTTCTGGTGTTTCACCATCAACAACATCATACTCATCATATACTGTTATATTTGCAAGAACGTCTCTGCGGAAACGAATGTTTCTTGTTATATCGGTGACAACGAATGATCTACGTTCACCTTTAATTTCGAAGTCATATAAAAATTTTGGGAAATCTTCGAAGTACATTATAGACCATCCTTAATCTTATCTTTAGTAAGAAGTGAAAGTTCACGGAAACTTAATGTTATATTAATTTGCGTTGGCATACCATTATCAAAACTGTTAAACTGTCCGTTAGGTGTATAGTTCACATTCATTTCTGTTAGTACGCAAGAAGTATGACGATGTAAATTTTGATTCTCTTGTCCGTTTTGATAATATGTTATATCAAACTCAGAAGGATAAACATATAAAAATTCATTCGCATCTTTAAATTCTGGATGCATGTGATATTTGAATGTATTAATAATTTCTATAACATTGGCTGCTTCATCTTTATTTCTTGGAAAGAACTGATAGTCAAACTGGAATGTTCTAAAGTCGACATTCTTAAATACTTGTTCTTTCTTTGGGTTTGATGCCAAACCAAATGCTGCGCTGGCAGCTGCACCTTGTTTATCACTTTTTAATCCCATCGCGCCAACAATCGCAGCTGCATCATTACCTAAATTTTTTGCTCCACCACCTTCTAATGCTTTAAGTATTGCTTCTGCGCCAGCAGCTGCAGCTTGATATGAAAATGTATCTTCCTCGCCATAAGAAACACCATAACGAATATTTAATTGGTTTGGAATATGCAATGCAATAGCAGTTTTTAATCTTTTCTGCGCACGAGTTACAGAAGCAGCTTGAGTCGCTGCAGCACCGATACCAATAGCAGCTGGAGCAGCATTTAAAGTTGCTCCAACAACAGCACCCTTTCTACCTGCAAATAAACCACCAGCTGCAGCACCTTCAATTACTTGTCCTGCTGCATTTAATCCAACAAAAGCAGCTTTAGATTTTCCGCTAGTAGGGTCGTCATATAACTTTTCATTCATAGCAATAGTTGAACCTCTATCTCTGGTTGGGACGTCAGCAACTGTCTCAACTTTAGCATCATTGAATAGTTTAGATTCAACAGCAACATTAATATAAAACAATACATAGTTTCCACCATATTCAAAACTCATAATATCTTGAGGGTATGAATGTTGTTCTATATTGTAAGTTTTGCTATCAAACGTAGTTCTTTCTCTAGAAGTATATAAAGGACCAGTTAATACTTTTGGTGGAACAGCTGGCTGTGATGAGTTTTTTGGCTCAGCGTTTTGGCTCGAACCATCACCGTAATAATTACCCATTTCGTCTTGAAATGCCATATTTGTATCCTGAAGCTAAATAGTTGATCGATATCATATTATTTAGGCATGTTTCACAAAAGATTATTCAAACCAATATTTCCAGAAAAATATGCTGGGGATCCAACAAACATAATTATGCGCAGCTCCTGGGAGACCAGATTCGCTTCTTGGTGTGACAAAAACCCCTCAGTTATAAAATGGAGATCCGAGGAAACTATAGTTCCATATAGATGTCCCACAGACAATAAATTACATCGTTATTTTGTTGATTTTCAGATACAAGTTAAACAAAAAGATGGTATATTAAAGACCTATCTTATCGAGGTTAAACCTTTTAAACAAACTCAACCACCTGAATATCCAGGTCGCCAAACACAGAAATACATAACTGAATCTATGACTTTTATTAAAAATCAGGCTAAATGGCAAGCAGCTACAGAATACGCCAAAGATCGTGGGTGGGAATTTAAAATCATTACAGAAAACGAACTTGGCTTATAATGCCTAAATAATAATATGGCTAAAAATCCAACAACATTACAAGACGTATTTGAGAAAAACCAATACGACCTCAAGACTGCAGCTAAAAAGTCTCGTGGCTGGTTTGAACAACAAGTTCTACTGTTAAACAAACAGAGAATAACACCACCTAAAGTATTACAGGGCGATACGACACAACTAAAGACCAGTATCACTCCTGGGAAACTTTATATGTATTTTTATGACCCAAAACTAAAAGATACTCTACCGTATTATGATAGGTTCCCTCTAGTTTTCCCGTTTAGAAAAGTAGAAGGTGGATTCTTGGGTTTAAATATGCATTATTTACCATACCAATTACGTGTTCGTTTACTAGATCGTTTAATGATTTTTAAGAGTAACGATAAAATGAACGAAACGACAAGAATCAAATATTCTTGGGCACTTATAGATGGAGTATCTCGTTATAATGGAGCGATTCCATGCGTTAAACATTATCTGTTAAATCATGTAAGATCACCCTTTAGGGAAATTCCTGCAAATGATTGGGCTACTGCAATGTTGCTTCCAGTTGAAAGATTTGTGGGTTCATCTAAAGATGCAATCTGGGCAGATTCACTTAGAAAAATGGGTTAAAAAATGTCTGAACCAAAAAATGGAGTTTTAAAGAATTTTATCTCTCTGGTTAAAACCGAAGGGTTGATGAGAACATCAAGATATACTGTATCAATTAGAGTCCCTAAGAGTATGTCGTATGCACCAAACATGAGAAAAATTCTTTTATTCTGTTCTGATATAACTATCCCAGGTGTAACTATGGCAACCAATCAGATTAGAATTCATGGTGAAGTTCGTGAAGCACCAAACGAAAAAATGTTTGATAATGCCAATTTATCTTTTTATGTAGATAACAACATGGAAGTTAAAAAGTTTTTTGATCAGTGGATGGAGTCAATTCAAGATCCATTTTCTAGAAATTTTAACTATTATGATGACTATACATCAGAAATTAAAATTGAAGTAGAAGACACTAAAAATAGAAAACGCTACGAAATTGAAATGAATGAATGCTATCCAAAAAATGTTGGACAGATTCAAGTTGGATATGACCAAAAAGAAGTTATGAAATTACAAATTTCTATGAATTACAAATATTGGACTTCTAGATCGTTTTCTGCTCCGATGGAAACTAAAGAATCTCCTTGGGCACGTTGGACAAAACTACCAACACTTAATGATAGAGAACTGTCTAGCTATGCAAGTGTACCAGAACAATATGCTTCTAACTTTACTGGATTTCAACAAGATTACAACACTATGAACTTTAGTGGTAGAGAATAAATAAAGGATTATTATGAAAATTGATGATAAATTGTCAGAAGTTTTTGATACAGTTAAGATTGAAAAGAAAACTGAAGTTGAAGTATTGGATTCTACAGGAAATACTATAACTCCAGTAAATGAAAAGATTGAAGACGACTATACAGTCGCCAGAAACAATCTTCGTGTATTATTGCAACAAGGACAATTGGCATTAACAGATGCATTGGAAGTTGCAAAACAATCTGAGCACCCACGTGCTTTCGAAGTTGTGGGCAATTTGATGAAACAATTAGCTGACGTAAACCAACAATTGATGGACTTACATCAGCAAAAACAAAAACTTGATGCACCTAGTAAAGCTGAAGCAGCAAAACAGGTAACTAATAATAACGCTATCTTTGTTGGTAGCACGACTGAGTTGAATAAACTTATTAAGAATATGACTAAAGGAGATTGAATATGGCATTACCAATGAGTAGCACGCCAACGTATACGTTGACGATCCCATCTACTGGGAAAGAAGTAAAATATAGACCATTTTTGGTTCGTGAAGAAAAAGCATTAATGATGGCACAACAAAGCGAAGACCCAATCGTTATGGTTAATACGCTTAAAGATGTTATTAAGACGTGTGTAGTTGGAGATTTTAATGCTGATGAAATAGCAACATTTGATTTAGAATATATTTTCACTCAATTGCGTGCAAAGTCTGTTGGGGAAACTGTAGATTTAATTTTCCCATGTGATGTTTGCGAAGATGAAAAAGCCAGAGTTCAAATCTCTTTTGATATTACGAAACTGCAGGTAGAAAAATCACCAGACCACAATAATAAGGTTCACTTATTCGGCGACGTTGGTGTTGTGATGAAATACCCTACAATGCAAGTGTTAAAGAAATTACAGAACCTTGATGTAAACAATCTTGATGATTTATTCAAAATTGTTGCTGAATGTATTGATTACATTTATCAAGGTGACGAACTATTTTATGGAAAAGAACAGACTCAAGAAGAACTGTTAGATTTTATTAACAACTTAACTTCTGAGCAATTTGCCAAAGTGCAAAAGTTCTTTGAAACTATGCCGAGATTAAAACAAGAAGTTAATTATAACTGCCCTGTTTGTAATCGTGCTCACCATAAAGTTTTGGAGGGACTCCAAAGTTTTTTTTAATAAACCTTTGTCATGATAGTTTGTTCAATTATTATAAAATGAATTTTGCTTTGATGCAGTACCACAAATACTCGCTAACGGAACTTGAGAATATGATTCCGTTTGAAAGAGAAGTGTATGTTGCCATGTTAATTAAGCATTTAGAAGAAGAAAAACAGAGATTAGAAGCACAGAAAAAAAGGTAAAGTATGGCTAAACCACCGATGACGATTCATGTTCAATCGAGCGATTTTAAGAAACTGTTGGAAGTTCAACAGTTATCGCTAGAACACATTCAAACAATTAGAACATTGGCTGAATCTGGTGCGCCAGCTAAACGTGAAGAAGAAATACTTAAAGTCCAAAAGAAACAGCTAGAACAACAAGAAGAACTTGTTCAAGTTAGTAAAGTTTCTGCGGACGAATTAAAAAGAATCAAAGGTGAAGAATCTGAAGCAATTGCAAATATAGCGTCAACTGTAAAAACCTTCGACTCGATTAGAGATAAATTTGCAAATCTTGGGAAAAGTTTTGGGGATAAATTTGGATCAGCCAGAGCAACAGGGACAACTGCACTCAAAGCAATTAATGTAGGTGGTATGTTTGATAAGAAAATTGCTTCAAGAGAATTCGCTGATCAGCAAAAGAAACTAGGAAGCGAAAAGTCATATAAAGAACTTGGTCAAGATTTTGAAGAAAGAAATAAGACAGCAAAGAGTATTAAATCAAATGAAGCTGATTTAGAAAAGTTTAAAAAAGAAACTGGCTTAAATGATAAACAAATGGCTGGTACGAAAGAAGGACAGCGTTTATTATCTAAACGTGAATCACTATCTGATGCATTTGCTAAAACAGACTTACGTGCGAATTTAATAGCAAAACCACAAGCAGCTGGAACTGAATTAACAAATAAAGAACAAAACGATGCGATGAATGTTTCTGAAGAAGAAATGGAATCTGCTCGTCGTGAAGAAGCACAAACTAAACTACTACAAGAAATATCAAAGAACACATCTGCAATGGGTGGTGATAAAATGAAAGCAGCTGCTCCCAGTGATGGTAGTGGGATGGGTGCTGGAATACTAGGAGCACTAGGTGCAGGATTTAAAGCACTTGGAGCTGGTTTAAAATCAATCGGTGCTGGCGCAGGTGCAGGTATTAAAGCACTGCTAATAGGAATTGCGCAAGGTGTTTCTGCTTTAGCAAATCCAAAAGTTCTTCTAGGTCTTGGTGCAGCAGTTTTAGCGTTTATGGGAATAGGTAAAGCACTTGAATACGCTGCGCCATTTATGGAAGCATTCGCTCCAGTTTTAATTAAAGTGGCAGACGTTGTTCAAAACGTATTCGTGGCAGCTATTGAAAAAATTCCTGAAATTATTAGTGCTGTCGGTAATGTTGTTATGGGTGTTATCGGAGCCATATCTGAAGCAATTATTGCAACCATAAATGCTATCACCTCTTCCATTGAAAGATTAGCTGCTGTAGATGGAAACAATCTTATGATGGTTGGCGCAGGTTTACTGGCAGTTTCTGGTGGTATGGCTGCTTTTGCTGCAGCCAACGTAGTAGGTGGTATAGGCAACTTAGTTGGTGGTCTACTATCTAAAGTTTCTGGACAAAAATCTCCAGTGGATCAGATTATTGCTTTAGGTGAACATGGACAAAATATTGAGAAAGCAGGTATTGGTGTTGAGAAACTTGGTGCTGGACTTAAGATGTTCTCTGATATTAAACCAGAAAATATTAAAGCCATTGCTGCATTACCTACTGATAAAATTGTTGCTATGGGTGCAGCGATGGGACAAGCAAACTTCGTTTCCAATCAATCAGCTGCCAATGATGGAGCCAGAACTGCTGCAGTAGCAGGTGGTGGTAGTGGTGGTAATACTGTTGTCGCTCCAGTAACAAATAATAAGACAACTAATAATTCAGTGGTTCAATTACCTGTTCGCAATCAAGAACAAACAATGAGTCGATACGTTAGGTCACGATTCGCAACATAATAAAAAAGGGAGCCGAAGCTCCCTTTTCTTTTCTACTCTAAAGATTAATCTTCTTTAGCAATCTTCTCGAAATAAGACATTACATCTTCATCGTCGTCACTAGCTGACGCAATGGATGGTGCAGGTTTACTTGCGATCTTTGGTGCAGAAGCAACTGGACGATCTTCTTCCTCAGAAAGTTCAGCTGCAGATTTACCTGCAAAAGAATCACCAGACAATACTTCTTCCAGTTTCTTTTTCAACTCATCATAAGACTTGAAGTTCTTACGATCGAGGAACTCTGCCAATTTATATTGAGCATTAGCAACCTTAAGAATTGCTTCATCGTCAGATGAAATTGCAGATGGCTCAGCGAAAGCAGATTCATCATAATTGGTATAACCATCCTTCTTACGCATACGCAGTTTGAAGTTGGCACCTTCCCAGAAGTCGAACACGTTCACTGGCTTTTCATCTTCGAAAGTAGGACGTGCTTTGTCCATAATCTTATCAAAGATTTTCTTACCAAATTTAAATAGGAATACTTTACCTTCGTTCTCTGGGTGCTTAGGATCAGAAACGATCAACACGTTAGCGATAAAACTTAGTTTACGCTTTTGTGCTTGAGCAATTTTCTTGTTGGCTTCAGAACCAGAGTTCCAAAGTTTGGTGTTCAACTCACCGACTGGATCGTTCTCATTAAGAGTAGTGAGGGAATTTTCAATATACCATTTCCCAGTCGGACCTTGGAATCCATGAGAAAATATACGAACCCATGGCAACTCATCACCCTCTACACGTGGTAGAAAGCGAAGTGTGGCTGTACCATTACCTGCTTTATCACCTTCTAGTTTCCAGAAGCGATCATCAGCATATGACTTAGTTTGGGTTTGGGGATTTGCGATTTTCTCGAACTCTCCAGCGATTTTGCCGAAGTCAGAATTGCGCATTTTGCGAAGTGCTTGAATGTCCATAGTATTTCCTTTCGTATTTACGGAGTATCGTCGTTTGTATTAGTATTATGTTGTATAAAAATCTCATCATGAATTTCAAGTGTATCCTCGAAAGGATCATCATAATCTTCTTCAACATAACTATTTAGCGTTTTCATACCTCCACTCTTTTTATTATTAGAATGTTTAGCATGTTTACCAGATCGCTTACTGGCTTGCTCATCATCGAATTTCTTCGAATGATTATTCCAAGTCTTGCCCATTTTATAACTCTTTAACTTCTTCCAAGAAACTATTAAAAACTTTTTGAATTTTAATCTTATCGTATTTCACGAAACCTTTAGATTTTTCAATTCTACGTATATCGTTTTCCCAAAGTAATATCATTGACGAGTTAGTTTTCCAAGTATCAATCATAGGATGAAAGTCATCAATAATTCTGACTGTTTCAAGTGTTATCTGATTACCAAGGAATAATTTAAGTATACTACAATAACCTTTATTTGTCAAGTTAAAAATAAAATCTTCTTTAAATTTATTCTTGCAAGCATCCAATAAAATTTTATTGCAATCATCAGAGAAAATTTTAGTGATACTTTGCTTTCTGCGATTCCACTCAATCAAATTACTTTCTGCTTCTTCCATAGAATAAACTGCTGTATCACTACCATAAGCAAAGGTAGCCACATAATATTGTATCAAATCCTTATCAACAGGATATTTCCTTGCAAGTTTCTCGAACATTAAACGATCGTTCCTTGCATTAAATGCATCACGTGTTCCCTTTAGGTTACCACGATTTTTAAATACATCGAAATTGTCTTTGGTGAAATGGAGTTTGACAGCTATGTAATACTTATACGCTTTAAATCCGTCCACTTAGTTTCTTCCTACATTCTTCTTTTACTTTAGGTGGAATATCTGGAGAGATCTCTACCCAAGTACAATCATATCGAATAGTTCTGTTTTCTTGTTTTGCGAGAACATAAAAAAGCGACCCTATCATAATTACATATGCAACTGCTGGTATAACTAACCAGAAATACTTAAACATCCAGTTGTGCTTTCTTAGGGAGATAATTTAACTCTTGCATATTAAGAGCCACCTTTTCTTTTAAGGATTTATTGACTAACTTAGCAATATCCTGTGGCTCAAGATAGTTCTCTTTACAATATTCAAGAATAGCATCCATGTGCGTGATGCGTTTTTCATTGACAACTTGTTCAATGTAAAGAGAAAATTCGTTTGAAGTTTTAAACATTCTTAGCGTGTTTATTGAGGTAATAACTGGCTGTTCTAATAGCATGATTAAGTTCCGAATATTCTTTCGATTTAAGATTATAAAGTTTCCAGATATTAGTATCAGTTTTTTCGGGATCCATTTTGTTACCGAATTTATCCAGATACATACTAAAAAATTTGTCAAGTTTCATTTTGTCATTCAATAGGCTAATGTAAAGATCTTGAACATCCTTAACATCACCTGCATGACTTGCGGATACAATTTTATTCAATTTAGCGTTCATTATTTAGTCTTTCGTTGTATATGAGCAATAACTTCTTTCGCATCTTTATATCCAGACAACTCTACTGCTTGTTCTAGATAGTCTTGCGATTGATTAAAGAGTTTTTCACGTTGAATGCGAGCAAGTTCTACAATGTTCAATTCATAAAACTCTTGATCCGTAGAACCATCGTTATAAACATGTTCCCACGTTCCATCTTGCTTTAAACGAATCTTCATTAAGATCTTTTTGTCCATCAACCTCTCCTCATTTTAGCAATGTCAATCGCTTCCTGATCTGAAAAGATAGGAACAGCATTTGACTTATGCATAGTACCAATACCTTTGATCGCAGTACCAGTATACACCTTGTCAGGTGCTTTGGTGCATGGACCAGCAGTAAATGGAAGACTCGGAATCTTAGGTGTCTCACGACAAGCAGGTGTACCGAGTGAGTATACGTCACTGAGTGATTGCTCTTTTCTTGGAGCAACCTTCTTTGTGGCATACTTCTTTATCATGGCTTCCCATGATGCTTGCAACTCACGTTGCTTTGCATTTGGCTTACGTTTCTTGGATCGACCAAGACCAGTGTGAATAAGAATCATAATATAATTATACCCGAGTATTGAATTAATGTAAAGTTAAACTTTAGATATTTGGACGTCATACTTCACTCGGTCCATTTTATGGTCGTATACTGTCATTGTAGAAGCGATGCCAATTGCGTTGAACATATTTTCGAACAATTGTCTCACAACAGTATTCACTGAAACATTATCACCAACACCACGTTTGATAGCAGCACCAGTAGTATAAAAAGATACACCATTTACAATAACACGATATTTCATAACAGTTCCTTTTCAATCATCATAAGACTATTATACACCGAAACTGATTTATTGTAAACCCCCTAAAAAACTCGTATAAAATCAACGAGTTAGATAACCCCTTAACCTGTAGGGTTATTTTTTAGGAGTATTTCCCTGTCCGTGAGCCACTGCATAGGCTACGCACATAACGTCGCCACTGGAATATGCGCATTTTACTGCTACAGGGTCAATTCCTTTAACGATAGCAGATTCGATGTTCGACTTAATCGCCAATGTTTGATAATAATTGTAAAACGTTAAACAAATAATTCCTGTAATTATAATTAGCGTTGCACCAATAATAAATCCAAGTTTGTCTTTGTTGTTAGTTAATTCTGGCATATTTTCTCCCTTTACCAACTTCCATCATCAATAATAATCCTGACAGAAATAAACCCACAAACCAAGTATATACCTTTCATTTTTGGATTTAAATCATCAGGGTGCATGAACTCTGATCTAAATGACCAATGACATGGATTTAGAGCAAAGTTAACCCATACTCCTGAGTATTTTAAATAGTTAATTAATGTCTTTAACTGCATCGCACAATCCTAACTCTTTTGCTTCGGTTGCTGATAACCACATATCTTGTGGTGGTAATAGAACCTCACGAATCTTTTTCTCAGATAATCCAGTACATTTTTTATAATGACTAATCATACGTTTCGTGGTCAAATCAAATTCTTTCACTGTCGCAAATAACTCATGTTCTTTACCAAACGCACCCCACGAATATTGATGCGAAAGAATAGATGTATTTGGTGTAAGGATTCGGTTTCCTTTTTCACCAGCAATAAAAATCATTAGTCCAGCTGAAGCAATCTGACCAAGTCCGATTGTTCTAATTGGGATAGCTGAACCACGCATAGTATCAACTAATGCAAAAGCTGCATTCAAGTCACCACCTGGAGAAGTGATAACCATGTTCAATAAATCGGCACGATCTTCTTGGAAATTATTTTCAAATATCCACTCAACTGCTTGTTTACAAGTTGCCAATGTAACTTCTTCCATCAGCAAGAAAAACGAATGGCGTGAATGTTCTTCTTTTACCTGTAAATTTAATTTTTGCATCATATCAATCACCTTTAATCCCTGTAAAAAATGTGTCTACCGATTTTAGTAGTTTTCTCCAACTTCCATTTAGGGTTAACGTAGTCGGCATGGTAAAACTTTGCGCCATTAGTGTTGTCTGGCAAATTTTCATAGTTTGCGTATACATACAACGCAACTTCTAAATTATCTTTATAAACATTTTGGTTTATGTATTTTCTTGGCTCACAAAACCAAGAGAACTGACAAGTACTTTGTGTTTTTTGTTTTACAACTCCGCAAATGTCTTTTGGGAATCTTGGATCCTGTACACGATTTAATGTGACCATGGCAACAGCAACTTGGCCATCACGTGGCTCATATCCTGCTTCATAATAAATGTTTTCAGCCAAACAGTCTACCTGTTTTCTGGCATCACTGGTCAACTGACCATATTTGATATCGAGTATTGTATAACCCTTATCATAAAACGTAACAGCTGCTGTAACAGCTATCATTACTGCTATTGAAATGAATGTTACTCGGATTAATTTCATAAATCTCCTTAGTAAGTTAAAGAGTGTGCATGTGACTGCACACTCCAATCCCTATCAGGTGGACTTCTTAGTCTTTGTATCTACTGGGATGTTTGAAACGAAACCATTGAGAGCAGTTGCTTTCGCAATAATATCGGCTTCACTTGGATAAGATGGAAACCCAGGATGTTCTGGAATAGTTCCACCATTGATTTTAGCAGAGTCGACTTTTACATGCCAGTCGTTGCTAATTTGTTCACGCTTACCATAATATTCGTCATTAAGCATGTCTTTCGCCATTTTTAAAAGTTCTAGGCGAATCTCGAACGGGGTCATATTACTCATGTTTTACTCCTTTGTGTGTTTATGAGTTGTGTGTAATGATGGTTTTATTGGGATCCATCAACCCACTGTCTATTATTTAGGTATTACTTTTTTGCTGCATCAGCTGTCTTGTCGTCTTTCTTCTCTACTTTCTTAGGAGTAGGTTTCTCAGACTTAGGTGCTGGAGGACATTTACCTTGTTTGTCCTTAGTTACGCAGTTTGTTTCTTCTTTCTTTGCTTCTGGCTTCTTTGCAGGTTCAGCTGCAAACGAAACAGTTGCAAATGCCAACATTACTAATGCGATAATTGATTTCATGATAGTTCCTTAATAAAAGTTAATGATTTACTGCACATTAATGTCGTCACTTTTCTTGGTACAAGATATCAAGGATATCGGTTGCCAATTATGAGCAAAGACTTCACTAATTCGTGGTAGGTTATTCTGTTACGAGGAAACCTACCGAAACCCTAAGCAGTGTTTAGGCTGCTAATGCGAACTGTGCGTCGTTTGCGTTTACGTTTTTTACTTTTTACGACTCTCTGTGTCGTGCTGTCCACTCTGTTACTCATTGCCCTGTCGAAACCATGGCACCCCCACCTGAACATACTCAGCGTTTCGCTTTGCTACCGATAACTCGGTTCGGAATATGTTCAGGTGGAGGTGGTGGGAGTCGAACCCACGTCCAGAACACCTTTCTCATTGCTTCATACAGCAATTCTTACATTACACCATCTTGCGTTGACTTGATTAGTGTAACTTGTCCATTCGCACCAATAATAACTTTAAACATATCTCCTTCTTTCCAACCTTCAGGAAGTTTACGTTCTTCTAATATAATTATATTAGGTGCGATTTCAGCATTTAATAACATTATACCCTACTTTCTCATATTTGTCAAATATTTTTAATTTGTTTGTATTCTTGTCGCAATTTTACAAACTCGCCGATCCAATCATCTCTCTTTTCTTCAAAAATAAGTGGTTCGTGGTCATCAACACCCATTATAATAACCATACGTCCAACTGGTATCCCAGTTCTCTCTTCGAATGCAACAGCATACGCAGATGTTTGCATAAAATAACCAGTAATCCAGTCACGCTGTTTAACTTTCGAAGAAGTTTTAAAATCTATAACTGCAAGTTTACCATCATATTCTGCAATACAATCAACTGTTCCTGCAACTTCTAAATGGTCAGAATAAAGTGGATCTTCTAATGCATGTATGTTATTTATTTTATCGAGATACGGAACTAACCCTTTATATATTTCTTGATCGAATATATCTGGTTCAGTAGACTCTCCACGCAAATAGGATTCGCAGAGGGTATGTATTCTTGTTCCTCGAGTGGCTGCTCTGTTGGAGATTTTGTTTGCTGCTTCTTCTCCGACTTTCTTTCTCCACTCCATGATTGATTGTTTTGAGTGCAGTCCCGTAACTGTGGTGACGGAGGGATAGGCTCGACCCGATGGTGTTTTATATACTCTCGTACCATCGGGTTTTGTATCACGTTCAAGTTTGGGAAATTCATGATGTATAAATGTTTTCATTTCCAATATTTCGTATAATCTATTTCATTCCAATAATTTTCATTATTTCTATTAAAAAAGTTTTTAATTAGATACCAAGCCATGCCAAAGTATCCCATTTTATGAAACCTTCTACTATCCTGTCCAAAATAATGGTTGACTAATTTGAATTTCTTTACATCATACTTTTTTGATAAAAAGAAATCTTCGCTAGTGCCATATTTAGCAGGGAATCCACCATACTCTTCAAATTTATCTCTTCGTGTTAACATATAAGCACCAACCGCAAATGGTACCCAATGTTTCATCATATCATTGATAGCATTAAATATCATAAACCCAATTTGTGCTCTAATGTCACCATCGTAACATTTTGCATATAATCCAATCATGTCAAGATTATTATACTCTAATTCTTTAATAGTGTCAAATATAACTGTATCTTTAAAAAATCTTACATCACTATCAATGAATAGAATATATGGTGTAGTTGCAAGTTTCGCCCCATTATTTTTTGCAATAGAAACTGGTCCGCCATCGATAATCTCAACATTCAAATTACCTTTATTATTAGCAATAACTTCTCTTGTATTATCCGTAGAAGCATCTGCAATAATAATGCGAGTATTACCAATGTTTTGTTTCTTTAGATGGTCAAGTAAGTGAGAAATATAATTTTCTTCATTCTTACATGGAACAACTATTGTTATCTTTTCTTCTAACTTAATTTTTGACATTTACCTTCAATCTTAAATTGTTCAAACTTTAACCAATAAGTCATTGTTTGTAGAGTTTGTTCACACTGTTGTTGAGTTTGAAATTGTAAATTTATTCTTCCTGGAATGTCATTCGGGTTGTTTATGTGCACTGCTATCAACATCATTAACCACATTGTCATTCTCCTTGGTCCAAGTTACTATTTCCCAGCGACCATCATAATGCTCAACGAGTGCAGTACAAGATTCAACCCAATCACCATCGTTCATATAAACGACGCCATCAATTTCTTTTATTTCTGCGTGGTGGATATGCCCACATATAACACCATCAAAGCCACGTTTCTTGCAATACCCAGCAAGATTCTTTTCAAACTGAAACATAAAGTCAGATGCTTTCTTAACTTTATGTTTTAGATATTTACTCAGACTCCAATAACCAAATCCCAGTTTATGACGAACCCAATTAAATCTTGAATTCCATTCAAGTACGAAGTCATAAAGTTTATCTCCAAGAAACGCTAGCCAAGGAGCGAGACGAGTAATGCCATCAAACAAATCACCATGAGTTACAAGATAGCGTTTTCCATCTATACCAATATGTTCTGTTTGATTTATTATTTCAATCAGACCAAAAGAAAATCCATATGGAATCATCGGTCTTAAGAATTCATCATGATTTCCTGCTACATATACAACTCTTGTCCCACGTTTAGCATGACCAAGTATTCTTCTTACAACATTAGTGTGTGGTTGTTTCCATCTCCACTTATTTTGCTGTATTTTCCAAGCATCAATTATATCTCCTACAAGATATAAAGTTTCGCAAGTATTATGTTTAAGAAAATTATTTAATTTATTTGCTTGACAATCACGAGTACCTAAGTGGACATCACTTATGAATATCGTTTTGTATTTCATTATGTTAACAAATGAATAGCTTCGTTGTAATGTTTAATTCTATCATCAAGACCAATAAATCCACCATTAATCTTTCTTGTCATTGTCTTGATATCACCTGCGTCTGCTTCTTTATTTAATCCGTTTTTATTCCAGAACCAAATAGCTGACATTAATGCAAAATCACGATCTGCAGTAACCCAATCTGGATTTGCGAAAAGATTTTCCCAATCTTCAAACATATCCTTGGCAAACTGCATATAGTTAGATTTTCCTGTTAACTGAATTGGACCACGTCCACGATATTTCCAGCCATCGCCAGATTCTTCTGGTCCATTACCCATACGTCCACCATAAACTTTATTAGCAATCATTTCTGGCTTGCGTGCATATGGTGTTGCTGATTCAAGTGTAGGAAAATACTTCTTAAAAATACTGCATAAACCTTGTGCTGAGTAATTTAAGTTTTCTTCGAATACTGTCCAACCACCAGACTCATGTCCACACTGAGCAAGGAATGCTGCTACACGATGTGGTGTATTAATGTCATAAGTTGGGAATACGTTATTCATCGACTCAGCCCACGATGCTGGATCTTGAGCACGTGGGAATAAGTGTTTAAATTGTTCTGCTGTTATCATTTTTTGTCCTCGTGATCTTCGTACTTTAATTTAGCCAAAATATAATCTTTAACTAATGATGAACGAACGATATCATCTACAGTAAACTCAATGCGTGTAAATGATTTCATGTGCTGTGCAATATCAAAAAATTTCAAAATACCAGTAACATCGTTCTTTCGTTTATTTAGATCAGTCTGACGATAGTCACCACACCAAATAATCTTAGACATATGACCAACACGTGTCATAACTGTATCAATTTCTTCATATGTCAAGTTTTGCATCTCATCAACAATAATAATTGCATTATCGAAAGACATACCACGAATAAAAGACGTTGAAATAAACTGAATATATCCCTGTTCCTCTAAACGATCCCATGCATCTTTACGATCAAACAACTGATGACAAATTTGACGATACGGTTGTTCGTAAATATCCATCTTCTCGTTAACGTCGCCTGGAAGATGACCAATTTCTCGAGATTGAACCGCAGAACGAACTACAATAATTTTATTGAAGGGATTTGATTTATCAAGAACTTCTTCAATTGCTTTATAGAGAGCAATAAAAGTTTTACCAGTACCTGCTACTCCGTGTAATGCTATAAAATAATCGCCAGTTTTATATGCATCAAAAAATAATTTCTGATTATCAGTAAGTGGTTGAAAAGTTTTTAAATTATCTAAACGTAACTTTAACTGATTATTGGCAGTAGGTTTTGTTTCACGCTCGTCATAATGAATGTCTACCACTTTCTTTGCAGCTGATGTGCGAGCCATTAAAAATCCTTGTGGTTATAATTGTGAGGAAGTTTTACCTAAATCGTTGTGTGGATTTCTTTCGTTAATTTTTTGCAGTACCTCCTTGAACCCTGTATCCTTTTTAACAGATACATGATCGCCTGTAATTGCTGGTGCAGTTATAACTGATTGAATATGGGGATTGTCGTTGAGGAATTGCTCACGATCCGCAATTTTCAGAAATTTATCAAACTTCTCGTTAGTATTATTATCAATAAAAGTATATGTAGGCATAATTGTATTTAGCAAATCCAAGACGGAGTTGGACGATTTTTCCAAGAAAACATTCTTTGTTTATCGCCCAGATAATAATTTTTATATGACGAAACCGAATCTCCTGCTACCTTGTAATGATCTGGCATAGCTGGAGTCGGTTCAGTAAATGGTTTATCTTTAGGAATATTGTTTGGTGGATACTGTAAGTCGCCAAGCAACATAGAACACTTATGCACTTTACCATAACGATAATTATATTCCTTAATTAAATCACGGAACATATTGTATAACCATTGATAATTTTCAAGCGATTGTCTTACCCAAATAGCCGAAGGATGATTAATATGGGTAGCACTGTAAAGGACATCGTTGCGATGATCGCTAATAGTCCAAGTTTTTTTCTTACGCCCAGAAACCGAAGTAGTAATGGACTCGTGACCATCAAGGACACGATGAGCAGTAGATAGTAGTTGAGCATATTCGAGAATCATCTTTACGCAATGTTTATCAACGTGCATTTCTGCACAAATTTTTGTATCATGATGTAGATAAAATATATTCACTTGTTCCTCATTTGATGTTTGTATTCACGTTTCAACCAATACTTGTATTTACGGAAATATTCTTGCGCATTAGATTCTGGAATAGAAATTCCAAGTTCAACATATTCATCTTTATGTTTCATCCACATTTCTTGTAACCAGAATCTAAAGTTCATGTTAACATCCTAATCAATCCAATAAAGTCAATCGTCACCAGTAACATGTAGTTAGCCAACATCCCAAACGATTTCCTAGTATAAGCAGCCCAAGCATACATAGCGCAACCAGCAATCCAGATAGGATAAAGTATAAGTAATGGCGGAGTTGGAACAGTGAGAGCCATAGTGATACTACAGCCGATACTGATAGCCCAAGCGAGGATTTCAATAAAGAAACGAAATGGGTTAGAGTTCCAGTCATCTTTTATCCATCTGAAAGTGGTTGCAAATAAATCATTCATCCTAGTCTTAATCCGTTAAGTGCTCTGACTTGTAAAATTGTTGAATCAAGTAATGGAATTGTTGTTGCTGCACTAGTGTGCAAAATTCCGCGACCACCTGCTTTATCAAATGGTTCTACACATCCTACTGAATCATCAACTAAAATGTTTGGAACCGCAACCCCATAAGGGTTTGTTGCATACTTTGCTTTTTCTGCTTTCATACGAACGAAATTTGGTTTATAGTTGATGTTTCTTTCTTTCAACCAATGACTTTTTTGTTTACGAACTTCTTGTCCAACGAATGGATCAAATGTTCCCATCGATGTCAAAATTTCAATATCAACATCTTTGAGTGTTTTAACATGGTTCAGCAGTTGTTCTGCGTCTGGCATAAAATCAAGATCGTTAAAGATTTTATAATCCATTACAGCTTTGCGAAACTTTCTTCCATCAGCTGACATAGATTGAATCGCAGTATACGCTGTGTCAAAATCTGCTATCACGCCATCCATATCTAAATAAAGTTTAATATTCATGGTACTACCTTTTTTATTTTTTTACTTTTACAAATTGATGAAAGTTGGGTGGTTTCCAACCTTCGGGTTTTAAGATCTTACCATCTTCTCTTCGAATAACTTTACCAGTTAGTCTATCAATCTTGGCAAGATTAGATGCTGCACCCTCGTCCCAGATATTTTCACAATCCCAGCCACGTGAGTGCATGTAGCCAACAATAACCCAAATCATATCGAAGCAAGCATCGATCGTTTCTGCGTCGTCGTGGTCACGAAGTGCATCAATGTATTCACGATACTCTTCGTCAATTAAACTAGAGTAAAGATCTGCTTGATCGTAATTATCTTCTCCGATTTTTTGCCCAGCGGAACGCATAAAAACTTGCACATCAGTAAATACTTTACTCATCTGTTTCTCTCCGTATCATAAAAATAAGCTGAATGACCTACTTCTTTTTGATCGGGGTTGTATTTAGTGTCCGTAGGTGTTTCGAATTCTTCGTTATACCATTCTGGACCTGTTCCATAATATTCTTCATCAGGAACATAATCTAAATTGCCAGTTGGGTTATACCCACAACCACGAATAAACAAATCAACATGCTCTAGAACATTGTCTAAAGTGTCAACAAAAAATTCGTAATTCACTTTGGTGCCATCTGGCTTACCATAAAGATCCGTATGTTCTGCAATTAGTGTAAACTTAGGCATAATCTTGCTCCATCAATTTGATTTTATCTTTAAGTTCTTGATTTTCATCTTTGAGTCTTAGAACTTGCGCATAAAGAAATGCAACTGCTTCCTCGATCTCATTAGGACAAATCTTGTTATGAATATCCTCGATGTGTTGTTCAATCTGTTTTTGTGATTTCATCTTTCTTCCTCAAAGTCCAGCTTCCATTTTTATTATCAATCCATTCGAGGACATCACCCTCTTTCCATCCAACCTCAGCAAGCATATCATCAGAGAAAGGAAGCATTAGTTCTTTTGTTTCTGGATCTTCTTCTACAATAATTGTCCACTTACTCATAATGTATCTCCAACCAATTAGTTTCCTCGGGAAGAATCTCAATCAACACATTATTCTCTGCAGCGTTATTGATCATCCTCGAAAGAACACTATTACCATAACTACTAAGTCCATAGGATTCTCTATTACAATAATAGATTGATCCTGACGAACCATCAAATGAATATACAGTACCATCTAACATGGCTCTAGTAATTCCACTATTAAGTTTCCAAGAATCTGAACCTGCATATCCACCATACCAACTAGCAAATACTTTATGTATAGGTGGAGTATCAGATCCAGAGATTTTTACAACGACCCACTTGTCAGGAAAATATTGGCTCATACTAAACCTCCACAAATTTAAGTTGAAAACGATCTGCACGTTCTTCGTAGTCAATATAACCACGTGGATTACAAACAACACGACAATGCTTAATCATGTAGTCAAAGTCTTCATGAGTATGACCATGAGTCCACAATTTGATTCCTGGACGATCCATGATAAACTTATCCAACTGTGAGTTGTATGCACCATTCATCAGTGAATCGTGTTTATAGCGAGGATGCTCAGAACCTTTGCTTGGTGCATGATGCGTACAAACAACAACAGTCTTCGATAAAGGAGTATTATTGTATGTGTCTTCAATAAACTTCAACATGGCTTTGTGGTCTTGCACTACATCATGTGGAGACAAAGTTGCTTCACGAGTTTTAAACACATTCTTGTAACGCTGTTCGTATGGAAGAAGATTAAAGTCTTCATCACTCATACCTTCTGGTTTTTCTTTAGGTACAAATGTCTTGAAAGTAACCTCACGTAGACTATTCTTACATATTTGAAAGTCATTCATGCGACGAGACACATGATTCATAGTCATCTCATCTTCACCATTCATATCAGTCCACAAAGTGCCACCGATAAACACGTGGTCTTTATGTTCCCAGACTTCTTTGTCAAGAAAGTGAATGTTATCACCACATTGTTTCATGGCATCTCTCAGATAACTTGCAGAAGTAGCATAGTCACCATGATAATGCTCGTGATTCCCCATAATATAAACAACATGAGGGAAGTTCCGACTGCAAGCAGTAAAAAACTCAAGATAGCGATCAGTTTTAGCAGAAGAAAGAATGCTATCGGTGACACGAAGATCAACAGCAGTACAAATATCACCAGATAAAACAAGTACCTCAGCATTTTCTGTGTTTTCCAAATTTAACTGCCCAAACTCTAAATGGACATCTGAGCAAATTGCGATTTTCATTATTCACCACCAAAATATTTTATTAACAAATCCATTGCACGAATATATTTCATATTATTAACAACATCCTCAGGATGTAACCAATACCCATCTGGGTTCAGCTCATCTTTAGGATTAGCATGCCACTGATCCAATTCACTTTGCAAGTAAGTTCGAGAATCAATCAAACTTGCAAGAGTGACGCCATGTGCTACCTCATAGGGAATAGTCATTCCTCCAGTGGGAAACAGATTTTCGTTTTCGGTTTTAATGTTCATAATATAATTATACCTGAATATTGAATTAATGTAAAGAAATTTCTTTCTCGGTGACAGGGAGGACTGCTTCGTGTATCAGACGATTGAAGTCTTCTTTATTGCCAATAAACATATTCATCAGTGCCAGTCTTGCAAGAACAACGCTGGTCAAACTTAACATATTAATTCCATATCGAACCCCAAGATCGCCCAATACATCATCGATCTCATGGGATAACTTCTCTAGGTTTTCATCACTTATCATCTAATTTCTCCAATTTATCCATAAATTCTGCCAACTCTTTTTCATACTCTTCACCATCTTTTGGATCGTAGTCTTCCAAATACATGTTAATATACTGAATAGCTTCGATCGCTTCTTCTCGATTACACTCATACATAAGAATCAACTGAGTGATCAGTGCTTCGTCTTCATACTGTTTAAATTCCATCAGATCTTCATACTCAAGATCAATGGTGTGATCCATGTCATACCACAATGACAACTTACCATTGACATTATAAAATGCGTACCAACTACTATTACTCCAACGTGCGTAACTCATTACATCAAATCCTCATCATATTGCTCATTCATCCATTCTTCGTAGGAGTCCCCATCATCTAAAATATCATAGACTTCTTGAAGTGTTAACCCCAGTATTGCACAAATTGAAATTGGACGCAGTCCTTCTTGGAATAAATCCCAGACTTCGGTATACATATCCTCAGGTTCCCAGCGTCCAATCAATCCCATCTCAGTCTCCGTAGTGTCTCATTACATACATTGCAGAATCAATGAATTTGATGTTATCCGATATATCAACCTGCGAAAGAGTATCATTGCCAAGAGCATGCTGCATCAGCTCACGCTCTAAATTAGAACAATGTTTCTTAAGCGAAGCGAGCACGACAGTTTGTTCCTGACCCACGGACAACTTCAAATTCACTGACTTAGTATTATAATCATGCATTTTAAACCACCTTTGTCACTTTCCAACCACAGCCAAAATCGACTGTAAAACCAATTATACGCCAAAACCTTATAAAAGTAAAGGTTTATATTTTACTGTAATTTCTCCATGCGAGTCTTCATTTGTTGCAATAGGTCAAACATACGATCCACAGTTATGGTTCCTGCAACACCCATATCTACATCCACATTGACTTTCACTGGAATCTTGGCAACACAAAAGGAGTCCCGTACTCGATTAGATGCTTTATTACAATCTTCAAGCGAAGCGAAGGTATAACCCTCTGAAACTCCAACTGAAGTTACAATCATTAATGCGTATAGTGTATTCATTTAAATATACTCTTTACAAATGCATTGAGAATACAGCCAAGGAGTCCCGCAAGGAATCCTAGACCAATAATATACAAAAATACAATAATCAAATGATTTTCCATTATATAAAAAATTCCAAAGTAGAAGGAACATCCTTTTCATTGAGAACACTTAAAAGATTATCTGAAAACTCAGATTTTTTCAAATTGACCAAACCATAATTCTGATAAAGAATCTTATAAGAATCCTTTTGATCTTGCCAATGACCAAAGGAAATTCTCGGTGATTTAGCATCCAACCTTTCAAAGAGCAAACAGGAATCCTGACAAAGTTTAGTGTTAGTTTCCATTACATAGAGACATTTACCAGTGACATTATCAACTCCAATTGAATAAATCAATGGTCGTTCTGCCTTGAATAGATCACTCTTTCGAAGAGTTCCACTTCGATGTTCTGCAAAAGATCCCTCGCAATTCAATCTTTTAGAATTATTGATAGTCTCGGTTTTCATTTCCACTGGTTGTGAATTCTTATAACCATCCCATCCATGTATACTATAAGCATCTTCTATGCCAAAATAATACCGAACCAAAGACTCAACAAATTTACCACCGACTCCATGAGTGGTTAAAATGTCAATGGCCAATTCAATGGTCTGGTAATCTTTACCATATTCTTCCAATTCCTTGGATGAGAAAAAATAGTCAGAAACGATTGCCATATAAGATTTCATACTGTATTCTCCATAATAAAGAACTTCAATAATATAATTATACTACAATACTGAATTATTGTAAAGGAGTCCCGATTCTACCAGGAGTCCCTTAGTTATTACAGGAGTCCCTTAGTTATTACAGGAGTCCCGAGAATACTAGGAGTCCCTTAGTTAAAATTAGGGTCGGGGTTTAACTGAGCTATACAAAAGACCTAGGAGTCCCTGGAATCCCTTCGACTTACTTTTACCCCTACCCCCTATAGCATAAATTTATCCAAATATGCCAATGCTTTTTCACAATCGCAATCTTCAATTTCATCTGATTGCGCAAGTAAGACCATTTGTTCCAATGTATCTACTTCATTCATTGTATTTTCGTCTAGACTATTTCGCCAATTTTCATAGTCTTCCATGTCCTTCAGTTCCCACATGGTGTCCAATAGTTCTACTTGTTTCTTTGTAAGTCCACTAATAGTAATCATGCTGTAACTTTCTCGAATAGTTGTTTCACCTGCTCATATGTCTCTGTATCACCAGATTCATATACACGTTCCAATACATCCATCAATGCCATCTCCATGGTCATCATCTCATCTTCAGTCAGTGTAATTGTATGTTCAGTGTTAGTGCTCATTAGATACCCCCCCATTAGGCAGTCAACATGTAGGTAGCAAGGTCTTTCCAGTCGCTGTTTGCAGCACGTACCTTGGATACAGAGATCAGCGTACGTAGGGAAATTTCCTTACAGTCTTTGCTGATATCACGAATCAGACCCAACGCATCTTTAACGATGTTTTTATCGTACTCAGGGAGAAACTCGTCCATCATAGCGATCGTTTCCATACGCTCGATTTTCTGTTCAGTGGTCATGGTCAAATCAATCATCATTGAACGACTACGAATGGCTTGGTCAATCTTACCATCATCCATATTGGAGATGAAAATCACACGACCTTCGAAATTAAAGCTACGTGGAAGATCTTCGTCTTTCATGTCAGCATTCCAAGAGATGATACGCTTACCGTAAGAATCAAGAGCCGACTTCAACAGATTCAGTGCAACTGGGTCTTTTAACACAGAGTCACAGTCATCAAAAACGATGATGGATTTGTTGTTTTCAAAGAGGGTACGATACAAACCCTTAGGAGTAGAGTAACCCTTAACCATGGTGAAACATTTACGAGTGTTAATCACAGCACCAACTTGGAAGTCTGCAAGATCGCTAATGTCTTTGTAACCCTTAGTTTCAAGAGTTTTGGTCACAGTGTAGGTCTTACCCAGTCCACCTTCACCAGTGATAATGGCAGAGGGCTGAACACCATCAGCAACCATAGACACAAGTTTCTCCACGAACGAGAAACGCTGATTAATGTCAAATTTGGTAGACTTGGACTCTTCGATCTTGGTTTCACCCATAATCATAGAGTAGGGAGCTTTCACACCAGTGATTTTGCGATAGTGAAACTCGACAACTTCCTCAAGACCACGACCAGTTTTGCCAGTGGTAACCTTCTTGTCACCGAGAAAAATGACAGATTTGCCAGAACGATCGGTCTTAATGGAGATTTTCAGAGTATTCACGAGATTCCTTTCACATTTCATCATAAGACTATTATACGGCAGATCTGAATTGTTGTAAAGGACTTTTTTTAGAGCAAAAAGTCGTTTAAAATCAACGACTTAGAGCTCAAAATAACCCTTCAGACTAGAGGGTTAATAAAATTTACGCCAAAACTCGACTTCACCAGCCCGATTTTTCACAGGATCAACCCCAAATTCAACATTCAGCGATTCAAGAGGGGTTTCACCGAGGAATTTCACGACTTCACGGACAAATTTCGGTAAATCAGTCAAGAAAACATTAAAAGAATAGGTAGCAGTCAGCTCATCAGTAAATTTAACGACACAAATTTCAAACGGATTCACATTTTTCATAATAACTTTCTCCTTTATCAACCCTAACACCGTAATTCTACTACAATGTCAAATAAATGTAAAGAAATATTACTCTTGCAATTGCATTTTTACAACGATTAGTCTTTTTCGGTCCAGAGATCGCCAGAAGCCACGAATTGATTGGCTGGCAGAGAGGGAGACATGGGTGGAAGGTAGAGTTCATTGGGATCAGTGACCAATTCTTCTGTCTTGGGGAGGTTTTTGTTACGTGCAGTCAGTTGATTTCGAGTAAGAACTTCCCACTGACCAGGAGATCGTTCTCTTTCTGAGTGTTGCTTGGCTTGAGCATGAGACATATTGGCTTTCTGTGTCTCGGTAATAGTTCTACCACGATTAGAGCAGGACTTTGAGCAGTAGGGTCCACGCTTTTTATGCTGAGTAGAACAGTATGGGCAGGTCTTTTGTCTGTACGTCATAATAATTGCGGTAGTAGAACACCAGATTTACTTTTCGTCTCTTTCATTTTCTCTTCATCATGCTTTATTATCCACTGCAATGCTTCTCTAATTTCATGGAACCATTCTGACACTGCTTTATCCTCATTATCACACCAGCGATATTTCACTGGATTCTTACCATGTTCAAGAACCATTTTGTTCCTTGTAATACTTATACGTAATCACTTGCCACTGGAATTGTCTTGGATGATGCTCGAAGTTGACCAGCTTATCTCCATAGTGTTCTTCCAGTTCATTATAGAATTTCAGTACTTCTTCGTCTGTCATTCATGTCCTTTATCCAGCAATAATTGTATCATCTTACGCTCATGCTGTAAATCTGTAATTCTTTCACGGATGGCTTCATATTCTGGGTCAAGAGTACTCACTGATATCATGGCATCCAGATACATGTGTGCAGCTACATCAGTTAGTTTGGTTATTTCTGCTTCTACAAGTAATTTACGATCTTTTAACATTTTTCTTCCTATACAATATCTCTATTTGCTTTCCAATTATCCCATGGACATTTCTCTACTTTCCACTGTGAATTAACACTGGGACTTACACCATTCCACTCATAGGTATAATTACGTTTCTTTGCAAACTCTTGTTGTTTCTCGTGGGTGGATAGGGTATATCCTTTATCCGAATGCCAGTCTGCAACCTTGGACAGCTCCGCTTCGCTTAGAGAAATAGAACTATTATTAGTCATTGTTTTGTCCGTTGGAATGTCTATCACGTTGTTCATCTAAATCTTGGAATAATTTCTGTTCCTGTATGGTTAGTTCTTTCCATACTTTCCTTGGATTGGAACACATGGGACACTTTGGATTACCACAGTTCATTGGTGATTTCTTTGCAAGTCTATGGGGATTTTCTACAGGAACATGGTTCTGTTTGGCTATTCTGGTTTCTTTTAGAATATGGTTATGTTTCTGTTGTAGTCGCTTGGAATGCTTCAGTTTACTTTCTTCGTCCATGGGTCACCTCGCTTCGTTTGAAAAACTAATTTTCCAGTAATGTAACTTCTTGTTGTAGCCACCAAGTTTCAACTGCTTTCTTGGCGTAGTCCAGTTCGATGTAAGATCCAATGATTCTGTCCAAACCTTCGAAATAAACCTTTGCATTATAGATGGTATAGGATTGTCCTATTTTAAATACGTGGGCTTGAATCAGTCCAGTTTCCATGGAATAGTAGAAATGATTGGAATGTTCCGCTTCTCGCCATGCTCGATTCATTTGCTTTCCAGTTTGTTAATTCTCAGGGATAGATCTCTGGTTTCAGATATGGTTATATTATGAATCATTTGCAGTCTGTCGTGAATACGCTTGAGTTTGATGTATACCATGATGAATCCAAGGATTAGTACTGTGGCTGTGACACCCAGACCAGCGATTACACCAGTGACCCATGACCATAACGAACCGACTTCTGTGAGGATATTATTCAGCATGGAGTGATTGAAATTAGTCGTTTACCCAGTGAATTGGCGAAAGTGGTCGCATCTTGTTCAGTTTTGAATAACTTGACCAGAGCCACAGTGTGACGTTCATTGGTGTCTGGAATGTATTTTACTTTCCACATATTGTATCCTTTCGTTTAAGTGTTTAGTGCAAGTTTTTAAATAGATTGGCTTCTTATTTTTACCTTTGGCACCGAACTGCTGTGCAAAGCGATCACAACCCTTGTGTCTACAAAGTGGACGTTCCAGATAATCTGGTTTATTGAGTAGATCCGCCATAGACCTGTGACTCTAACTGTCTCACTCGATCGTTGGCTTGTTTCAATAACTCTTCGAGTTCTTTGATTCTATCAGCCATGGCTAGGATGGCTTGTGTTTCTTGTTCTTGCAATGTTTTCATTTTCTCCCTCTTGTGAATAATGACTTCAACCATTGGAATAGATTTAGGAATCGTTCCCAATGAGGTGGATGATGGGGACATCTACCTTGATTCCACTCACATTCTGGTTGATAGTAACGACCACAGACTTTGCAGCGATCCATGCCATCGGTTGGAAATGGTTTCATTTGCTTGCTTCCTCGATTTCTTTACGATACTTGGTCTGTAGACTGCGTACTGTATTGATTGACTTACCATAGAATTCCTCAGCTGATTCCTTTGGTATTCTCATACCTGATACTCTGAAGATTTCATCCGCTCCAATCTTGTTCTGAGCATCGTTCAGAATGATTGCAATAACCTTACGCTTGGCTGTAGTCATGGACTTTGGTGCCACTGTGATATTGAATACGTATGGTGCTTTGATTCCATTTTCTCCCAGTGTCTTTAACTTGGGATCTTGTGGTAGACGAACAGGACAGGATGCTGCGTATGCTTGTAGATTTGGATTTTTGGTCTTCATGGACTCATATGCTTCCCAACGATCGATGACCATGTTTATACCATTATTTCCTGCCATATTGACCAGTGCATCATTATTGGATTTAAAGACGATATAGCGAACTGGGAAACCAAACTTCTCACCCATGGCTAGTCCAGTTAGGTGAGCAGAGTTTCCGAACCCTACACCACCGACAGTGAGTTCCTTAATACTTTTGACTGGTCCATTGGTAATAACAGTCCAGCATGCGTCACCGATAGTATGGATAGGAATGTAATCTTCTTCCTTAATCAAACCCTTGTTTACGTTCTCAACGTATGCAGGTGCCATAATGGCCAGACTGTTTTCATCCATGGATTTCAGTGCAATAATCTGATTACCTCCAGGTTTGAATTCAAGGATAAATTTGTAGATGTTCTGAGACTTATTGGCTTCATCAATAATCTTGAACATTGCTGGCGTACCAGAATGCGTTGGACTGTATGGTGAGTAGATTCTCACTGTCTCTTGTGCATATACATTTAAACTGAATAATGCACCAAATAATAAACTAGCTAATTTCAACTTTTTCCTCTATATTATATGTATCAAGATCTAACCACATCAATGCTGTTTGACCACTTGGTATTTCAGGTGTGATAATCGTTACAGTTTTATATTCTTGCAATACTTGGTAATGTTTCCACCACAACCAATTACCTTTTATACGTGTAGGTATCCAAGCAAACCTGCGTATTACACGCAGGTCGTCTTTTTTCGGATCATCGCCACCAGTTTTAAACCACAACATTTATTTCTCACTTAATTAAATTATACTTGAAAATCACATTAATGTAAAATTGCAATATTATTTGGTTTAATCCAGTTTAACTTTTATTGCCAACTTTTTCCAGTAATCTATACCATTACTAAAAAACTTAGGCATATCTTCATAAGTTGTTTTCATTGGCTCACAGTAATCAACTGCATACGAATCAAGAACAGATTTTGATTTTGCTGCTTCGGTAAAAATTTGATGTAACTCTTTTCTTTTGGCTTCATCAAATTTACTTGTTGCAACTATTAAAATCTGGCTGGCATTCATTTGACCAAATACTGGTTGGAACCCTTGACTTGTTAGAGGTTTATATGTATTGACTTGTTTATTGCCAGTAATTCCAAGAATATTCACACGACGATCGCTATTAATATTATCTTTCGTCCACTGTTCAGATTGGCTAATGAATCCAGAATGCATATCGATTTGACCAGAAACCATTGCGAGCATAGAATCGTTCGATGATTTAAATGGAACTATTGTTAAGTTTGTATATTTCTCTTGGAGTGTAATAGCCACCAAGTGCGTCGTGGCACCTAAACCAGATACACCAATAGTCAAAGGTTTATCCTTAGGTACTTCGTTCCAAGATTTGTACTTAGATGACGCAATAGAGATAGGTGAGGTGCAATGATTCCACAAGGGAGAAAACTGACTAATATCGTAACTTTCATTTGGATATACTATAGGTCTAATAAAGAAAGCAGTTGAATGCGCAGCGATAGAGTTTGGTTCTCTTAGAACATGCTGTGCTGCAAGTGCACCACCTGCTCCTGGTTTGGTATCAAATAGAAACGTATACTTATTTTGAATTTTGTTTGCTTCCATTGCCAGAGCACGACTGTAATTTGCCAATGAATCGCTTGCTGTCCAACCATAATATATGGTAATGTTCTCACGTGCCATGACATTCATACTAAGTGCACATGCAATAATTGCTAATAATTTTTTCATAATTTCTCCAAGTTAAAAATAATAATTACCCACCACGTCCAGCTGCTTTGGTGATTGGTTGTTGTTTCGGTGCTGATGTCATGCGTTTAACTGCATCTTTCACAGCACGAGTGGCAGTCTTTTTATCCATACCATGTTGTTCTATTGCATTGTTGCGTGCTTTTTTCTTAGCCTTTTTCAATGCTTTTTTTGCTTCCCATTGTTCCTTGAATGTTAACATATTTTCCTTTATTTTTCGCAATAAAATGATACAAACCCAAGTCTGCTATTTATTATTTGAATATTAATAAATCCAACTTCCTGCAAAGTTTCAATATACCATTGAGCAGGTAAAGTGCTCATATATCCTTTGAGCATTTCTTCTTTCATTTTTATATATTCTTCAGTAATACCATTGGAACGCTTGAAGTCATAGTATAATTTTTTAATTGTTTCTGACTGTGTTGTTTTATCAGTCAGAATTAAAACTCCTGATCGATTCAAATTGTTGTATATATTTTGTATATACTCTTTTCTCTCATTGACAAAGTGTAGCGTCCAATTAGCTAGGACTACATCACAAGATAATTCTGGAAATGATGAGGAGATGACAACTTTGTCATGATGTTTTGATTTAGATTTCATTTGTTCGCTGGATTCAATACCAATTACATTATATCCAGCATTGGCAAATTTATCTAAAGTATATCCCAGTGCACTACCAACGTCAACTACTGTTGCACCCTTTTTAAATTTCTCATTTACTATCTGTAAACATAAGTCAACGACACGCTCGTAATCTGGAATATTTGTCAGTGCTTCTTGTTGAAATCTAGAAGCAACTCCTTCATCAAACTCCCAAATCTTTTGTTCTACAGCTTTAGGTTGAACTAAAGTAGCTTTTTCGTTTGTTATTCCATTCTTTATATTATTTTCAAGTGAATGCTTAACTGTTTTATTTCTCTTATACCTAATCATAAACCTATTGGGCATTCCGTCCATCGGTCTACGCTTTTCGTTTATAAAGATTTGATTATATGAGTCATGAGAGTTAATTATCTTTTCTGGATATACTCTTTCACCAAACTGAGCAAAGTCAAATTCGTGCATTACATGATTCAATGCATTTAATCCGATCGCAGATGTCCAACCTGTATATGGTTGATTGACATCTGGGCTTGCCATATTGTGATATCGAAATTGAATTTGAGGTATGATTGAGTCATCGATGTCTATAGTTTCTATTACAATCACATCAGAGCAACCATTGGATATGTTTCGCAGTAATGAAACGACATCGAAATAACCATGGATGATTCCAGCAGCTAAGACGATGTCGTATTTGTTTTTAGAATTTAATAAAAAGTTATTAATCTCTGCAGTATGAATTTCAAATTTATCATCAGACCAATACTTTGATAATAGTTTGGTAGAAGTGTCACAAAATTCTTCGTGTATATCGATGCCAGTATAATGTTTGGCACCATTGGATAGTGCCCAATGACCAAATGCACCAACACAGTGTCCAAGATCTAAAATGGTTTTATCTTTGATTAACCATTTTGGCAATAGAACAGCTGATCGTTTACTTAAAGATTCAACTGTAACTGGAACAGCTGCTCTTCCCTTTCTGGGATCATCATTGACAAATTCATTATAATCATCAAAAAACATTATTTTTCTCTAATCCTAAAGACAACAGCATACCGCATGTGTTCTGCCCATGGTGCGCAAGGTTTTGTTGTATGTAGCGTTCTACCATCATAAAGAATAACTCTACCTGCCATTGGTGTTACAATTTTAAATGGTTCTCCAACTGGGAAACCACGAGATTGTCCCAAACCTTTTTGAAATTGTTGGGTATCACTGGTAGTTTCATCATCAGAGAAAAATACATTCTCTGCCATCCAAGTAGGATACCACTGTAGGTTTGCAATATAAAGTAACGTGAAGTTTTTGGTCTCATTCATGTCGATGGTATCACGATGAACACCATGAGATCTTTTAATGGTTTCTTCTGGTTGCGCATTCACATAACAACGAGAGAATGGGTATTTAAGTGATTTATCTGCTATTCCTTCCTCATCGCCAGAAATAGAGAATCTGTTATCCAAATGCTTGTTAATAGTTTTCCAGAGTTTCCAAATAATTGGGTGACGAAACTCAACTTCATTATCTGAATTGCCAAACACACAACGATAAATATATTGATTGTTCACTGATGGAACTGTATCATCAAGATATTCTTTTTTGTTTTCGATAGGTTTGTAGTAGATAGCAGATCCAGGGTTTGGATAAGAGATATCCTTCCTCGTTCCGTGGAATGTTTGATTTTGAATGTATTCCCAAACAGACCATCGTAAGTCTTCTGGTACAATATCATCATATACATCAACATTATATTTTATCATTAAGCAACCCTTTTATTCGGTGCGATACTTTTATATCTGTCTGCAGCGTATGATGCAGCAAATGCTTTTGGTTTAACCATAGGAATAACATTACACATACCTTTGATATAACCAACAGCTTCATTTATTACACACGATGAACCATACATTTCATCTGGGTTAATGTCCAAATGAACCTGCACTTCTCTATCCTCTAAAACATCATGTAATTTATTATATAGTTCTGCGATTTTATAAACCTCATTCATTAATCGCATACGTGGTCTATCACGTTTCTGATCCCAGTCACGTTCACGTTGAACTTCACCAAAAATCTTACAGCCATTGTCACCATTAATATGAATAACAATAACTAAAGTATAATCTGCGTACCAATCTTTTCCAATCAAAAATCGCTCAGAATCACCACCGATATAAACTTTGGTCTCAGGACTCTGTGACTCGATAAAATCTTTAACTTCATTAATGTTGATTACACCCATATTATACCTTTTTATTTAAATGCCATCACAAATTAAACCCTCCGTCTAATTTTATGATGTTGCCGTTTAAAAATTTCATGTCATTAAAAATACTGTCAATAACTTCTGCTACATCATTACCATTAGGAATTCTTTTTAATGGTATCGATTCTTTATATGTGTTTACAATATTTGGTGGCATTCTTTGCCTGCCACTCGTTGGGTTTTCTAGTGTAGAAGGAGCAATAGCTAGAAATCTAACTGGTCCCAATGATTTAGCATAGCATTCTGTCATAATATTTACTGCTGATTTACAAGCAGAATAAGCTAAACTATTTGATCTAGATTTAAAACCAGCCATTGAGGAAAGATTGATAACGACACCAGTACGTTCTCTCAGCATAGGATAAAAATTATTAACTGTATTGAGTATACCTTTAACATTTACATCAAATGTTTTTTGTAACGTATCTTCAGTTGTTGATAGAGGAGAATCATTTGATTTACCATATGAAACACCAGCTGCATTGACCAATAGATCGCATCTACCAGCTTTATTCCTGACTTGAGCAGCTGCTATGCGCATCTCTTCATTGTTAGTCACTGATGCTTGAATATAGAAATGTTCTAGATTTGAATTGGGTAATTCATCACATAGTTTTTGTGCTAGTTCTGGTTTGCTGCGAACAATCAAAACGATTCTACACCCTTTACTGGCTAATCGTTTTGCTGTAGCTGAACCAACTTGACCAGCACCACCTGTTATAACTACAACTTTATTTTCCATTTTACTTCCTTTAATATGGAGCGGAGTGAGAGAATCGAACTCTCAACAACAGATTGGAAATCTGTAGTTTTACCATTAAACTAACCCCGCATTGGCATCCCGATAGGGACTCGAACCCCAACCAAGGATTTTGGAGATCCTTATGCTGCCATTACACCATCGAGATATTAACTCAAATAAATTTTTCTTGCTTCATCATAAGTGGCAATTTCACCACCAAGATCCTTGATTATTCTAACTGCTTTAGTGACCAACTCTGCATTGGTTTTTGCTAAAACACCCTTCTCTAGATATATATTGTCTTCCAATCCAACACGGACATGACCACCCAACAACCAAGTATTGGCTACGATCGGCATTTCTTCTCTACCGATACCAAACGCAGACCATAAACTATTTTCTGGCAACATCGATTGACAGTAGTTGACTGCTTCGTGTGTGCATTCAAATCCATACTTAACACCTAACGCAAATTGCCATAGAGGATTACCTTTAACCAATCCCTCTTTAACATATTCTCTTGCCAGCATAAAATCGCCTGAACCAAAAATCTCCAATTCAGGTTTAGTTCCTGCTTCTTGAATCAAATGCAGCATTTGTTTCACAATCTTCTTATGATTTAGACGAATACCATCACCAGCTTGATTCATTGTATTAAAATCTAATGAGCAAAGATCAGGTTTAATCATTTGAATATGTTTGACACGTTTTTCTGCAGAAAACACAGTAGTACCTTTACCAGCAATTTCAATTCTTTGTAAATCGGGAATAAAGAATCCACCTGGACCAGTAGTCAAATTAATAAGAACATCGTTGTTTTGTTTCTTAATTCTATCAACAACATCACGATAGTGATCCAATTCCATGCTAGGTCTACCAGTAATTACATCTCTAACATGAATATGAACAACAGCTGCGCCAGCTTCAGCTGCTTCTAGTGCAGATGTAGCGATTTCTTCTGGAGTGACAGGTAGATGTGGAGTTTGTTCTCTTGAAGTTACAGCACCTGTGACTGCACAAGTTAAAACTGTTTTATTATTTCGCATTAGTCATTTCCTTAAGTTTAGTTCTATCAATTTTTCCATTGTTGGTCAATGGAATTTCAGAAAGATAAAATTCTCGTGGAACTTTATATGCTTCTAATTTATCTAGCGCAAATTGTTTTAGATTCTCGATAGATATTTTACCTTTGGTTGAGACATAACAAACTGGTTTAAACAATTTAATATCATCTTCTTTTGGAACTACAACTGCAGTGATTACATTTGGAAACTGTTCTAGTAATGCTTCAATTTCATATGGATTGATCATGTTACCACCAGATTTAAAGCAATCATCTGCTCTACCGTGACAGTAATAAAAACCATTTTTATCTACAGTGAAATAATCGTTTGTATTGTAAAACCCATCTTCAGTTAAATTTTTGTTACTGTTCACATATCCATAAAACAACGATGGTGTTTTAATTTGCAAAACACCATCAACAATTCTATACTCTATACCATCAGCAGCATATCCTACACTCATATCTGGAGTTGGTAAAGACGGATGTTCTGCAAAAAGATTTGGACCTAACTCAGAAGTTCCATAATAGATTTTTACATAAGCATTTCGGAAAATTGATTTGAGTTTTTTAATAGTTGCTTCTCTAACGATAGAAGAACCGAGAGTAACGAATTTAACAGATGATAAATTTACACGCTCGAACATATTTTCATGCTTCAATAACATGTTCATAACTGCAGCAGGAGCAGAGATATCTGTAATTTGATATTTCTCTATGGAAGATATAATTTTAATAGGATCTACTTTATCAAACAAAACCAAAGTATTTTCTGAGTTTATCTGTTGATGTATGTTTGATAAAGCACTTGCATAATGCATCGATGTTGCAACTAAAAATTTTCTTGGCTTATCGTGTTTGACTTTATGCTTCTCAATAATCCAATATCTGTTTTTATGAGTATGTAAAACAGCTTTAGGTTTTCCTGTTGAACCAGAAGTAAACATACAGAATGCTAAATCAGTTTCATTAACTTCAACAGAATTATCACTAAAATCATTTAATTCACCAAGATAATTATCGCTCTGATTTACAATTAACTTGGGTTTAGTGATATCTAAAATATATTGTTTATCTTTAAAATTTGGATTCATCAACAAACAAACAGCACCAGCTTTCATTATACCATACATGTAAATGATTGCTTGTGTATTATTATTTGAATGTAGTGCTACAGAATCACCTTTATTGATTCCAATCTCAAGCAGTTTATTACAAACAGCATTAGAATAATCATCTAACTGTTTATGAGTAATTTTACTTTCTTGAGATTTGGTTAGATCAATTATGGCAACTCTGTCACTTCTACTTAAACATGTTCCGATATTTTTTGTCATATCATTATTTTTTGGTGCCCACAACATGATTCGAACACGTGACCTACTGATTACTAATCAGTTGCTCTACCAGCTGAGCTATGTGGGCAATTTTGGTGGAAGTAGTCGGGATCGAACCGACGACCTTTAGCTTGCAAAGCTACTGCTCTCCCAGCTGAGCTATACCCCCAAATTATTTTATCTACCTTGTCCTCTATACTTCTTATGATTCTTTTTAGACTTATTTAATGTACTTGTCTTACTTCCATTCTGACAAGTTTTCTTAATTACTCTATTATGTTTACTAACACTTCCTTTACCTGCCATAACTATCTCCTATATTATATTGGCTCCCCAGCGTGGGATCGAACCACGGACCAACAGATTAACAGTCTGCTGCTCTACCGCTGAGCTACTAGGGAATAAACTTTGGTGCCCCATGACAGAATCGAACTGCCATCCTCGGATTACAAAACCGATGTTCTACCATTTAACTAATAGGGCTAACTCTTATATATCTTGGTCGGAGTAGTAGGATTCGAACCTACGACCCTCTGGTCCCAAACCAGATGCGCTACCAGACTGCGCTATACTCCGTAATTCTGGTGGTGATGAGTGGGATCGAACCACTGACCTAATGCGTATGAAGCAATTGCTCTACCTACTAAGCTACATCACCATTGTTGAGAGTACTGTTGCATGTTTAAGCACGTGTTGCAAATTAGACGTTTAAGGTCATTCAGTTTCTGAACTTTGCCACCGCTCTCCTAATCGTATCGTTCACGTAGCATCAGCATTCTACTATTTCCCAGATATTGGGCTGACTTGATAAGGATGGTTATCTTCCATAACAGTTTGGATTGCTTACTCTTTCGCACAAACTCTCAACAATGGTGCCCCAAGAGAGACTCGAACTCTCACGCTTGCGCACTGGCTTCTAAGACCAGCGTGTCTACCAATTCCACCATCAGGGCATACATTTGGTTGCAGGTAGTGGTAACGCTCCACTCTCACTATGGCTTATGAGACCATGTGGGTCACTTGACCTACCTGCGTCAACTTGGCGATGCGTAGGGGACTCGAACCCCTGACCACTTGCGTGACAGGCAAGTATTCTAACCAACTGAACTAACGCACCTAAAATTTGGTGGAGATGGCTTGAGTCGAACAAGCAGTACCAGAGGTGGCTGATTTACAGTCAGCTGGGGTTACCAATTTTCCTACATCTCCATGATATTAGTTTAGCTGACGCACTATTTGCCATACCTCAACAGCTTTACTCGAGTTTACTGTTTATTGATATGGTTACGGAGAGTTGACGTTTACTCAATGGCTTACGTCAGCTAAACTAATACCATATTTGATTACACTGGGATAATCAGCAACAACCATCACTCGATGGTTAACCACGTAGTCGTCCTACGACTGGTCGCATCATACATTACGCTCCAACTTTATCCAGCGTGACCACCGTATCCGCTTACTGATTTCAGCTTCGTTTCCATCTTTCCTGATAACTTAATCACCCCACATCCGTCGATGCAGCCAAGTGTAAGTTATCCTACTGGTATTGGTAACCCAATATAATCAAATATGGTACTCGGTAGGGGAATCGAACCCCTCTTCCTGCCGTGAAAGGGCAGTGTCCTAACCGATAGACGAACCGAGCACTAAAGAATAATAATTATACACTACAACATATTATTTGTAAAGTATTATTTTATTGCAAAAACATGGAGTGGGTGACAGGACTCGAACCTGCATGAAACGGATTTGCAATCCGTCGCCTAACCATTCAGCAGCACACCCACATAA
>Ga0222712_10000222_pt1 | contig 81305 bp, 108 predicted proteins | sample C33_657DmetaG_FD_165043 | JGI IMG/M metagenome (GOLD analysis project Ga0222712, IMG submission 165043) | Estuarine water microbial communities from San Francisco Bay, California, United States - C33_657D | ecosystem: Environmental > Aquatic > Marine > Unclassified | place: USA: California... | reverse complement strand
AAGATTATGTATGGCAATGATGCTGTATTCGTGAATGTTGGCAACATCAATCACATCGTTGGTACGCTCAATAAAAAGTTGGTGGAAAGTGTTGACAACTAACAACTTGCACGTTATAATTTAACAAGGTAGACTATACCTAGATATAAACAAACACAAACATAAGGATAAAACATGAAGAAAACTGATCGTAAGAACAAGACTGGACTCAACGTTAAGTGGCCTGCTGGCATTTTTACTATTGAGGAGTGTCACGCAGCAAATCCCGAATTCATCAATATTACATTGCGAGTGCGAATCAAGAACGCCATTTCGGATGGTACACTGAACGAGATTGGATATTTGCACAATGGCAAGGGTCGCCCTCGTCTTGTTTTGGTGAATGGTCCTATTACACAAGAACACGTTGCCGAAGCCAAGAGTCGCACCGTGATTTTGAAGAAGGATCTGAGTGTCAATGTTATGAATATTTCTGCATCGTCCGCAGTGCAGGAATCCGAGGCAACCGCAGAGGAAGTTAATACTGAAACAGTTCCCCTCTGATACCTTCTAGGTGGTTAAACCTTGTGCGACCAAAGCGGACTCAATGTAAGAGATCCGCTTTTGTCTTTTACATAATAGTAGATGCTGGCATTTTTCATGTGCTTCTTTATGTTTTTTATTACTCCTTCACACATGTTCCAGCTACCATGATACAACGGCTCGTTTAGTTCACTGTCAAAAATGCTGAACGTGCGTTGCGACGTTTCAAACACGTAAAAGTTCGCTTCGTCTGGATTGATTTTCTTGAATCGCATACCTATAAATAGAACCTTTCTGTAATTCTTAATTCCGATTTGAATCGGCAGAAAGGTTGCAATTTTACTATTTATTATGGTAGCAACATGGGCAAAAGCAAAAATCAGTCCGTCAATTACACATTTGCAGATAGATATCAACAATTTGTATCTAAGCTGACGCAGTTTGCTATCAAATCCAAGAGTAGCAAAGATGTAGATTCTAGCCCAGATGGTATTTTTGATGGTGAACCTGGAGATTTGTTGGTAAAAAACGAAAACTTGATTTTTTATCGCAACCAAACTGATTCAGATTTTAATTCTCTTAGTGATCAATTTCCAGAATTAACAGCACGTACTTCGTATGTATTGGCTCAAGGTGTAAATAAAAACGCATCTTGGGTCAAAACTGCTGCTGGCCCCACAACTTGGAAGCTATTGGGTTACTACTGTCCAATTTTGGGTGTAAACTGCTGTGCTGTAAATCCTGCCAGCGGCAGCATCAGCGGAAGTGTGTGATTGACTTTGTTATAAATCATGCTATGATGATATGGTATGATTCGAAAAAGTCTCTGTTGTATCTCACTTGAACTGCAAAAGCAAGGTTATCGTGCCAACACAATGACACGCAAACGGTTTTTGGCACTGGAACGCAAACAATCCATATCAATACTTGGCAATCGTGTACTAAACAACCTTGAGGTTGTGTTGCAAACTGTCAAATATTGCACAAAACATGGTTGGAACTATCGTATCAGCAGCGATATTTTTCCGTTGGCTACATTACCAGAAGCCAACCTTAGCTACGATGTTCTTCCAAATAAAGCAATTGTTGACAAACTCTATCAAGATATTGCAGATTGCATCAAATCTAGCAATATTCGTTGCAGCACTCATCCTGACCAATTTGTGGTTCCAGCCAGTCCAAATACCACTGTAGCTGCCAAGTCTGTGATTGAATTGGCACATCACGCAGATATGATGGATAGGATGGGCCTTCCTCGCAGCTACGATGCCCCTATAAACATTCACATGAACTGTTTCAAGGGATCACTGCCCGACATCGCAAAACGCTTTATAGAGGTCTATAAAACGCTTCCAGAGGGTGTTAAAAGTCGTTTGGTACTAGAGAACGAGGACAAACCCAATAGTTGGAGTGTGGAACTGCTGTATGAGCACATTTATCAACGTGTGGGCATTCCAATTACCTATGATAATTTGCATCACAAGTGCAACCCAGGCAATATTACTGCTAAGAAAGCTGTGGAACTTGCTGTGTCTACATGGGGCAAACATCGTCCGTTGTTTCATTACAGTGAAGGTATTGGTGAAACTGGTGCTGCAAAACGTAGTCATGCCGACAAACCCAGCAAGTTTCCATTTGAATTTGTGGGTATTGACGTGGACCTAGACTTTGAGTTCAAGCACAAGGATCTAGCGATTCTGCACTTTGAAAAGCATATTGAAAAATTGACGTGACATGTTAACCAACTACGCAAAAAAAATTTACTCCCAAAATGGAGAAGATGGGATTATCGAACATTTGTTGAATAATTTTACAAATTTGAATCACAAATGTCTAGAAATAGGTGTGCATGATGGAACTGAGTGTAACACAGCGCACCTTATCAAAAATAAGCAATACGATGGGATTTTGATAGATTCACACGCTGGTTTCAATCATGATTTTTACAACGGCACATCGTATAGATTTATAGAAAAGTGGTTAGAAAGTGAAGATGTACCAGAGCTTTTTCACCAACATAACTTGATTGGTAAGTATGATGTGTTTTCGTTAGACATAGATGGTATAGATTATTGGATTTTGAAAACAATAATTGACCACCATCTGCTCGACGCATCTCTAATAGTATTAGAGTATCAAAACATTATTGGTCCAGATCTGGCCATAACGATACCAAATATACAAGGATTTACTGCTTGGGAGTATGATACCTACGAAGGACCAAATTATTGTGGTGCATCACTGAAAGCGTTTATCAAGCTGCTGAATCAGAACTACGTATTTGTTGGATGTGAACCTCTAGGATTTAACGGTTTTTTTGTGAACCGAAACCAAGACATTGCATCACGTATGGAAATGAAAGACGTATCGCCGTGTTTTCAAGGTACCAAAGCAAAGTTTGATATTGAATTTCGCTGGCCTCGCACCAAACACATGGAATGGATCTCTGTCTAACCAGTCCAAAAAATAAAATAAGTGCAACCTGTTGACATTTAGAACTTTGGATGTATAGTGATTACAAGTTAGCTAACTACTAACGAAACAAACAAAACAACAAAAAACAAAATAAGGAACATAAATATGTATACTCGTAAGAATACCCGTAACAAGACTAACTTCGTTGGACACAACAGCACTGGTGTTGAGCTTTACCTCTCCACTCCCGTCGCCGGTGCCAAGAAGCCTGCTCGCCTCACCCTTCGTGCCGGTGACACCCGTTTGGATCTAAACGGTCGTCAGATCAAGGCTCTGCGTGAGGTTCTTGCTGCTGGATACACTGCCTAAGTATCATGATGCAAACAACACCTTTTATTCTCTTCGGTGTTGTAGCGTGGCTCCTGTGTATGGGAGCCACGCTCTTTTTTGTTCATGTTGTTTGGTTGTCCAAGCTTAAAAAAGCCAATACCAAACTACAAAACGATTTTGCAACCGAAAGAAAAGAATTAGACCTGCTCAAAAAAGTTGTGTCTGATTTGCGCACCGACACGACGGAAAAGCATCGTGATCTGGAAAGCAAACATGTTGCACTAAACAAAACCGTGGTGCAGCAAAAAGAAGAAAATAATAAGATGTTTGAAACGATCACCGAAGGTTTTGAGTTTGTAAACACTGAACGTGTGGTGATGATCAAAGATCTTGCAGAATTGAAACGCCGTGTTAGAATGAATACCAATGAAACGAAAAGGCAAACTTTCCAGCGACGAAATCGTGAGAACCAGAGGTCTGTTTGATCACGTAAAACATATTCGGCAAGTTCAAAGCAAAGACTATTACGACACACTATCAGAATCAGAACGCAAGACGTTCAACAAGTTCATGATTCTGCGAGTGTTGAGTATGGACCAGAAAATCGTGGAAGAAATTTCGTATATCTCAAAGTATATGGAAGTGCTTCCAGACAAGCAGTTTTATAGTCTACTGGTTCAGTGTATTCCCAAGGATTACAAGTTTTATCCGTATATCAAGAAAACGGCAAAGGATGTTGACACAAATATTGTGAACTGCATCTGCAAGAAATATCAAATCGGAAGTAGTGATGCCACAGATTACTACACCCTATTTATCCAGACTGAAGCTGGTATCAACGAGCTTGTTAACCTGGTTCAGTCGTTCGGATATTCACAATCCGAAGTTGAAAAGATGTTTGATGTAAAAGAATAACCTATGAAAATAATTGGAATATCTGGATTGGCACGAAGTGGTAAAGATTGTTTTGCTACGGTCGCAACAAAAATTCTTACTGAGCAATACAAACTCAAAGTTGAGCGTCATGCATTGGCGTATGAGCTAAAAGATGATCTCAAAGACTTGATCAAGAAAAAAACAGGCATTGATGCCTTCACCGAAAAAACCGAGGAAAAGAATGTAATTCGTCCATTGTTGGTAGCATACGGTGACATGATGCGCAAGCATACAGAAGGAAAATACTGGACTGGTAAGATGGAGTCCAAGATTGCGAAATCAAAAGCAGATGTGTTTATCATCACCGATATTCGATACGATTTTTATCCAGAAGACGAATGTAGTTGGATAAGAAACAAAATGGCAGGCAAGCTTGTGCATGTTACTCGTTATAAAATGGGACCAGCACCGTCCAAGCGCAGAATTACAACATCAAAGCCTGTCAAGATTTATGATGCTCCACCCAACGATCATGAATTGCTAAACAACCCAAAGTGCAAAGCCAAAGCTGATTATGCATTTGAATGGCAAGATGTCAGCGAGGAGTTTCCAACGATGGATGAGTTGAAGAATTGTGCCTACATCAACGACTGTGTAACCAAAGCGTTAGATTCAATTGGAATTCTACCTAAGCGTTAAACGCAGTATTGGGTGGTGAGATGAGTGGTTGAACACCACTTCTTTATCTGTGGTTTTGGTGGCGAAGTATTCTTTGAGTCCTTCGCCACTATTCTTTATGAAGTCGATGTAGATTTGATTGCACTGATTTGATTTGTCGTGCTTGGCTTGTTTTTTACAAGAGCAGATTTTTGATACAGCAGTAATGCAATCACCCAACGGTTTAGATATTGCTGGCAAATCGTCTTTTACGATGCCGTGGAATTGTTGATATGTGCCAATAATCATAACAGTTTTCTAATCAACAAATAAATAGCAAAACTAAGACAATAATTAACTGGAAATACACACAGTGCATATTGCCATGGCCAAATAATGAATGTGTGAGCAACAGTGAGCCAAAATGGCAAACATATGTTGCAACTAATCAACTTGGTAAACGGACTAGGATACACACTATACAAAAAGTCTGGGTATGAAGCCATCACATCCGTTTCAAGCTTGTATTTTGTATACTCGTTGAGTTTCAACCAACGCCATACAAAGTCTAAACTAAATAGTTTGGTCAATTTACCGATGGTGTCAACAATATCGCTGTGAAACCAGATGGTCAAAATAAATACTACCCAAAAGATACAGCCTAGGTTTGTGTATAGAATACTCATAGTGTTGATAAATAGTTGTAAAACTCTTCAACTGGTTTGTTGATGTCTAGTCCTTCATGCATTTTTTTCTTGCAGTTATAACGCATTTGATTGACACGATTAATATTGTCAAAAATATAGTCCAACTTCTCATGCAAATTTTCTAGATTGAATGCAATAAAGTCTTCACCGTCTACCAAATCGATGTAAGGCAAAAACTTAAGGTTGGCAACTGAATCGTGGATCAAGTTCAAGCAACCATATACTGGTGCTTCATATTGACGAAAACATCCTTCACCCCAACCAGGCACAGACACAGACACTAACGTTTCTCGTAGGTGCTGATAAAATGCAGATTGAGATGCTTTTCTTGTAAAGTCAGTGTTGATGCGAGTATACGCTTGCAAAACATCTCGGGTATCCTCACGAATAAACTTGTTGCGTCCACCAGTAGACAAAAACGTAGGATAATCCATATATCGTTCGTCATGGTATCCATAGGACACAATATAGCTTATTCCATTAGGTTTTTCATTTGGAAATGTGGCTTCCCACTCGCTAAACTTTTTAGGAGTGAGTTCATTCAAGAAACTTTCAAACGTGTCTTCGGATTTGAACGAACCAAAACCGCCTGGAACTATTTGTACTATGTTGTGCTGCTTCAAAAAATCATAGGATGGCCACGCCTTTATTCTTGGTAGGTTCAAACCCTTGAATCTTGAAAATGCATCTACGTTACCACTGTCGTGACTATCATACAACAGCTTATGACCTTTGAAGCTTAAAAACAGTTCGTCAGCTCGCTTCATCAGCTCCGTGTTCCACTTTTTGAAATGAAACTGATGCGGAAATGTATGATACACCAGCACGTCAAATTGATCTTGATATGCAGAGGACATTGCTGCATAATGCTCTGATTCAACTATCGTGATGTTTACACGATTTTTGAGACGCTGCAACATCATGCTGAAGTAGCGTTCGTTGGAAGATTTAGATTTGACGTACAAAAGCTTGATCACAGCAAAGCCTTTCTGTATTCTGGATCTGACACGTTTACCAAACTTTGTTTGTGATCTACAAGACGATTGATCTGCAACTTGAATATGTCGTATTCCAAATTACCAATCTGTCCACTATCTTCCAACATCAATTGCAACATGTTGAAAAACTCAAAGCTTTTATTGTTGATTTTATTAGCGTCGAAGGACACAACCACATCATTCATCTTTGGTTCATCATAGCTCTTCAGCTTTTTCTTTAGATCAAACTTAGTGTTCTTTTGCTCGGCAGCAATATAGCGTGTGTAGTCCACATCACTATAAAGCGTGTCACACCAAGGTTCCAACAAAGCAACACGGTATTCATCACAATTCAACGCCACAAAACCAACGTTGTATCTGTTAGGAACAACTGGCTTCATGAAATCGTTGTGCTTCACAAAGTGACCCCATTTGCGAATAAAGTTGCGAGAGCTTTTTACGTTTTGTTGCTGCCATTCAAGACTGTCTTTTCCAACTGCGGTGATAGCTGGATTGAACCTACTACCACGACATGTCAAATGATACACACACGATTCCCACAATTGCACAAACTTGTAGCCATTCAACAAAAAGCGGTTGAAAATGTCACTGTCTTCTTTGCTGGTAGGAGCAAACAATAAATCATGACCACCAATCTTGAGAAAGTCTTCTTTGTATATTGCCCATGGAGCAAACACACCCTCAGTGGTTTTGTCTTTGCGGTTTACCTTGGTTTCCAACAACCAACGATCAAACTCAACTTTCTTGAACGTCTCGGGTTCGCTACCAAAATCTTGAGTAATCTTTTCTGGTCCGCCGGGATGTAGTGGTGGTTCAACCCTGGTCAAACATACAACTGTCTGAGGCTTGAGATGCTTTTCAATCAATAGATCGGCATTCTTGCTGATATACATGTCGGCGTGGTAGATCATGACCACATCATTCGTAGCAACCTTTTCAATCAAAAGGTTGTAGAGTTCTGTCATGCCTTTTCTATCCGGTCCTTCGTTGCGAACTGCCTTGAAACAAGGATCTTGTTTGTGCATTTCTTCACACCATTCCCATGTACCATCATTGCTGGCGTCGTCAGCAACACACACTTCGTGCTCTTTGTGACTAAGATTGGCACGAATGGCTTCGTAGCACCATTTCAAATACTTCAAGTTGTTTCTGCTTGGAATGATAAAACTAATTTTCATAATCAAATTGCTATGTTCTTTTCGGAAAGTTGTTGTAGAAAACCATTTACTTGCTTGTCTTTTTTAACTATACCTTTTACAATATGAGTTGCGTATTTTCCAAGATCGAGTTGGGGATTTTCAGAAAACGTTTTTAGATGATGAAGCTGAATGCCGCACTCCATAAGTTTATTTGAAAAAATGATGTCGAACTCAAATGGCTTGTAGTCTTCTGGTAGTCTAGGACATTTGATGATTGATTCGTAGTGAATCGCATTTAGTCCACCACGAACATACTTTAGATACTTACCATCAAGAAATGCTGTGGACTCTACACCAACATACACATTCTTTTTGTTGCTAAAAATCTCGGATATTGTTTGTTGGAATTTGTCGGAATTGTAATGGACCAGATCAGTGTCAATTTTGCAAAAAACGTGGTTGTAATACTGATCACGATGTGTTATTAGATACTCTCTAAACAAATTGAACTTGCGAGTCATTTTGTTTTGGTCACTTTCGATATACACCGTGTTTGGACCAAGTATCGTTTTCAAAAAGTCTGAGTAAGGCTTACCATCTTTTTGGCCAGAAACCAACACAAAATATTGATGTTTATGAGTCAGTGCAATAAAGTTTGAATTGATGGCGGTGTAATAATCCATCGATTCGTCAAGAAACGTATAGTAACAGACTGGTGCTATAACAATTGGGCGAGACATTCTTAGTTTTAATTTTGAAGTTTGTGACGATAATTGCGTTAGAAACATAAACCATTAGCTATATATAGAAGTGTTATGAGCGAAATTGAAATTATATTAAAAACCCCAAGGGTATTCTTTGCCGAGAAAAACAACAGTAATTTTACCGTTGGTTTGTATGAACTAATCAAGAAGCATGTCAAGCCAGATTTTGAGATGGTTGAAATAGGATCGTTCTCTGGAGTTTCATCGGCATTGTTTGCGCTACACGCCAAAAAAATTCACTGTGTAGATATGTGGAGTCAGTATGTAGACAGTGGTAGCTCATCAACGCTTTTGATCACTCAAGAGCAATTGAATTTGGCAGAGTCGAACTTTGATAAGGTTGCTGCAAAATACAATAATGTAGTAAAGGTCAAAAAGGCAAGTTTGGAAGCAGCAAAAGAGTTCAAAGACGAAAGTCTAGACATGGTATATATTGACTCTGCGCACGATTTCAAAACAGTCAATGAAGATATTGTTGCGTGGCTACCAAAGGTAAAAAAAGGTGGAATCGTTGCTGGTCACGACATTCGTATCAAAGGTGTTCAAAAAGCAGTTTACCACAACTTTGCCAGCAAGGATGTGGAATCATTTGCAGACACATCTTGGTTGACCTACAAAGCTCTGTAATGCTTTCTTTCCAACTTGGCATGGTGCAAGAACTTTTCGCTGGTTTTTGATACATATCCATGCATCTTGACCGAGCATATATAGTTGGCTTTGTTATTGAACTTCTGCTTGTCAAACAAATAGTCATCTCCATGAAACACTTGTAGAACCTCTGGTATGGCAATATAGTTTTGTTTTTGTATCGCCATCAACATTCCAAATCCAGTGATTCGTTTGGATGTTTCAACAAACTCTAAAACATCCGTTGGTTGATTTACATTGATGTGACCAGGTCTGCTTAGGTTGGATTTGTTTGAACCAATTAGTCCTACGTTTGGTTTGTTTTCAAAAAACTCCACGATGTTGTGCTTATAGCAATTATAGTCAAACACCACATCGTCGTTGGCAATAACCAACAAATCGTTTTTTGATTCGGTTACACCAATATTCCAAGACTTGTTGACAAAATTGTTGGTAGCATACTTTAGATGTCGGATCTTGCTGCTGTTGAAGTCGTGACTAGAATTTGCGTTGTCGATGAGAATAACCTCGTCGTTGTCAGTCAGATCACGTTCAAATCGTTGCAGAGACTCAAACAACAAATCGCATCTAAACAAAGTTGGAATGATTACACTAAGCATACAAAGCGTCGTGGGTCTTTTTTATCCATCGATGAACATTGTTTCCGTAACCAGAATTATCTGGAATGCCGTTGAAATGATACACCCATCCAAATTTGGTAAATGGCAAATCGTCGTATAGACCTTCCATCAAATGTAGTCCCATCATGTTGAACTCATAAGGCAACACTTTGACATCAACGTTGTTCATCTGCAAAAAGAAGTTCATAGGAGTTTGATCCGTACCCAGCTTTATGGTAGATTCACACTGATAAATAGCCTCACGGTTATTCAAATAAAATTGCTTGAACTTGTTCAAATAATCTTTGTGTGCGCCGTTTACGATTTGAAATCCACCGTTGATATAGTTCCACACATTGAGTTGATAATTGTTGAACAAGGCTTGACTATAACACTCAACGCTACGAAACACCCATTCATACACAACACCGTCATGAACACCAGCATATTTGTGGTCTGTCAATTCAAAAAAATTAGGACAGTTTGGATGAACGATGGTATCTGCATCGACCACCAAAACTTGGTCATAGTCAATGCCACTGTTTTCCAATAAATCAAACACATAGTAACGCTGCCAAGCCATGCTGGTAATGTTGGTGTCCATTAGCGGTTGATCCAAAACCACCAGTTCGCAGTTGTGCTTTTTGGCAAACCGTCGCCAACTATCAATACTATACTTGAATATCTCTTTGATCAGTGGAGTATTACGCAGCTTTTTTTCTCCGTTTTCGGAAACCACTGCGGGTATGAATATAACGTTTTTCATGCGTAATTGTTTTTGATGTTTTCCCACAACTGGTTGATCAACTGATTTCTTTGCTCAATAGGAAATCCAGTAAAGTGCCAAAGATATGCATATTTCAAAAAGAAAGGAGTATGGTCGTTTAGTTTATCGTTGTGCCAAAACATACCTTTTTTGATCATACCCACTGTGTTCCATGAATACGGAAGATACTTGCATTTGACTCCTTCTTGCTTCAAATGAAAGTTGAGAAGAGTTTGTTCTTTACCAGTATTTGGTACATTCCAATTGTCCAACACAGATTTGTTGCTCAGATAAAACTGTTTGAGTTTTTCGAAGAATGGTCGATGATGCTTGGTGAAAAACAACACGCCACCATTGACGTGCTCACACAAACCAACGTGCGCATGTTTGAATTGTGGAAACGCTGTTCTGTATGCTGCTTGACTGTTTGCCATCCACTGAATACTGGTACGATCCAATACACCTACAAATTCGTCGTCATACAAATCAAAGATGTTGGGAGCATCCCACTTGATCATGGTATCGAAATCAACAATCCCGATTTTTTCGTATTTGTCACCGACGTAATCAAACACAAACTCCTTGTGCCAAACACTGTATTTGACATTTGGTAGCTTTTCTCGTACCACCACAAAGTCTATGTTGTGTTTGTTGCAATAGTATTGCCACGCCGAGATGGTGTGTTCGAAATAGGTTTTATGAGAATGCTTGGATAGCTCATCCTCAATTGCAACCATGAATATGCAGTTTTTGTTAGCCATTGCGTTGTAGCATGTTGTTGTTGCTTGCCAATACCGTTTTCAGAATGCTAAGATCCACACCAATTTTGTCAGCATAGGCAACCATTGCTTTGGTGTCTTTTGGCAAACACTTGCCGCTGAAGCCACGTTCGTTGGTAAATACTGCGGTATGGCTTTTGTTGGTTCTAGGATCAAGCAACCATAGATCTCGTACTTCATTCCAATGCGTACCGCTCTTTTCACAAAGGTCATACAACTCATTCACAAATGCCACCTTCATAGCAAAATATGTGTTTTCAACATACTTGGTGATTTCAGCACTGATGCTGTTGGTGACTCTGTAGGTTTTGCTTGGACCAGTAATCGGCATATACAAGTCTGTCAACTCATAGCCAAGGGTAGGATCTTCTGTACCAAAGATAAAGAATGGGGTTTGCTTTACATCGGTGGTAAATCCGTTTGGAGTCCAATACTTGCTTTCACCAGCAAACTCTGGACTGAACGCAATACGCTTGTTGTACTTTTCCGCCAAACGTTTGGTAGTACCAATTTCAATGGTAGACTTGATCAGTATTGCTGGCGTAGTCAGCCAACTCACTGCATCTTCCACAGCCGAAATGTCGCAACTGTTGTCTGAATTTGATGGCGTAGGTACGCAGATAACTGCTAGATCGCATGTATTTATTTCTTCTTTGCTGCCTTGAAATAGATATGGATCGTATACCACCACACTATAATGATCCTTGAAAAACGCTTCAAATGCCTTGCCAACATATCCATAACCCACAATACCGATCTTTTTAGATTTTGATTTTTTCATATATTGAATCCCAATGTAACCGCCACGAAGTTTCTGTGTATAACCTCCTATAATTAGCTTTTGCATCCTCACAACAGAAATTATAAAACTCGGGTGTATCTCGTAGTTTTATTGATAGAGTGTTGGCCATTTCTATATCACCAACATTCACAGTCAGATGTGGATGTAGTTTTTCTTGTGTGTCCAATCCTTTATATCCAATACAAGGAATTCCCCAGTAAGCACAATTGAGTGCAAACGTGCCAGCGGCATGAGTTCGCATCAAATGTATACCGTAGCTAAATTCTTTCAATGCCATCATCCAATCGTGCCATTCCATGTAAGGAAGATGATGTAGATTTGGAAAATGCTCTTCGTGTTGTATACGACGCCCCATACTTGGTACCGAGATGGGTTTTTTGAAATTGGATGCCACAAAATAGCTATCCAATCCACTGTACCAACTGCAAAAATTTCCACCTATGATGGGTTGTCCATTTTTTTGACTTGGAGCAACAATGTTTTTGAGTGTATCTTCTATCATCAAAGATGGTAGGTTATAGGTAGGTAGTTTGAAAATACCCTTGAAATATGAAATATCAGACTTGTTGTGAACCAGTAGAAAGTCCATCTCACTAACAAAATTGATGTAGTTGATTTGATCTACGTATTTGTAGTCTTGAAAATACCACTGTGGACCCTCTTGCATCACCGCCAATTTTTTGCACAACTTCTTTGCTTGCGATAGCAACGATGATAGTGGTAGATGGTCCAGCTTTTTTGGCAAAATCACAATTCCCAAATCATAGGTTTGCACTACAGACGAGTGTAGTACATTCTCAATAGGTATGTTGTTTGCGTCCAGAGCAATCATCCAAGCATACTCAGTTCTACAATTTTTGTAGTCTCTGGGTACTTTCCCAAAAAAACTATTTGGTGTGATAAAGCAAATTTTCATGGTTGAAGTTTATCAAATACATCTTGAAAAGTAAAGAATTTGTTTTGACATCCGACCAGAGTGTGTAGATTTTGTTTGCTGTATTGATCCAATACTTGTGACCACTTTCCTTTTTTATCTCCACAGAATCCTCTTGGGTTGTCTTCGTTCAAAATATACAAACGCTTTTTTGGATGACGACGAGCGTGTACTTTCAACACATTTTTGACAGTAAACTGCACAAACTTGTTGCCCAGAATATGCTTGGCCATGGTGCCTATGCTAGAGTCGTCGCCATACAACAAAAGGCTGTGTGGTAGATTTACACCAGATTTGATCAAGTCCGAAGTAAGCACCAAGCAACTACCATCTATTTTAGGTGTGTTGATTGTACGAATGTCCAATTCTTTTACCTTGGCGTTGATGGCATTCATTTTTTCTATAGACAATGGAGACTTTGCATAGTTTTCATTATCTACTTGGTCTGGTGTGTCGATGAACTGAATATTCTCGTAATCAACATGTTCAGTAACTCGCCAACTGTCGTCCCACATTTTGCGATCTGCCCATGACAAAATATAACGATGCAAACCTTGCGCATCAGTGTTGGGCTTCAACAACTCCAAAACTTGAAACGCTTCTTTGGGAAAGAAACTGTCGGTTTCACCCCACATCAAAAAGTCTACTTTTTTGCAGTAGTTGTTGTTGAAATCACGACGATAATCAGCAACAGTGTAAACATCTTCGCCGTTGCGTTTCCAACTCCAATTTCCTTGGTTGCAGCCAAGTTTTTTGAGCCGATCTAATCCTTCAAAAAACAGTTGCTCTAATTGAAGCATTCCAATTTTGTTGTGGTCGATCTTTTCAAAATACTCGGATGTGTTGAAACAAAAATCCAAATAGATGTTTTCTTTGTTTTCTACTTGTTCAACCAAATTTATCAAACCATCGATGTATTCTTTGTACATTTCGATTTCATAGAACATCACATGCACACCAATGGCGTATTTGTATTTGAGTTTCATTATGTCAGTATGTTGTTGATTACGTGGTTGACAATGTACTTGTTGGAAGCTTTGTGTGCAAAAATTTCTCGCTGATTTACAACTCTGCCCAATGCGGATGAATAGTCTGACAGCAAAACATCAATAGATTGTTCAAGGTCAGAATAGTCTGGTAAACAGTCCACTGAACATTCTTCTCCATAAATGAATGGTGTGCTTTTGACACGATCAATATTTGGCTTAACTATGGGGGTACCTGCAATCATACATTCAAATTCTCGGATGTTGATCTCACCATAACCAAATGGAGATACACAAACCTTGCTGTTCCACAAAGCGGTCATATAAGCATTCTTGTCCAGCTTACCAGTGGTTTGCGTGGTAATGACATTCAATTTCAATTTGCCAACAACATCAAATAAGTGTCGGCGTGGATCGTTGTAGTGTTGATCCACACGTTGTTGAAACTCGTAATTTTCTGGACCAATGCCGATCAATACTGCAACATCATACTGCTTGTTTCCATTAAAGTCTCCAAACGACATTTCATTGCCGTATGTATTGAGCCAATTTGTGCCACTATGTACAAGCTTTGAACTCAACAAATCCAAATCGCTTGTATTTACGCAATAACCCGTATCAGATTCTTTCCAAAACCAACGCCCACCAGCATATTTGTTGGTATAATCGGTTAGGTTTTTCAACACTACATTTTTTGCAAGCCTATATCCAGGTACTTCACGAAACACATCCCAAACACCCATTAGTGATGACGAATCTTGACCATCAAACAAAACGTAGGGGGCATCCAACTTGCTCAGAAACTCACAACCTTTGTTTATCGACTCTTGCAGCGAGGCCTTTTTATCAATGACAGACGCTTGACCCACCCAATAAATGTCGGGGTTGTTGTCAACAAACTCAATACCATGTTCACGAAACTGCGGAATCGCACGTAGATACGGACGAAACGTGGTTTCGTTGCGATGCTTTTCAAGCTCCAATATTTGAATTCTCATAGTTTTTCAACTAGCACTTGCCAGTCTTTGACCATGATATTACACTTTGTTTGATAGCACAACAAAAATGCTTCAATACCATATCGACAGTTGCCCCAACCATAGTCATCAAACAACAACAGTCCGCCTGGTTTCAACAATTCAAATGCTATAGCAGCTTCATACATCACATAGTCTGGATCATGGCAACCGTCCAAGTAAATGAAATCAAATGCTTGCTTTGGATTATTCACAAACTTGCTGTTCAACACACCACCGTATAGTTTTCTGAAAAACTCCTTGGAGTCGGTAACATAGAATTCACATTGACCACGATCAATGTATGGCTGAAGGTTTTGAGTCAATGTCAATGACAATCCAGCTTCGTATTGTTCGGGTAGGTCTCCTTGTTTATAGCTACGCACATCTTCAATATCAACGGTTATGATTCTTGAAGTGGGTTGGGTCAGTATGTTTTCAAGCATCCACACACTGGAGCGTCCATGACCAGTTCCTATTTCCAAAAACAACAGATTGGGTTGATCTTGAAATCTAGCAAAATAACCATTCCACGCTGGTATGTTCAACGTAAAATCATCCTTTGGACTAAAGAAATGATCTGGGTATGTAAAATAGTCGTGTTTTGGATGATCGCCATATTTGGCACGTAACTCTTTATTTGTCATAACAATTATACTGGATATCCCATGTTTTCTTGCATCGTGAAGTTCTTCATATAGTTGTTGTTGCTTTCACGCTGCTTTTCAATTGTTTTGGTATGAATGATGGCATATTCTTCTTGAGGAGGAATCATGACATACGACTTGTTGCCCTCTACACGTTCGTGCAATCTTTTTTGATAACGAATGTATGGAAGGTTTTTGTAGATTCTGGATTGATAGTCTGGGAAGTTGACCATGCCTTTATGCATACGCCAACCCCAGTCGTCAATGTCTTTTTGTGTAACACCAATAAACTTGTTGCATCTTGGCAACCATATCACTTCACTGGCATCATTGGCTTCCAGAATAGCATCAATGTGTTGAAGCAATGCGTCTGTAGGAAGTTCGTCAGCATCAAGCTGAAAAATCCATTGTCCAGAGCATTGCTCAATACCATAATTTTTGTGCGCACCATAATGATTATCTAGCTTGTGCTTGTGGATCTTGGCTTTTTCTGCAAATGCTTGCAAGATCGACAATGTTTTTTCACAAGTAGAATGATCATCAACCACTACAATTTCGTGGTTGTGTTTGAGTGAATTTGACAACTTTGTCAACAATTCATTCAAACTGTCGCCTTCGTTATGGCATGTGATTAGATAGGATAGAAACATAGTTATCCAATTTTGAGTTTAGGCAACGTGATGCCTGCGGGTTCGGATTGACCTTCCACCTTTAGTTTTGGCAACACAAACTTGTTTTCTACAGAGAATTGTGGAACATATTTATCCAACAATTCCCAAAGTCGTTTATCCATAGCTGCCATGCTAAACTTTTCAGCATTTTCTGCTCGCAGCAGTTCAGCGTTGGTATGCACCTTTTCACTGTTGTATTGATTGAACAGTTGCTTCATGCGATCTTGTGCCAGACCATAAGCCACCTTGAACCACTTACTTTCTTTGAGAATCCACTGATTTGATGCTTTCTTCTCAATTTCCACAAGCTGTCCAGGCAAAAGGTTGGCGTATTTTGGATTCAAAAAGTCCAAGTGACCACTCCAGTTTGGTGCCAACAATGGCTTACCACTGAGAGTTTGCAACAACATTGGATGACCATAACCTTCACCATGAGTGAACGATACGTGAGCCTTGATCTTGGGATGATTAAACAATGCGTTCATTTCTACCTCAGACAACTCTCCATGCAGAACATATACCTTTGGTAGATTGCCCTTGATACTGGATTGAACTTTGTTGACCAAGTTGAGCATTTCAAATCGATCCATTGTGCTGAATCCTACACCCGATGTTTTGAGAATCAAACACGGTTTGACAGTGGCGTTGTTGTTGAACGCTTCTGAGAATGTTTTGATCAAGTTTCCAATGTCCTTACGGTCTTTGTATAGATGTGGGCTAGTCAATTGACCCACAAACAAAAATGCAAAGCTCTCTGGAATCTTTTCCAGTGCATCATCCACACTTGCAATACACTCGTTAGTCTTTTTGAAGATGTTGGTGTCGGCACCCCAGAAACATACTTCCAAAGGTTTCTTGACTGCCACTTCTTCTTTTTGTCCAGTTGGCAGTTGCTTGACCAGCTTTGTTTGTTCAAACACATCCTTGGCATGTTTTGACAGCGTGATGGTCATGTCCATTCGGTTGATGCCTTCAAGAAACTCACCAGAAGCTAGTGTGGTTTCAATACCAGCCGTCATACCAACGTTGTACTTACCAATACGCTGAAACTCGTTTGGTATGCTTAGTTGAATAAACAAGTCGGGTTGCTTTTGCAACGGACCTTGCAACAACAACGTTGCCAAATTCTTTTCTTCTGGATCTGCAATATCATCCAAGAATCGTTTGCTTTGGCAGTTACCCCACTTTTGGGGTGCGATCTTGACATCATACTTACCATATCTAACCACGCTTTTGGCGACGGCAGTAGCCCAATCACCATATCCGCTGCGGTTAAATACTGGTCCCGATATTAAACAAAATGGTTTGCTCATAGGTTAGGCTAGTTTTTGCTCTCTTTCTTTCACAACTTCAACATAACGCCTTGCTGGTGGCTGTGGCTTGTTGCTCAACTGCTCATAAAGCTGTTCGATGCTTTTCATTTGTTTGGATGCTTGGTCCACAGTTTCACGCTTGTTGGTGTCGCTGCTACCAAATCCACCTGCTCCACGTTGTGTGGCGGTAAGATCATCAACCTCGATAAATCCACCTTGTACTGTTCCATACGATTCAAAAATGATTTGAGCAATAGCGGTAGCCTTACCATCCTTGATCACTGGAAGCTGCACTGGCTTGTCACCAAGATTGATCAGTGCCACTAGAATTTCTCCACGATAGTCGCTGTCAATAACACCAGCCAAAACATCAATACCATGCTTTACAGCCAGACCACTGCGTGGTGCTACTCTACCATAAAATCCTTCTGGGATTGCCAAAGCAATGTCTGTCTTGAATGCCTTGCGTTCGCCTGGCTTGAGTTCATAGGATTCTGTGGTGTATAGATCATATCCAGCAGCACCAGTGCTACCCTTGCTTGGAATTACAGCCTTGTCAGATAGTTTCTTAATGTTCATTCTAGTTCCTTTTTAATAGATTCAATATCGATTTTGTGCATTTCAAATCCAACCTTACCTTGTGGAAGTTTACGAATGTTGTAATCTTCACTATACTCAAATATATCAAACCGTTTGGGTGGTGTAAAGTTATCAATAGTATAGTCCAACGCTTTTATGAGTTGGTCACACATATTCTTGGAGTTAATGCCACCCTTGGTGAGTGCCCATTCTCTACCTTCCTTACCACACCGTTCACGTCTTTCTGGTCCAGCCAAATACCAATACATGATAGCATCAGAAATAGGCTTGTAATCAATGATGTCGTCCATGATGTATGGAGTTGGAGGACTACCTTGCACAGTCGAACAGCAGGACCAAATAGGCCGTGCCCAGCACCCATGCTTTTTGTATTTGCCAGTAACATTGGTACCAAACTCCAAATTGAATTCTACTGGGTTACCATCGTCATCGGTGATGCCAAGTTGATCTTGAAGACCACCAGTTACATTTGCAATAACTGGGGTTCCGCACATGATGGCCTCAGCAATACTCAAACCAAAGCCTTCGTTGCTGCTGACGTTGGCAACCACGTCGCATAGATTGTAAAAAGCACACATCTCTTGTGGAGTCTTGCGACTTTCTTCCACTACCACTTTGTAGTTTGGACACAAAGCTTCAGCAACAGCGATCAAGTCTGTGCCTTGGTCTGTGCTTCGGTCGGTATGCATGAGCAAAGCACATTTAGCAGCCTGTTGTGGTGATAGATGATCACAGAAGTTTTTGAATGCCAAGATCAAGTTGGACGGATGCTTTCTGTGAGAATTTCTACTATTGAATCCCACGATGAAATCATACTGTTCAAGGTCAAAGTATTCCTTGTATAGCTTTTTTACAGTTTTGTCGTTCTTTTCAAGAGGGCGAAATTCGCTGCTGTTGATGCCGTGTGGCACATAATGAAGTAGGTGTTTTCCGTTGACTGGCATAATTAAGCGTTCTCCTTGATAATGTTTCCGTTTTTGTCAAAATCACCAAACAAGCTGGTGCAGTTTTCTGGTCCCAGTACCCACTTGTTGATATTGTCGGTTTGGCGGCTGATGGCAAACAGCGCATCACAACTCTTGTAGTAGGGTTTGTTCCACATAGGATATGGAAGGTCGTCCCAAATGTCAAGATAAGTAATAGGAATCTTGCTGCGAACTTGATGCTCAATAGCATACAACCATGTCCAGAATCTAGGATCTGTAAAATGCATGATTGCGTCTGGCTTTTCTAGTGCCAACACTTGAAACAACAAATCTTCGTTGCCATAATCATTGACGTGATACAACTTAAGATAACAATCGTTGCGGTTTGTAAGCTTGTTACATGCATCACTCATGTCGGTGACTTTACCAGGCTCGGGATGTTTCATAGCTCCAGCCAGTTGTACCCAATCAAAATGATGTACTGTGCCCATGACCAATTCTCGACTCATGGTGGCTACACCACTGTGCATTCGTAGGTCATCCGATAGTAGTAGGATTTTGCGTTTGTTGCTCATTGTTTATTCTTGTGAGGGTTGGAAAGAGTAAATGGTTCATTTGTGCTAAGTACACGACATACACTTTCACTGATCTCGTTGCGAAAATCAGCATCATCAACATACCTTTCAAGACACTTGTTTACAAAGTCTTGAAACGAGATTTGCGCTCGTACATTGATTTCTTTGAACTGCGTGTATAGCTCTTTATCCAGTTTTACTGTAGTAACAAATGATTCCATAACATATTTGCATATATACATATGTTCATATGTTGGAATCGATTAATTTATTTGTTACTTGCTTTCTTTGCCGTCACAAGCTTTTTTGTAATGAACACAATACTTGCAATTCTTTTTGGCTTTGCCTGGAATTTTGGGATATTCGTTGGTGACGTTGTAGCTGCCGTCTGGATTGAAACCGTGGTCAAGAAAGCCAATAAAGTTGTTGATGCTTTCTTTGATTGCAATCGATCCGTTTGGTGGAACAAACAATTGAATGCGACTTTGAGGAAATGATGCTTGCTCATACAGCTTGCGCTTTACGATAAAGAATTCAACGTCGATGGCATCCAGTGGCACACCAAACTTTTTGCTGTATACGCTTTTGTATAGATGAAGCTGTGCATACTTGCTTTCATCTTCCTTCATGTACTTGTTCCAACCATTGCTGCTGGTCTTGATGTCGATGATTCGATATTTGTGTTTGTTTTTCTCTTTCAACACCACATCAATAAAACCTACAAACTCCACGTTGTTTTTGAGTGAAATTTCCAAAGGCAATTCAATGCCAACTAGTTCATAGTCATTGGAAGGAAAGTGTTTGATACGATTGCTGGCTTTGCAGAATGCAGCAATAATGTCTTCTCCGTCATAACCAAACTCGGTGAATTCGTCGTCGCTCAACCCATTGCCGTTTTCGTCTTTGATCTTGGCAGATTCTTCCTTGAACTTGTCATAGAACATTTGTTTGAGATCCAAAGCATCTGCTGCTGCCACGCTATCTTTATAGAGTGCGGTCAGATACGTCTGAAACACATGATGAATGGCGGTGCCAAATGAAGTATTAACATTATCATCACGAACTCGTAGATTCTTGACATAATCCAAATACCATTTGTGAGGGCACTTCAGAAATGTAGAATACTGGCTGAAACTTACCCTATTTCGTTTTTGTGTTTTTTGTTCTTGATCAGACATAACACTATGGTACACTATAATTACCAACTGTCAACATCAACAACTATTTATTAGAGTATGAAGAAACTATTTTCAATATTGATAACAACCCTAGCATTGACCTCGACTATTTTTGCCAATGATCTGTTTTTGTACGGACTTGCTGAAAAGGTTGAGATTGCCGAAGTCGTTGACAACAAATTGACCGTGTTGCCAACCACGATTGGAAAAACCTATACGCTACACAACAATCTGTCGGTAACAACGTCTACCAACGAAACTGCTGCGTATGTACTACCATACAGAATTGCAATTCAACAAAAAGAGCTTAGTGCCGCATATTTTAATGCCACACCAACCGAGTACGTCAACGACTTTAAGCTACCCGAAGTATTGAAAATCAAGGACTCACAATTCAATTTTAGTGCTCAAGGAGAGTTTTACGTGTTGAGTGAGAGTGCCAAGCAAACCACAATTGGCACCAGCATGAGTTTGATTGTATTTGAGAAGGCAGCACTGTTTGTCAAGGCGGGAGAAAAGTTCACACACGTATATGTGCTGGACGGAACTGCAACGGTATTGGATAGCAAAAGCAGCAAAAAGAAAAAAGAACTCAAGGCTGGCGACTATCTTGTAATTACTCCTCAAGCCACACTCAGTCCAAAAGAAACCGCCATCCGCAATCTGGGCAACAGTTTCAGCATCAAAGAAGTTGAAGATATTGAAAAAGATGCACATGCTGCTGAAATAAAGACTTTACAAACCAAGCTTGATAACGTATTGTTTGTCAACTATGGTACCAACATTTTTGGTATCAAGTTGCACTAATAATACATGAGATTGGAACAGTTACACAGCCTAAACGAAGACGAACTTGCAATGCTTTGGTATTGCATCAACAAAATCGACCCACCTGTATTGGCTGGAGTCGAACTTGATCCAGAAGTATTTCCCAGCATAAACCATCGCAAGTTGATGGATAGGCTAACCAACGCCAGAATTACCGTTAAAGAGGAACATCTTCCACTTTTCGATGGACTTGTGGCAAAGCTTCGTGTATAATCGTTACATCGTATGTATCAGAACATTCACTTCGACCGAGCAACCAACACTTGCCATCTGTGGGACGACAAAAAGGGTTACACCAACTTTGTGTTTCGTCCTTATGCATATCGCAAGCGTAAGGGTGGTAAGTACAAAAGTATTTTCGGTGATGAACTAGAAAAGGTGTACAGTTTCAATCCAAAAGATCCGTCGTTGTTTGAAAGCGACGTTCCGATTGATACTCGTATTTTGATTGACGCTTATCAAGATAGTGACGAACTATCCGAGGGTCATCGTGTGTTGTTTCTTGATATTGAGGTCAGCACTGAAGGTGGCTATGCCAACGACGAAGAAGCTGACAAGGAAATCACAGCTATCGCCGTGTATGATAGTGCGCTCAAGAAATACACAGCATTCATTTTGGACCGCAATGGTCTAATTCCAGATTTTGATTCCGAAGAAAAAGCCATCGTCAGTTTTCGTGACGAAGAAGGCATGTTGAGCGCATTTCTCAACAAGTGGGAAGAAATTCAACCCACGATTGTGACTGGTTGGAACAGTGCGCAGTTTGACATGCCTTATATCTATCGTCGTTTGAAAAACGTGGTAGGCGCACAAAACGCAAAGCGTCTTAGTCCTATTGGCGTGGCTTATATCAATGACTGGAATCAAAAGCTGGTTATTGGTGGTGTGACGCATCTTGACTACATGAAGGTGTATGAAAAGATGATGATCAAAAAGGAACCCAGCTACTCGCTCAATGCAATCGGCAAAAAGCAAGTGGGTATGGAAAAGATTACCTATCGTGGTAGTCTTGACACTCTCTACAAGGAAGACATCAAAAAGTATGTCGAATACAACCTAAACGACGTGGAAATCATGGTCGCAATTGATCAAAAGCTCAAGCTGATTGATCTGGTGCGAGCTATTTGTCACAAGGGTCACGTTCCATACGAATGCTATGATCGTAGCTCACGCTTCATCGAAGGTGCAATCTTGATGTATTTGCGACGTAACAATCAAGTCGCAAAGAACAAGCCTGTTGATGGTAGAGAGGAATATGAAAATCAACAAGAATCCGATGAACAAGGATTTGAGGGTGCGTATGTTAAGGAGCCTGTGCCTGGTCGTTATGAGTGGGTTTTTGATTTGGACCTCACATCAATGTATCCGAATATCGTCATCAGTCTTAACATCAGTCCTGAGACCAAGGTAGCAGTTATTGATCGTATTGAATATGACGAGCAACATATTACAGATCGCCGCCGTGAACTTACTGACGACTGGGAGAACTTGAGCGACAAAGCCAAGAACGAAACTCCGTTGGAGCAATACATCGAACAGAAATTGTATAGCTACAACGCTCGTATGTTTGCGCAAAACAAAATTTCTACATATCATCTTGGGTCTGCGAGCTATACACATGCTCAACTCAAGGATTTATTGGAGCAAAGCAAGTTGAGCATCAGCAGCAACGGTGTGCTGTATCAAAAAGACGTTCCAGGTGTGCTTCCTAATATTCTAGTGAAGTGGTTCGATGAACGTAAAGAAATGCGTACACTTGCAAAGAAGTATGCAAAAGAAAAGAATTGGGAACTTTACGAGTTCTATGAACAGCGTCAGAAAGTGCAGAAGGTTCTTCTTAACTCAATCTATGGCGTATTGGGTCTGGCAATCTTCCGTTTTTATGACAAAGATAATGCGAGTGCTGTTACCATAACTGGTCAAGATATTATCAAAACCACGGGTAAAGCAATTAACGAGTATTTCAAGAAAACCTTGAATGTTACTGACGGCAATTACGTGATCTACACAGATACAGATTCGTGCTTTGCTAGTGCATTGCCTATCATTGAAAAGAACATGCCAGACGTGGATTTGAACAATGAAAAGCAAATGACCGATGCTATTCTGAAAGTAACCACCGAGGTGCAAACCTTTGTCAACAAGTTCTACGACAAAATGGCTGGACGATTGTTCAACATCGACAAACATCGTTTTGATGCCAAGCAAGAGGTTATTGCCAAGACCAGTTTTTGGTTGAGCAAGAAACGCTATGCTCAGTTCATCATCAACGTGGGTGGTTTGGATGTGAAAACCATGGAAGTCACACACGAAAATCGAAACGAATTCGTGTTTGATGCAAATGGAACACACATTGCGAAGTTGGAAGTAAAGGGTATTGACGTGGTTAAAAGCTCGTTCCCGATCTATTTCAGAAACTTCATGGAGAAATTCCTACAAGATGTGTTGTTGAAGACTGACAAAACCGAGATTGACTCTAAAATTCTGGCTTTGCTTAACGATTTGCCAAACGTCAACATCATTGATGTGGCAAAAAACACCAGTGTTAAGTTCAAGAGCAAAGACAAAAAGCGAGATTTCAATCCCAAGACTCGTCATTCGTTCAAGTATGTTATTGGAACCACAGCACAAGCCAAAGCTGCGCTTGCATACAATGATCTTTTGAAGTATTATGGTATCGACAAGATGGTGCCGCCGATCTTTCATGGTCAAAAAATTAAGTGGGTGTATCTCAAGAAAAACCAATTTGACTTGGATTGTGTGGCATTGAAAGCTGATGGTACTGATCCAGATCAGATTCTTGAGTTTATCAAAGATCATGTGGATCGTCATGCAATGTATGAGCAAGAATTGAAAGGTAAATTGTCGGACTTCTATGATATTTTGAAGTGGAAGTATCCCAACGAAACGGATGCAACTGTGGATGAATTCTTTGGATTTTAAGCTGCTATGAAAACATATAGTGAGTTATTGAATATTCCCGAAACGGGCGGTAAAATCCCGTTGTATATCAAAGATTCTGGTAAACTGAACATTTCCAATGCGTATGAACGTGTGGTAATTGGTCAACGTGGTCCATACGTGGAGTTTACAAAAAAGCAGATCTCTGAAAAAGGACTTTACATTCCCACCAAACAGTTGTATCGTTTGAGTGATCCTAAAGTCTATTACATTGAATTTAGAACAATCCAAGGCAACGCCAAAGTGTATTATCAAATGCGCACTGTGGCATATGCAGACTACAAGATTGAGCACTTCTATATTTCTCCAGATGATCTTGAGATGGAAGATGGTATTCCATGTATAAGTCAAGATATTTCGTTCTATAAGAATGCAGAAGAATTTTTTCAATTTGATTGACAACCAACAAACCACTGATATACTAGAAGCATGAAGAAAGATACACTGAATACATTCATCGACAAATACTCCCTCAACGGCACCATCGAATCTGTGAAGTGGACCGTTTCAACCAAAGACAAGAACATTGCCACAAGCTCAATGAGCGATGATCGTGGTGTTCTTAGTTTCGTAACAATCAAAGACAATGCTGGTCTCAACGACATGGAAATTGGCGTGAACGACACCAGCAAGCTCAAGAAAATGCTCACTGTGCTTGGTGATGACGTTGTGATCACACCCAACACGGTCAGCGTAGAATCCGAAGACTCCGAGGGCAACCCTATTAAGACCGACAAGGTGTTGTCACTCACAATCGTCAGCGGCGAAACCGAAGTACAGTATTGTACTGCCGATTTGAGTGTGATTCCTCCAGTTCCTCCGCTCAAGAAGCTGCCAGCTTTCAACTTGGAGATTCCGTTGACCAAGGAGTTTATTACAACCTTCATCAAGGCAAAGAGTGCATTGAATGACGACGACAATCTGACTCTATCTGCCGACAAGAAGGGCAAGATCAAGATGACGTTGGGCTATAGCACCAACAACAGCAATCGTATCAATATTGAGGTCAAACCTAACGATGGTAAGAACAAGTTGACCAAGACGCTACATTTCAACGCAAAGTTCTTGAAGGAAATCCTTACCAGCAACAGCGATTGTGAAAATGCTGTGTGGAAGATCAGCGAAGCTGGTTCTGGTGGATTGTCTCATATTGAGTTTAGCGATCCAAACTCATTGTTTATCAGTAACTATTACTTGGTTGGTATCAACAAGATCGACTAACACATAGTTGTATATGAGCTTTTTCGAGGAAACTCCCCAGACCAAGGGTGACAGTCATGGTATTTGGACCGAGAAGTATCGACCAGATACCTTGGAGAATTACATTTGCAACGATCAGTTGCGTGGTATTATTTCCAATTTTCTGACCAAAAAGGACTTTTCGCATTTGTTGTTCTACGGATCTGCTGGAACTGGCAAGACTACACTTGCCAAGATTCTAACCAAAAACATTCCATGCGACGTGATGTATGTCAATGCATCCGACAACACTGGTGTTGATTTTGTGCGTGACAAGATCAAGCCGTTTGCATCTTCGATGGGTTTTCATGACATCAAGGTTGTGATTTTGGACGAGGCTGATTACATGTCTGCCAACTCTCAAGCATCACTGCGCAATTTGATGGAGACCTACAGCAAGACCACACGGTTTATTTTGACATGTAATTATGTTGAGAAGCTGATTGATCCCGTCATTAGTCGTAGTCAGAAGTTTCGCTTGGAGCCTCCTACTATGAAGGACGTTGCAATGTATGCTATTCGTATTCTTGATGCTGAAAAGATCAAGTATGAAAAGACAGACGTTGCAAGTGTGATCAAGGATTTTTATCCCGACGTTCGCAAGATCGTAAACTTTCTTCAACAGAGTTCCACCAATGGTACGTTGGAGTTGGTCAAGACACAAAGTGCTGGTCATGATCTGAAACTAAAACTGATTCAGTTGCTTGGTGATGCCAAGACCAATAAAAAGGCATTCAACGAAATTCGGCAGTTGGTCAACGATGCTGGTATCAAAATGTTTGATGAACTTTACTCTGAGCTTTATAACAAGGTGGGGGAGTATGCAAAAGGAAACGACATCAGCGTGATCATCGACATATCTGAGAGTTTATATCAAAATTCGATGGTGGTTGACAAAGAAATCACGTTTATGGCGTGTATTGCAAAGATACTAAAAACCGTGGCTAAGTGATTGTAATATCTACCAAAGCATAGTGACTTGCTATTTATTCTGGAATGAATCGTAAACAAGTTATATATTTTGGTGCAGACGGTCCCAGCGGATATGCAAATGCTGCAAAAGGTTATATGTACGACCTTTTGCAGCATGATTGCGATGTGTATTTTGAACCAATCTCGGGTAGACGAATCAAAGATCGTACCCAGTTTGGATCTTACTTTTCCAAAAACCTCAAAAAGTTGCCATTGTTTGGTAGAAGTGACAAGCTACAAAACGCAGAAGTGGTGCTGCATATAGCTCCCGACATGTGGAGCAGGGTGGTCAACAAATACAAAGATCTGTTTGGTGATCGAAAAGTGATTGGTCGCACAGTGTGGGATTTTGATCCACTACCAGAATCTTGGGTTGCTGCAATCAATGAAAGCATTGTCAATGTTGTTAGCGTTCCCTCGGAATGGAACCGAGACGTGTTCATCAAATCTGGTGTTAAAAAAGAAGTGATAGTGGAACCTCACACGGTTCCAAACATTGAATACCAGAAAATTGGTGTAATTGACACACTCAGCTTTGCCAAAATCTTCTCGCCGGTTTCTATTGATTTGAAACGCATCGAAAAGCGTGTCAAGTTTTTGAACATATCCACAATGACCTCACGCAAAAACGTGATGTTTTTGTTGGAGAATTATTTGAACACGTTTGAATACGACGACGAAACTTTTTTGATCTTGAAGATAACGGATGCACAATCCAATCTTCAAAAGATCGAATCTACGATACAAGAATGTATTGTCAAAAACATCAAAAACAAACCAACAACGTTTGCGTATGCCCCATTTGCATTGTTGACAGATGTGTTGGATTTTGATCATGTTCAAAGTTTGATGGATGGTTGCGACGTATATGTCAACGCATCAAAGGGCGAAGGCTTTAATCTACCATGTTATATGGCTATGCAAAAAAGCAAACATATTGTTACGCCTTTGCATGGTGGTATGTTGGACTATTTGACTGGTTATGCCAAACTGTATCCCGTTGAATATAGAGTGGTCAATCTTGGTAGTGTTGACAATATTCAAACCAATACCAAGCTTTGGATTAATCTGTTGATGGAAGGTATTGATCTATCTTCTGATGATTTGACCAGTGCGCTAAAAGCGGCCCACACCGATTTAGTGTACAAGAAAGTCTACTTTGGTAAGCTTGAGCAGCATCATTTGCGCACAATCAACAAAGAAGATGGTGCTTTGTTTCCAGTCTTTTTCAAGAATGGTTGGTACGAAGAAAAACTGAATCAGGGTGTTTGGAGCAAAGGCAACTCTGAATTGGTTGTTGGCGGTGATGTTTACAAACTAGAGTTGATGGTCGAAGCCATACACTCCACCCCACTGAAATTAACCATCAATGATGAAGTGCATAACTTTGAGTTAAGCCGAGGAAATTATTCAATCAGACTCATCAACAAACGAGCCAAACATATCAAGATCGAAACCGAAACAGTTGGTGGTGAATTGATAAACCGTGCCGCAGACTCACAATACGGCATAAAGATTGTAGAATTGTTTGTTAACGGAGTTCGTAATAAGACCAGTAGAATGGTCGTTCAACCGTTCAATTTTTCAGAATCTATATTGAGCACCAATTCAAACGTGTTTGACAAGTCGTATCATATAGATGAACAAGTCATAAACTCTTATAGGTATCCAAAAAAGCTTAACGTGGACCGCCACCCAAATCTTTTTTCATATCAACAAGGTTGGTCATTTGCGCAAAATTATTTGATGGCGTTGAACACTCCAAGTGGAGTGTATTGTGATCCATTTTTGGACTATACGTTTGGACCAAAAAAGAAACAAGGTATACTCAGAAAAACTATACCATATACCAAGCCATGGATAGGGTTTGTACATAATCCACCAAATATTCCAACGTGGCATACAGACGGTACTTCAGAGTTTTGCAACATTTATCAAGACCCACACTTTTTGGCAAGCTTGAAAACATGTGTTGGTATTTTTACATTGAGTGAGTATCATGCTAAATATTTGCGTCAGTGTATCCCAAATGTGCCGATTGAATCGGTTTATCATCCAACACCAATTCCAAACACTCAGTTTGAGTTTGAAAAGTTCATAAGCAACAAAAACAAAAAATTGATGTCCATCGGATGGTGGACAACAAGGCTTAATGCTTTATATACTATCAATACCACCGATTATCAGAAGGTTCGATTGTTGGCTGATGACACGTCCAAAGATACACTGGTGCAACTTGAAAACGTTGAAGCTGTGGTCAATAGCTATTCGATTGATCAAAAGCAAAAGAAATCGGTGCAAGACTTGCCGTATACTACGGTTCAAGAATACGATACATTGTTGTCGGAAAACGTGGTGTATATGGATCATTACGACTCTAGCTCCAATAGTGTTTTGGTGGATTGTATTGCCAGAGGAACGCCAATCTTTGTCAATAGGCTTCCAGCAATTGTGGAGTATTTGGGAGAAGGATATCCACTATACATTGATAGCCAATATGATCTAGAAAACAAGCTCAAAGATTTTGATTTGATCCGTCGTGGGCATTTATATCTTCGCTCCAACAGATACAAAATTGAAATCGGACATTTTTTGGATCAGATTGTAAGCTCAAAGATTTACAAGAGTCTATGAACAAAACTTTGCATTACGCAGCATCATTATCAAAAGATATAGACGCCCCATATTTGCTGGATGTGTGTGAGTTTGGTGTTGCTGAAGGTCGCACAATGCGACAACTACGAGCAGCATACTCACTAGAATCAACGCCTACTATTTATGGTTTTGATTCCTTTCATGGTTTACCAGAAGATTGGACTGGAGCCAGATGTCACGATGGTCAAGGAGAAGAAATGAAAAAGGGAAGATTCTCCACGAACGGTGTGGTGCCACAGATCGACAACGTGGTATTTTACAAAGGATTGTTCAGTGACACCCTACCAGAGTATCTCAAGGTTGCAAGACCAATCAAGTTGTGTCATGTGGATTGTGATTTGTATTCGTCAACCAAAGATGTGTTATATACTCTCAATCATCTGATACTACCAGGTACAATTTTGTGTTTCGATGAATGGTATTATAATGGACTAGACATCGAAGAAAATCGTCAACATGAGCAAAAGTGTTTTTATGAATGGGTCAAAGATCACAACAGAAACTACATTTTGTTCAATGAAATTGACGTGTTTCGAAAAATTGTGTTGATCACCAAATAGTCAGCATAAATATAATTAACGTAGAAACACAACGTCAACATAGTTAAATTAGGATATAGCATAGTATAGTATGAACACAACTAAAACACTAAAAATTAGACAGCCATTTTATGTCAAATACGTCGCAGCAATCAAGCGTTTAGCTCGCAGCATATCTCTCATCAAAAATGTGCGTAAACTAGAACGAGTGTCCGACACATGGTACGGACTTGAATTTGCAAACGATGCACCATTTCGTTGGTCACATCCTATTGCAAAACTGAGCGTAAAAAATTTGCCACAAGTTGTGTTGAGGCTTAGTGATCCGTTGGGTCGAGAGGTTACAATTCTGTCCAAAGAAATCAATCACACAATCAAGCTGTTTCCTGGTGAGACCTATGAATTGGTGCTCAGCACCCATGATGCCGAAGAAATCACGATTCGCACTGATCCGTTCAATCCAGAAAACGATACTAGATCGTTGGGTCTACAATATTATCACATTTCTACGGAGCAGTGTGTTGTTTTGAATTGATATGGAGCGATACAATCAAAATAAAGTTGATTTTCTTCGTGAGCGAAGCAATTCGTTGGTGGTAATATCCAAGGATAAAACCATTCTTGATAGACTAACATCCGAAGCAGATGTTGAGATTTATTTGATTGATGATATGGAGTCGTTGAATGGTATTGGTATCTACAACGAACTTGTCAAGAAGATTGGAAAAACGTTTGTATTTGTCAACAGCAGCTTTGAAGAAACCAAATTTTTGAAGTTTGTTGTGAATCGAACGTTGAACGTCTTTGAAAAGGAAAAGATATTTTGCAACATCGTCATTTATCCAAAATACGACTTTCCTAAAAAAGAAACATTGAAGCGCATTTCAATGATCAAGTTGTTCAATCGCTCAAACATTGAGTTGTTGCCGATTGACAGTGTGTTTTATGTGGGTCAGTATGGTACGTCTGGTTATGCCAGTGCAGCAAAAGGTTATGTGGCTGAGTATGTTGTCAAGGGTGTGCCAATTTGTTGGCAGACGTTGAGGTTCGACAGTAGCAAGCTAGATACCACAAACTATGTGAATGCTTTGGCTGAAAGTGCCATGAACCGCACATTGGCAAGCAAAGATCAAATCACACTACACAGTACCCCAGACTTGTGGCCTGAATTTATACGAACATATGAATGCTCCAAGTACAAACGTGTTGTGGGATACTGTGCTTGGGAAAGTAGCAAGCTGCCTTCTAAATGGGTGGATTGTATCAACATGCTACCAGAAGTGTGGGTACCATCCTACTATAACAAAGAGGTGTATGAAAAATGCGGAGTAAAAAGCAAAGTAGAGGTTGTACCGCACGTTTGGTTTGATCAAAAACTACCACCAAAAGAAAGCATCAATATTACAGACTGTTTTGGCACAGAACTTAGCAAGACCAAATATACCTTTTACAGTATTGGTGAGTTGACTGCTCGAAAAAGTATTGAGGAGTTGGTCAAAGTATTTGACAAGCTGAACGATAAGTATCAAAATACACAGTTGTTGTTGAAGGTACACTACAAAGACTATACCATCAACAACATCAATTACATCGTAAACAAAATTAATTCCTTGACAAACAAGCTGGGTAAGAGTATACACTTGTTGTTGATGAATCTGAATGAGCGAGAAATGTTGAGCTTGCACAGCTTTGGTGACTGCTATGTCAGTTTGACAAAATCAGAAGGATTTGGATTGACCATCTTTGAAGCGTTTCATCTAAAAAAAGATGTTATTGCAACGGGATATAGTGGTCACATCGACTTTTTGGGCAAAGACCATCCTGGGTTGGTGAACTATAAAATTGGATCAATTCAAGGTATGGAAACGTTCAGTGCTAATTATACTAGCGATCAAGAATGGGCATATCCAGATTTGGACCATACTTATTCTCTAATGGAATCAAAAATCAAATAAAAAGTTATGGATGACGCAATCATTATTAATCAGCCATTTTTTAATCGACTACGCAATCTACTTTCGATGAAGTCGTTTAACAGTGCCAGCACACTCACACTTACTGGTACCGATTGGCACGAAACCGAAAAAGATCTAGACGGAAATAAGTTTCGCTGGTCTTTTCCAAAAACACAGATACAATACGAGAACATATCAGCACTAAGAATCAAGCTGGTGTGCCCAATCGGTAGAGAGATAAAAATATATAATGACAAAGTGAGTTATACACAAAAGCTTACACCAAACAAACCCTATATATTCATAGTCAATACTGTGGGTACTACATATCTGAACATTGAAACAGATGCGTATATGCCAGAAAATGACACCCGACAATTGGGATTGTGTTTTTCTCAAGTGTGCGAACATCCTAGTCTATCCTGTTTATAAAATGAAAAAAATTCTATACCTGTCATGTCACTGCGTTTTGGAATACGATGAACTGCGCATTCTACACGATCTGGGTTATGATGTGTTTACAAATGACGCATATCATCGTCCACGCACTCCAGTAGTGAATCGCCGTCCACCAGTCGATATTCCCGACAAACCAGATTATCTAAAGCTGTTTTATGATATGTGTCATACCAACAGCTTGAATCCCAACGTCAAGCCAGAGCAATACAACAATTTGCTCACCGATGAAATTATTGATGCGTTTGATACTTTCATCATCATGCACTTACCAAGATTTGTTGAACAAAATTGGGACAAGCTCAAGGCAAAAGGCAAGACTGTAATTTGGCGTACTATTGGTCAGTCTACTCCAGATGTTGAAGCCAAGATGCTACGATATCGTGAAGAAGGCATGAAGATTGTGCGCTATAGTCCAAAGGAACGTGAGTTGCCACACTATGCTGGTGAAGACACCATCATTCGTTTTGCCAAGTACGAGTCTGATTATCTTCCTTACGTTGGTGATCAAAACTATGTCATGACGTTTGGACAAAACGTAATTGGTCGTGGAGATCATTGCCGATACGATTTGATTCGTACCGTAGCAAAAGATTTCAATTTCAAGTTGTTTGGTCCAGGCAACGCCGAAGCACCTATGGCATATGGCGAAGTTGATTACTCAACTCAGCTACTTGAGTTGAGCAAAAACAAAGCCTACTTGTATAGTGGAACTTGGCCTGCTTCATATACTCTCAATTTCATGGAAGCATGGATGAGCGGTATTCCAGTTGCAGCACTGGGCACTGAATTGGCTAGTAAGGTTGGACCTTTCCCATACGAGGTTAGTGAGTTGATCAAGCATGGCGAAACTGGCTTTTGCAGCAACAATATTAAAGAACTCAAGGAGTGCATCCGAGAAGTGATGATTGATTCAAAGCTAAGACAACGCATCAGCGAAAATGGTAAAAAAGCTGCATCCGCAATCTTTGGTGCAGAATCCATCAAACCACAATGGAAGGCATTTATTGATAGTATCTGACTATGAAAGTATTCTGTGATTTTCACCACCGTGACTTGGTTAATTCCATGTATCACCTGTTTGAAAAACGAATGGGTGCTGAAGTGTATGTGCCTTGGGGTATGGATTATTATCACCAAGGCTACTGGCGAATCGTAGACACAAACATCGACGATGTTGCGCAGCAGTTTTTGTTGAATACCTTTATTGATGGGCCGATGCAAAAATCAACCATCAATGATGGCGTGGTATCAATAGAAACCACCGACGGCAAGCTTCCATTCAAAGGAATGGATTTCAACACGTTCTGTAAAACAAAGTTTGACATCATCATAGCAACTGTGCCAGCGCACATTCCGTTGTATATGAAGTTGCAACAAGATCATCAACCTCAAGCCAAGTTTATTTTCCAAGCTGGCAACAATTGGGGTAATATTGACACCGACATTCCAAACTTTTTGAATAGCACAACTTATACGTTTGTTGCGGGATCAAATATTCACGGCAACACAATGTCTTCGTTGTTCAAAAAGTATCAAAAAAAGGAGTTGTACAAGGGTCTGCACAAAATATATCAAAACCGTCGCACTGGAAAAAAGTGCAACATGGTGTATTTTCATCCAGAATTTGATCTGAATATTTTCAAGAACAACAACGATATCAAAAACATCAAGAGTATCAGCAATATTCGTCACACTTGCAATACTCTTGGTGGATTGTATGAATTGGAACGTAGATTACCAGATTGGAATATCAAAGCATATGGTATTAACAATCGTGATGGTGAGCTACCTACTGATCAAGACATTGCCAGAGTTATGAACGAGTCTGGATTCATTTATCACGTCAAGCCTGTTGGTGATGGTTATGGATACAATATTCATCAAACCTATGCTGTTGGGTCGATACTGATTACTGATAGCACACACATGTGTAGTGGTGGCAATCCAGAAGAATGGTTTACTTCGCAGTTGTTATTGGATACTGAGAACTACAATACCACTCCTACCTTTGTTGATTGGAGCAGATACAATTACGACAGTTTAGTGAACCGGCTCAAATGGGCAGCAGACAACTATCCAACGCTGCAACAAAACGCAATGAATAAATTTAAGGAAGTCGTTGATTTTGATGAAGAGTTTCAAAAGATCCGAGTATTTATTGAAAGACTAATATGAACATTCTTGTTGATTATCACCACATATCCTTACTTAGATCCATTTATATACTATTTCGAGAACGCTTTCAATACAACTTGGAAATACCATGTGGTTGGGATTGGTATTATGACGGATCACTGTATAGTTCATATGCTCCTGAAGTTGGTGCGTACACTATCGCACCAGAATTCAACAATGCTTATTTCAAGCAATATCTGCCTGATCTAAAACCAGGCACGTTTGAAAAGTTCAAAAGCAATCACTATGACGTAGTTGTTTGTACTTTGCTGGAAAACTACGAATCTTGGAAAACACTGATTCGACATTACAACCTCAAAGCCAAGGTTGTATTTCAAATTGGTAACAATATTCCACTGTGGGCACAACCATCAAAGTTTGAAAACATACTTTCTAGCTCATGGCCATGCTATGTTCAATATCCTTGCAAAAACAAAGTATTTTATCATCAAGAATTTGATACAAAATTGTTCACACAAAAGTTGGACTGTAATCGTAAGAGCATAGGCAATTTGCAACACTTCATGCAAATGCCAGATTTGTTTTATGGTTTGGAAAAGAACATGCCAGACTATACATTCTATGCACACGGAGCAGGCAACCGAGATGGTATGATTCCAAACGGTGAGCAAGAAATGAGTGAGCATGTCAAAAATCTTGGCTTTTTGTTTCACTGCAAGGTTGTAGATGAAGGATATGGTCACAACGTACACAATGCATTTGCTTGCGGCAAACCAGTTATTACAGACAGCAGTCACATGGGTGTGGATTGGAATGGTTGGATTGGTAACACAGCATCGTTGATGTTTGAAGATGGTAAAACCATCATTGATGTCAACGGCAAAACCATCGCAGAGGTTGAAGCAGAAATCCGCCGCATGGTCGAAAACTACGAAGAAGTTAGCAACTATATCATCAAGAAGTTTCAGACTGTTTGCAACTTTGATGAGGAGTTTTACGCAATTAAATCATTTATGTCAAATCTTGTATGAGCAACAGAGAAATCTCCCTAATTCTACCCGCTACTGGCGATCCACTGATTCTTCACTACTGGTTGGAGAATCTAAAGACATATCGCCATTTGGTCAGCAATGTGTTTATCTCTATCGACACCATGGGCAAACTCGACCCTATGGAGTATTTGTTTATTGAGAATCACATCCGTCGTCAAGTTTCAAGACATCCTGGTATCCGAGAAAACATCAATTTTTTGTTGCATCAGCATGGTCACAACATCAACAATCTACTAGAAAAGTTTGGCCCAGATCTGAAAGAAAACATTTTGTTGATGGAAGAAGATGATTACATTCTCAATCCAGATCAACTCAAGAAAGCTATTGATACCCATTTCAACGACAACTATGACGTAACTGGTTATAGCCGTGGAAGTTGCTCTGAGTTTATTACTCAAAAAACAGCAGAGCTTGTAAACAATCGCAGCGATTTGTATGTGCATCGACCAAACCGAGAACTAAACGGTGAGTTCAATTTTTGGCCTACATTGCTATTGCTGCGCAAAGAGTTGTTGATGAAGTCGTCCAGAAATTTTTGTGCTAGACACTGGTACAAAGGTGAGACCATCAAGTTCTGGGATAAAGAATACACATTGACAGAAGAATGTGCTGGCGACACTTTGGTATCATACTCGCTTGAGCTATACAATAATCCATCGGTTAAAAGAATGCATATGCTTGGTGATGTGTATCACAGCCGATTGGAGGATTCGTTTGCCATTCCGCCAATACTGTCAACATCCATCAACTTTCATGTGGGCTCAATGTCCACAGTTCTCGCCAATAGGTTTTGGAAGCCATATACATCATTGGATCATCATGGGTATATCCAATTTTTGCGAGACATAAAAAAAGGTCCAGACCAAGCTTCGTATCATCATACGTTGATTGAATACTATCGTAGACTGTGTTTGTTGCAGCAAATGTTGTATGCGTTGAAGAATCCAAAGAATTTTGAGTTCTTTATCAACTACGAAAAAAACATTTTTGACACATTGGAGCTTATTGAATCGGATCATGATCTGGACAGCATATTTCCAACGTTTGGCATACAATGTATTGCAAATGGATTTGATGTGTCGGTATATTCTCAATTGTTCAAAAAAATGATATGAACAAGGTTGATATAATAATCATAGCGTTTGCTGAGTTTGACAGTCCTATTACAAGGGATTTCATTCATCGTTATTATGACAAGTTCAACAAAATCAGCTATGTTGTCAACGTCAATCACAATGGTTTGAATGACTCGGAAAAGAAATATGTTGAGTTCATTTCAAACGACTTGAAAAACAAAGCTGACGTGGTACTTCATCAACTTGATGGTAGTATACCTCATGATTGGCGCAGCGAGCCATTGGTCAAACTAATCAATAAATCAACAGCAGATTATGTATACAGCATCGAACCAGATTTTGTTGGTGATTGGGACAAGATCGTGGATGTAATGCTCAACGGTACACACAGTTTGTTTACAAATTACACAGCACATCAAAACGGTGCAGTTAGATTGTGGCCTAGTTTTTGGGGGTGTAAAATTGACTTGCTAAAAAAGGTTGACATGAACTTTTCATCCATGCCTGATGACCGAGTTCTAAACTTGTATGGAGTGTCATACAACAAGATGTTGACATACGAGCCATCATTTGTGTTGTCAAGAGACAATGACTTTTCAGAACCAAGCAACATACTCAACAACAAAAAGTTGTGTGTGCGAACAGTGAATGTTCCATCTTATGATCATTTTGATTATGTGTCAACTCAGATCGTTGACATGGTTGGTGACGATGGAAAAGAAGTTTTGTTGCTTAACCGAATGTCGGACATTTGGTGGGAACACATTACTGGTATTACGTTTGATTTCATTTCAATACATAAAGAAGGCAAAACAACAAGATCTTCCAAGGTTTACAAGAAATTTTATGACCTATGTATGAAATGCAACGTCAACTTTTTTGATGGTTGGTTAAAAGTTTCAAACATGATACTTGATCAAAACAACTAGTTTTTATTTTTACAATATGGATACTATCGACAGAAGCAACAGAGCAATTGGATTGGTGTCAATTGGAAATCCAATCACATTCATCGCATCATTTGAGCAATTCAAAGCAAACATAGATGCGCCACAATACAAGATTTATGTGTATCTTAATGTGCCCAGAGAACACACAAGCCCAGAACGTTTCGAGGCAGTGACGCAGAATGCATATAAAATTGCACAAGACTACAAGCAATACTTCAAAGATGTTGTAATCATTGAAAACACAACAAACATGTGGGTAACCCACGGCCAGGCTATTGACATATTGTTTCATGTGATCGACGAAGAATACATGGCAATTTTTGAAGAAGATGCCTATATGTTTAGCCGAGAATTGTTTGATGCGAATCTACAAGAATTGCAAACAAAAGATTTGGTTTGTGTTGTGGCTCCACAAAATCCAAACAACTTTCAAAACTTGTTTAGCAAGCTGAGTATTTTCCCAGAAGCAGTCAACATGCCTGGTAAAGAAAGCGTGTTTTTTATTCGCAAATCCATAGCCAAAAAGTACAATTGGTTGGGTTTTGATTATGTGAAGTGGACTCCAGAAACCATATTCACCAGACCCGAGGGAACAAAACTAGCATTCAAGGAAGAGATATACTTTGACACGTTTGAGTTTTTCAGTTTCAATTGTTGGATGAACACCAACATCAAGACTGCAACCTACATCGAAGAAAACTTTGATTATTGGATATTGGAAGGTCGTCAAGACACAGACGCATTCTACCGAAATCTTTCGGGTGGCAAAAATTACATTCACTATTTCAATGGTGCGTTGTTTCAATACTTGGAACATCTGCATCCCAAAAACAAAGCGTATTATAGAAACATGGTGTTGACTGCTGGACATTTTGGTGCATTCTTGTATCATTTGTCAACCTATACAATCAATCTTGGAATTTTGAATGCAGTAAAAAGCAAATACATTCAATTGTTGGGTAAAGAGGAATATCTAGCACATAAGAATGCGTTGAAAAACTCGTTGAGATTGTTGTTTGCATACTTTGGTATCTATAAAATCAAAACTCAATTCAAATTTTTCAAGTACATCAAGTTTACCCACAAGTTTGCGAAAAAACATCATGGTATAGAGATATAAAAAAATATGTATACACATGTTCGCTAATATGAATACTATCGACGCCCAAAAAGTTCTAGATCTGATTTATGATTACAAAGAGTTTGCGCAAAGTGCTGCACAATTTTTTGGAGCATCGTTTCTGATCTTTATTGCAGGTCTAAGATCTTCTTACAAAAAACACAATTATTGGGTCAAGTTTTACAACTGGGTCCGCAACAAAAAACCAGATCTGATTGTGGAAATGGGTATATTGGAGGGTTATTCATTGTTTAGTTTTGCCAAGGGATGTGCTGACAACAAAAAAGGCAAGATCATCGCAATCGATTTGTTTGATGACTATCCTTATAACAAAGCAAACTATGCAGATATCAAATCCAAATTGGAAAAATTTGGCATGGACAAACATGTGTATCTACACAAAGGAGATGCGTTGAATTTGGACCTTGAGTTTGAAGACAACAGCATCGACATACTACACATAGACATCAGCAACACTGGCGACAAAATTGAGTATCTGCTGAAAAAATATCATCCAAAATTGAAGAACGAAGGCGTGATCTTTTTTGAGGGTGGTAGCAAAAGCCGAGACAACATACCTTGGATGATCAATCATAATTGCGCACCTATTGCTCCGATCATTGAAAAGCCAGAGTTGCAACAATTATACAGCTTTTTTGTTATTGAAAATTATCCATCACTGACAGTGTGTTATAAAAAATATGAATAGTGCCAAATTTTACTACGAAGTTTACAAGAAATTCATTGTTGTTCCCCAGATCACAAGTTACAAATTTCTGGAAATAAACACCAATCAAACACTGTCTTCGGATATGTGGAAGCAGTTGTTCAACAACATAACAGTTCAACATGTTGATAGTCTGCAACCATGTGAATTTGACGTGTGTTATATCAATCTCGACAATTACGACAACATTGTTCCGTTGCTGAAGTCTTTGAACTTGACAAAAAATGATAGAGGTATTCACCACTTTGTATTGAGCAGTAAAGCAAAATTTTGGGCACACAGTTCATCTGTTTTCAATGAAGAGTCTCTGCAAACTGAGAATCGTAGGTTTTATTCTTCTACTGACGTAGGCATAACGCCTTATAAACTCAAATCTCCAGATGGCACCGTGCTGGGCGAATATCCCGATCCAGAAGGCTTGGTCTTGGAATACCGATGAATGAATTGTCAGCAATCAATTCAAAAGCAATTGGATTTACTTCTATAGGTAATCCAATTAATCTCATTTTACAACTTGATCGACTTAGCAAAATTGCGGGGGGTTATACCTTATATGTATGTTTGAATATTGGACAACATATATGTGGTACCGATAGGTATAAAATCCTTGTGGATAATTGTTATAAAATTATCAAGAGCTACGAAGCCAAGTTCAAAAAAATCAAAATCCTTGATTTGACATTAGGACAGTTTCTCACACATGGTGCGTGTATTGACCAAATTTTGCATTGCTTTGAGGAAGACGCTATTGCTATTTTTGAGGAAGATGCGTACATATTTGATTCAAACTTTTTTGACGAAAAATTCAAACAACTAAATACTCATCATATTGTGATGGGAATGAATCGTGGAGAGCCAAACAACAAGCAATTTTTTGCAATGATTTCTTCGTTGGCGACAAAAGAGATTCGTCCAGGCAAAGAAAGTTTCTTTTTTCTACGTAAAGATTTGCTTCACGAATTTAATTGGGCGTCGTTTGATTATCTTACTCTAGAAAAAGGTATGCAACTGAGGCTTCCATACACAGACTTGTGTGCCACAATAGAAGACTGGGTTGGTTTCGATACATCCGAATTTCTGTCAGTATGTTGCACGTTTCATCCAAAAATAAAAATGTCGTTTTACACAGAGGAGACATATGCGTATTGGCCTTATTTTGGAGAAAACAAGTTTGATGAGTTTTATACGCACTATTCGTCAGCAATGCCATATTGTCATTATTTTAATAGTATCGTGTATTACAATTTGAATTATCATAATGAGTCTAATCACACAGACATGAAAGAAATGTCTCTAAAAATACCGAACCCAGATATTTTTTTGTCACACATGTCCACACACATTTTACAGCTTGCCATGCTAAGAGTATGCAAGCAGAAATACGTTGCGGTGATCGGAATTGATGAATACAATTATCACAAAAAATCACTAAAACATGTGTTGGGGTATCTATTTAATTACTTTGGACTATGGTATGTACGCCATCGTATGAAAATGTACACGTTCTTAAAATTTACACACAAGTTTGTTCAAAACCAACATGGACCAGTTTTATAACAATATGAATCCTATCTTCCAATTCAAAGAGTTTCGAGTTGAAATGTTGAAGCAGTTCGACGGCACAACCAACTATTTCAACTGCGCACACCTAAACGGCAAAACAATTTATCGTCGTGAAACCAAGGTCAAAGAAGAATTTTTTGTCAATGATATTGTGGATCAAGACAACGTTGTGTTGCTGCAAAATTATGCAGACGACGAGTTTCATTACAACTATGAAGATGCAAGATGGATCGACGACAAAACAATCAGTGTGTGCGTCAGTAAATGGGATGTGAACGATCTTGCAAAGCTGTGTGGCGTGTCGTTCAAGAAGTATGATTTGGAAACCAAAAAGATTTATCACTTTTTGACGCAGCGCAGTCACTTTGAAAAGCATTGGCAGTTCCACAACAACCACATCATTTATCACATCAATCCATACACCATTTTTGATAGTAACGAACAAGAAGTATTCAGCAAAAAGATCAATTGGAAGCCTTGGATTGATAAGTTTGGTAGTCCAGGCCTAAGCAGTAACGTATTTGATGTGTACGGAGAAAAGTTTTTGTTGTATCACAGCTATGTTTATCAAGGTCCAACCAACATGAAATACTTTGTTGGACTGTTGAAGTTGAACAACGATATCACACCAATAGGATACTGTATCAACCCGTTTGTTGTTGCAGACCGTGAATACAGCAGCAATTATGTGTTGAACAGTTTGTGGAACTGGCGCAATACGCCACATCGCAAAGCTATCAAATATGAAGTGCTGTTTCCTATGAGCGTGTCTGTTGATGATACATCTATTCATATTTATGGTGGATTAAACGATTGTAGCAGTGTAAAGATGAGTGTTGACAAGATCGAGTTTGTCAACCGAGTTCGCCATCAACCGTTTATCATTCATTGAAATGGATGTAGTGGTAACAAGGTTCAACGAAAACGTGGATTGGACAAACAATCTTCCTTATACATTCTTTATTTATAACAAAGGGCTACCACATCTAAAACAAAATGTCATACAGACGTTGAACTATGGTAGAGAGGCAGACTCTATGCTGCTTCATATCATACAAAGATACAATTGTTTAAGCGAAACAACGGCGTTTCTACAAGCAGACCCATTTGATCATTGTTGGAATGTACTACAACTTTTGGAAAAACATCAACACAGTAAAGAAGTTGTGTGGTTGGGTTCGAATTGGGGACAAATCACAAAAAGATTTGATGGAGGACCAGGCAACGCCAATCCGTTTCCAATCTTGGAAATGTGTCAAAAGCTATTTGGCGATTGCAGTTTAGATACAAATACACAGTTTACGTTCAGTGCTGGAGCGCAGTATATTGTTCCAAAAAGCTACATACACAACAAAAGCTTGGAGTGGTGGCAACACGCATATTATGTGTTTCGTCAATTTTTTTGTTTATCTCATTACGGACAAAAAAACAGCTCTCCTTGGATATTTGAACGAATTTGGCCGTTGATTTGGAATTATTCTACCAATCAAACTAGCTATGTATTAGTATGAACAGAGATGTAACAATAGTTTGTCCAGTATATCTTGGTAAACCACACCGATTGGAGTATTTTGATACTTTTATCAAAACGTGCTTGAACCAAAACGACTTTGAGAAACTCAATTTTGTATTTTTGGTCGAGCCAGACTTTTTGGATTTTGACCCAATAGCCAAGCTACGCAAGTATCCAAATATAAGAGTATTGGTCAATCCATACAAATATGGACTGTTGCTAAATCAATACATGGTGCTACATTACTGTTTTGAAATTTTGAACTTGGAACATGTCATTTATGTAGAAGATGATTGTGTATTGAGCAACGACATTTATCGTTTGGCTAATTTCTTCATTTCCAGCAAATATTATCACGAAAGTGTGCTGACATTGCTCAACAAAGACAACTTGGTAGATCCACCTACAACCACTGACGACGCAGATGTTTTGGAAATTAAAGATCATTATCATCCCGTGCAAACCAGCATGGTGTATTTTGCAACTTGGGGTTATATGTGTACACGCCGCATATGGAGAGATTGCTTGAAGCGTTGGGGACATTATGCGTGTTTCTCAGAAACATTTGTGCCGTTTATGAAAGAAGTGTTTCCAAAAATTGTAACTCCAAAGCTGTCTAGACTCAATCATATTGGAATCGAAGGTGCGTCGTATAATCAATCCATCTACGATCAACATTGCTTTGCCAAATACACACCACAAAATTTTTCAACAGATTTGAATTATCGCTATGTCGAAGTATGACTACGTTGTGGTGGGATCAGGGCTATTTGGATCTGTATTTGCAAATCTAGCAACTGCGGCGGGAAAGTCGTGTATTATACTGGATCGTAGAAACCACATTGCTGGCAACTGCTATACCGAAACAAAAAACGACATAAATATTCACACCTATGGTGCCCACATATTTCACACATCCAACAAAGAAGTGTGGAACTATGTAAACAAATATGCCACCTTCAATCACTATAAACACTCACTCAAAGTTGTAAACAAAGACAAGCTGTATTCGTTCCCTATCAATCTGCTTACTCTGTATCAGCTTTGGGGTTGTAAAACTCCCAGCGAAGCACAAGCCAAGCTCAATAGTGTTAAGATTGCTATAGAATCACCCGCCAATTTGGAAGAGTGGATATTAAGCCAAGTTGGTGAAGAATTGTATCATACGTTTATTTATGGATACACCAAAAAGCAATGGGGAACTGATCCAAAAAATCTTCCAAGTGAAATCATCAAGCGGTTGCCAATTCGTTTAGATTTCAACGACAACTATTTTTTTGACACATATCAAGGTGTACCAATCGGAGGATACACCAAAATGTTTGAAAACATGACCAGTGGTATACCAATTGAGCTTGGTGTAGACTTTTTGAAAGATCGTGAGTATTGGCAAAAACTTGGCAAACAAGTTGTTTACACTGGTGCATTGGACGAACTATTCAACAATTGTTTGGGAAAGCTAGGATACAGAAGTTTGAGGTTTGAACATGAACATTTGTCGATTCCAGACTATCAAGGTACATCGGTGGTGAACTATACAGATGAAAACGTGCCGTACACCAGAATTATTGAACACAAGCATTTTGAATCACGCAACACAAACAGTACCATCATAACAAAAGAATATCCACTCACTCCCAATCAAGCTGGTGATGAAAAGTATTATCCTATCAACGATGTTGTCAACACTGAACTATATCACAAATACAAGCAGTTGTGTGATGTTGAATATCCGTCTATGATTCTGGGTGGAAGATTAGCAAGCTATCGTTATTATGATATGCATCAAGTTGTTGCTCAAGCAATGCACACATTTACACACCATGCATGATTGTTTGATTTATTTCATGCATAAACGCATATTTCGTTTCTGCGGTGATCGCACAGTTGGCGTGATACAAAACAACATCTTTGATTTTGGTATTTAGATGATGCTTACCAACCGACGTTGAAAAAAATGTTGGAGGAAACAAATCCCATTTGAAATTGTAGTTGTGTGGGTTGTATAAAGTTCTATTGATCAACTCTTGTTCCCATAGTCCGGTTTGTCGTACAAGCGTCAGTATATCTCTAAAAAATCGTTTTGTTTCATCACACGCTTTTATTAGATTGAATCCAAAGTTGATGTTGCCAGCTTGCAATTTATGTGGAACTCCAGTTGCACGTTCTCGTTCTTCTTGAATTTCTCGTTTATGCGATTCATCAAAAAACTCTCGCAGAAACAATACGTCATTGTCTTTTACAGCAGCTTCTAGTGCTGGCAAAAGAGGTTTGTACAACACAATATCCACATCACAAAACACGAAATACTCATTTGGTTTGGAGTTATTGATTATGTTGATTATATTCAACAACCTCCATTCCCAAAGTTGTTGACCTCCTCCTTGCATTTGATAATTGGAGCTATCCTCTTCAAATTGTGGAGTAGCTATTGGAAGCTCGACCAAACTAAAATTTTGTGGATCTTTCATGCTATCTATGAAATTGTTGCGCATATCATAGAATGTGCTGTCAACCATGTAGTATAGTTTCATATTATTTAAGTGTTATAGTGTACTGTGCATTGCGAACCGCCGTTTTTGCATGTTCCATCATGTTAAACTTGTCTTGCTGCTGAATGCAACAAATGGCATGAAACATCAATGAGGTTCGATCTACTTTGTGTGTATCCATAAATGGAGTAGTGGTAAACTCAATTGGAAGCACGTCCCATGTCAAACTATCATTTGAGTAGTCATACAAAAGCTTGTTGACCACAGTTTGATCCATAAGCTTGCTGTGTTCTATCATGTTGATCACATCCAGAAAAAATTGGCGGGTTCGCTCACATGCTCTGATCACACAAAAACCAAAATTGCAATTTCCTGGCACATTACCACCTTGCCACGGCACCAAACCTTCTGGTATTTCTCGTAAAAACAACAAGTCGTGACGACCCAACAGCTTGTTTAATGTTGGTAAAATGGGTTTGAAAAATACGATGTCTACGTCGCTGTATATGAAATACTCGTCGGGTTCACATTGTTCCATGACTCGCAGCAAATAATTTGGTTTTTCTAACCATACGTCTATTCCACCACCATACAATTCTGTTTCTGGAACATGTTTACCAAAATGTGGCTTGGCTAGATTCAAGGAAATTAGTTCAAACTCATCTTTTAGATTTGCTAGAAAGTGATCACGCATCGGAATAAACGCATCATCATACATGTAGCATAGCTTCATACATTTCGAAAAAAATCCAATAGTCTAGCACTGTTTTTTGCCATGATGTCCAAATATAGTTGTCTGCGTTCCTCGTTACGACCTTTTGGTGTAAAGTTTTCAAGATACTCCGCAAATACTTTTGGATCAATGTAGTAGCTTTTTCTCAATGGAAATGTGTTGGTCTGATTGTCTCGGTCAAACCAATACGACAAATCGGTTTTTTCTTGAACTGGTAATATATGAACCAAATCTGGGTCTAAATGTTCGGTAAATGCTGGAATGTCACTACACACGATTTCTGCTCCAGTTGATAGCCCTTCAAACAAATAATGCCCCCAACTTTCATACAAACTAGGACATAGATGAACAGTATGGCTGTTGAGCAACTTTTTTACTTGCCTACGAATCATATAGTAGGTGATGTAATTGATATTGGGTGGAGCAGGATCAAATCGCTGGGTCAAATCCACCACCGTTATTGGTAAAGTTTGCTGCATCACCAATTCTGTGTTTTTTTGAATAGCTTTGCCGTTGAAGTGCAAAAATTTCTCGGTTCTTGCAACGTCTGGCTGATAGTAATCATAACTCAACAATGGCAAACAAATAACATCGCTGCGATACTTTCCCAACAAATCTTGAGCGAACTTGCTTTTGCAGACCACATAGTCAAACATTTCCATCTTTTTAAGATCGTCCTCGGAACTCCACTCCTCATTGATGAACCAAACATTTTTTTTGAACTTCTCCAACATTCCATAGCATGGATTTTGAATCCACACCCCAATTGAATCTTTGCACTTATCTTGAGCATCAGCATTTGCTGTAAATACGTCTGTAAACAATATATCTGACTCTGTGGTCAAATTTTTGTAAACCAGATCTTGCAACAACATTGCATCCGCCACAATACCAGCACGATTATTATAAGTTAAAAATTTGAAATCCATAACGGTTAAGTAACATACATATATAGGAAATTGAGCATATGTTAAACCAACTCTGTGAAAAAATATTTGTTATAACAACGGTCGATTCTGAACGAGTTGATTATGTCAAAAATCATCTCAAAGACCGCAAGGTTGAGTTTGAATTTTTTGTGGCACCTTTTTATGGTTTGATAAATCCACACCATCCGCTGCACAGTCCACCACAGCGAGAATCAAGACCATCCATCAGTTTGACATCTGCGTATTATTCGATTTTTGAAATGTGTAGGATCGACGGTATAAAAAGAGTTGCGGTAATGGAAGATGATTGTTTTTTGTTGGAAGACTGGGAAGAAAAGCTGTATAGGTTTTACAATAAGTTGCCTCAAAATTGGGATATACTCAATTTAGGATATCATCCATATCAACAGTCTCACACAGTCAAAGATCACATCAATGATTTGGTGTATCGACCTTTGGATTGGCATCATACTGCTCACTGCATGGTTGTGCGAGACACAGCATATACACCATTCAAACACATGGTGAACCATTGGAATTGGCACATAGCAAACGATTATGTTTTCAATGAGTTGTACAAGCGTAAAGAAATACGAGCATATTCACCGTATGAACACATCGCATACCAGCTTAGTTATAGAAAGTCATTGGATGAACTGATTCATGTAAAAAACACATACGTCAATTTCAAAAGCCATTTGTACAATGAAGTCTAATATCATCAATCAATACTTCTCAGACGTGTATGTAATCAGCACAGTTGATGATACTGGGCGTCAGAGTAGGGTAATGCAGTATTTAGACAACCTTGGTGTGCAATACAATTTACGAATCGCTCCTCATACCAACTTTTTGAATGGAGTTTTGTGTGATGAGTTTGTACATAGTTGGGACTCGCAAAGCTATACCCACGTTGGTGCCATGAGTCTACGCTTGTGCTATCTAAGCATTTTTGCGGAGTGTATTTATACCAACAAATCCAAAATTTTGATACTGGAAGATGATGTATTGTTTGAAGAAGGATTTGATACCAACTTCAAAAACTTCATGGACAATGTTCCTTGTAACTGGGATTTGCTCAACTTGGGATACCATGAAAGCAAAGATGTAGCTGGTGCTTGGAAATTTGAGCGATTGAACGATGACGTGGCTCAATGCGATGCTGCATATGCTACACACATGGTTGCAGTAAATACTACGTATAACATGCAGAGATTGTGTGACAAGCTCAAAACATGCAACATTCCAATCGATTACATTTTTATGTATTTTACTCATGTGGCCAAGGCAGAAAACAAAGAGTACATGACCAACTATATACCAAACAAAATACTGTGTAGACAGTTATCTTATCGTAGTGAAAGTGAAAAACAACCACATCAAACATTTCCTAGTTTGATTTCCCAATAACATGAGCAGCATCGGAATTTATAGTTGTGCCAAAAACAACATATCCACGGAGGTCGTTGATCTTCAAAGACGTGTTTTTTCTTTATATGGTTTGTCTATTCAACAAGACATCGTTGATTGTTCGCACGGAGACTATCTAAACCAAGTATTGAACTCTACAACCAAAGATTATGTAATATTTTTTGACATCGATTGTATTCCGCTGTCTGCCGATTTTTATCCCATAATTAAATCTGATATGGAAAAGGGATTGTTGAGCGGAGCAATTGGCTGCGCTAACCATTTGAATCCGCATGAAGTTTATGTACATCCATGCTTTATGGGATTTAGTATGCAGCTATACAACACTTGCGGCAGACCGGATTTGCGAAATACACACATTCACGACACAGCACAATCATTTACTAGGCAATGTATTGATTCTAACCAATCACTCAAATATTGGGAGATCAGCGACGGCGGCGATGGAGCTTGGAACATGAGTCCACGAAATATACGATTTGGTCACGGTACAGTGTATGAGAACATGATCTATCATCAATATGAATCAAGAATTGAGCAGTATCAACATGCATTTATCGAAAAATGCAAATCAATTCTCGCTGTGTAACACTGATTTCCAGTAGTCTAGTGATTTGTATCCGACCCTTGGAAAAAATTGGTTGTTCAAGCTCAAATATCGGTTTGGTAAGTGATGAACGAGGTGGTTATCTACATCGTTTATTGGTATGAATTTTGTGTAGTTGCTAATGTACAAAAACGATCTGGCGGTGCATTGAACATCATACCTTTCTGTGCTGTATGGTTCGATTGGTAGCTTGCAACGTTCTAATCTGCGACTGTCAATCATATAGCAAGCAGAGTGTACGTTTAGTGGTACAAAATAAGGCATCTGGTCAAAGATTGCTTTTTTTTCTATAAACTGCTGACCAAGAAGCACAGATTGTATGTATATTGTGTCAGCCTCATCTTTTTCATATACTAAAAAACCAGGCAACAAATCATCGCTCACTGACTCCCACTTGATGTACTGTCGAATGTTTTCTGCGGTTATCAATATATCGTCGTCCGACTCAATGATGTAATCGTAATATGGATGTTTTGTTTTTACATACGAATAGTTTGACCATGCATGAAATTCGCCACTCAACTGTTCTGGATTGCAAGTAACATTCAACTCGTTTTTCTCAAACGTGTGAGAATAGTTGCAAGCCAATACAACATCAATTTTAGCATTCAACGTTTGTTGTATAGAATTGTATTCATTCAACAGTTGTTGAACATATGGAATTTTATTGGGAAAGTAAGATGTTATTGATACCAGTAAGCGCATATTATATGTTTATTCTTACATTGTAGCGAACGTGATTGAATCTACAAAATGGCATGTTCCAGTCTTGAATCGTCACGTCGTTGGAAAACTTGTGAAAAAAATCTTTGTGATAAAACTGAATGTTTGTTTGTGATGGATCAATAGATTGGTGCTCGGTGATTTTGTCAGTATTTGGTACATCAAAGAAACACACAGATTTGGTTGCGATGCTGAGTGCCTTTTTGATAAATTGGTCTACTTTTTCAGAATCTATGTATTGTAGAACACTAAACCCAATCACTGTGTCAAACTTTTGATCAAACTCAATATCCAAAAAGTTGCCGCATCTAACCTCCATATTGTAGTATAAATGAAGATCATCAATGTGTTTTGGAGCAAAATCAACACCCACTTTGTAGCTACCCGGAAGCGATCTTAATAACATACCAGTGCCACATCCTACATCCAAAACCATGCTGTTTGAATCTAGTTGTGCAAAGTGTTTAACAAATGGAATCCTAAGATCATTAAAAGCGGTGTCGATGCTTTCCCAACCGTTGAGTTTTAATTCGTCAATTAGTTGTGGTGCAGATGAACCATTAAAACATGGGGTGCTGGTCATAATACAATACTTATAAGTAGAAAAGTCATATGCTAATTTATAGTTTGTTACGACCATGATACCAAAGATCATACATTTTATATGGGTTGGTCCAAACCTACTACCAGAAGTATGTGCTGGATACATTTCAGAATGGACACAAGCATATAGTGATTACACAATAAAACTGTGGACTGATTCTGATATTGCTGATGCTGGTTTGATAACATCCGAATTGAAAAGTTTGTACGATGATCCTACGATGCCATGTGCGTTCAAAGCAGATGTGGCACGATACGCAATAGTAAACAAATTTGGCGGAATTTATTTAGACACCGATTTTCAATTTTTGAAAAGAATACCATCTGAGCTTTTTGAGCATGACTTTTTGGGAGGTATACAAAACAATGGACAAATTGCTATTGGGTTTTTTGCTGCAATACCCAACACTGATTTGTTGAATGAGGTGATTGAACAATTACCATATAGTTTTAATCGTGCAAAAGACTTGGGTTGGTATCAAGCAAAATACTTGGAAAAAATAAGCGGACCAGAATTTTTTGACGCAATTGCTCGAAAATATACAAACTACAAAAACTATCTATTTTTTGACAGTACATACTTATATCCGTACAGTTGGTTGGAACCACATAGACAATCAGAGAGTTTTTGTGTGACACAGCCACAAGCGTATGCGGTACATCATTGGCACAAAACTTGGAAATAACATATGAGCAAATTTTTGATTACGGGAATAAGCGGTTTCGTCGGTCCAAATCTAGCAAACATTTTGTTGGCAAATGAACACGAAGTTCATGGCGTTATTCGATCCACACATGGACGAGAAACAGATCTGTTGGATACAATTAACGAAAATAACCTAAATCAAATCAAGTTTCATTATCTGGATTTGAAAGACCGTGAAGATGTTCGTAATTTGTTGGCCAAGGAGAAATATGACGGCATTTTTCATTTGGCTGCACAAAGTCATCCACCAACCAGTTTTTCCAATCCCATACTGACCTTTAATGAAAACGTGGTTGCTTCGATGAACATTATCACACATTGTGGAGATAGTAAGTTGATGTTCTGCTCCACCAGCGAAGTGTATGGTAATCAATGTGCAGTTGATGGTGTACTAAAAGAAACTGATTCTCTCAAACCATGCAATCCATACGGATGTAGCAAAGCCGCAATAGACTTGTATCTACAAGAACGTATGGATAACAAGTTTGTTAATGCATACATAACCAGAGCATTCAGTCATACGGGAATTCGTCGTGGTAAGATTTTCAGCATTTCCAGCGATGCATATCAAATTGTCAAAATCAAAAAGGGATTGCAAGCACCAAAGTTGGAAGTTGGTAATTTGTTGTCACGCCGTACTGTTATGGATGTGCGTGATTGCGCTAATGCATATTATCAATTGATGCTTACCGATAAGTCGTCTGGACAAGTCTATAACGTAGGCTCTGAAGAAATTCATGAAATGGGTTATTTTACGGAAACGTTGCTGGGAATTGCGAAGATCGATGCTAAGGTTGATCTTGTGGTATCACCAAAACTCTACAGACCAATCGATATTAATGTTCAAAAACCAGATATTAGCAAGCTGAAAACAGATATTGATTGGAAACAACAATACACGTTGCAAGAAACCTTGCAGTCATTGTATGATTACTGGTACAAGAAAATCAATTGATCAATAATCGACAAACTTCCACGGCTTGTTTAGCTTTGGTGACAAGAACGGCGTACTATAACATTTGTTTCGTAGTTTGTGTAAAAAAATGTTTTTGGTGGTCAGGTTTAGTTTGTCTGCAAAATTATAGAACGAGCTATCCATCACATGAATCTCAGCAGCGTGTATAATCGTGTACTTGTACAAAAAAGGATTTGGTATTTTGTGAGGTACAAACACGGGAATTGTTTTGTCCAAGATATGTGATCTGTTTATCGTACCATGCCCACCTTCATGCAAAAAGACATATTTATCTGGTAGATTTAGCGATTTGTGATGTTGGATGCTTTCTTCCATATTAATGGGAATATAGAATTCATGATGGTCTGTATCCCAATCAAACCCAGCTTGTTTGTAAATGAGTCTATTGAATGGTGCAGTTATGTTTTCAACATCCACAACAAAACCTCCGTTTACAAATGACCCTGGAGTCATTAGATTGATAAAATCAAATGAGTTTTGTTGTGCGTATTGTTTGGTGGTTGTTGCACAAGGAAGTCCACCAATCAGTTCATAATCCAATACTATATTAGATAGATCAGCAAACATGATAGGCACAAACGATTTAGAATAATCGTTGTATATCACTCGCACAGTTTCATAGCGACGAGATAATATTCGTATTGTTGGGTTGACAATGATCCAATCTCCAAGCCCTTGAGCACAACACACAAAACAAGATTTATTCATATTTTGAACCAGTGATGTTTGTTGACAACGTAACTTTGCGCATTGATACACGACTTGCAAATGCTGCATTTTGACCAACCACCTTTTCGATTTTCTTTCATTAAATTGATCATTGTATCTGACAAGTACAATTCTTCATAGCTATGTGTTAGTAGATTTCCTATTATAGTGGTCAAGCCATAATCCATACAACACAGCACCACATCACCATTTGGCAAAACAACATTGTGGTCATAAAACGGAGTGCTTCTGCAAGTCACTGGGTTAACGTGTTTGATGGCTTCTGCAACAAATGGTTTGTTTGTGTCGTTCAGTGAAAGACTTTCGGCTCGGGTATGACCATACCAAGTATCAAAAGGTAGCGGTAATGTTTTATAGCTCTCTAAAGACGGATGTAGTTCGTTGTTTTTATCCATCGTGATCACATCAAAATCAATCGTTTCACGAATTGTTTGTTGCTGTGTTTCCAAGAAAAGCTTTAGCGCATACTGATAGTTTTCATTGAACGACCATCCCCGCATGTTTTTGTTGGCGTCTGGCAGATGAATACACAACTTGGCTATTTTAGTTTTGTACGTGAGTATTGCTTCGTACAAATAATCAGCATCTTGTTTGGTCATGCCCACTAGAGTTGTGTAGATTGCAACATCATATCCCGACTCCAAAGTATGTTTTAGCATTTGAGTGCAGTCTGAGTTGCTCCATGGTTCTGACATACCAGAAAAATCGATACGAACGTGTTTTGGTATTTTAGAAAGAATCTGAGAGAAGCTATCAAAACTCAAACATTTTATCGGGCTTGAATACACCGATTTCAACAATGTTTGAGGGCATACTGTACAATTGACTGGACATCCCAAAGTCGTGGTAATTTCTAATGTGGGCATACCCTATATATACGATATGGTCAACGGTTTATTTCAAAAAGTGTATGTTATCACATGCGAGTCGTTTTTTACACGACAAACCTATATTAGCCAACATTTTGCACAAAATAACATTCAGTTTGAGTTTCGTAGTGCGGTACAAACATCCGCCATCAAATCATCAATGATTAGTGACTCCGAAGCAAGCTTGGTGTTGGCGCATTTACATTGTATAGTTGATGCCAAGCTAAACAAATACAATCAAATATTAATATGCGAAGACGACGTTGAATTGTGTGATGATTTTAACCAGAAACTCGACAGCTTTATTGAACAAGTTCCCGTTGATTGGCAGTTTCTACAGTTGGGAAATCAATACTGGGCGACTCACTGGTTAACCAGAGATTACATAAAACCAAACTTGTATAGGTTTCGTTGGGGTACGGGATCGCACTGTGTTGCAATAAAAAACACAGCATATGATAACTCTATCAACATTTTGAGCAAGTTGTCATCACCCGTTGATTTGCTTTACTACGAATTGTTTTCAAAGCTCAACTGTTATTGTCCAGAGCAATTTTTGGCTGATGCTCTTTCAAAAAATGATCATCTACAACACAGCGACAAAAAGTATATTTTCGACAGTTCAATTATTCACAAGAATGTTGATTGATAAATATGGACGATTAACTCTATTTATATGGGTCGAGTGTTTGGTTTTTTACATCAAACCACAATTGTCAAATATTTATAAGTATGTCAAGATTACAAGAACTTGGAGACACTGGCGATAGAATGATGCAAGGGCTTCCTTATGGACAAGGTGGAGCGGTCACTGGTGCATCCAATGTAGACACTTTCAGTAGCCCGGACGTGGCACAAGATCCAAATCATTTTGGTAGTCTTCTTGACAAAAGCAAAATCACAGCAAGTGAAAAGCAATCGGTACAAACCATTGCACCATTTAGTCCATACAACGGTCAAGATCCTTGGGACTATGTTCGTGACGTTGAGCAAATCAAGTATAAAGTAACGCCAGATGAAGTGATTTGCGGCATGGACTATGAAATGAAAAAGATGGTGCTCAAAGATCGTCAAGTGGCTAGAAGCAACGTTGTAAAGAATCTCAAGAAAGATCCAAAATACTACAGCAAGCTGCATATGATGGGTGTGTATCCAGATGAAAAAAGCGAAGCCATCATGGAAGTAATGACACATCTCAAGGCTCGTAAGTATGCATTGAAACGCAACGAATATTTCTGAAATCATGAGCAACAACTTTGTCAACTCTCAAAAGCCACAATATCGTAAACCAGGCAAGCTGCCTGCTGACTGGAACTATGTTGGTGATGGCAAGCTGCACGATCCTATTATTGGCAATCCAGCTATGCATGGTCGTAGATGGATGATCGATTTTGGTTATGGTAGCGGCAAAAGTTTTGATAAGTTTCAACAATCACTGAAAAAACAATGATCGACAATCTCGTAAAAGACAAAAAACTTCCAGGTGGAAAAGGCGACTTGACACGACCAGATCAAGTTGATCCAGCACAACTAGCTACTGGCATTCAAGTTGAAATGGAGCACACCAATGATCCTAGCGTTGCTGAAGAAATTGCATTGGACCATCTTACCGAAGATCCAGAATATTATACCAAGTTGATCAAGGCTGGTTTGGCTGATGAATTTGGTGGATCTTCAAGCTCTGGTTTGGGAGATCCAGATCAAAGCTTTAATGATCCAGCCAGAGTTGGCGAAGATGGTGTTACACCAGGTAACATCAAAGGAAAAATTGGTGGCACAAGCAATGGTCAAGTAATTGGTAGAGCAAGCACACCAATAGTTGATAAAAGCACCAATCCATTTGATGGTGATGGAAATTGTAAACAAAACAAAACAATTGACATTGAGCTACAAGAACGCAAGAAAAAGATTCGTAGCATCATCGACAAAGTGCGTGAGGGCAGCATCGGAAATGGTGTTGACCGCAACCCTATTCAAGTTTTCGACGGTCCATCTCCTGCTGAAACAAGTCCCGAAGGTTTGGGAACATTTGGTAGTGGATATGATTTTGTCGGATATGCAGAAAACAAACAATATATGAAACAACAAAGACTACAAGAAATTATCAAGGCTTTGTCTCGCAAGTCATTGCGTGAACAAGACGAAGAAGGTGCTCTTGATGCACCAGAAACTCCATCCCCAGAAGGTCCAGAAGGAGTGGATGCTCCAGAAACCGCCGAAGTTGAAGATCAAATCACTTTGACAATTGATCGTGCAACTGCACAAAAGCTACATGATCTTTTGATGCAAGTTCTTCAACCTTCTGGTGGCGAAGGTGAAGCACCAACCGAAACTGACGATCAACTTCCTCCAGGCGGCGAAGCTGGAGAAGGACCAGTTGCTGATGGTGGCGACGAGGGATCTGAAGAATCTGCAATTGGTGAAATCACCTTTGAGCAATCCAAGGATATTGATGAAGCCAAGAGCAAATGGATTCAAAAGGCAATCAGCAAGAAGGGTGCTTTGCACAAGCAACTAAATGTTCCTGCTGGTGAAAAGATTCCAAAGAGCAAGCTCAAAGCAGCCGCAGAAAAAGGTGGCAAGCTTGGCAAACGTGCTCGTCTAGCAATGACGTTGAGCAAGCTCAAGAAGAAGTAATCTAGATATATGGTTAGTGCATATCCGATCAAAATAGGAGGCTCCGAGTATATGGTGAGCGGCTTCGGTGATAGACTGGGGACGCCACCATCTGCTCGGGGCTTCAACCTTAAAGCATTTTCTTTGGGGTTGAAGAAGTATGAAACCGTGTATCAAGCAACCGAAGAAAACGGTTATGCTTTTATCATTTATGCTGACGGTGATAAAAAGTTGATACTCAAAGGTGGTCAAGGATCGGATCACAAAGAAACTGTTTTGGCAGGCAGCAAAGAACTACAAGACATACGCAAGCAACAATATGCTGATCAAGATGACATGAACTTCTTGAGGCGAATTTGTTTGAGCGGTCGTGCTTGGTTGGTTGATCTCAAAGGCAAGAAGTATTATTTTGTTGGTATTTGGAACACCAGCATTACTCCAGAGCAAAATGCAGCGTTGAAAGAGTATTTGACCAAGTTTCCTAAAGACGCCACCTATATTCAAATGGGTCATTTGGGCAGCGATGCTTCCAGCAAGTTTGGGTTGGTAGGATCGTTTTCTCCAAAGATTGTGGCTGCAAAAGAACCACAAAAGAAGTTGAGCAAGAAAGAAAAGGACTTTATCAATCAAGCTCACATGCGCACAACACAGCTTCCAGCAGCATACGCCAAACAACTACAAAGACTTAAAGGTATGAGTGAACAAAACAAAGACGTTGGTATGTCGGACTATTACGCATACAAGAGATATCAGCAAATTGCTACCCAAATGATTCCCAAGCTTGAAAAGATCAAAGCTTTGGGCAAAGCCAAAACTCCAGTGGCAGACATTGTGACTCAAAGTGCAGTTACTAGTATTATTATTGGTTTGGGCAACAGCAATCCACAATTAAAGTCCAAACTGGAAAGTTTGTTGAAATATACGTTCACTTATCAAGACTTGACAAAGCTACATACCAAAGGAAGAATTGATGGATTGAATTGGAGAGATACCTCGTATGATGGTATCAAAGAAAATGCAGAGATGGCACAAAGTGATGTTACCAAGCTAATCGACTATAGCAATAAATTGCAATCGATGTTTGATGTCAACGACAACCTTGAGGATTGGGTAAAAGCCAAACTGAATCATGCTGCTGATTATGTAGCCACTGTGCGAGACTATTTGAAGTTTTATCGCAGCGAAAAAGATGCAGGCACCCCAGAAGATCAAATTGACGAAAAGTGGAGCAATCACTACAAGAAAAGCATCAATTGCAGCAATCCAAAAGGCTTTAGCCAAAAGGCACATTGTCGAGCACGTAAACTAAGACAAGCTGGTAAACACACCAGCAGCAAGCCAGTTCGTGAAGTATACCGAGAAGTAACCAATCAGTTGTTGAAAGAGTTCAATAGCAGCATGGCTATGGGAGCACTAAAACAAATCAACAGTGACGCTACCGAGTTGGAATCAATGCTGCAACCAGACACCAAGCTGGAAGATTGGGTGAAAGCCAAGTTGAATCTTGCTGGTGAATATCTTGATGATGTTTATCATCATTTGGATCATTTTGGACCAGAAGGCAGAAAGCTTGATGAAGTAAGAGTTGCCCGTGACCTTGAAGAAGGTTGGAAAGACTGGGTAGCTGCTGGCGCAATTGGTTTGGGAACATTGGCTGGTAGTCCAGCATTGGCAGCAAAACAAGCTGTAAAACCCGCTATCACGCAACAAGCTTCCAAACCTAAATCGGCAGAAACTTCCTTGTTGAACAAGAAAACAAGCGATTATATTGGTCAATGGGAAGGTAAGCGCAACACAATGTATTTGGATACAGAAAAGAAGCCAACAATTGGTATTGGACATTATCTGACCAACACACAACAAGATCGTGATTTATTCAAATCACTGTTTGGCAACGCTGTAAATTACGATGCGGTTTTGAAGGGTAAACAAAAACTCACAGACGATCAAATTGAAAAACTTTTCAATGTGGATGTGAAAGTCAAAGAACGCTTGGCAAGCAACAAGATCAGCAACTTTTCATCGTTCCCACAATATGTCAAGAATGCAATCATCAATGCGTTTTATCGTGGCGACATGGGACCAAAAACCATTAAATTGATGAATAGTGGCAACTGGGGTGCTGCCGCCAAAGAATATTTGAATCATCAAAATGCTCGTAGCGGACCAGACCAAATTCAACGTCGCATGAAAACAAACGCTTTGGCATTTGCACAATATGCCAAGAACAAGAATGAGTATTTTGGATTCAACTACGCAATAGGATAAGTTTATGAGTGACGGTTGGAGAACAATGAATGCGGGTCATTTGAGCACTATGGTTCAAATGAGTGCCTTGCAATCAAGTGCGGGATCTATTCGTAAACCTGGCACTGCTGCCACCAACGGATTTGATCCTTACCAAGCCATGCTAAAACGTCGCCAAAGGGCCGTAGATGGCGATACAAGCGATTATAAAGAGCCAGAGGTGGTACAACATGCCTCAGAGGATGTAAAGGCTTTGGAGGAATTTTGTCAACAATACGGAATTCTTGGTTTTAATTGTGGGCGCATGTCGCCCCGAGCAGCACTGCAAATGCTAAAAAGCAGAATGGGCGTTCTTGATAAAACGCCCATTCCGATGAAACGCCAAATGTTGAATGGCTAAACTTTACTGAATCTGAATCTTGGGAGTTTTAAGCTCCGAAGGCAACAGTTCTTGCAGCGGTTCCAAACAGTTCACACAATACGGAATATTGATAGGAACCAATGCGTCCTTGTCAGTACCAGCCAGAATCTTGCTGACTTTTCTGAAAATAACGCCGTTTTGAAACACTGTGTTTTTGCACTCTGGACACTCTACCGCAGTAGTATCCTTGATGGTGAAGTTTTGCTTGGGTTGCGGTAGGTTCATTCCTTCGATTCTATTCATAGTTTGTTACTTGGTTGGTTCTTTTAGAGCTTCTTGTTGTTCCTTCAAGTCAGCAGCACAATAGCTCAATACTGCGGAGCTTGCATCTGCACAAGCACGATAACTGACCGTAGCATTGTTGAGCGAATCCCACACACCTTTGATACCACGGCTGTTGTTGGCATAGGTCATGGTTGAATCGCTTGCAATACCGAGCGTACCACCAACTGCCCATGCATCTTGATTGCTGCCAAGATAGGTAAACTGCCAGTTGTATTTGTTGGTTTGTTGCTTGACCAGTTCTTGCACCTTTTGTGCAGTAAACTCTTGGCTACTGTTCTCCAGACCGTCGGTAATAATCACCATCATAACACGATCTGGACGATCATCTTCATGCAGCTTTGCCAGTTGGTCGCCAACAGTATTGATGGTCTTACCAACAGCGTCATACAATGCTGTCATGTTTCGTGGAATCAAGTTGTACTCTGGTACGTCAGCAATGTCTTTGTTTTCAAACACTGCTTCGTAGTGATCGTCAAACTGATATACGCTAACATCACACTTGCCCAGCTTGGCTTTCTTTTGTTCAGCGATAAACGTTTTGAAGCCGCCTTCCATATCTGACTTGATCTTGGACATGCTGCCGCTTCTATCAACTACAAACACAATCTTTGTGTAATTCTTTCTCATACTTTTGCTTTTTGTTTTCTTTGGTAATCTTCCAGTGCGGCTTTTAATGCTTCTTCAGCCAAAACACTACAATGTATTTTTACTGGTGGAAGTCCACCCAAAGCTTCAACAATTTGATCGTTGTTGAAATTTTTTTGTAGATCATCAACGCTTCTACCTTTAATAAGTTCGGTAGCCATTGATGATGCCGCTATGGCACTACCGCAACCAAATGTTTTGAATCTTGCATCCGTTACGGTTTTTGTGGCGTCATCAATTTTGAGAGTAATCTTCATGATGTCACCACACGCTGCTGCACCTACTTCTCCAATTGCGTCTGCATCTTTTATGTCACCCATGTTTCGTGGGTTCATAAAATGATCCATTACAGTATTGTTGTAAAGTGTATAGCTCTCCATACACCAATAACTATACACTTAGTCCAATTTGAGTCAAGTCATTTTCGACCATCTTAGTGACCAAATTTTCAAACGTGGTTTTTGGATTCCACTGTAGATCTTTACGTGCTCGGTTGCTATTTCCTAGCAATAAATCAACCTCGGCTGGACGATAAAACTTTGGATTAATTCTAACAAGTACACTAGCCGCAGCATCGTGCTTTTCAACGGCAGTGGGGGTTAAACTAAATTCTTCGCTTGTTCCATGACCATGCCATGCTCCTTCAATACCAGCAGCTTTGAATGCCAGTTCAACAAACTCTTTGATGGTATGAGTTTCGTTGCTGCTCAACACATATTCTTTGAGATTCTTTACCACAGTATCGTGCCATGCTGGATTGATGTCTCTTGGCAAACACAACGAGCCAGACTTATCATAGTCCTTTATCAAAGCTTCAACATCGGTACGATACACGTCTTGGTTAAGCATTCGCCAAATACCATCCACAAAGTCTTCGGCATCGCTCCAATCACGCTTGGCATACACATTACCAAGTTCAATAGCAGGAAACACTTCTTTGGTCAACAAAGACTGCTTGATACGTGCTACTCCCTTGGTAATCTTACGAGTCACAAACTCTTCACCACGACGAGTTCCTTCGTGGTTGAACAACAAACCTTGAACAGCATACATGTTGTAGCTTTCACGATACACCTTCACCAACTGACGTGCAGCACTCTTGCTGGCACCGTATGGACTACGAGGACGTGCTGGATGTTCTTCGTCTTGAGGAGTGTAAGCTACGTTGCCATACTCTTCGCTACTACCAGCATTGTAGAATCTACAACTACGCTTGTGTTGACGAATAGCTTCCAGAATATGAATCACACCAGTGGTGTTACATTCCCAAGTTTGTGCTGGAAAGTCCCAACTGCTGCCAACGAATGTTTGAGCAGCTAGGTTGATGAAATAGTCTGGCTGTAATTGTTCAATGGTTTTGCTGATGCTGTGTGCATCACTCAGATCAAAGTTGACCAGCTTAAACCTAGGCTCGTTTTCAAGGTGCTTGATATTTTCGTGGTTTTTGATACTGAGGCGTCGTGCTCCACCAAAAATGGTATGGTCGGTATTTTTTAGCAAATAGTCAACCATATGACTACCATCTTGACCAGTAACGCCTGTTACAAATACAGTCTTCTTGTTGTTCATAAATTGTTTGGCATCCGTGATGTTAAGTATATCCATAAGTTTGCTCCTCAGACAAGATTATCGTCATCTTCGTCGTCGTCTTCATTTACATAGTCATCGCCAGACAAAGGACGTAATTTATATTTTTTGTTGAACTCAATTATATCTTGATTGGTGATTTTGTTCTCCATCAATAGTATCTGTAGAAATATCAAAATCAGTTCTTTGTTGAACTTTTCTTTGTGCAACATTTTGTTGGTGGCGAACGACATACCCACAATTTTTTGCTTTAGTTTGTCGGGAATGTTTTTGAACGGATCGCTCATTCGTTTGCTTGTTACATTTCCAGCTTGATCAGTTTTATTTACAATCAACCCTGGTATGGTATCAAAATGCATGGTGTTGCGCATTTTTAGCAATATCATTTGCTGTAGCTTTTCTTTGATTTCATCAGTATTGCTACAAGTCTTTTTAAGCTCTGCTCGTATCTTTTTGATATCGCTTTGCTTGACTTTTCTTGCAATATTGAATGCAGTCAGTACACCGTGTTTTGATAGTATGTGATCAAATTGCATGTCTAGAACCTTTGTCGTAGTATTTTTTTACTATCTTGTAGTATATCTGGATCAAATATCTTTGGTCCTTTGCTGATATAGCCTTTGCCACATGTGAATGTGCAGTTGTAGCATAGCAGTTTCAAATTCTCCAACTTGTGGTTTTTGTTGTTGCCATCTTCAAAGTTTAGCAACAATGGCAATTTACCATCTGTAATTCTGCGTTGACCATATCCGCATTGCTCGCACTCTGGTTTTTTTGTACCAGATCTTATCAATTTATCTTTGAGTCGATGTACTGGAAACTCTGGATGCAATCCTTGAAGTATGTCTGCCAGTGGGTATTTTCCTTTGTGTGGATCTATTGGACCTCTACCAAGTTCATGTGGTTCTTTCTTTTTGATAGGCCAACCAGGCGTTTTATGTATGCCGTATAGTCGTGCGTATTTTTTGAAGGTGGGATAGCTTACTCCCAAACGCCGTGCTGCTTTTTTAGCACTGCTGCTTTTGTCAAGTGCTTCTTGCACTTCGTGTTGCAGCAGTGGTTTGGTTTGAGGTCCGTGATTTTCACGTTTTGGATACAACTGCTCGCTGAACTCTTTGTCCAAGTGTGGTATTTCCACACCACGTTCTTTGAGAATTTTGTATTGATCCAACTCTTGACGTACTTCGTCACCAATGTTACTGAGACTATATAGCTTTTCTACTTTATCTTTGAGTGCTTCAAGCTCGGCAAGTTTTTGGGTTATTTCTGCTACATCGAATAATTTTTGCGGTCCACTCATAAATTACATCCTTTTGAGTGACGCAGACATAGGTTCTGTGGCCAAATCTACTTCAATGTTTTTCATAAACGTATCTCGCAACAATGCTGCTCTGGCTGGCATACCAGCATTGAGCAACACTTTGTATGTGTTGATATAGCGTTCTTGACTGGATGTGTTATCCAGATTTTTACACACCATTACTGGATTAACATGCAAGTCGTCATAGGGCTGCAATGTTTGAACTTTTTGTTCCATTGCTTGGGTACATGCTTCAATATAAGGATCATCGAAAATATCATGATTCACTTTGACGCATGTATACCAGTCACCAGTCAAAACTTTGTAGTTGCCAATATTGCTATTGTTTGTTTTCTTTGACATAGGTTAAATCTCCATCATTCAATAAGTCTAGGTTTTCTAGTTTCTGATTAACTATTTTGCATACTTGTTCTTCGACTGTATTCGCTACGAACACAATCTTTTGTACGCTCTTTGTTTTTGCACTATCACGCCATACACGACCCGTGCTTTGACGCATCAACACAGCAGAATATGATGGGCATATCAATGCCAATCGTGCATACGTGCCGTTCAAGTCATGCAAACTTAGACCAGCACCTCCTGCCGCAATGTTCACCAAAATTACTCGCTCTTTGTCGGCTTGAAAATCGTCAATTGCTTGCTGACGCTTTTTGTCGCTAACAACACCATTCACAATACATTTGGTATTGAGACGTTCGCTCAATGCATTGATGGTTTCTGTGAAATTGCAGAATACCACGATGCTCATATTGTTTTCCAAACCGTCTTCAATCATTTCCAACAACAATGGAACTTTCAACATTTCCACTTTTTGACGAGCACGTAGTATCGCAGTCAGTTCGGTGCTCTTTTTGTCTTTCTTTACCAATCTTTCAAGTCTCAAAAGCTCAAGACGCATTTCATCATAAGCAGCATTGATTTTCTTTTGAGCTTCTTCTTCCATGTCATAGCACTCGGCAATGATTTCACTGACTGGAAAGTTGGGAATAGTATCACGGCTCAAACGTACACCACGGTTTACAAAAATGTCTTCGTGAAGTTTCTTAAGAGCAGTTTTGTCGCCAGTAAACTCCATACCAAAGCGTCCACGAATCACGCCATGTTTGTATGCCCAATCGTAATACTGCTGATTGTTTTTGAATAGCTTGATGCCTTGACCAACCGTGCGCAACTCAAGAGGATTGGTTGCCATGGTAGCACTGCAAAACAACATTTTGTAGCCAGCCTTGAGAGCAGCAATGCAAGTTTCACTGTTTTTGGTTTTGGCGTTTTTGAGCTTTTGTGCTTCATCCCACACAATCAATGTGTTTTTGGGAACCTTCCACACAAACTCTTTTCTGCGAGTGTCACGACGTTTGACATAGCTGGCAATCAAACTGTCTGTTTTACCGATGCGTAGGCTTTCATAGTTAATGACAGCTATACACTTACCCCACATTTTGAAGTGGTTCTTGAGTACACGCCTCCAGCTTTCCATAACAGCCTTTGGACATACAACCAATATGTCCATATTCAACTCTCTGGCAACAGCACATGCAGTATAGGTTTTGCCTACCCCCACGTCGCTTCCATCAACGGCAGCACCCCATTTTTGTATGGATGCCACGATCTTGCTTACAGCATCGACTTGCCAAGGACGCAGACCATCCTTGTGTTTTACTTCATAGTGAGGTAGTGGTTCCACCTTTTTGTCTGGAGTTGTTCCAGCGGTGGATTTGTTGGAAAACTCTTCTGGGCTAGATTTTGACTCAATCAATACCCAATGTTCGTCTCGCTTCAATACGGCAAAACCTTTGTCTTTCATGGCAAACTTGTTGACTTTCCACCATGAAAAAAAGTGTGGACGGTATTGAATCGGAATTACCCACTCACGTATATAGTAGGTTTGTCCGTCGGCGTCGTACTTAATTGGATCTGACCATTTAATGTCAAGATTTATCATATCCCATCAGTCGCCCATCTCATTGCGATACTTGGCGTTACGAGCGTGTTCGTGAATATTGCAACGCTTATAACGACCTTCTTTGTTGATCACACCAATCTCAAGCTTGTCAGCCATCAATTCGGTAAAATATACACCTTGTGGATCATCATAACCATGTCCCAAGCTCACCATTTCCAACATAAAACCCTTGCGGTCTTGTCGGGTAATCTTGCGGCATAGTTGCTCAAGTGTGGCTACAACTTCTGGCACTGTTGAACATTGCCATACTGTATTCTTTGCATTGTCTTTGATATAGTAACGACTCATAATATGAACTTATTTTTACCCTATAAATAGGCGTAAAGCAAGAACTATTCATATTATAATTTCAATTGAAACTGTTAGTCGTTTTCAATTGGTACTGGTGAATACATGTCTCGCTCGGTTTGACTACGAGTGGTTTCAAGATACTGTATCAGTCTATTGAATAGATCGTTGGCTATTTCTTCGATCCAGTCATTTGCTTTGTAGTCGGTGGTACTTAAACCTGCGTGAATAGAACGAATGTTGCCTTTGGCGAATTCATTGCGTAGAAACTGAATAAGATCTTGACGAAACGCTTTACCGTGTTCGATTTGGAATATCTCATGTAAAGGCTGTTGTTGTTTGCGAATCGCCAACCATTTGGATACAGCGGTTTTCAATCCTACGATGCGTGGTTTTCCACGATACACTTGATTGATGCTGCGTTCATATTTACGATAGATATCCATGTTCTAGTATAAATAGAAAAAGATAAACGTAGATTGCGGTGAAATTCTGATAAATCCAGACGCTTGCTGATATTTATATTTACTACGTGATATATGCCACTAAAATATGACATCGTAATTCCGCAACGTGACCCGTTGAACACAAAGTTCTTGGAGCGTGTCATTTCGGGATCAAATTTGATTCTGCAAACCAACGCTGAAGGTGTGTTGGTTGGTAGCACTAACCTACCCCCTTACAACTTTTCTGGCAGCGCAATCAGTGCATCTGGTTTGTTTGTACAAGGTCCAACCACTTTACAAGGACCGCTTACAGCACAAACTGGTTCGTTTACCAGTATCGTTTTCAACGCTGGAGCAATTCCACCAGCAACCAGCAATTCGTTTGGCTTTCCAGGCGAACTAAGAACTGATGACAATTTTCTGTATTTGCATCTAAACGGAAAGTGGAAACGTGCTCCGTTCAATCTATTCAACTGAGAAAAAGTTGACGGTAAAGTTTCGCATCATATTGTTGAAAAATCTCTCAACGGACTTGCGGTGCGGAATGCGTTTGCGAGTTTCTTTCAAATAGAATTTAACCAAATCTGGAGAAAGTTCTATTGTTTCTCCATCGACGGTTATTTGCATTGGTTTACGACGATGCGAGGGCATATTATTACATATACCCTCGCATCTGGAAACGTTTTGAAAAACTTACTTCTTGATCAAGAAATGTTCCCAATCAACGTGCTTTGCGTCCTGAATCAATGCATAGACTGGAACTGGCGCAGGAGCGAATGGCTTGCGAGTCAACTTAAGACCCACTTCGCTGTTGAGCTTGTTTCCCTTCTTTGAATTGACATCCTTGGCACACAGCACCAAGTTTTCCCAACTGTCAGCACCACCCTTGCTTCGTGGCAGAACGTGGTCAACAGTTGCGCTGTGGCGGTCAATCTTGCGACCCGTGTACTGGCAGATACCATTGTCACGGTTGTAGATTGCCTCCTTGCTTGGCTTACCTTTGAACTGCTTCACGGGCATCTTGTTAAAATTGGTTGCAATGATAACAGTAGGCACACGAATAGCAAGTCTCTGAGTATGAATCACCAAGTCCCAACTGCGAATTGGCAATTTAACCCATTCGCTCCAAGGAACCGGAATCATGCTCTTTGGTTCGCCAAGCAACGGCTCACCGTTTGCATCAACGTCATAGTCGATGTCGATAGCCAAGCTACTAGGATCGCCGTTGGCATCGCAACCGCAAAGGTCCACGATAGCGTCCTTGACGGTCTTGTAGCCCACAGGCTGCCAGTTGGCATTGAGGTTAAGGCAAATAGCCTTGTTTGCAATAGAGGTTTCCATAACTTCCTTTAGTGTATCAGCTTTTTATAGTTCGTCAAGCAACAATTTTTTCGTTGTCCAAAGTTTCATCCAACCGTGCTTTTGCCACACCCAAATCAACACGATACCATTCGTTTTTGATGTCGGTGGCAAAATACTTCATGTTTTCCTTGATTTTTTTCTCAGCAGCATAGCAATCTGGATGATAAACATAGTATTCCATCGCAAAATCTCGGTGCGGACTGCTGGTTTGGTAGGTACGCAAACGTGCAGCAACATTGGTTGTAACCCCAATTTTGTAATAATTAGGGAAATTAGTGTTGCTAATGATATAAATAAACCCTTCTTTGGAACGCTGCTTACTCATGCTAATAAGTAGTCAACTACGTCCAAAGAAGGGTTGGGTGTTTTATTTATGTCCTACATTGTGACTTTTCTCAATACATAAGCAATCAAGAAAGTAGCTGGAATAGTCAAAACCCAAGCAAACAAAATACGTCCAGCCGTACCGAAGCAGAGTGACTTACCTTCTTTCTTTGCCAGACCCACACCCATAATACTTGTAGTAATTGCGTGGGTTGTAGAAACTGGCATACCCAACTTAGCTGCCAACAACAAAATAGAAGCACCAGTGGTTTCAGCCGCAAATCCATGCGCTGGTTTCAAATCAACCAATTTGTTTCCAAGTGTATCAATAATCTTCCAACCACCAGCAGCAGTTCCAGCAGCCATAACCAAAGCACATGTGACCTTAATCCAAGGTGCAATCGTTTGTGTTCCATCAGCAAGTGTAACCATTGGGTGTTTCAAGAATTCTAACCAAGCTGGTGCATTCTGAAGATCTCCTGCTTTTGTAGCAGCCAGTAGTGACAAAGCAATGATACCCATAATCTTTTGAGCATCATTGCTACCATGAGCAAACCCCATATAAGCAGAACTCACCAACTGCAATTTACCAAAAGTCTTTTGAACAATTTCCAAGTCATACACTTTTTTCAGTAGAATATACAATAGTGCCATGAACAGAAATCCGCAGATCAATCCCAACACTGGTGAACTGATCATTGGAATCAATACTTTGTAGAACACACCGTCATTCTTGAACCAAACTCCACCCTTGTCTTTCATCCAAATAATAGAGTGCCAATTATCATGCGCAGATGCTACTGTTGCTCCAAGCAGACCACCAATCATAGCATGACTAGAACTGCTTGGTAGTCCATACCACCAAGTTACTAGATTCCACACGATACCTCCCAATAGAGCACAAATGATTGTGGTTGATGTTACAAACGCTGCATCCACCAATCCACTAGTGATTGTTTTAGCAACTGCGGTTCCTACCAAAGCTCCAATCAAGTTGGTTACTGTTGCCAAGATGATAGCGTTTCTTGGACTTAGTGCTTTTGTGGCAACTGTGGTCGCAATAGAGTTGGCGGTGTCATGAAAGCCGTTGATGTATTCAAATATCAAGGCAACGATTATTACGGCTAGTACGAGTGTTAACATATGTTTTAGAATTTGTATCTGATGATTAATGCTCCGATGTCTGCATCTACCCAATGCTGACCAGATTGTTTGGTTTCATGGAAATAGTACAAGTCTCCATAAATGTGTTTTGTAATTGTGTATCCAATACCTGCTCCAGCACGATTTCTAGTAAAATCAAAACCATTGTCCAAGTCAAAGAATACTTCGTCATAAATAAACGGAGTTAGTTTGAACTTGGTCCAGCTATAAGGTAGGTCGTATTTGATACGCTCACGAAATCTATAATCGTTTTCTGTATCCAAGTTACCAAGCTCATGTCCAGGTGTGAATTCACCACGGCTTCTAAATGCCAACTTACCCCAGTTACCTTTTTCTGTGTAATTGAATCCTACAAGAAAACGGCTAAAATCTTTTACAGACGATCCTTTGTCTTCAACAATGAAACGATATCCTACAAATGGAGTCCACTTTTCATTGATCTTGTAGTTGTAGCTGATGTCTGTGTGTTCATAGTATGGATCGCCATCTTTGATACGTCCTTCTTGTTCAAGAACAAAGAATGATTGAGCGTATACATTAATAGACAATAATGCACACAATAATAATTTGGGGAGGTTTGTCATAGTTCAAATAACTATGACACTTTGGTGACAAGATGGTGCGGACTTCGTGACTTTTGTGTTACACGATATTGTCTACCAAACCATACTTCAAGCAATCATCAGCATTTAGATAAATGTCGTGTTTCAACAATTCCTCAAGCTCAGTTTCAGTGAATTTGGTGTGTTCAAGATAAATTGCTTTGACTTTATCAGCAAGTAGTTCAAGATTCTTGGCTTCGTCTTTGAAGTTTTCATGTGTACCACCACACCAACTGCGTAGCTGATGCACCAACATAACACCATTTTTTCCAATGGTGCGTTTTTTGCCACTCACGCTAATCAGAGTAGCAGCACTAGCTACAATGCCTTCAACGTGAGTATGAATAGGAACTCGGCAAGCCTTGATACGATCAACGGTGGTAAATGCACTAAAGATTTCTCCACCATCACTGTTGATGTATAGATTGATATGTGGAGGTTTTGACAGTCCCAGATTGATTTGCGTGATCAGCATTTGCTTTTCCAAATCGCTGATGGATCTGTTCAAATTAAAAATGGAACCTAGATTAACATCACTATAGAAATAGATGTCATTTCCATTTGCTACATGCGTATCTTTTAACGGTTTCGTTATCACAATTTCTTCATCAAGAATTTCCTCGTTTCCTGCAAATGGTCGTTTGGATTGATATTGATACATAGATGTAGTATTCTATACATATCAATGCTATTGTTTTGAATCGAAGTTAAATTCTGTTTGTCCGCTAATCAATTCACGCAACTCTGGATCATCCACAAAATGGAAGTCGCCTTTTTTGGCAAGGCTTTTATGATGTGTTTTGATCCAGCCCTTTTTGTTGTAACCAACATCATCGGTTTTGCCAGTGGTTTCACAAATAAATCCGCTGAGATATTCTGCAAATGCAATTACAGACTGAGTGCGTTCATTTCCACCCTCGGTATAAAAACGTAGAGTGCCAAACTTTTCTTTGACTTGCACAGCACGAACTTGGTCAATCACTGGATACGTGTCTGGATACTTTTTTGCCATTTCGTTTTGAGTATCCAAATAGTGTTGAATGTATCGGCTCACCCATACCAACAATCTAAACCATCCGTCTCCACATTCAAAACCAAAAAGCTCAAATGGTTCATGAAGTTCCTTGGGATCTTTACCAGTTGGTTTTGGGTAAATCTTGGGATACTTGCGACACAAGTATTCTGAATATTCCTTGCGCATAACAATTATTGTGGTTTAGCTACTTGGATGTTTACACCAGTGAAATTGTATTCTGGTATAATGGTTTGAACAACCGTGGTGACTTGGTGTACATCCTCAACAAACTTTTGGTAGTCGATGGGATGTTCTGGTCGCAGATTGTATTTCTGAAACAGATCTTGAATTTCTTGGGTATTGAAGTGATAGGAGTAGTTTGTAAAGTTAGTCATATACCCAAACTATACTTCACATTTCGTCGTTGTCAACTGTGAAGTTCTTATTATAAATCGCAAGATCTGGATTTTCATAACCAAACTTCTTTACCAACTGCCCAGCCACAGCATTTGCTTCATCTTCAATTCGTCCTCCAACGTCTGGATGATTAACATTAAGTTCTTGGCGTTGATTCTGCAAATGATGCACCATTTCATGTGCCACGCTGCGCAACACGTCTGCTAGGCCACGATTGCCAGTATACACCTTCATGTTTCCACTGGTTTTATCGTAGAATGCGTAGGTTCGTAGGTCGCTATCACGATTGCTGGTCAATTTGACTTTGAATGGTTGTTGCAACCCCAGATTATCTTTTACAAACTTTACGAATTTTACTACGCAATATTTCAGATTCTTATCCATACTTATAAATAGAAGACAAACAATCTATATTTTCGATAATATGCCAACTCCAACTCCAACTGTGAAAACCGCAACTCCAACCGCCACCCCAACTCCAAAGGTTACTGCCACTGCTGCTCCAGTTTCCAAGCCAGTAACTCCGATCAAGACTGCCACCAATCCTCCAATTGGTAGCACCAAGCCACAACAACGCTATTACTAACAGCGTTACTTTATGATACCAGCTTGATCGTAGGTAAGTTTTACTTCACCACGATCAATCAATATTTTTCGATTAGCTTTGTGTTGTTCAGACACAAGGCTTTTGTTTTCTCCAAGATACTTGACCGCATAGTTTTTAGCAATCAAATCATCGTTTAATACAGCTTTGGTAGTAGGGTTGATTATTTCGCCCAATAGCCTACCAAACTTCTCTCGTCCATCATCATCGGTATCTTGTGAAATGTGGGTTCTAACGATTACTTGTTTGTTACATGACTCTACAAACTTTTTGACGTAATCTTTACTCGCTAGTCCAAATTGTTTTTCAACTTTATCAGATGTTCTACTTTCTGGGGTATCTACACCCATAAGTCTAACCTTTTGGTTTTGAAACTTTACATTAAATCCTAAGTCAATATCAACAACAATCGTATCTCCATCGACTACACTAGTAACTGTTGCATTATATTCGTAAGGCATGTTAGTCTAGAGTCAAGAGGTACTTGAGTTTGTTTAGCTGACCCAGCATTTCATCACGAATGTTCAACAGATCTGTGTCTTTCTTAGCATCCAAATCCTTTGGTAGATCGTTTATCAAGTAGTTGATATAAAAATCCACAAAGTCATTGGGAGACCCTTCATAATTTTCAAGCTTGATGGTGAATCCGTCCTTGGATTTGATTCTACCATACTTGCCCATGAATACTTCTACAAATTCGTCAATTAGATCTGTGAGTTCGCCGTAGGCTCCACCAAAGGCTTGATGTTGGGCATAACTTTTGGTTTGCCAGTGATGAATTTTAAGTTGGTTGTGTAGTGTTAGTAAGCTGGTTACGATCATATGCATATAAATAGAGAATGGGTAATTAAAATAACCCAAAAGAATACTGATATGTTATATATGGAAGGTATGATGTTAAACAATGCGAAGGTGGTCGGGATAGTTCCGTGGCCAAACGAAGACGTGTTAGCGGATGATGTAAAGAAAAAAACCATCATTTTGGTGCCAGTTGGTTCGCATGTAGAACCAGCATGTGATGAAGCACTACGACAGATTGAAAAAGACGGTATCAAAGTTTATCGAAAGTACGGATTTAGTGCGATTGATCAAGGTAGGTGTGTGATGGCTCAACAAGCCATTGACGAAGACTATGAACATTTGTTTTGGATTGACAGCGACATGGCTTTTCATCCAACCGATGTGTACAAGATCATCAATCGCAACATCAACTCGGGTGGTAATTATCCGTTTGTTACTGGAGCATACAGCGTAAAAGGATGGCCTGCGTTAACCACCAAGTTTCATGCTGGTTTTGACGAAATATTGTTTGGACGACATGGTGCGTTGTATGAAGTAGAATATGCTGCGACGGGATTCATGTATACCCACGTCAGCGTATATGAAAACATCAAGCTACAGTATAATCTACACCCAGTAAAGATTTGGGGCGGACAGTACACCGTACATCCTTGGTTTTTGCCACAAATTATTGGCGATGAGTATGTAGGTGAAGATTTTGCGTTCTGTTATCGTGCAAAACATTCTGGAATCACCATATATTGTGATACCACAGTTAGATTGGCACACATTGGTAAATACAGTTATAGCTTTGACTTTTTGACAAAGCCTGGTAAATTACCATCTGACGAACCAGAAAACCTTATTTATTATAAGGACGGTCGTCCGGCAACACCATACTGAATCATGTCAAAAGAAACATACATAGTCGAGGGCACAAACTGGAAATGTAGAGTTTCACTTGAAAGCAACACAGAGCAAAACTTTGATTATAAACTGATCGAAGCTGCTACACGCTGTATTGAACATTTATTTAGCGCACATGGTCCTCAATCATCCGTAGATGTTATAGAGTTACTAGATAGTGATGGTGCTGATTTTTTCAAACTAGAAGAAGTGGACGAAGATAAAATTCCAGATCCAGCGTTTGGGTTACTCACTAAAGTATATAGACTGAAGGACATCAACAAACATGATGATCACTATGTTATTAGAACCAAAACGTTGATGGAAAATGCCAGTGCTTATGATGCATTGTGGTTGGTAGATGAACTAGAACAAGAAGTAAAAAAGAAAAATCCACTGATGTTCAATTCTGTGGAAAAAGTGATGCGCAACAACTTGGTGTTTAGGTTTGGGGATTTGAAGAAGTATCAACAAGATGATTCTTGATATAGTTCTGCGCTTCTTTGCAATGATACCATCCTTTTACTTTGACTGGATTTGGTTTGCGGTTGACCTTTTTGTACAATCTGAAAAAGTCTTCGCAAATGCTCAGAAACGTGGGATCTAGATCATCAATATCTTGATAGTTGTTTGGGTTATACAGTGGAACTCCTAGAATTTTGAAATCTTTCTTGCCGTGATCATAGGTCAATAAAGCACCCACAACACGTACTTCCACAAGCGTCATGGGACTCAATGGAACTGTATTGTGAATCAGTACATCCACTGGATCTCCGTCGTCGGCAAGTGTGCCAGGTAAAAATCCATAACTTGCTGGGTAAGACAATGAACTAATCAAACAACGATCCAACTTCATCAATCCACTCTCTGGATCATATTCGTATTTGGTGGTGCTGTCTTTTGGAATTTCTACGATTGCTTTTGCAACCTCTGGAAATTTTTTGTGTTGCGGTAGATGTAACAGATCTTTCATAATTTTGTTTAGAACACGATTTCCACTTTGCAAGACTTTTTGGTGTAGAATCCTTCGTCTATGATGTATTTGACAACCAAATCACATTGCGGTCGAAATTCATCCAGCGACATTTCGGCGGGTTTCCAAATACGCACAGTTTTGGCGTCTTTTATTAGAAATTTGATCCCACGTATTTTTCCGCTGAAGTTGTACATATCGTCGTGTATAAATAGTAGCACACGTTTTGCAAACTGCAAAACAAAACGAAACACTTGACATTTTTCCAAAATCTGCAATCATTATGTTTGTATGAGAACATATCAGCTTGAATTAGACTTTACATCACCAGAAGAAAAGCTAGAGCAACAACGCCGCACAGAAGCAGCGTTATCTACCATGACCGATTTGGACAGTGAGTGGTATAGAATCAACAAATATGCTGATTGGTGGTGTGATCGTGTGCCTCGCTGCTTGGGATATGGTTTGCATGACTCGTATTTGTCGTTGCGGCGGTGGTGCATTTCTACGTATCAGAAATGGCGTTATGGTGTGAGCGATGAAGAATGTTGGAATTTGAATGCTACGTTTGCTCGCTATATTCTGCCTCGCCTCAAACACTTTCGCAACATGAACCGCATGGGCGTTCCAGGCAACATGTTTGTGAAGCATCATAGTATTGATGAAGCCGAAACAGAAGAAGGAGTAAAACGATGGAATGCTATTCTTGATGAAATGATTTGGACGTTTGAATACATCGTAAATGATGAAACGTTCAACGCCATCCCCGACACCAAACCATTCAGATCAAAAAATGTAGAGGATTGGGCGGATAGTATTGGTCAGGAAAAATGTCCAGAAGAACAAGCATTGTGGGATGCATATTTTGCCAAATCTCAAACACTAGAAGAGCGCAAAAACAAAGGATTGGAGTTGTTTGCTAAGTATTTCGATAACCTTTGGGACTGACTTAAATTTTTCTGTGTGTTTTTTTATTTAGACCGTTGATATTCATATTTATATGAACTATAATCTATGGAGTCAACAATTTCTTTTGATTGGAAAAACATCTATTTTACTTTGCAGGTGATCATTGCTGCCAGTGCCACCGCAGGCATACTCTACAAAGTATTTACATTCATAATCAAAAAGATAAAAACAGAGTATGAAAATTTGTCCAAAGTACATACTATGGTAGAAACAATTTATGCTGAGTTGACTCCAAATCATGGCACCAGCATGAAAGACAAAGTAAACAAGATTGCCGATAAGTTGGAAACCAATATTAAAGTCACTGAGTGTATAATGTATCGTCAAAGATGGATGTTGGATAACCGAGACGAGCCAATTTTTGAAAGTGATATCAACGGAGAATGCACTTGGGTCAACAGCAAATATTGTAATTTGACTGGTTATACGTTTGACGAATTTTTGAAGAACGGTTGGCACAATGTGGTTCATGCCAAAGATCGTGAACGTGTGGTGAATGAGTGGGCAGCAGCAATCAACGGCAAGCGAGATTCTCATGGTAGCCACAGAATTGTATGTAAAGATGGATCAGTATACAAAGTTCATGTTATTGCCACACGCAATGCAGATGTTGGTTATATTGGTAGTATCAAAGTTGAAAAACGCTTGGAAGAAAACTGTGACGAGTGTTGACATTCGTAAAAACTGTGTTATGCTAGTATGGAATGACCAAATACGAAGATCACATAGCCGAGCTTTGCAGCAAACACAAGATCAAAATTCAGCGCAGCCGTAACGACAATGCGGTTAATATGCTCGACAAGATCATTTGGATCAATCACAACATTAGGTCAATCAAAACATACTTTGGTGCTCTTCACGAAATTGGTCATGTTGTAAACGAACATCCACTTATCTATTTCAACATGAATAGAGTGTTGTGGAATCAAAGTCGTAGCGAGTCGTGTGTTTTTGTAAGCAAGTATCGAATGCAAACCGAAGTGGATGCGTGGAAACGAGCATTCGATATTGCAAAATGGACAAACCCCACAGCAGATAAACTTGCAGTCACATGTTTATTTACATACATCTACGGTTACAACGAAAGTCATAAAAAGCCGTTCAAAGATCTCGACAACGATTTTATGAGTTATATCCACGCAAAACACAGCAACGACAACAACATGATGCGCAAGCTTAAAGAACTGTTATTCGCATGAACTTTGAAAATTACACACCTCCCGATTGGAATCAATGGTTTTTACAAGGCGTTTACTGGATTGCCAGTAAAAGCAAAGATCCCAAGACCAAGATTGGAGCAATCATCGTCAAAGACAATCGCATTATTTCCACGGGTTACAATGGCATACCTCATGGTGTCAACGATGATATTGCTTGGCGTCATGAACGTCCCGAGAAATACAAGTGGTTTGAACACGGAGAACGCAATGCCATTTACAGCGCAGCAAAGTATGGTATCAGCACCGAGAATGCTGTTTTATACACCAATGCCATGCCATGTGCTGATTGTGCCAGAGGCGTTATTCAAGCTGGTATAAAAGAAGTGTATGTACACAAACAATTTACTGACTTGACAGAATCTATTGTGCGTGATCAATGGAAAGGTCATCATATTGCTACAGCATCAATGTTGAATGAAGCTGGTGTGGGATTTTTTGAAGTAGATGCAAATTTAGGATGCAAAGCCTATTTTGATGGAAAAGTTTACGATATTTAACACTATATGACCTACAAACCTGCGTTTTATTTTCGATATCCGTGTGTGCAATTCAATCTTGAAAATGCTTGGTACGACTATTTTAGTTTAAGCATTTTCTTTCCGTATTTTGAAGCTGGAAAAATGCGTGAAGATTTGGATGAAGAAAACAACACCTATTCATTCAATGCACCAACCACAATCAGTTTTGTGAAAAGCACAATTCATGTGGGCATGAAAGTTCAATTGCTTGGGTTTGGATTTGGATTGTTGCGTCAGAATGGTTATTGACGATCACGGCGACGAACTGAATCAAAGAACTTTGTGTTTTGATTGTCGGTTCTGAAGACTGTTATTTCACGATCAGTTAAACGCATGTATTTTTTGGCACGTTTGTACAACTTCGTGCCAATTTTTTTTCTACGATATGGTCGTTTGACATAAAGCATGAATTGCCATGCTCCTTTTTTGTCTTGTTTGATGATTGCCCAACCAACCACCACTTTTCCATCTTTTGCCAGAAATACTTGATTGAGTGGTGGACGATCAGGTCTACAACATTCCACAAAAACGTTGTATATTGCGCCACTTGCCACAAGTTTGGCACACATTGTTTCTTCAGCTATTGTTACATCCTTTGCGAATTTGGAATAAATTCGGATTGGCACATATTATAAATATGATCCAATAGTGTCATAAATAGCTTCGGTGAATGGCGTTAGCTTGAAATCTGGAAATTCTTTACGAAACTCTGATGTGTCAATTGCATAACGCAGATCATGACCTTTTCGGTCGGTCACTGGTTTGAACCATTGCCAGTCCACTTCCACACCAGTCAAATGCGTGTAAGCTGTTTTGAGCACAGTGATAAGTTCAAGATTGCTCAGTTCAAACTCTCCACCAATCAAATACTGCTTTCCAATTGTACCGTTGATTGTTACTTCTAGGATGGCGTTGGCATGATCTTTGACGTAAATCCAGTCACGCACGTTGCTACCATCCCCATACAAAGGAATAGGTTGACGAGACTTGAGTCGTTGAATACACAACGGAATCATCTTTTCTGGAAACTGCCTTGGTCCAAAGTTGTTGCTACAATTGGTAATTACTGCTGGTAACTTGTAGGTATGAATATAGCTTCGCACCAACAAATCGCTGGCGGCTTTGCTGGCTGAATATGGACTGTTGGGACGATATGGACTGTTTGCTGTAAATGCTGCTTCACAAAAATCAAGACTACCAAACACTTCGTCGGTAGACACATGTACAAACTTCTTTAGACCTTGATGTTGTCTCAAATCCTTGAGAATGTTGTGGGTGCCAACGATGTTGGTTTGAATGAACGGATCTGCGTTGGCTATGCTGTTGTCAACATGACTTTCAGCAGCAAAATGCACCACATACTCTATGTTGTAGCTTTTCAATAAATGCAGAATCGTGTGTTTTGAAATGTCTATGTTGAAGTGATGGTATTTTGAGTTTGCCGCAAACGGTAAATTTTTGTTGGCGGCATAGGTCATGCAATCAACGTTGACAACGCAGTTTACATCGTCTCTATCCAACAATTGTTCGATAAAGTGTGATCCAATAAATCCACATCCACCAGTAACTAGTATATTCATGCTTTTTTCCAGTTGGCTAAACAGTTGTCGAGTGCTTCATCAACGGTTCTCATTTTGATGCCAGCATTCAATAGTTTTGAATTGTCCAGGATACAATTGCTGCGAGGCGTCTTGGCGAAGCTGGCGTATAGCTCATCTTCGTTGATCAATTCAAATTTTTGATCTTTGGCGATGGTGTTTTGAAGCTTTTTGACCAATTGTTCGGTTGTGATTGTTCCAGTGTTGGTGATGTTGTAGATACCATACGGAACCTTTTTGTTGATGGTTTCAATGCAAGCACGTACAAACTCGGTTTTGTGACTGATGCTATTTTCGGCTTGTAGTATCTTTGGATACTTCATCATTTTGCTGATATAGTTTCTTGGACCATCGTTTTCATCAAAAGGAATTCTCAAACGCCAGATATAATGTTTTTCCCAACGACTAACTACTTTTTCGCCCAAAGTTTTGGTTCCGCTATAAAAGCTACAGTTGTTTTGGTTCCAACTGAAATTTGGCTCGTCTTCTTCGGTGAATCCAGAACCATCTGGCTTGGTTCCTTGATAAATACATCCACTACTTACATGTCCTAGTGGAATATCGTTGAGAGTACACCAATCTGTGAGTATTTGAGGAAATACTACGTTGCCATGCACTGCTGCTTCTTTGTTGAGTTCACACGCATCTACGTTTGGTTTGCCAGTATAGCCAGCGGCATTGATAACTGCACCAATAAGTGGATAGCCAGCTTCTTCATACCATCTTTCCAAATCAGCAAATGTGGTTTTGTGTGAATCAGGCCAAAAGAAAGCTGGAATTTTTGCAGCTTCAAGTTGTCGTGCAAATTCGCTACCAATGTAGCCATTTGAACCAAATAGAATTATCATAGTGTTAGTTTTGTAAGATACTCACGGTATTCGCTCTTGGGCAAGCCTTCTACGAGCTTTTTTAGTTGTTGCTTGTCAATAAAACCTTGTCTGAAACATTCCTCTTCAACACATCCAATTTTGATGCCTTGACGCTCTTGCACAGTTTGCACATAAGCTCCGCTTTGATACAGCGATTCTGGAGTGCCAGCATCCAACCAAGCTGTGCCTCTTGGAAACTCAATCACTGTGAGTTTCTTTTGGTGTAGATATACATTGTTCAGATCTGTGATTTCTAGCTCACCACGTTTTGATGGTTTGAGCTTTCGTGCATATTCAACCACATTGTTGTCATAGAAATACAAACCAGGCACAGCATAGTTGCTTTTTGGTACAGTTGGCTTTTCTTCAATGCTGATAGCCAATCCATTTTCATCGAATTCAACCACACCATAAGCAGTTGGGTTGTTAACATGATAAGCAAATATGATTGCACCATCTAGTGTGGGCTGAACCTTTGCCATTCCATGAAAAATATTGTCGCCCAAAATTAATCCCACACTATCATCTTTGATAAAATCTTCAGCAATCACAAAAGCTTCTGCGATGCCTCTGGGTTTATACTGTATTTCATAACATATGTCAAGACCATACTTTTTGCCGTCACCAAATAGCTTTTCATATTTGTGAATGTCTTCTGGGGTGCTGATGATGCAAAACTCACGTATACCACAAGTAATCATGGTAGACATGGGATAATAAATCATTGGTTTGTCGTAAACAGGCAACAATTGCTTGTTAACCGTTGTGGTCAGTGGATACAAGCGAGAACCAGTTCCTCCAGATAAAATAATGCCTTTCATAACAATATAGCTATATCAAATACATATCAAATTATTGAATCAGTTTCGTTATTATAATTACCTATGTAAATCCATGAACATTGAATACATTGCTCAATATGGCACATCTGGTTATGCTACAGCAGCAAAAGGCAATATGCTTTATTTACTGAATCAAAGCAATCAGATTTGCTTTTCTCCATTGATATTTGATGACAGCACAATTGACAAAGAATGGAGTGTTGATCAGCAGGTTTGTAGCAGAATGACTCCACTACAGAAATATGATGTTCAAATTATTCATACACTTCCCAATCTATGGAGCATGATAAAACCAAAAGTAAAAAAAGACTATTATGTCAAGCAAATTGGTTATTGTACTTGGGAGTCATCATTAGTACCTGCTAATTGGATAGATCAGATCAACTTATGTGATGAGCTATGGGTTCCCAGTAAGTTTAATCAAACAAGCTTTGCCAGAAGTGGAGTAACAATACCAATTCAGGTGTTTCCTCACATATTCTTTGATCAGCAGTTGCCACAACGAAATACAGTAGAACTACAAGATTTTCGTGGTAGAACTATTCCAAATGATGTGTTTACATTTTACTGCATAGCTGAATACACAGATCGAAAGGGTATAGATGATCTTTTGGATTGCTATCGCAGATTTCATAATAAGTACAAAATGAATCAGCTTGTATTGAAGCTTCACCACAAGAATTACAGTGATCAAAACATTGCTTATGTTGAAAATGCCATCAAACCTTATGGAGACAGTGTATATCTCATCAGCAAAAACGTAAGCAACAAGGAACTGCTAGAAATCCACAGCTTGGGTGATTGTTATGTGAGCCTTCATAAAGGAGAAGGTTTTGGTTTGAGTTTATACGATGCTGTGAACTATGGAAAAAAGATCATAGCCACCAACTATGGAGGACCAGTAGATTATCTTACAGATGGTCATCAGAAAATACCGTATCATATGGCAGGTGAATGGGCTTATCCAGATTTGGGTAAGGTAGCAGAAAGCATGGATTTTTTATTTTGGGTAGGATGACGAATCAGCTTGACATGCAGCGCCTGCGTGGTGTAAAGTGTTATTGTGCTTAAAACTGTAAACAATTAGAAGAACTTGTATTATACTAGAGATGAATGATCAAATACGTGAGGTTGTACATAGTCATTGTGAACAAATTAAAAACGATGTGAACACTGAAAGCATATCCAAAGCGATAAAATCGGTGGATGCGATTGTACAACGAATGTATATGGAATTGTATGGACTAAAAGACATACGATATCAGTCACCCGTTAAAACTTCCGTCACAGAAAAGAAAGGACATTGCTGCTAAAATTATGAGCGAACCCATCAACACTGCAAATTCCACCAACATCAGCGAGTTTGAAAGAACCAAGCCGGTGATCACCATGAAGAAGCTCAATGATTTGATCTACAAAATTGAAGAAGAGCGAGTCAAGACCGAGATTCTTTACAAGGACCGAGTAAGAAGTCTTGACGAGATCAAGAGCTTGTTGTATAGTGTGAAAGACAGCTTCAAGAAAGGCGAATAAACGTGAAACAAAACGCTACAATTATTACCCGCACTAATCCATATCTCAACTTTGGTCAGACCGGAGAGGTTCTTGGATTCAACGAATTCAGTGACGAAGTGGTTTTCAAACCGCATGGTGATCGCAGCAAGTATAATTTACATTGGCGAGAAGTATGGTATCAGAAAGATGCATACAACTATGAAGCTCTCAACAAAGCTTTGGACTATCTAACAAACATCAACAAAAACAACAAACAGAAAAACTAATATGTCATCACAATCAGCCACCAAGAGCCTTATTCTCGCATTCGCCGAGCGGTCACGCCACCACCTCAATAAAGCTGACTATTTTCGTAAGGAAATTGAACCGTTGCTTTTGAAGCTGTATCCTAGCCTTGACGGTAAGGTTGAAGAC